>AMZC01000642.1_pt1 | contig 14719 bp, 15 predicted proteins | sample 948551 | NCBI WGS metagenome assembly AMZC01 (sample SAMN01120625, study PRJNA171369) | bioreactor sludge metagenome | biome: sludge; isolation source: anaerobic thermophilic cellulolytic sludge from lab reactor | place: China: Hong Kong, Shek Wu Hui wastewater treatment plant | collected... | reverse complement strand
ACCTTCTAACCTGGCTATTGCAGGGGTATACGTGTTTCAGCCAGCGATCTTCGACGCCATTGACCACATCAAACCGTCCTGGCGTAATGAACTGGAGATCACCGATGCCATCCAATATATGCTCGACCAGGGGCACACGGTGATCCCTTACATTGTCAAGGGGTGGTGGATTGACGCAGGCAACGCCGATTCGATCGTACTGGCCAATCAACTGGTGCTGGAACAACTTCCCTATACCCCGACGCGCCAGGACGATCCGCGTATCGAGGGTGGCTCGGCGGTCTCGCATCGTGTCATCCTGGGGGAGAACACGCGCATTATCAACAGCGTGATTCGTGGACCGGTGATCATCGGCGATAATGTCGTCGTTCGCGATTCCTACATCGGCCCCTATACATCTATTGGCAACGACGTGATCATCGAGAGCAGCGAGATCGAGCACAGCATTGTCATGAGTTGCTGTACCATCCGCAACATTCAGGGGCGCATTGACGCCAGCCTGATCGCCGAGAACGCGCACGTATCGCGGGCACAGACCCGCCCGGCAGCCTATCGCTTTGTGCTGGCGGAGAACAGCGTCGTGCAGCTTGGCTGAGCAGCGGCGTCTGAGATGAAAACAGGCCCGCATCTCTGGCGGGCCTGTGTCTTCGAATGGCGAGACGCCATCAGATGTCGAGTGTGGCGCGTTTGGCATGCGTGGTGATGAAGCGCCGCCGAGGTGGCACGGCGCTGCCCATCAGCATGTCGAAGACACGGTCGGCCTCCGCCGCATCCTCGATGGTCACCTGGAGCAGCGTGCGGTTGGCCGGGTCCATGGTTGTTTCCCACAGTTGTTCCGGGTTCATCTCGCCCAGGCCTTTGTAGCGCTGAATGGTGGCCCGTTCGGGGTTCTTCAGCGACTTGAGAATCTCGTCGCGCTGCTCGTCGGAGTAGGCGTAATAACGGTTCTTGCCCGACGCGATCAGGTACAGCGGCGGCTGCGCGATATACAGGTGACCATTGGTGATGAGCGGCGTCATGTAGCGGAAGAAGAAAGTCAGCAGCAGTGTGCGGATGTGCGCTCCGTCCACGTCGGCGTCGGTCATGATGATGATACGACCGTAGCGCAACCCTTCCAGGTTGAAGTCGTCGCCGATGCCCACACCCAGCGCCGAGATCAGCGCCTTGACCTCGTTGTTGTCCAGGATTTTGTTCAGGCGGGCGCGCTCCGTGTTGAGGATTTTGCCTCGCAGCGGCAGAATCGCCTGGAAGTGACGGTCACGCCCTTGCTTGGCCGATCCTCCCGCGCTGTCGCCCTCTACAATGTAGAGTTCCGAACGGCTGGGGTCTTGCTCGGAACAATCGGCCAGCTTGCCCGGCAGGGTGGTGTTCTCCAGCAGGTTAGCGCCGCGTCTCACCAGGTCGCGGGCTTTCTTGGCGGCGTCGCGCGCGCGCATGGAGGTCATGCACTGCTCCACAATGCGGCGAGCGTCGCGTGGGTTGATTTCCAGGTATTCCATGAAGGCTTCCGAGGTCACCTGCGAGACGACCCCCTGCACTTCGGGGTTCATCAGCTTGACCTTGGTCTGGCTTTCGAACTGCGGGTCGGGATGCTTGACGCTGACGATGCAGGTCAACCCTTCCAGCGTATCGTTGCTGGAGAAGTTGGGATCTTTGTCCTTGAGCAGACCGGCTTTGCGGGCATAGAGATTGATGGTGCGCGTGATCGCCGCGCGCAGCCCGGCCTGATGGCTGCCCCCGTCGGGCGTCAGGATGGTGTTGGCGAAGTACAGCTCGGTCGTCGTGGAGGTGTCCGTATACTGGAAGGCGACCTCCACGCCGATGGTCAGCGAGCCGCGCCCGTTCTCGCTGAGATCAACCTCTACCTCGCGCTCTACGTAGATGGGATCGTGCAGCGCCTTGCGGTTGCGGTTCAGATAGCGCACGAAGGAGCGAATGCCGCCTTCGAAATAGAAGGTCATTTCGTGCGGCAAGGGGCGGACGCGATCATCGCGCAGCGTGATGGTGACGCCGCGCGTGACGAACGCCATTTCGCGGAAGCGCTGCGCCAGTGTGTTGAAGTTGAACTCGTTGCGCTCCATGATGGTGAAGTCGGGCATGAAGGTGTGCTTGGTGCCCGTCGGCTCGCCCGGCTCCATGTCGCGGATCACTTCGACCGGAGTCTGTGGCACGCCGCGATGGTACTCCTGACGATACACCTTGCCGTCGCGGCGCACTTCGGAGACGAGCCATTCGGAAAGGGCATTGACCGCCGACACACCAACGCCATGCAAGCCGCCCGACACCTTGTATGCCGAGGAGTCGAATTTACCACCGGCGTGCAGGGTGGTCATCACCAGTTGCAGGGTGGAAATGCCGGTCTGTTTGTGAAGGCCGACCGGAATGCCACCGCCGTTGTCGTTCACCGTCACGGAGCCGTCGGCGTTCAGCGTCACTTCGATGCGGTCACAACGGCCTGCCAACGCCTCGTCAATGGCGTTGTCAACTACTTCATAGATCATGTGATGCAGCGCCCGGATGTCGGTGCCGCCGACATACATGCCGGGGCGCATCCGCACTGCTTCGAGTCCTTCCAGTACGCGAATGTTGTCTTCGGTCTGACGAGTCGGCACGAGTTCCTCCTGCCACACATGTTGTCTCAGTGGTGCGCCGGTTTGCATTCCCCTGCAGAGCGTGTATGCACTTTTTGCCCTCATCCCCCGACCCCTTCTTCCGCGCAGCGGGCGAAGGGGCAGCTTCCCCTCGCCCCGCGACGCAGTCGCGAGGGAGAGGGGACCAAGGGGTGAGGGCCAGATACGGCGCGAAAACTCATAACAGCCTCTAGGTACCAGTACTCTGTCGTCACGCGAAAAACAGGCCTATGATTAAGAAGGCGCACAGGACATAGACAACTGCTTGACTGGTGTGCACAGCCCAGAGGCTGCGTTTGTGTTTGAGAACGAATGTTCGTATACTGAAATTATAGCACAATTCTGGTCGCTGCTGAACAGGTGCAATTATACCGTGCCGCAGGGGTGTCCGGCAATGAAAGACTCATCGTAAGTCCCGCGCGGCGGCTTCCTGAAAGCCCGGCGCAGCTCGCAACTCAGCAGACGGTTTTCGCGTACAGGTGTAGCAGAGCGATACCCACACGATTAGGTCTTGGGCGCGGCGGCTGACATGGTATGATCGGGGGGAGCGAAAGAGAAGCCCATGTTCCGACAGAGTAATCGTGGCACGATGGTATGGCTGGTCATCGTCGGCCTGGCCCTGGCGGTGATGCTGCTTTCGGGGCGCGCTCCCACGGCAGTGGCGGCGGCTCTGCTGGCCATGTACCTGGGCGTGCTGCTCGCGGTGGTGAGTCAGCGAGACGTGCTGGCCATGCTGCGGCAGGCGCTGCACCGTGAACCTCCTCAGGCCGCGCCATCGGACGTGGCCCGTGAAGCGGCAGCACGGGCGCGCAGCCTGCCTAACTATGAGTCGCTCTACCGGCTGCTGGACATTGGCCTGATCGTAGACGAGCAGCGCCCGGATGGCCTGGCTCTGCGACGCGGACGGTTCATCTCGCTGGATGACGACGGGATTCGCCCCTTTGCCATCGTGGACGTGCCACCTTCTCTGGGAGGAGGGCTGGCGCTGGTGCGCTTCGAACTTTTCGACGGGTCCGGGCGTAAGCAATACGCCTACGAGGCGGAAAGGTGGTTGCAGCCAGGGGAAAACGTACTGGTGCCAGACTATCGCCTGCCTGTTCGCAAACGGGCGGCAGAACTGGAAGCGGGCGGCTGGTCGGCCCATGTGAGCATTGACGGCGGTGTGCTGGGCGTCCATCATTTCAACCTGGCGGAGTCGCTGGCCGATTGGCGACGGCGCGCGGGGACGGATGGCGAGATGCTGCGCGATCGTATCTGGCGCGGCGATCCGGACGACGAATCGCTCCCACTCAGCCTGGAGGAGTTGCTACGCCAGCAGAGCCGTCAGCTTCGGATGCGCTAGGAGAAGGTGACCGAAGCCATGCACATTATCGGGCAACTCGTTCTGCTCGTGCTCATCGTGGCCTTCTTGTGGTGGATGATCCGCGGCCCCGCGCCGAAGTCGTCTGAGCAGGCGACGGGAGAGTCTGGCACGTTCCGGCGCAGGAAGAACGTGCCTCATATCGAGCAATCGCCTGTAGCGCTGAAGGCGACGCGGCAGGCCAGGTACCCTGGCGGCCCTGAGTATGTCAACGTGACGGACCTGGGGCTGCTGGTCTACCAGGATCGCGATCAGCTCCGCCTGGTACGGCAGGGTCCTGTCCCTGCGGATGCCGGCTACCTGCGCCCGTTCGCCGAACTGTGGTTGCCGTATCGGGCGCGCGGTACGGTGCGCTTCGAGATTCGGGACAAGAAGGGGCGGCTGCGCTACGCAGACGAGGCACGTTACGACCTGGAACACGGTTACAACACCCTGTTGCCGGGCACGTGGCTCCCGCTGCGCGACGAGCAGGTGGCTTTGGAGACATGGGAGTATCGCCTGCTGGCTGGCGAGATGACCCTGGCGGTACATCGGTTCGTGTGGCAACCAGCGGGCAAGGCATTACGACCCTATCTGGCCAACGATGGCGAGATCTCGCCCAAGTTGGAAGCCGCACTGCGTGCGCAGGCGGCGCAACCGGTGAGCCTGTCCGAACTGCTGGCGAGCCAGGAAGAATGACGCTCTTGAGCAGGGGAGCACCCGACCAAAGGTAGTGGAGGATTGAAGCGCAATGGGCAAGACAGCCTGGTGGGGGACGCCGGAACGGGTATCGGCGCGGCTGCGGCTGGAAGTGGAGATGATGCGCGCCGCGTTTGACGACACGTTCCGGCTGGTGGTACCTCCTGAAGGCGAGTTGTACTGGATCGGCGAGGTCGAGATCAATATGCGGGGCATTCCGGAGCGGATGCATACGCTCAAAATCGTCTATGCCGAGGGGTACCCCAACCGACCTGCCGAAGCCTACGTCGTCAAACCGCGCGTCTACAGTGAGAAGCATCAGTTCGTAGACGGTCAGCTATGCTTGTTCAACCCGTATGATGGCGTGGCCTATGGCTGGAATCCGAGCACGTCTACGGCGGTGACGGTAGCAGGCTGGGCCATTCAATGGCTGTATGCCTATTACACCTGGCGCGCGACCGGCATCTGGCCGGGAGTTGAGGAAAGGGTGCACCGCACCAAGGGGCCTGGCTTCCAGAGGAGAACACCATGAGTCCTGAAATGCTGCCCGAACTGCCGCGCGATCTGCCCCGGTTGGTACTCGCCGAACGTGTGCTGGACAAGATCGTGCAGGGCGCGCTGCGTTACCCGGAGCCTGAGACCGGTGAGGCCATGGTCGGCCTGATCGTCCCGCAGTCGGGGCGCTTGGAGCCAGATGTCTATGTGTTGGAGACCATCAGTCCGGGGCCGGACGCCGTGCGCGAGTGGGGCCGGTTCGAGCAGGGCGACGACTGGCAGGGGGATGTCTTTCACTGGTGGCACGTGAACTGGGAAGCGTTCCGCGAGTTGCGCCGCCCGTCCTATGGTAAGGCCCTGGCGGCCAAGTGGGACGTGCCGCTGGCCCATGTGGGCGACTGGCACAAGCAACCGGGTGACATGATCGCTCCTTCCAGTGGAGATGCGCGCACAGCCCGCGGCATGATCGAAGACCGGGAAACGCCAGTGGAACTGGTGGTCGCGCCCATCGTCACCATGTACCCGCTGGGGGAAGTCTCGACTGACGAGGCGGGGGGGGAAGAGGTCAACGCGCAGGGCATGCCCCCGCTGGGACCGCAGTCCATTGTGCGCCGCTGCGAGGAAGAAGGCTGGCTGGTGCGGATTGACTTCTGGTACATGAGTCGGCGCGCGCCACGCTTCGTGGCCGTAGCGCCGGTCGTCTGGCCGGACGATCGCCTGCCTGCGTTGCCGCCGCTGGCCTGGCACCTGGCCCATCCGCGGCGCTTCGAGCAGGAGTACGGCCTGCTACACGAGGCGGGCTACACGGTGGATGTCGTGCGCTGGGACGCGGATGGCCGCCCTCCCTATGAAATCTGCTTCGCTGTATTCAAGGAGGGGGCGAGCCAGGTCGTGTTGCTGGTGACCGGCATGGATTATCCCAACACCATGCCAGCGGTACGGGTCGCTCCGCTGGTGCAGGTAGAGGGAGATCAGGATATGTTCGAGGCGCTCTATGCCGCGTCACAGCCGCTGCTGACTACGCAACTGCCGGACTGGCCCTGGGACTCGCGGCGGACGCTTATCGAGCTGGTGTGGCACGTGGAGAAAACCGCTCCGGCCCTGAAAGTGGATGGCGCATCATGACGCAGTGGGATCGTGTGACACGACTGTTCGGCGACGACGTGATGGCGCTGTTGCCTTCGCGCACGGCGGCCATCGTCGGGCTGGGATCAGGCGGCAGTTTTGTTGCCGTGAGTCTGGCGATGAGCGGGGTGGGGCGGTTCGTGCTGGTAGACGACGATGTGCTGGAAGCGGCGAACGTCGTGCGCCATGCTGCCGACCTGCGCGAGGTGGGGCGTCCCAAGGCCGAAGCCGTGGCAGACCTGATTCGTCAGCGCAATGCAGCGGCGCAGGTGGAGACAGTCATCGGGCGCATCGAGGATCACCTGGAAGCGCTGCAAGGGGCCGACGTAGTCGTGGTCGGCGTGGATCAGGAGCCGCCCAAGTATGCCATCAACGAAGCGTGTCTCAAATACGGGCTGACGGCGATCTACGCCGGCGTATACGAGCGCGGTGAGGGCGGCGATGTGTGCCTGATTGATCCGCAACAGGGGCCATGCTATGCCTGTTGGGCGGAACACCTGCGCGAAGGCCTGGACGATCGCGGTCCGCAAGCGCAGCTTGACTACGGGCTGATCGGCCCGGATGGGACTCTGGCTGCAGAACCTGGTCTGTGGCTGCATGTAGTGCGCGTGGCGGCGATTCAGGCGGACATGGCGCTCAACCATCTGCTACGTGGTACACCCGCGCACCGCACCTGGCCGGGCAATACCATCATCCAGGCCAACACGGCGCTGGAGATTTTCGAAGGGCGGGTGGCCCTGCCGCACACGGCGGAATGGGTCACCGTGCCAGCCAACCCGCAATGCCTGGTCTGCGCCAGTCAGCGGCAGCGCAGTGAGCGTCAGGAAGCGGCGCTCTCGCTCGATGATCTGTTGCGCCTGGGACAGGCGGCTTCGGCAATGGACGACAGGATGTTCAACGACGAAGGGTAGGAGTATGACTGATCGCAACGACTATGTGCCTCCAGTAGACGATATTCCTCCTGAGGACACTCCGGCAGACGATGACATGGGGCCGCGGCTGGAGCGGCTGGGCGGTGAGCCTGCGCCCGACATCACGCCGGAGGAGTTCGTGCGCCTGCAGCAGGCAGGCCAGATTCACATTGACCCTCGTGGGCGTGTGCGCACGACCTTGCGCGACGAGACTGACGCCGGAATCTCACTGCGTAAGCGGCGCGCCTGGTATCGCCCTCTATCTCTATGACCTTCCTGACGTTGGAGCGGATACGCGCGGCGCTGGCGCTGCCCGGCTTCGATAGTGAGGCCGCGCAGCGCCTGATGGCTCCGCGCCCGCGGGCCATGCGCCGCAGTCAGGCGCGCGTCGGTTCTCCGCGGCAGGCCAGTGTGCTGGTGTTGCTGTATCCCCTGGACGGCGAACTGGCCGTGGTGTTGGTGCGCCGGGCGGCCCATCCGCACGACGTGCACAGCGGGCAGATCGGTCTGCCGGGCGGGGCGCGCGAACCGGGTGAAACAGCGCTGGAGGCGGCATTGCGGGAAGCGCGCGAAGAACTGGGGTTGCGCGAACCGGTGGACGTGCTGGGACAGTTGGCGCAGGTCTACATCCCGCCCAGCGACTTCGAAGTGACGCCGATCGTCGGTTATGTGGCGCAGCATCCCGCCTGGCAACCAGACGCGGCGGAGGTGGTGGAAGTCATCGAATGCCCGCTGGCATGGTTATTCGACGATGCTCGGAAGAAGGTCGAAGAATGGCCGGTTGGCGATGCTTCCATGCGGGTGCCATGGTACGACATCGCGGGACACAAGGTGTGGGGTGCTACTGCCATCATCCTCAGTGAGCTGGAACAGCGGTTGCGTCTGGCATGGGAGCCTTAAGCTGGTCGGCGGGTGTCTGAGTGTGAGCGCTGTCTGTCTGCAGCTTTCCCCTCACTTGCGCGTGAATCCGGCGCGTGGTACAGTGCAAAGGAAAATGCTCAGGTGCGGTAGGGAGACCGAGCAAGCCGCCCAGTCTGTGCCCCGACCAGAGGATTCCCAGGCATGGCCGAGAAGATACTGGTGATTGACGACGAGCCGATGACCGTTGATCTGATCAGCATCGTGCTGGAACGGCGCGGTTTCGAGGTGATTAAGGCGTATGGGGCCGAGGAGGGTCTGCGGGCGGCGTACCGCACACACCCCGATCTGATTCTGCTCGACATCATGATGCCGGATATGGATGGTTGGGAGGTCTGCCGCCGCCTGCGCGAGTTGTCGGATGTGCCTATCCTGTTCCTCACCGCCAAAGACGACACACGCGACCGGGTGCGTGGCCTGGAGATGGGCGCTGACGATTACATCATCAAGCCCTATGACAACGATGAGCTGGTGGCACGCATCCGGGCGCATCTGCGGCGCGCGCCCAAGCCCGCCGTGGCCGAAGAGCTGGTGTTCGACGGCGGCAACTTGCGCATCAACTTCATCAGCCGTGAAGTATGGGTGCAGGGCAAACAGGTGCACCTGACGCCCAAGGAGTTCAATCTGTTGAGCGTGCTGGCGCGCAATGCCGGGCGGGTGATGAGCCGATCGGAGCTGGTCAAAGAAGCCTGGGGGCCGGAGTATGGCGACGCCGTGGAAAGCCTCAAGCTCTACATCCACTATCTGCGCCAGAAAATCGAGCCTGATCCGCAGCACCCTACCTATATCCTGACCTCGCGCGGGGTAGGATACCGCTTCAACGATCTCTAGGCTGGACTGCCCCGGCTCTTGCGTGTGGGTCAGACGATCCCCCAGGCGATCAGCGCTACCGCGATCCCTGCCGCAATCAGCAAGATCAGCAACACCCTGAACAGTTTCCGGCGCGTGGACAGGCCCCGCTGACGCTGACTGGCAGCCGCCATGACTTCCTGAAGCTGTTTCTGTTCGAGTCGCTGCAGTTGCTGGCGGGCGGTGGGGTGCAGTGGATTCAGTTCCAGCACGTTTTCGAAACACACCCGCCGGTCTTCGTCGCTCTCCACCACGCTGGCCAGCCACAGCCACACCTGCTCGTGATAGGGATCGATCTCGATCGCCTGGCGAAACAACTCATGCGCTCTGGCTCTGTCTCCGCGTTTGGCCGCTTCTTTGCCCTGTTTGAACAGTTGCAGGAACTCTTTCGGCGCGTTCAGCAGATCGGAAGAAATGCCCATAGCCCCCCCTGATGACCGGCCCCTCATCCTCACTCATTAGCTATTTTACCATGTGACCGGCCCGGTGTGACGGCCACTGTGCGGGAAGCCTACGGCCCCCAGTCATTGGCAACGTCGGTCTGCGCGCCGCTGGTCACCTGGTAGATAGTCTGCGTGGCAAACTCGAAGATGAACACATCCCAGTTGCCCGACCGGTTGGATGAAAAGACCAGATAGTTGCCATCCGGCGAGAAACGCGGCTGAATGTCATCGGCGTCCGAGGCGATGAGCAATTCGGGCGTGCCGCCGGTGGCCGGTACCTGATAGATGTCGAAATGCTGGCTGCCGCTGGCTTTGCCCTGGAAAACAATCGTCTGCCCGTCTGGTGACCAGTCGGGGGCGGCCTCGATCAGCGCTGCGCCGTTGGTGGTGATGGGGAACATCTGGCGCGAGTTCAGGTCCAGGGCGCGCAGGTCAACCGGATTGGCCGGAGCCATGCGGCTCAGGTCGGCGACGTAGACGATGCGCGAGCCGTCGGGCGAGAAGACGGGCCAGCTTTCGATCGTGTCGTCGTTCGTCAGGCGCTGCAACTGAGCCGGATCGCCCTGACGATCGATCACCTGCAGATAGTACAGATCGGGTGTAGCGGAGTCCAGGCTGCGGGCCACGAAGGCCAACGCGCGTCCATCCGGCGACCAGGTGGGCATATCCTGCTCGATGAGGGTCGGTTTGCCCGTCCAGTAGACGCTGGCCGGGCGGGGGTCAGTGCCCTGCAGATTGTCCAGTTGCAGGATGTACTCGCGCGTCCCGACGGCGTACATGACATAGGCGTACTCGTTGCCGTTCGGCGACAGGGCGGGAGCGTGCCCGCGCGTGTTGGGCGGGGTGATGGTGCGCGCCGCGCTACCGTCGGGCCGGACGAGCACAATCGGTTGATTGGCCGGGTCCGCGGGCACGTTCCCAGAGCGCATGATGATCTGTCCGGTCAGAGTCGCGGGGGGTGGCGGGAAAAGCGTCGGCGGGACGGCAGACGTAGGCGTCTTGCTGGGTGCGGGCGTCCAGGTGGGCGGTGGGGCAGTGGGAGAAGCTGGCACGGGCGGTTTTGTGGCCGTAGCGAGCAGCGCTGCGGACGTCTCGCTGGTCGGGGTGATCGCGGCAACAGGGGGCGATTGCGGACGTTCACCGGAAGAGACATCCCCTCCGTCATTTCCCTTGCTGCTCAGCACGATGGCGAGCACGACAATGAGCAGGGCGACAGCCGCAATGCCGGTGCCAATGGCCAGGTAGACACTGGTGCGGCCAGGGCCTTGGCTCTTGCTCTCTTCTTCGGTAGGGAGGACCAGCCCCGCCGCCTCCTCGAGTTGCTGCAGCAAACGACGCGCCCGCTCGTTGTCCGGATTGATGACCAGCACATTGCCCAGGCAGATCTGCTTCTCGTGCGGATCGTCGGTGACCGCAGCGAGCCAGAACCAGCCTTTCTCGTTGCGTTCGTCCTGCTGCACCACCTGTTCGAGCAGGGCGCGGGCGACTGCCCGCTGTCCGGCTCGCGCGGCTTCGATCCCCTGGCGCAAGAGTTCGTTCACCTGCGATGTGGGTTCACCCTGGCTCATAGTTCCCCCTGCGAGTCAATGTCGGCGGTTGCTTATGGCAACCATACCGGATAGCGAGTGTCGCTGTCTCCGCCGAAAATGCGTTGTAAGCCGCTGCCATCCGGTCGGATGACGTACAGATCGAAGATGGGGCGATCGCGGTTGGCGCTGAAGACGATCCAGCGCCCGTCCAGCGACCAGGCGGGATCGCGTTCTTCGGCGCGGATATCGCGCACCAGCAGGGCACGTTCGCCGTCACCGTTGGCCGTCATCACGTAGGGATCGGTTGTCCCGCGGCGATCGGAAAGGAAGACGATCCATTGGCCATCCGGCGACCAGGCTGGCGAAAAACTGCTGTTGACGTTGTCGGTGAGTTGTTTGTACGAGCCACCGTCTGCCCCTACCCGCCAGATTTCGGTGGCACCCGGTCCGCTGCGATCCGAGGTGAAAGCAATCCACTGCCCGTCGGGCGACCAGGCCGGTTCGCGGTCGTTGGCGGGACCGGGGACCAGGGTGCGCAGTTCACCAGATGCCACGGAAACCACGTACAGGTCGAAGTTGCCCTCTCTGTCCGCAGCGAAGGCAATGGTCTGCCCGTCGGGTGACCAGGTGGCTTCTCCCGTGCGCTCGGCTTCCAGGTGGGTCAGGCGGTGCGCTGTCCCCCCACTGAGAGGCGCGACGAACAGGTCTTCGAACTCTTCTGTGACGACCGTGTCACCTTCCAGGTGCGTGCGGGCCAGCCGTCCGGTGAAAGCGATCTGTGCACCGTCGGGCGACAGGGCCGCGTCGTACACTCCCGCAAAGACAGGCAGCACGCCTTCCGACAGATCGTCAGCCGCTGGGGCGAGCGACAAGGCCTGCGGCTGCGACCCATCGCCTTGCACGGAGAACAGCGTCCATCCGCCCTGACCGGGTTGACCGGACGCCAGCAGTACATACGATTCCAGCGGCGGCGGCGTGATCGTAGGCGTGGGGGTGACGGTGGGAGTGCGCGTCGCAGTCGGTGTCCAGGTTGGCGGCATGGTGTCGCGCGGGGGCAGTGTGCGCAAGACGCCTCCGATGGGGGTCGCTGTGACTTGCCCGGCAACCCGTGTGGCCGACGGGACGGCGGGGATGGCCGCCGCCGGTGTTGGCGTAGACTCCTGGGCGGAGCGGCGATCCTGCCACCATAGCAGTAGCGCAGCCAACACCAGGCCGAAGGCGGTCAAGGTCAGCGTCCAGAAGAGCCACGACGGCATCCGTCGGCGACGGGCGGTAGGCCGTCGCAGGGCGGGCTGTGACGCTCCTGACACCGGCACAGCAACCGCAGGTTCCTGAGTGGCCCGGTCGAGTTGCGCCAGAGCCTGACGCGCGCGCTCGTTGTGCGGGTTGATGACCAGCACCCGTCTGAGGCACTGGCGACGCTCGTCCTCGGACGTGGCAACCGAGGCCAGCCATAGCCAGGCCAGTTCGTTGTCAGGATCGCGCGAACCCAGGCGACGGAGGATCTCGCGGGCCTTGGCCCGGTCGCCGCTGCGCGCGGCTTCGATGGCCGTGCGCAGAAGAGCTTGCAGGTCTTCGCTGGGCACCGTTTTCTCCCCTGTAACCGTGATAGGCGGCGCATCTCGTGCCGAAAGCACTGTGCAGCCCTGGCAGGTACACACATGCCAATATGCGCCTGCGCCTGTAATCTTATACCGGTCTCTCGGACAAGGCCAAACGCGCGGAACGGGGTGTGCCCCGCAACAGGACGTGCTCTGCCATCAGGCGGCGAGAGTATGGCGGGAGATGGGGGCGGCCCTGCTTCTCCGAGAAGGCACAAGGGGTCTCTAGCGGATCAACAGGAGCAGCAGTACGCAAGCGATCAGCACGGCGAAGATGGCCAGGCTGATCAGACCGTAGCGCAGGACCAGCGAATTGGTCGTCTCGTGTCTGCGGCGGATGCGCTCCAGTTGTTTGCGGGCGACGGTATTGTTGGGGTTGATCTGGAGCACGGTCTGGAGGAAGCGCAAACGCTCTTCGTAGGTGCCAGCTACCTGGGCCATCCACAACCACGCGCGCTCGTTGTATTTGTCAGCGTCGAGAACTTGCTGGAACAACAGGCGCGCATTGGTATAGTTGCCCTGTCGCGCGGCCTGAATGCCCAGTTGCATCAGGTCTTCCAGCGTCGGTTCATTGTCTTCGCGGGTCATGGTATACGCTCTCCCGGAGCAGACCGATGGCCAGTGCCAGGCGCTCTTGACAAATCCCAGACACATTTATAGTCCGCCTGCGCTGGCTCTGCAAGTGCCGAAAGTGCACAGGCGCTGCACAGCCGTTGACCGTCGGGGACGGTCGTGCTACACTTCAAAACGCAACGGTTGGGGCAGTGGCGGAACGGTAGACGCCGCGGACTTAAAATCCGCTGAGGGGAACCTCGTGTGAGTTCGAATCTCACCTGCCCTATCATGCTCAGCGAGCGCCATCATTGGCGCTCCTGTCGTTTCTGGCGCAGGAACGGGAAAGCCCTGGCGCGGGGGCGTCTTCCGTGATACAGTGAGAAATTAGTGATATTATTGCGTATCATTCTGTCATTATCAGTTGGCGTTTGCCTGTCGAGCGCCTTGGCCGCGTCCCTTTCACGGGGTGAGGCGTCCTGTCTTGTGCCTGTCATTTCATCCGGTACAGCAGACGGGCAAACCGCCAGGGAGAAATCTTCATGACACTGGAATTATTCCTCCGCCTGGTGGGGATGATGATCTTCACCCTGCTGGGCGCTCTCCTCGGCATTGATCTGGCCGATGCCCTCAATCTCCCCCCTGAAGCCAGCGGCCTGACGTTTGCCCTGATGGGCGCCCTGGCCGGACTGATCCTCACGCCCTGGATGACTACCTATCCGGCGCGCGCGGCCCGGCGAGCCATCCTGAAGATGTCGCCGGAGGCGCTGGTGGGAGCCATCATGGGGCTGATCGTCGGGATGTTCGTGTCGGCGCTGTTCGCCTGGCCTCTGTCGCTCCTGCCCGATCCGGTGGGGCAATTCCTGCCGACGGTCGTCGCCGTTGTGGGCAGCTATGTGTTCGTGATCGTGTTCTCTCTGCGTGCGCAGGATGTACTGGCGCTGTTCGGGGGGATGCTCCGCGCCAGCCCGGCCAGCCTGCGCATGTTGCCGGGCGGTGCGACCGGCGAGATTCTGCTCGACACCAGCGTGATCATTGACGGGCGCATCGTAGACATCAGCCAGACAGGGTTCATCCAGGGAGCATTGCTGATCCCGCGCTTCGTGCTCAACGAGCTGCAGCATGTGGCCGATTCACCGGATATGCTACGGCGCAACCGTGGCAAGCGCGGCCTGGAAGTGCTCAGCGAATTGCAGCAGCGCAGCCGGACGCCGGTGCGGTTCATTGACGACGATTTCGAAGGGATCAGCGCCGTGGATGAAAAACTGGTGCTGCTTGCCAAGCGACGCAATATCCCGGTGATGACCAACGACTACAACCTCAATCGCGTGGCCGAGTTGCAGGGAGTCACGGTGCTCAACATCAACGAGCTGGCGAACGCGGTCAAAGCCATCTTCCTGCCAGGCGAAGTGATTGACATCCATATCGTCATGGAGGGGCGCGAACCCGATCAGGGCGTCGGCTACCTGGAAGACGGCACGATGATCGTGGTGGAAGATGGCAAACGCTACATGGATCGCACCATCCCGGTCTTGATCACGCGCTATATCGTGACCAATGCCGGGCGCATGTACTTTGCCCAGCCGGAAGGCTCGCTGCGGCGCTAGAGCGTGTTATGCACTTTTTGC
>AMZC01007038.1_pt1 | contig 14759 bp, 15 predicted proteins | sample 948551 | NCBI WGS metagenome assembly AMZC01 (sample SAMN01120625, study PRJNA171369) | bioreactor sludge metagenome | biome: sludge; isolation source: anaerobic thermophilic cellulolytic sludge from lab reactor | place: China: Hong Kong, Shek Wu Hui wastewater treatment plant | collected... | reverse complement strand
CGTTGCCAATCCCCTGGCCTGTTGTCTTTTCTTCTGGCCAGATCTCCTCATGATTTCAGATCTATCTCGCACGGCAAGTGATTCCAACCTCGCTTCTTGGCTGTTCGTCGTCCGGTAGCCCCCTCTCCCTATCCTCTGATTTTTCCAACACCTGTTTTCAAAATCACCGGTCGTGTGTTATCTTTGTTCAAGATCGCTTGAACAAGCTCTTGCTCCCGTTTGACACGGCACGGGCTTTATGCTAATCTCTGAAGCGTTTGTTCTAATCAGAACAATTAGCACTGAGCCAACCGCATAATACGGAGAATCTTACCGTGCCATCAGACTTCGCACCGATCGTGTCCTTGCTGGTCTTGGCCGTTGTGGTCAGCGTGCTCATTGCGTTCATCTCGCGCTTGTTCGGCCCCTACCGCCCTACTGCCCGCAAGCTAGCCCCCTACGAAAGCGGTATGCGCCCCTATGGAGAGGCAATCCGGCGCATACCTGTCAAGTTCTACCGGGTGGCGGTGCTCTTCATCCTGTTCGATATTGAAGTGATCTTTTTCCTGCCCTGGGCGGTGGTCTTCCGCGATTACGGTCTCTATGGCCTGACTATCATGGGAGCGTTCTTCTTCATTCTGACAGTCGGCTTTGTCTATGAGTGGAAGGTTGGAGGGCTGGAATGGGATTAACGTCAAAACTCGGTGAACTGGGTGTCGTAACGGTAAGGCTGGAAGATGCGGTCAACTGGGCACGAACTCGCGCCATGTGGCCTATGCTCTTCGGCCTGGCGTGTTGTGCTATTGAAATGATGAGCACGCAGGCTTCCGTCTATGATCTTTCGCGCTTCGGCATGGAATTGATGCGTCCCAGCCCCCGGCAAAGTGACCTGATGATCGTGGCCGGGCGGGTCACGCGCAAGATGGCTCCTGTCTTGCGTCAGTTATATGACCAGATGCCCGAACCCAAATGGGTGATCAGCATGGGCGATTGCGCATCGTGTGGCGGAATCTTCAATAACTATGCGATCGTCCAGGGGGTAGATGAGATCGTGCCTGTTGATGTCTACGTGGCCGGTTGTCCTCCACGTCCGGAACAGTTGATTCACGGGATCATCACCCTGCACGAGCGCATCAAGCAAGAACGCATTACCGACTGGGCATAAGTCGTGCTAGCCCAGGTGAGATAAAGAGGATAACGGCGATGCTCGATCCGGTTGAGGCGATCACCAGTGCGTTTCCCGACGCCATCCAGGATGTCCTGGAATTTCGTGGCGAGATCACCCTGGTAGTTGATAGCGACTACATCGTGAGCGTCTGTCGCTTCTGCCGCGATACCAAGGGGCTGGAATACAACTTCCTGTCTGACGTGTCCGGGGTGGATTACTATCCGCAGGAGCCTCGCTTTGCGGTGTCCTATCATCTGTATTCGATGGTGCACAACCGCTCGCTGCGGCTCAAGGTATACCTGCCTGGCGACAATCCGGTAGTGTCCAGCGTCACTTCGGTTTACCCGGCGGCAAACTGGTCGGAGCGGGAAGTCTACGATCTGTTCGGGGTGTATTTCACGGATCATCCGGACCTGCGACGGATCCTGATGCCAGAAGGGTGGGATGGGCATCCGCTGCGCAAAGATTATCCCTTGGGGTATGAGACCGTGCAGTTTTCCTTTAACTTCGATGAGATTGACAGGCACAAGCCCTACGCGCGAGAGTAGGCTTGAGGGCGGTCACGTGGAGTAGCGGGAATGACCGGACTACAGGATAGCGTTTGGGAAGGGGACATTCAGCAGCTCAAGGGGCTGGTGTCGGAGCGCGCGCTGAGCGGCGAGACCATGGTGCTCAACATGGGGCCGCAACATCCAAGCACGCACGGCGTGCTGCGCCTGATGCTGGAACTGGATGGCGAGGAAATTGTCAGTTGCGTGCCCGATATCGGCTACCTGCACACGGGCATCGAGAAGTCCATGGAGTCCAAGCGGTACGAGCAGGCCATTGTCATGACCGACCGCATGGATTACCTCAATCCCATGGGCAACAACCTGGTCTACTGCCTGGCCATCGAAAAGCTGTGCGACCTGGACGTGCCTCTGCGGGCGCAGTACCTGCGTGTGTTGCTGGCCGAATTGACGCGCATCAACAGTCACCTGGTCTGGTTGGGCACGCATGCGCTGGATATCGGGGCCATGAGCGTGTTTCTGTACTGCTTCCGGGAGCGCGAGAAGATTCTCGACATCTTTGAGATGGTTTCCGGGCAGCGCATGATGAGCACGTACTTCCGACCGGGCGGCCTGTGGCGCGACGTGCCAGAAGAATTCGAGCCGGCGGTGCGCGATTTCATTGACTACTTCCCGGCGCGCATTGATGACTACGAACGCCTGCTGACCAACAATCCCTTGTGGCTGGACCGTACTCAGGGGATTGGTTTCCTGTCGGCGGAGGACGCCATTCGCCTCGGCTGTACCGGCCCGGTGCTGCGCGGTTCGGGGGTCAACTGGGACATTCGCAAGGCGATCCCGTATAGCAGCTACGATCACTTCGAGTTCGATGTGCCGCTGGGAACGCATGGCGATATCTATGACCGCTATCTGGTGCGCATGGAGGAAATGCGTCAGAGCCTGCGCATCGTCAAACAGGCGCTCGACAACCTGCCCGGCGGTCCGGTGCGTTCCAACAATCGCAAGTATGTGCCGCCCCCGCGCTCTGAACTGGGGACCAGCATGGAGGCGGTGATCCATCATTTCAAGCTGTGGACGGAAGGTTTCCGTCCTCCCAAGGGCGAGGTGTATGTACGGGTCGAAAGCCCGCGCGGCGAGCTGGGGTGCTACCTGGTCAGCGACGGTAGCCCGCGTCCCTGGCGGGTGCACTTCCGCACGCCGAGTTTCATTCACCTCAGCGCGTTGCCACACATTGCCAGGGGACATCTCATCGCCGATCTGGTGGGAATCATTGGGACCATTGATATTGTGCTGGGCGATGCCGATCGCTAAGCGCTGGCGACGAGCACCGCGTGTACTGCAGCAGGAGTAGGGTCGTGCTGGCTGAGAAATATGCTGACCGGATCGCGAAAATCTTCGCCAAGTATCCGGACAAACGGTCTGGTGTGATGGCTCTGCTGTATCTGGCCCAGGAGGAATATGGCTGGGTGACGCCGGAGGCCCTGAAAGAAGTAGCTGCGCTGTGCGACATTGATCCCACACAGGTGCAGTCCATCGCCGGCTTCTACACCATGTATTCGGAGCAGCCGAAAGGGAAGTATTGGTTGCAGGTATGCACCGACCTGCCGTGCGCCCTGCGCGGCGCGGACGAGTTTTACCGGCAACTGTGCGAGTACCTGGGACTGAGCGAAGAAGGCGGCACGACTGAGGACGGCCTGTTCACCGTGGAACCGGTAATGTGCCTGGCCGCGTGCGACAAAGCGCCCATGCTTCAGTGCAATTTCCACTATCACGAAAACCTGGACATGGAGAAGATGAAGGCACTGATTGAGCAGTGGCGTGCCGAGGCGAGCCGCAGCGATGGAGATCGGGGCTAGATGCAGGTACGCGAGTACGAGCTGGTCACGCTGACAGCGGACGACTACGACGGAGTGCGCGCGCTGTGGGAGGCTGCGGGGCTGTCCATTCGTCCTGCTGGTCGCGATAGCGCAGAGGCGTTTGCCCGGCAATTTGCTGGTGGAACGCAGACGGTCATAGGCGCGCGGGCGGGAGATCGGCTGGTGGGGGTTGTCCTCGCCACTCACGATGGGCGCAAAGGATGGATCAACCGCCTGGCTGTCCATCCGGACTTTCGCCGACGGGGGATTGGGCAGGCTCTGGTTGCCGAGGCTGAGCGGGTGCTGCGCGCGCAAGGGATGCATATCATCGGTGTCTTGATTGAAGACTGGAACACGGCTAGCCTGGCTCTGTTCGAAAGAGCGGGGTACGCGCGACACCCAGACATTGTCTACCTTACCAAACGCGATTCACCTGATGTCTAGGTCATTGGGGGCACCTTTCCATCGCAAGAGGGAGACGCTCAGCACCTGGCCGGTGATCTTGAGTGGCTTGTTGCTCAGTACGCTGGCCGTGGTTCGGGCACCCTGGCCCGTCGATCCCGCGCAGTCGGCCCTGGTCACCGTGGCGCATTATGACCGATTGACCGGGCGTATGGGGGCGATGCATCCGGACACGATGTGGTATGCCAGACGGGCGGCAGATGCTCTGGTGCTCCTGGCTCTCGGCGGAGGGTATCTGACCGCCGCGCTGGCCTGGATGGCTCAGGCCCGGTGGTCGGAAGGCGTTCTGCTGGCGATAGGGATGTTCGGGGTTGGCTACAGCGCAGCGCTGGGCCTGTACGTGGGGCCAATTCTGGCCTGTTGCGGTTTTCTGCTGGTAACCGCCGCGACCGGCCTGCAATGGGCGATGCGGATTTGAAGGGCGCGCTTTCTGTGCAGAGACGGGGCTTGGAGAACTATGGCACACATTCTGCTGCGCAATCGCGACATTGCTGACATCTGGCAGTTTGAAACCTATGTGGCACATGGCGGCTACGAGGGACTGCGGAAAGCCATCAAGGAGCATACCCCCGCCGAAGTGATCCAGATCGTCCTGGATTCCAACTTGCGCGGACGGGGCGGGGCGGGCTTTCCTACTGGCCGCAAGTGGTCGTTCATCCCCAAAGACGCCCCAATCAAGTATGTGGTGGTCAACGCGGACGAAAGCGAGCCGGGCACGTTCAAAGATCGCGAGCTGCTGGAGAAGAATCCTCACCAGGTCATCGAAGGGGCGATGATCGCCGCTTACGCCATCCAGGCTACGGCGGTCTATGTCTATTGCCGGGGAGAGTTCTGGGACCTGGCTCACGCTCTGGAAGAGCGCATCGAGGAAGCGCGCCAGGCCAACCTGGTGGGGGAAGATATTCTTGGCTCCGGCTGGAGCTGCAACATGTATGTTCACCTGGGCGCGGGGGCGTACATTTGCGGTGAAGAGAGCGCGCTACTCAACAGCCTGCAGGGGTTGCTGGGACAGCCGCGTGTACGCCCACCCTTTCCGGCGCAGATGGGCGGCGGCCTGTACTATCAGCCGACCGTGGTCAACAACGTGGAAACGCTGGCAAACGTCCCCTGGATCATCCTCAACGGGGCTGCAGCGTACAAGGCGATCGGCACGCCGGAAAGTCCGGGGCCGAAAATCTTTTGTGTGAGCGGGCATGTGGAGCGGCCAGGCAATTATGAATTGCCACTGGGCCTCACTTTTCGCCAGCTAATTTTCGAGCATGCGGGTGGCGTTCCCAATGGCAAACGGCTGAAGGGTATTTTGCCCTCTGGAGCGAGTGGGCCAGTGTTGCCGGCGACCGACGAGGTGCTCGATGCGCCACTCACCTATGAGAGCGTGGCCGCGCTGGGCAGCACCCTGGGTTCGGCTTCGTTCATTCTGATGGACGAAGATACGGACATGGTGTGGGCGGCAGCGAAGATGATTCACTTCTTCAAGCACGAAAGCTGCGGCAAGTGTACACCGTGTCGCGAAGGCACCTATTGGCTGGAGCGAATCTACGAGCGATTGCTGGACGGCAGAGGTACTCCGCGTGACCTGGAGCTGCTGGAAAGCGTTCCCCGGCAGATTCAGGGATTGACCCTCTGCGCTCTGGGTGACTTCGCCTGCAATCCGGTGCTCAGCACCCTGCGCCATTTCCGTGACGAGTATGAGCGCTACGTAGGGCTGGCGGAGACTGTGCCTCAAGCGGCGGTCGCTGGCGCGTGATGTGGGAGTGAGCGCAGATAGCGCGGTTGGCAGAGCGCAGATGATGACACCGGAATTAGCTCTACTCAGCCATCTGATCGAACGCGGCCTGGCGCACCCGGTGTATTATGTGCTACGCGGTGAAGAGTGGCTGGCGTGCGGTCAGCCTGAAAAAGCCAGGCTCGATTTCCTGGCTGCCAGAGAGCGCGCGGCGGAGTTGTTGGCGCAGGCAGAGTGGGGCTACATTCTGCAGGCGTATGTGGATCGGGCCGAGGCCGGTTTACGCGAGTGCCGGTGAAGTGGCCCAGCAAGCAGACAGGTACAGGCAACGGCTCTGACTTCTTGAGGAGCACTATGGCTGACACTGTTACGATTTTGATTGATGGTCAGGAGTACCAGGTTCCGGCGGGTATGAACCTGGTAGACGCAGCCAAGATGCACGGTATCACTATCCCGGTGTTCTGCTATCATCCCAAGATGGCACCGGTAGGTATGTGTCGCATGTGCATGGTCGAACTGGGCAGCGTGGTTATCAACCGCGAGACCGGTCAGCCGGAGCGGGACGAGCAGGGAAATCCTGTGGTGCGCTGGATGCCGAAGCTGCAGACGGCGTGCACGCAAACAGTCAGCGCTGGCATGGCTGTGCGCACCACTACTGAGGCGGTGCGCGAAGCCCGCGACAATATCATCGAGTTTCTGCTCACCAGCCATCCGCTCGATTGCCCGATTTGCGACAAGGGCGGCGAGTGTCCGTTGCAGAACCTGACGATGGCCTATGGGCCGGGTGAGTCGCGCTTCATCTATGATGACAAGCTGCACCTAGACAAGCATGTGCCGCTCGGCGAACTGATCTATCTGGATCGGGAACGCTGCATTCAGTGTGCCCGCTGCACACGCTTTTGTGCGGAGGTCGTAGGCGACGACGTGTTGGCGTTTCACGAGCGCGGCAGACGCCTGCAGATCGTGACGATCAGCGATCCCCCCTTCGATACCAAGTTCAGCGGCAACACGACCGATATTTGCCCGGTGGGGGCGCTGACCACTGCTGATTTTCGCTTTGGCGCGCGGCCCTGGGAACTGGACGAAGTGCCCAGTATATGCCCGCATTGCCCCGTGGGATGCAATATCAGCGCCAGCACGCGCCAGGATCGCGACTTTGGCGGCATGAAGATCATCAAACGTATCATGCCGCGCCAGAACGAGGCAGTCAACGAAATCTGGATCTGCGACAAGGGACGTTTCGGACATCATCACAGCCGTGCTGAGGAACGGTTGACCGAACCCATGATTCGCCGCGATGGGGCGTGGGTGGCGGTGGACTGGGACACCGTCTATGCCGAGATTGCGGCGCGGTTGACGCAACACGGCGCGAAAACAGGCTTCCTGGCTGGTTCTAGCCTGAGCAACGAAGACTTGTGGGAACTGCGCAAGCTGGCTCGCCTGACACACAGCGACTGTGCGCTGGGCGTATGGCCAGCGCTCATGACAGGTTGGGAGCAGGTCACGCAGGTGGGGGTGGGAGTCGGCACGCGCCTGCGCGACCTCGGTAAGGGGAGCGGTATCCTGGTCATCGCGTCTGACCTGGAGGAGGAAGCGCCCATCTGGTGGTTGCAGGTCAAGCAGGCTGCCGACCGCGGCGCGAAAGTGGTGGTAGCGAACGGGCGGCCCACCAAACTGGATCGCTATGCGACGACCGTGTTGCATTACGGATACGGGGAAGCAGCAAGCGTGCTCAATGGCTTCGCTGCTATCGCGCGCCGCAATAACGCAGTGGATGAGGCCTTCGTTGCTGCGCGCGCCGAAGGCTATGCCCAACTGGAAGCGGCGTTGAAAGGCGTCCGGGTGCCGAAACCGGTGGCTGAGGCAGCCGAAACGCTGCTGGGTGTCGAGAATCTGGTGATCTTCGTGGGCGGCGAGGGGGTCACCCTGGCGCAGCACGCCGAGCTGATGCAGGCGGCTGCCAACTTGCTCATTCTCACCGGTCATGTAGGGCGGCCCAACAATGGCTTGATCCCGGTGTGGCCGGGAGCGAACATGCAAGGCGCGCTGGACATGGGCTTCACGCCTGAGGCGACTCAGGCCATGATCGCCGCACGTCCGGAGATGTGGGTGATCGCCGAGGCCGACCCGGTGGCGGAAGACGGGCGCATGGCCGCGCTTCTGGATGAAGCGCAGTTTGTGGTGGTGGCCACGCAGTTCATGACCCCCACGGCGGAGCAGGCGGATGTCGTGCTGCCGGTCCAGAGCTTTGCCGAGCGGGAGGGCACGTTCACGAATGGCATGCGCCGGGTGCAACGTTTCTACATGGCGCAGTCTCCTCTGGAAGGCACGTTGCCGGGGTGGAAAGTCTTCGCACATATCAGCGCGCGTATGCGGGGTGGACAAAAACCGCGCATCGCGCCCAGCCTGGTCATGCGCGATATCACACAGCATGTGTTGCGCTATGCCGATATGAGCTACCCCCGCCTGGCACAGGTCGAGCCGCAATTCCCTCTGGTGGGTGGAGAAGACCTGTACTATGGCGGTACTGCGTACAGCAACCGCGGCGGCTTGGGGTTACAGTGGGCGACCAACGCGGAGAAAGGGCAATACAAGCTGACGCTGCGACCCGTTGATGCGTCCCGGCCCAGGCGCGATGGCCTGATGGCTGTGCCGATTCATCTACTCTACAACCGCGAGCCGCTCTTTGTGCACAGTACGCTGATGCACAGGCGTGTCCCCGAACCCTATGTGCAACTGAACGCCGAAGATGCTCAGAAACTGGGCGTGGCCGACGGAGAACAGATCGTGCTGAAGGCGGACGGCGTGGAACTGTTCGCCAGGGCGCGTATTGACGAGAAAGCGCCAGCAGGAGTAGTGCTGGTACCCCGTCGCCTGACGTCGTCGCCAGTGCCAGAGGCCCTGGCGGTCTGCGCCGTGCAAAAGAGGGAGGGATAGGTCTGGTATGTTTGGCCCAGGGGAATCCAGTATTGTCGTGGAATGCGCCAGCAACAGCACCTGCACGGTGATCCACTCCATCCTGACCAGCCTGATCCTGTTCGTGGTGCTGCTGACCGGTTTTGCCTATACCACGGTGCTTGAACGCCGTTTCCTGGCGTTCTTGCAAGCGCGCGTTGGTCCGAACCGCGCTGGCCCCTACGGTCTCTTGCAACCAGTGGCGGATGGCATCAAGCTGATCTTCAAAGAGGACATCACACCGGCGCATGCCCAGAAGGTGGTGTTCTGGATCGCGCCGATGGTTAAGACGGTGCCAGCGCTGATCGTGCTCGCTGTTGTACCCTTTGGCCCGAAGATTGCGGTGCCCTGGTTCGACGGCAAGTGGTATCGCCTGTCGCAGGGGCTGGTGGACGTCAACGTAGGCGTGCTGTGGTTGATGGGCATCACTAGCATTGGCATCTATGGGATTGTGCTGGCCGGCTGGTCGAGCAACAACAAGTATGCCATGCTGGGGGGCCTGCGTTCCTCGGCACAGATGGTCAGCTACGAACTGAGCATGGGGCTGGCAATGGTCGTGCCGGTGATGCTGGCCGGTTCGATGAGCATCGGCGACATCATCGAGGCGCAGAACGAGACGCCCATCCTGAGCTGGTTCGTGTTCCGCAACCCGGTGGCAGCGGCGATCATGGCGGTGGCCCTGCTGGCCGAGGTAAACCGCGCCCCGTTCGACATGCCCGAAGCCGAACAGGAACTGACCGCGGGCTATCATTCTGAATACAGCGGCATGAAGTTCGCCATGTTCTACCTGGCGGAATATATCGGCATGATTGCGGTCAGCGCTATCGGCGCGGCGCTGTACTTCGGGGGGTACCATTTCTTCCTGGTAGACAAAGCCCCGCTGCTCGGCCCTGTCGTGTTTGGGCTGAAGGTGGTCGTGCTGCTGATCGTCATGATCTGGGTGCGCGGCACGCTTCCTCGCATACGGTACGACCGGCTGATGGCCTTTGGCTGGAAGGTGATGCTGCCTCTGGCGCTGATAGCTGTGGCGTGGACGGCGGTAGCGGTCGTCCTGGAGGAAACCTACGGCAGCCAGGTGACGGTGATCATGGCCGTGATCGCCTGGGTGCTGTTCCTGGCGGGAGCAGCCTACTGGCTGGAGCGCGTGGGGCGCAAGCCGGAGCAAGTCGGCGCAAAGCGTGTCGAAGTGGTTTCCCTATCCGGCGACGCGGGCATGGGCTTGCTGACGATGCACGCCGTGGACAAAATGCTTGGTGTACCGGTGGCGCTTTCGCGAGCCGTGTCGAGCAAAGAGGGTGCGAAGAATCCAGGTCCTGTTTCTGGCGAGGGTAAGCGTCGCGAGTGAGCATGGCCGGAGCGAGCGGAGGAGTATTGGATGAATCTGATACGGGGTTTTGCCACAACGTTCAAGCATATTCTGGAAGGGCCGGTTACGATTCAGTATCCGGAGCAGGAGCGTCCCCTGCGCGAGCGTTACAAGGGACGTCATGCGCTCAAGCGCTACGACAACGGCCTGGAGAAGTGCATCGGCTGCGCACTGTGTGCGGCGGCCTGCCCGGCAGACGCCATCTGGGTGGAAGCGGCAGAGAACACCGACGAAGAGCGCTACAGCCCTGGTGAGCGCTACGCCAAGACCTATGAGATCAACATGCTGCGCTGCATCTTCTGCGGATACTGTGAGGATGCCTGCCCTACCGAGGCCATCGTGTTGGAGCATGAATATCGGTTGAGCTTCACCGACCGGCGCGATGCGATCTACACCAAGGAGATGTTGCTCGATCCGTCACCGCCGGGGGTACCTGGAACGCCTCAGAAGACAGAACCGGGCAAGTTCACGCGGGCGATTCCCATTATGGAGGACCCCAAATAAGGGTAGCGGATACGTTTGGTGGCGCACCTGTCTTGCGCTACACTGCGCTTCACCGGGATCGGGCTGAGCACTGCGCGTCTTGAACGCGCGAATCAGGACGGCAGCCTATGGAACTGACTTTGTTTCTCATCGTGGGAGCCATCGCCATCGTGGCAGCGGCGATGATGCTCATCAGCGAGAACGCGGTCTACAGCGCGTTGTTCTTGATCTTGAACTTTGCCTGCATTGCGTTCCTGTTCCTGATGCTGCACGCGCCTTTCCTGGCGATGGTGCAGATCACGGTCTATGCCGGCGCCATCATGGTCTTGTTCCTCTTCGTGATCATGTTGCTCGGTGCAGAGCGTGTGGTGCCGGGCTTTCAGCCACGTTTCCGCTGGTTTACCCCTGTGGTTGTGGCGCTGGCGTTGGTTTTCTTGCTGATCGCCAGCATCGCGGTGATCAATGGTGAGGTTGATACGACCGAGCCGCGCAAGGCGCAGCCCTACGTGCGCATCGTGCATGTGCTCGACGGGGTGGGGGCGCTCGACTTCTACCTGGGAGATCAGCAGGTGGCGCACGGTCTGGCATTTGGGCAGGCATCCGAGTACCGGCAGTGGCGCGACGGTGAGTATCAATTGAGGGCGGTAGAGGCCGGGCAAGACCCACAGGGAGCGACTCCTCTCCTTGACCAGGTGATCGCGCTGGAAAAGGGGAAATCCTACTCGTTGACAGCAGCGGGACGCCTGGGGGAAGCAGCTCCGCAGGTAGTGACGGCAGCGCATACGCTCGATTACAGCAATCAGAAAGATGGCTTGCGCGCCGTAGTAGTGAACGCCTTGCCAGACCGCCTGCGGGTTGATCTGCGCGATATGGACACCAACGAGACGTTGGTCGAGGCGCTGCGGTATGGGGAAGCACGCGAGTTCCAGCTTTCCAAAGGGGTGCGCAGCCTGGCCCTGTACTCGACTGGCAGTCAGCGCACGCCAATTGCTGAGTTGCCGGAACAGGAGTTGGAGGCGAACACGCTGGTGTTGTGGGTGTTCGCCGAGCAGCGACAGCCGGACAATTCGTTCCGAGACGTCATCGTCAACCTGCGCGCTGATGCGACGACTACCTTCGGCAGCCCCACGCATATTGGCCGTCTCCTGCTCTCTGAGTACGTGTTGCCGTTCCAGTTGGTGGGGTTACTTCTGCTGGTGGCGATGATCGGGGCCATCGTATTGACGCACGAAGCACTGGGGCCGCGTCCGCGCCTGGTACGCCGACTGGCCAACCCACCGGCGGTGGTCAGTCAGAGCGCGCCGACCGAACCTTCGAAATAGGGCGGGGCAGACGGAGGGGGAATACCTATGGGATCATCGGGCGTTAGCATTGAGTTGTATGTGTTGCTTAGTGCGGTGCTCTTCGTCATGGGCACGATGGGCGTTCTGTTGCGCCGCAATGCCATCCTCGTCTTCATGTCGGTGGAACTGATGCTGAACGCGGCCAATCTGGCCCTGGTGGCCTTTGCCCGTCAGTGGGCGGGTGGCGACGGGCACCTGATGGTCTTCTTCGTGATGACGGTGGCCGCGGCGGAGGTAGCAGTGGGCCTGGCGCTGATCGTGGCCATCTTCCGCACCAAGAAGAGCATCGATATTGACAACCTGCACATGTTCAAGGAATAGGCGGTTGGGGTACCTGGCTCAGTCTGGCGCATGACCCAAAGGAACGGCCATGGAGAACTTCTTTGACCTTGTACCGCTTGTCGTCTTGATCCCCCTGGCAGGGATGCTGATCAACCTGTTCGCCGGCAAGCATCTGGGGGAACGGGGCGTAGGGATTGTCGGAGCGGGGGCCAGCGCGCTGACGTTCTTTGTGGCGGTGTTGCTGTGGATCGCGCAGGTCAACACAGGCTACAAGGCGGCAGTGGTGGATATGCCCTTGCTGGCGGACTGGATCACGATCCCTTCCGCTAACGTGACCATTCCCTGGGCATTCCGGGTGGACACGCTCAGCGTGACGATGATGCTGGTCGTGACGGGCGTGGGCACGCTGATCCACATCTACGCCATCGGTTACATGCACGGTGACGAGCGTTTCCCACGCTTCTTCGTCTATATGAACATGTTCCTGCTGTTCATGCTCATCCTGGTCACCGGCAACAACTTCCTGATGATGTTCGTTGGCTGGGAGGGCGTGGGCCTGTGCTCATTCCTGTTGATCGGCTTCTGGTTCGACAAGCCCAAGGGGGTAGGCTGGCGTAATAGCGACGCCGCGCGAAAGGCGTTTATCGTCAACCGGGTGGGCGATTTCGGGCTGGTGCTGGGCGTGTTGCTCACCTTTTGGACGTTCGGTACGCTCGATTTCTATCATCCTGGCGAGACTCCCCTTGCCCATCACGCTGAGGCGGCTGAAGAGCCGCGCCTGTTCGTGCCCCCTGTGCAGGAGGAAGAGACGCATCAACCGGAAGGACCGCTGGGAGTGTTCAACCAGGCGGAAGTCTGGCTGGAGGAAGGCGGGCACAAGGTTGACTTCGGCATGGTGTCGCTGAGCTTCGAGACGACGCTGACGCTCATCACTCTGCTCTTCCTGCTGGGGGCCACCGGCAAAAGCGCCCAAATTCCGCTGTTCGTGTGGTTGCCAGACGCTATGGCTGGCCCAACGCCTGTCAGCGCGCTCATTCATGCTGCAACGATGGTCACCGCGGGCGTGTACATGATGGTGCGGGCGAATGTGTTCTACCATGCGGCGGAATTCACGTCGTTTGTGGTGGCTGCGATCGGCGCAACGACGGCCCTGGTGGCAGGATTCATTGCCGTTGGGCAGTGGGACATCAAGCGCGTGCTGGCCTACAGCACGGTCAGTCAGCTTGGTTTTATGGTGGCGGCAGTGGGAGTGGGTGCCTACGCTGCGGCCATGTTCCATCTGGTGACCCATGCGTGCTTCAAGGCTCTGTTGTTCCTTGGCTCCGGTTCGGTGATTCACGGGATGGAGCATGGTCACCATCACGTCACGCACGGACACCCCGGTCACCTGGACGATGACTTCGACCCGCAAGACATGCGTTTCATGGGGGGCCTCAAGGAGCGGATGCCTGTCACCTACTGGACGTATCTCTTCGGGACGCTGGCGCTGGCAGGCATCATCCCGTTCGCTGGTTTCTGGTCGAAGGATGAAATCCTGCTGGATTCGCTCAAAGCGGGAGTGAACGAAGGATTATTGAGCGGCTATGTCGCCTTTGTGCTGTTGCTGACGGCAGCGGCATTCACTGCTTTCTACATGTGGCGGCAGGTCAGCCTGATTTTCCTGGGCAAGCCGCGCCATGCTGCTGCGGCCCATGCGGAAGAATCGGCGCGCGTCATGACCGTGCCGTTGATCATCCTGGCCGCGCTCAGCCTGCTGATCGGGTTCATCAATGTGCCGGGCGGCTTCCCCATCCTCGACTGGATTCTGGGCAAGCATCAGTTCACCAGTTTCCTGGAGCACAGCGTCACCTACGCGCACGCGGGTTCGTTCAACTTCCTGCTGGCCACATTTGCGGTGTTGCTGGCATTGGGGGCCATCTATCTGGCTCGCTCGGTCTACCGCGAACCGGTGCTGGCAACACTGCGGCGCGATCCGCTCGAAGTCGATCCGCGCACGCAGCGAGGCTTTGCCCTGGCGAATGCCAAGCTGTACTGGGACGAGTTCTACTTCACCTACATTGTCTACCCCTATCGCAATGCGGCGTACTGGCTGGCGGAGCAGGTGGACTGGCGTTTCTGGCACAATTACGTGCACGAGCGCTTGATCCGCGATCCGTTCAATGCGGCAACCGCCGTGCTGACCTGGCGTGTGGACAAGGGGATCATTGACCGCGCTTTCGATGGACTGGGCAGGCTCACACGCCGGGCAGGGCAGCGTCTGCGCACAATTCAGACGGGCTACGTACACATGTACGCGCTGAGCGTGCTCTTTGGCGCGCTGCTGGTGATGTTCCTGATTCTTGTGCCTTTGATCCGCGACTGGCTTGGCCTGTAACACAGAGGGACCCAACTTATGGAAGATATCTCGCTGGTCACTGTGGTCTTCATGCTCCCCCTGGTGGGCCTGGTGCTCATGCTGCTGTTCGCACGCACGGAACAGGGCTACCGCTGGGGGGCGTTGGTTACCTCGCTGGTGACATTCGGCGTGTCGCTCTTGCTGTTGCGCAACTTCGATACGAGCGTCTCCGGCCTGCAGATGGTGCAGAAGGTAGACTGGATCACCGCCGATTCGTTCACCATTCGCTACTATG
>AMZC01000537.1_pt1 | contig 15010 bp, 9 predicted proteins | sample 948551 | NCBI WGS metagenome assembly AMZC01 (sample SAMN01120625, study PRJNA171369) | bioreactor sludge metagenome | biome: sludge; isolation source: anaerobic thermophilic cellulolytic sludge from lab reactor | place: China: Hong Kong, Shek Wu Hui wastewater treatment plant | collected 2011-05-01... | reverse complement strand
GGGCCGCCGTGCGCCGCGAGACTGTCGCGCTCATCGCCGAGATCAAGCGGGCGTCGCCGTCGCGCGGTGTGTTGCTGGAGGATTTCGACCCGCCCGCCCTGGCGACTGTCTACGCCGCCAACGGCGCGGCGGCCATCTCCGTGCTGACCGACGAGCGCTTCTTTGGCGGCGACCTGGCCCATCTGACCGCGGTCCGCGCTGCGGTGAGCATCCCCGTCCTGCGCAAAGACTTCGTGCTCGACCCCTATCAGGTCTACGAGGCACGCGCGGCGGGCGCGGACGCGGTGCTGCTCATCGTCGCCGCCCTGGACGACGCGCGCCTGGCCGATCTGCACGCGCTCACCGCTGAACTGGGCATGGCCGCGCTGATCGAGGTGCACGACGAAGCCGAACTGGAACGCGCCCTGGCGCTCGGCGCACCGCTGATCGGCGTCAACAACCGCGACCTGCGCACCTTCGCCGTTGATCTGGCGACGACTGAGCGGCTCGCCCGCCTGCTGCCAGCGGACGTGACCCTGGTGGCCGAAAGTGGCATCTTCACCGCGGACGACGTCCGGCGCATGGGCGCGGCGGGCGCGCACGCCGTGCTGGTCGGCGAGGCGCTGGTCACTGCGCCCGATATCGCCGCGCGCGTCCGCGAACTGAGCAGCCAACCCCGCGAGGTGAAGCCATGACGCGCGTCAAGATTTGCGGCGTGACCACCCTCGACGACGCCCTGCGTTGCGCCGAGGCGGGAGCTGACCTGCTCGGCTTGAACTTCTATCCGCCCAGTCCGCGCTACCTGCCCCCAGAGCGGGCGCGGTTGCTCGCGGCGGGGCTGCGCTCTCTGCTGGGGACGGCCTGTCCGCTGTTGGTAGGCGTCTTCGTCAACGAGAGCGCCGCGGCCATCGCGCGTATCCTGGACGAGGTGGGGCTGGACGCGGCGCAACTCAGCGGGGACGAGCCGCCCGATACGCTTGCCGCCCTGGATGGCCGTGCCTACAAAGCCCTGCGCCCCCGCGACATGAACGAAGCGCTGGACGGGGCGCACTCGTTCGCCGCCAATACTCCCCGCGACGAGCGGCTGCCCGCTTTGCTGGTAGATGCCTATCACCCGCAGCTTTACGGCGGCACCGGCGAACAGGCGAGCGAAGACGTGGCCCGCGCCGTGATAACCGTTGCGCCGCGTGTCATGCTCGCCGGTGGGCTGACGCCGGAAAACGTCGCCGCGCGGGTGCGGGCCATCCGGCCCTGGGGCGTAGACGTTGCCAGCGGCGTTGAGCGCGCCCCCGGCGTCAAGGATATGGAGCGCGTCCGTGCCTTCATCGCGGCCACCAGAGCAGCCGACCAGGAGTGAACAATGGCACTGCATTCTGCAAACACCACCAGAATCCTGCCCGACGAGCGCGGTTACTTCGGCGAATTCGGCGGGCGCTTCGTGCCGGAGACCCTCGTCCCGGCGCTGGACGAACTGACCGCCGCCTTCGAAAGCGCCCGTCGCGACCCGGCTTTCCAGCGTCGCTTCGCCGATCTGCAGGCAACCTACACCGGTCGCCCTACCCCCCTGACCTACGCCGCCCGCCTCAGCGACTACCTGGGCGGGGCGCGCATCTATCTCAAGCGCGAAGACCTGGCGCACACCGGCGCGCACAAGATCAACAACGCGCTCGGTCAGGCGCTGCTCGCCGAGCGCATGGGCAAGCGGCGCATCGTCGCCGAGACGGGCGCGGGGCAGCACGGCGTGGCCACGGCGACCGTCTGCGCCCTGCTGGGCATGGAGTGTCACGTCTACATGGGCAGCGTGGACATGGCCCGACAGCGTCCTAACGTCTTTCGCATGAAGTTGCTCGGCGCAGAGGTGATCCCCGTCGAGAGCGGCAGCCGTACTCTGAAGGATGCCATCAACGAGGCCATCCGCGACTGGGTGACCAACGTCGGCACCACGCATTACCTGCTCGGTTCGGCGCTCGGCCCGCACCCCTACCCGCTGATCGTGCGCGAGTTCCAGAGCGTGATCGGCATCGAGGCGCGCGCGCAGATGCTGGCGCAGGTCGGGCGGCTGCCGGACGCCTGCATCGCCTGCGTGGGCGGCGGCAGCAACGCCATTGGCCTGTTTCACGCCTTCCGCGACGACGAAGACGTAGACCTGATCGGCGTGGAAGCGGGCGGACGCGGCATCTCCAGCGGCGCACACGCCGCCCGCTTCGCCGACCCATCGCGCGGACGGCCTGGCGTGCTGCACGGCACGCGCTCTTTCGTCCTGCAGGACGCCGACGGGCAGATCACCGACACGCACAGCATCTCCGCCGGACTCGACTATGCCTCGGTGGGGCCGGAGCACGCCTATCTGCGGCAGATCGAGCGGGCACATTACACCGTAGCGACCGACGACGAGGCTCTGGCCGCCTTCCAACTGCTCTGTCAGCTTGAGGGGATCATCCCCGCCCTGGAGAGCGCACACGCCATCGCCGAAGCGATCAAGCGCGCGCCGACCATGCCCCGCGACGCCATCCTGCTGGTCAACCTGTCCGGTCGCGGCGACAAAGACCTGGACACGGTCATCAGCGCGCTGGGAGGTGAGTCGTGAACCAGGCGATGCGCACACAGACCGGCCTGGACGCCCTGGCCGCCATGTTCGCTCGCACCCGCGCCGAGGGGCGCGCCGCCTTCCTGCCCTACTTTCCGGTCGGCTACCCGACGATAGAAGCGTCGCTGGAAGCGATCCAGAGCATGGCTGAAGTCGGCGTAGATGGCTTCGAGATCGGCATTCCCTTCAGCGATCCGCTCGCCGACGGCCCGACCATTCAGGCGGCGACGCAAGTCGCGCTGCGCAACGGCGTCACCGTGCGGCGCTGCCTGGAAGCCGTGCACGACTTGCGCGGGCGCGGCGTGGCACGGCCCATGCTGCTGATGGGCTACCTCAACCCGCTGCTGGCCTACGGGCCAGACGCCTTCGCCCGCGACGCGCGCGCTGCCGGCGCCGATGGCCTGATCATCCCCGACCTGCCGCCGGAAGAAGCCGACCTGTTCGCCGGGGCCTGTGCCCGCGAGGGACTGGCGCTGATCTTCTTCCTGGCTCCCACCAGCACCGACGCGCGCATCCGCCTGGTGGCCGAGCGGGCGCGCGGCTTCATCTACGTCGTCTCGGTGACCGGCGTGACCGGCGCGCGCGCAACCCTGCCGCCCGGCCTGGGCGACTTCCTGGCGCGTATCCGCGCGCAGACCGATTGCCCGCGCGTGGTCGGCTTTGGCATCAGTGGGCCAGAACAGGCGCACGCCATGAACGGCCTGGCCGAGGGGTTCATCGTGGGTAGCGCGCTGGTGCGCGCCGCTGCGGAGGGCGTGAGCGCGGTGCGCGACCTGGCGGCGCAGATTCGCGCGGCGCTGGAGTAGGCTTCGCTCTACACCGCAGAGGTGTCACGAGGCCACATCGCAAGGCGTAAGAGAAGCAGACTTCCGAAGTCCGCAGAGACTTCGGAAGTCTTGCGTCTCCCCCTTTGCCCTCTTGACACACGCTCAACTTGTCCTAGAATAGTAGTCGTTCCGTCTACTAATAGACGGAGCGTATACAGATTGTGCCGAGATGGCTGGACAAACGATGCTCAAGAAGAAGCTCCGCCAGCACCGCGACCGTCACGAGCGGCGCAAGGCCGCCACCCATCAGCGGCTCATTGACGCCGCGCGCGACCTGATCAGCGCCAGGGGCTACAGCCAGGTAGACATCCTGGACATCACCGAGCGGGCCGACGTCAGCAAGGCCACCTTCTACAAGCATTTCGACAACAAAGAAACCTGCGTGCGCGAACTGATGGAACAGGGCTTCGACGCGCTGGTCGCCGAGATCATCAGTGCACCGCGCGCGCACCCCTTCGACCCGGACTGGGCCAGGGCCAGCTTCGAGCGGGCGTTTCGCTGGGCAGAAGAACACCGCGAACTGATGCTCATCATGGTTGGCGGGGCGGCTTCGACTCAGCTCAACGCCTTCGGGCGGCAATATCTGGCTGCGGTCATCGAGCGCACCCTGATCAACGAGTTCCCTCAGCAAACGCTCTCCATCCCCCCGCACGTACTGGCGCAGATCGTCACCGGCATGATGATTCAGTTGCTGGGCTGGTGGCTGGAAAACGACACCGGCTACACCGCGGCTGACCTGGCCGGTTTCATGCTCGGCGTCCTGCAGCGCGGCGTTGTCACGCACGCCGCAGAAGAGTCCCAAGATTCCCACACTCCGGAGGTCACGGCATGATCTTTGAATTCCTGGGGCGTTTTGCCACGCGCTATCGCTACCCCATCATCATCGCCTGGATCGCCGCGGCGATCATCGTCACCCTGACCGCGCCCAAGCTCGAAGACGTGGTCAGCTCCGACATGGTGGACTTCCTGCCCAAGGATGCCCCCTATCAGCGCGCCACGGCTCTGTACGAGCGCGTCTTCCCACACGACACCGCATTGGGCAGCTCGGTGATCGTCTTCGACGCGCGCGACTCGGCGGAGGGCATCCTGAAGCCGGATGCGCCTACCTTCGAGGAGCAATTCGAGACCGAGGCCGGGCGCTACATCCGCGCCTTCACCGAGTGGGCCAGCAGTGACGCCGCGCCGGACGTGTTCAGCGCCATCACATCGCCCACGCAGTCGCCCACCCTGGCCGCGTTGTTGATCGCCGGCGAGGGCAGCCCCGATCCCTCGTTGATCAACCGCGTGGCGCTGGTGCGCGTCAACATGACCGAAACTGCCACCGAACCGCCCTCCATCGAGGCCATGCAGCAAATTGACGCCTGGCTGGAAGCCAATCGCCCCGCCAACGTGCGCGCCTATCAGACCGGAGCCAGCCCGCTGGTCTATGGCACCAGCGAGTCGGTCGTCACCAGCGCCGACCGTGCTATCTGGGTGACCATCGGGCTGGTGATCGTCATGCTGCTGATCGTCTACCGCTCGCCGGTCAGTCCGCTCATCCCACTGTCGGCGGTCACCGTCGCCTACCTGATCACGCGCGGCATCGTCGCCTGGCTGGGCGCGCACTACCTGACCATCACCACCTACGCCAACGTGCTGCTGATCACCATCATGTACGGCGCGGGCACGGACTATTGCCTGTTCCTGATCAGTCGCTTCCGCGAGGAAATGGCCGACAAGCCGGGCATCGAGGCGGCGACCGCTCACACTGTGCACCGCGTGGGAGAGACCATCACCAGCAGCGCCGGGACGATCTTCGTGGGCTTCATGGCCATGATCTTCGCCAAGATGGGTATCTTCAATACCACCGGCCCGGCCCTGGCCCTGGCCGTGATCATCACCCTGCTGGCGGGGCTGACCTTCGTCCCCGCCCTGCTCGCCACGCTGGGGCACCGTGCCTTCTGGCCCGGCCAGGCCACCCATCGCCCCGTAGGACGCTGGTATGGGCTGACCTCGCAATGGGTCAGCACGCGGCCCCTGGTGGTGATCCTGGTGATCGTGGCGATCATGCTGCCGCTGTCGGTCTACGGCCTGACGCAGCACGTCACCTACGACCTGCTCGACGACCTGCCGGACGAAAAACCTGTCGTAATGGGTTTCAAGTTGTTGCAGGATAGTCTGGGCGCAGGTAACACCATGCCGCTGACCGTCGTCGTGACGGAGCGCGACCCCGACCGTATCGCTGCCGACATCGTGCGCCTCAGCGATCAGATCGCCGCCCTGGACGGCATCTTCGATGTGCGCGGACTGGACGATCCGCTCGGTCAGCGCAACGGTGGTCTGCACAACGTCCTGCACGTGAGCGCCCAACTCCGCCTGATCCAGAGCGCGCTCGACAACCCCGGCAGCGCAGCGACCATGACTCCGGCACAACTGCGCGCCGCGCTGGACGGCATGAATGCTTACCTCGACCTGCTGGTCGAGCGCTTCCCACAGGTGGCCGACGACCCTGACCTGCTCCTGCTACGCGACCTGCTGGCCAACCCGTTGCAGTTGCTGACGCGCCGGGATGACCTGAACGCGGCCCTGGAGGGACTGGCCACCCGCTTCGAAAGCGTGCCCGACCCCTACCTGCTGCCCACCAGTCTGCTCGACCTGATCAACACGCTGCCCGCTGCCGAAGGGAGCTTCGACACGGCGCTGGCCGGGCAACTGGTTTCCACGTACCTGGCCGCCGGAGGCACCGCCTTCAAGCTGGACGTGATCCTGGCCAACTCACCGAGCAGCGACGCCGCCCTGAATACTGTCACCGCTATCCGGCGCATCCTGAAGGAGTATCGCACTGGCGGCGGGGAAGCCGACATCAGCGGCGGTTCGGTCGTCAACGCGGACATCCGCGACACCATGAACCAGGACCTGCCGCGCGCCATCGGCTTTGTGTTGCTGGGCATCTTCATCGTACTGCTGCTCATGTTGCGCAGCGTGATCGCCCCCCTCTATCTGATCGGCACGGTCGTACTGTCGTTCACTTTCACTCTGGGGCTGACCAACCTGCTCTTCAAGACCACGCTGGGCGTGGCCGGGCTGACGTGGTACGTGCCTTTCTTCGCCTTCGTCTTCCTGGTGGCGTTGGGCATTGACTACAGCATCTTCCTGTTCGGGCGCATCAAGGAAGAAGTGGGCAATCATGGCCTGCGCGAAGGGGTACACGTAGCGGTTGCCACCACTGGCGCGATCATCACCTCGGCGGGGATGATCCTCTCTGGCACGTTCGCCGCGCTGCTGACGGGCGAGGTCGCCGGGTTGCTGGAGATCGGCTTCGCGGTGGCCTTCGGCGTGCTGGTAGACACTTTCGTAGTGCGCACTGTGCTCGATCCGGCCCTGGCCACGCTGTTCGGACGCTGGACCTGGTGGCCAGGCGGTGTGCCTCAGGCCGACGGGCGCAGGCGTGTTCCGAAATCGCCCGCAGCGCAGGCGGGCGACTGAGAAGAAAAGTCGCTGAGTCGCCGAGGCGCGGGAACACCGAGAGAGCAGCGCTTCTCCTCGCGCCCTCTACGCCTCGGCGACGCTTCTCGCTCTACCTTATCGAGACAGCCCTACGCCGTCGGGGTGACCGCGTTTGAGCAGTGCGAAGGCGGCCCGTTTCAGCGACGGGCGGGCAGGCGCACTTCCCGCTGTACAGGCACGCCAGGGAACAGCGCGTCGGCATGCTCTGGCACATAGCGCCGCACCATGTCCATCGTCAGGGCATTGGCGGCGCAGATTTCGCCGTAGAGTTCGGCGCTGCGGCGCGGGATACGCCGTTGGGTCTGCGGGTCACAACCGAACAGGCCGAAGCGAAAACGCGGGTCGTAGCCTTCGGCCCATTCGAAGTTGTCCACCAGCGTCCAGAAGAAATAGCCCCTGACCGGGTAGTTGAAATTGATCGCCCGCCACACGCTGCGCAGGCCGCGCACCAGCACCAGCGGGCGCAGACTGTCGTCGGCGTCGGGCACGCCGTGCTCGGTGATGTAGATCGGCCTGTCCGTGCGCTCGGCCAGCCAGCGGATTTGCTCGAACAGTCCTTCCGGCCAGATTTCGCCGACGCCCGGCGGCCCCAGCAGCCCCTGGCGCGGGCGCGTCTGCTCGATGAACGCCTGCCGCGGCCTCAGCAGGTTGAACCCCACTCGAAAGCGATAGTAGTAGTTGAGGCCGACCCAGTCGAAGGTAGCGCGCGCTTCCGGCACGGCAATGCTGCGGCGCAGGAACCGCAATTCGCCCGTCGTCAGGGCCAGGATGAAAGCGCGGTTGAACATCTGCCGCACCAGCATCAGCGCGGGTTGATGCAACCAGGCCGGGCGGCCAGGCACCAGGCTGATCTGATGTTTGGCCAGGCCGATCTGCGCGTCCGGTCGCACTTCTTTGAGAGCGTGATAGGCGGCGACATGGCCGCGCAGCAGGTGCTCGGCCACGCGCAGAGCATGGCCCAGGTTACGTTCGCCGGGCGGGAAACGCCCCAGCAGATAGCCCTGCGTCGCGTAGACCATCGGCTCGTTGATGGTGCACCACAGGGTCACGTCCGCGCCCAGTTCTTCCGCCACCACCCGCACGAAGTGAGCGAAGCGCCGCACCGTCTGCGGATTGAGCCAGCCCCCGTCTTCTTCGATCCACAGCGGGTTGGTGAAATGGTGTAGGGTCAGCAGCGGCTCCATGTGCCGCGCCCGCAGCGCTGCGATCATCTCCGCGTAGAACCGCAGTGCCGCGCGGTCTATCTTGCCGCGCTCCGGCTCGATGCGACTCCACTCCACCGAAAAGCGGTGCGCGTTCTGGTGCAGGGCTGCGGCGCGGTCGAAGTCTTCGGCGTAGCGCCCGCGCCACCAGTCGCAGGCCCGCCCCGCCCGCTGCCCCCCAAAGATACGCCCCGGCTGCTGTTCCCAGGCCGCCCAGTTGTTGTTGGTGTTGCCACCCTCAACCTGATGCGCTGAGGTCGCCGTACCCCACATGAAGCCAGGGGGAAAAGTGAGCGTAAAGTCAACCATGGCGAGTCAGGAGTCCTGAGTCTGGAGTCTTGAGTGTCGGCAGTTAACCGTCTGCCACCAGCGAGCGATATCCGAAGGACAGTGGAGCGGGCGCGACGGCTCCTACTCCGCCTGCCCCAGATAGACCGCATCCGCGTAAATCTGACGTGCGCCGGTATCCACATAGCCGAGGGTCTCGGCGATGCGCCGCGACGGTTCGTTGCTCTCCTCGACCAGATAGAGTGGCGTCCGCCCACTCGCCAGCACCGCCTGCGTGACACCAGCTACCACGCTGGTGCCCAGCCCGCGCCCGCGCAGTGGCGGATCGGTGTGCACGAACACCTCGGCAAATGTCGGACTCTGCCAGTTGAGACCGGCCACCGCCTGTGCTCCGCCCGCCTCGATGACGCAACGCGGCGTGCCATCGTAGGCCGTCTCTTGCCGCGCCAGGACGTTGATCACCGGCTGGAAGCGGCGCGGGTCGAGGCGCAGGATATGCAACACCCGCGCCTGATCCAGGCGCAACAGACCGCCCAGCAAGGGCAACTGATTGACCCTGGCGAACAGGATATAGGACCGGCCCGGCGTGAGCGCCTGCCTCAACAGCGAGCGAGCACAGGCAGCATCCGTGCACAACAACGTCACCAGAGGACGAAAGAGGTCAATGCCGGTCTGAAAAACGCCCACAAAACCCAGCGTCCGCCCGGCCTGATCGCTGTGAATGAACAGCTTCGAGCGAGCCGGATCGTGATACAGCGCATAATAAGCGGTCGGGGCGTCGGCGGGATCGGTCTCGTCCAGCACCTGCCGCACCGCTGCCCGCTGCGCATCAAGGGTAGTGGCCATGATCTGTCCAGCCCTGCTAGGGATACAGCCGGTTGAGCATCCGCGCATAGGGGATCGTCTCGCGGATGTGTGGCAGGCCGCATATCCAGGCCACCGTGCGCTCGACGCCCAGGCCGAAGCCCGCATGTGGCACACTCCCATAGCGACGTAGGTCGAGGTACCAGGCGTAGTTCTCCGGCGAAATGCCGATCTCATCAATGCGCTTCTTGAGCAACTCGGCGTCGTAGATGCGCTCGCTGCCGCCGGTGATCTCCCCGTAGCCCTCTGGTGCCAGCAAGTCCACGCTGCGACACACCTCCGGGCGACCCTCGACCGGCTGCATGTAGAACGCCTTGGCCGCCGTCGGGTAATGGTAGACGAAGACCGGTTTGTCGAACATTTCGGCGATGGCCGTCTCGTGCGGTGAGCCGAAGTCGTCGCCCCAGGTGATGCTCAGCTCGGCCTTGCGCTCCGGATCGTCTACGGTGGCGGCCAGGGCATTCAGCCGCTCGACCGCCTCGTCATAGCTGATGCGCGGGAACGGCGGCTTGACGTTCTCCAGCCGGCTGATGTCGCGCTCCAGAATCTCCAGTTCCATGCGATGCTGCGCCAGCACCGTCTGCACGATGGCGCTGACGAATTCCTCCTCCATGGCCATCAGGTCTTCCAGCGAGAAGAAGGCCATCTCCGGCTCCACCATCCAGAACTCCATCAGGTGTCGGCGGGTCTTGGACTTCTCGGCGCGAAAGGTGGGGCCGAAGCAATAGACCTTGCCGAAGGAGGCCATGTTCGCCTCATTGTAGAGCTGACCGGTCTGCGCCAGGTAGGCGGGCACGCCGAAATAGTCAATGGAGAAGAGCGTCGTGGTATTCTCGCCCGCGGCGGGCGTCAGGATGGGCGTATCTACCAGCAGGTAGCCGTGTTCGTCCAACCAGTTGCGAATGGTGCGGATGATGGTGGCCCGCACGCGCAGAATCGCCCACTGCCGCAGCGACCGCACCCACAGGTGCCGGTGATCCATGAGAAACTCGACGCCATGCTCTTTGGGCTGAATGGGATACTCGTCGGCCAGTTGGTAGAGCTTGAGGCTCTTGATAGACAGCTCGTACTTGCCCGGATAGCCGGGGGCGCGATCATCGGCGCGCACCGTGCCCGTCACTTCCAGCGACGATTCCTGCGTCAGAGCCATGACCAGGGCGAAGGTTTCGGCGTCCAGTTCTTTCTGAAAGGCGACACATTGCACAATGCCCGTGCCATCGCGCACAAGCAGGAACTGCAGCTTGCCTTTGTCGGTGCGGTTGTACAGCCAGCCGCGCAGGGTTACTTCCTGCCCCACGTAGTTGGCAATATTGCTGATCTGAATGATGGTCACGAAGGCACCCCTTCTGTGCTATAATGCAATTAGAGAGAGGGCATACGGAAAAACAATGCCACTCTTTACCTGACCGACCGTATTCTAGCGCCCGCGGCGAGGCCGGTCAAGCGAGGGAAGGGGTGCGCAAGAAAGAAGCCTGGTCTCGTCCCGACTGTTAATCGCGGTGGCGCGGAGAAACTTTTATTTTCTTCTTATTTTCTGTTGCTAGAATCACTAAGGATATTGGTGGGAGCCTATCCACACATCTGTTTCGCGCCACTCCTGTTGATACGCTCACATCACTGGCAAGCGGGAGCAATCCCAAAAGGAGGTTAGCAACATGCCCGGTGCCGCACCATCCTTCATCGAGATGGAGCTGCGGTCTCTGGATACGCGCCGTCACTGGTCGCCCACATCCCAGGCTTACGCGCCCGCTGACGTGTTGTTGGGCTATCTGATGGATGGCTGGCAGCTCAGCCCGGTCGTGGGCCTGGAAGAGCACTGGCACGCCGGGGCGCGTCGTGTGGATGTGTATCACTTCGAGTTGACCAAGGACAATCAGGTGATGGTGCTGCCGGTGCAGAGCAACCCCATCGTGCGCCGTCTGCTGCACGACCGCAAACTGCGCGTCGTGCTGCTGAGGCGCGACAAGGTCTCCGTCACCGGCGAGCACGAACCGGTCAACTGAGTGCGGCGCGTACCTCCGCAGCCGTTCATTAGGATTTCTTCAGGCGTGATGTCAGCACCTGGAAGTGTGTTATTGTGTGTGAGAATCCGGCCCAGCGCCGGATTTCTGTTTCCCAATCACGGCGCGCCCGTTGAGACTTCGCGCGGCGCCAGCCAGCGCCGCACGCGCCCTGGCATCAGGGGAGCAATGCGCACCCATTCTTCCGGCGCAAAGGGGCGCAGCGCCAGCAACCCCGCCCCATAGACCACTGGCGAGAGCATCAGCCCGGCCAGCGGTGCGACCTGCCACAGGGCCAGCGTCATCCCCAGCACGACCAGCGCCGCCAGCGCCGGTCGCCACAGAGCGCGCCCCCAGCGGATCGCGCCCAGTTCCTGGCGGATGATCAGATAGAAGGCGACGAACAACACTCCTTCCGACAGAATGGTGATGATCGCCGCCGCGCGATAGCTGTAGGCGGGCAACAGCAGCAGGTTGGTGATCACGTTGAAGATCACCCCCGCGGCGAAAGCCAACATCAGGGTACGCTGCCGGTCGAGCGCCACGATCACGTAATTCGTCACGCTGTTGATCCAGCCGATGGGGATGCTCCAGATCATGATTTGCAGCGCGATGCCACCGGCGGGCAGGTACTCCGCCCCACCCAGCACGCGGATCAGCGGCTCGGCGATGAAAGTGGTGATCACCGCCACCGGCAGCGCCACCATCACCAGCAGCTTGACCGCCAGCACATAGTTGCGGCGCAGCGCGGGCCGGTCTTCGTGCGCCTGACGGGCCATCACCGGCAGCAACGCCATGGTGAGGAAGGCGGGGATGATGTTCAGCGCGTCGAGCCACTTGTAGGCCGTGGAATATTGCCCGACGACCGTGTTGCCGTTGATCGCTTCCATCAGCACGATATCAATCTTGAAGAAGACGGTCGCCAGCAGGTGATTGATCATCAGCGGCCAGCTTTCGCCGACCATCAGCCGCAGCAGAGACGGATCGAGACGCTCCGCGAAGACGCCATGCGCCAGCGGGCGAGCCAGCCAGCCCAGCACCAGCAACGTGACGACGTTGGTGATCACTGCGCCACCGGCCAGCCCCACCACGCCCCAGCCCAGCAACAGCGTGCCCAGCCCCAGGGTCACCTTGACGATGGTGCTGACGGTAGTGATCGCCGCCGGGTATTCTGCTTTCTCGAAGGCGTAGAAGAGCGCCGTCAGCCCCGTGCTGATGCTCCCCGGCAGCAGACCGATATACAGCAAGACGATGGCGGCGATGGCCTGCCCTTCCAGCGCCGGGCTGACCGTCGCCTGCCGCACGGCCAGGAAACCCAGCAACAAGGGGACGCCCAGCGCCGCCAGCGCCAGCCGCAGCGCCGTGCTGTTGAACAGGTAGCGCCCGGCAGCGCTCCGGTTGCGGGCCACTTCGCGCGTCAGCAGGGTGTTCAGCCCGAAGTTGGTGAGGATGTCGAACCAGCCGAAGATGACGACGGCGTAATAGTAGATCCCCGCGTTCGCCGGCCCCAGGATGCGCAGCATGATGAAGGCGAAGGCGAAGTCAATGGCCCGGTTGAACAGGTTGAGCACGATGGGAGCCAGACTGTTCTTGGCGATACGGCGGGCGCTGTCCGCTTCGTCTTCGGCGCGGTAGACCCGTCGCCACAGCCACAGCATCAGCATGAAGAGGATCAGCATGCCGCTGAGGAACGACAGGAACGCGCCGATCTGAAAGGTCGGCGGGCTGTAGCGAAAACGCACTGTCCACGCGCCGGGCGACAGCCGCACGCCCCGGAAGTTGCCGTTGACCAGCCGGATCGCTGTCTCCTGCTCCTGGTCTGCGCTGCTCCCCTGGGGGCGAACGAATGCCTTCCAGCCAGGGTAATAGCTGTCGGCCAGCACCAGCCAGGACTCCGCGCTGACCTCCGCCTCAACCACTACCTCGATGGCACCATAGGCAACGATCTTCGCGGGAACCGGATCAGCTTCGTGCTCCGGCGTCGGCCAGTGATAGACCAGGTCGCACGACTCGCCATCGCCGAAGTCCTCGATGACCACGCGGCGCGGGTCGGCGGTGAAGTCCGGGCTGCTGACGATGGTGGCGAAGTCGGCGGGCTGCGCGCCGCACAGCGGCCCGGTGAGGTCGTAGGCGGGCAGCGTGTAGGCGCGCGGCAGAGCGTCCAGGTTTTCGTAGATGCGCACCGCCCCATCCACATAGACTTCGCGCAGGCCGAGCGCCTCGGCGTCCGTCACCACCCAGTCGGCGACGATGTAACGCACGTTGAGCAGGTCCAGCAGCGGCGAGGCGAGCGCCCCCGTGTTGTCCCAGGCGATGGGATCAATGCGGTTGTGCAGCAGCCCGCCCTGCGGCGCGATCAGCCCCATGTACGCCGCATATTGCTTGGGAATCATGCTGTCGTAGCCGCGGACGTCGTGCAGGCCGTAGCGCCAGGTGCTGTTGGCGTGCAGCGGATTCTCGCCGAAATTGACCGTCGTGTAGCGGAACGGTCCTTCCTCCGCCTGACGCTGCTGCAACCAGCGGATCGCGTCTGGCGTGTAGTCCAACCATGCCGGATCGGCGGAGGGGTTGAAATCCCAGCCAGCGACCATCAGGTCCAGCGCGATCACGCCCACGGCCAGCACTGTCCACAGAGGAGCGCCCCCCAGTCGGCGGGGCAGACGTGCCCGGCTCCGGCTCAGCCAGATCACCGTGCCCGCCGCACCGACGAAGATCGCCAGCCAGAGCACGTTCCAGAACTCGTAGCTGTAGAACGCCCGCGCATCCGGGAACGCCTGATCGGCCTTCGCCAGCCCTGTGAAAAGGCGTTCCACCAGCGGCGCGAAGGTATCGTAGGCGGCGCGCGAGAGCAGCAGCCCACCAAAGATCGCCGCGCCGAGCGCGATCAGCCCGCCGCCGAGCCATCTCACCCAGCGGGCACGCGCTGCCGCCGCCTGCCCCAGCGCGTCCACACCGAAACCGGCCAGCGCCGCCGCGCAGAACGTGAACGGCCACACCCAGCGGAACGGTGTGTGCAGTTGGTTGAGGTTGGGGAAAGCGTAGTACAGGACAGCGTAGGTCGGCAGGCCGAAGGCGAAGGTCAGCGAGACGAGCGCCAACAGCCCCAGGAGGGCGCGGTGAGGCGGTGCCGCGCCCCCTGACCCGGTCGCGCTCTGCAAGGGCGAGCCTTTCAATCCGCCCCGCCCTTTCAGCAATCCTACCGCCGCCAGGACGAGCGTCAGGATGCCCACATACGCCCCGCCCTCGACGTAATTCTTGATACCAAAGTCGGTGTCGGTCACGCGGGCGAACCCACCGGGGCAGGCTTCGCACGGGCGCTGCCAGTCCTGCGCCACCGTCTCCCAGGTGAAGACGTCGCGGTAACTGTGCTGCGCCGGATTGCCGTAGGCATTGGGCACGAAGAACTTGACCACATGCCGCGCGGGGAAAGCGTAGCCGCGCACCTGTTCGAAGCTGGCCGCCGCCTCGCGGAAATTGCGCGTGCCCAGTTCATAGAGCGGCAGGAACTGCGCCGCGCCCAGCCCGACGCCCAGCGCCACCATCAGCAGCAGCGCCCCCGCCGGGCGCAGCAGCCGTCGCCAGGCGGCGCGATCCCGCCACCACTCCCACAGCAAGCGCGCCGCCGCCCAATACGCCATGACGATCAGCGTGTAGTAGGTGATCTCGACGTGCCCGGCGAAGAGGTTCATCATCAGCGCCAGTGCGCCCAACGCGATCCAGGGCACGGTCGCCGGACGGTCACCGCGCAGGGGGCGCCGCTCGATGACGAATTCGATC
>AMZC01000484.1_pt1 | contig 15015 bp, 14 predicted proteins | sample 948551 | NCBI WGS metagenome assembly AMZC01 (sample SAMN01120625, study PRJNA171369) | bioreactor sludge metagenome | biome: sludge; isolation source: anaerobic thermophilic cellulolytic sludge from lab reactor | place: China: Hong Kong, Shek Wu Hui wastewater treatment plant | collected... | reverse complement strand
GCCAGCGCCTAAAGACGCTGGCTTTCACTTTATATAATCCACTTCGTCTTTAATATCTTTTACAATCTTAAAAGGGACGAACTTATTACCAACTCAATACTCTTTTGTACTAAGTTTTTACTACAATATCCTGATTATATTGTTCTTGCATTAAAATATATCCACTTTCTTAATCCTCTGTGGAATCATCATTGTCGATGCTCTTATCAATAGCATGACGGAGTATTTTCTTTGAAGTATTTTTAATAAATTCCTCCTCGCGGATCTTCACCTTTCTGATGGTCTTGTGAGGTGCCATTCTGCTGTTTACATTCTTTATCTCCTTGTTAAAGTATTCTTTAATAGCCTGCGTACCCTCAATACCTTTTAATTTGAGTAATTCGTAATCCGGGAATATCTCGGCAACAATAACTTCCTTATTGCTCTGATTCTTTGTTTCCCCTGCATAAACAACAACCTCCGAAACGCCGGGTATCCTTTGTACCTCTTGTTCGATCTCCTCAGGATATACATTCTTGCCATTGCTCAGAATAATGATATTCTTCAGTCTGCCGGTAATATATAGCCACCCCTCATCGTCTAGCTTTCCATAATCTCCTGTCATGAAGTAACCTTCTTCATCAAATGCAGCAGCTGTAGCTTCAGGATTCTTATAATAGCCAAGCATGACATTGGGGCCCTTAACACAAATCTCTCCCTCTCCGTTTTCATCAGGATCTTTGATCTTGACCTGCTCACCTATTATCGGAATACCGACACTGCCTTTTTTCTGATACTTGTTTCTGTTACATGAAACCAAAGGTGAACACTCGGTTATACCATATCCGTTAAGAATAGTTATTCCAATGGCATCAAAAAAGTCGATTATGTCCTGGTTGATGGCGGCACCGCCCGAAATGATCATCTCCAGCTTGCCTCCAAAATTCTCCAGTACGCTCTTAAAGAAAACACTCCGCAAATCTATGCCTATTTTCCTTAAGAAATTGCTAACCTTTATCATACGCTTTAGCATATTAGCCTTACCGCTTTTTTCTGCTGTGTTCCATATCCTTTTATACATAGTTTCTACGAATAACGGTACCAGGACCAAATGACTGGGCTGCTGCTCCTTTACTTCGTTTAAGAAATACTTAAGTCCGCTGTTAATAAAGGTTGTGCATCCCTGCGAAAAATGTCCGACAAAAACCACTGTAGAGCAATAAGTATGGTGCGGTGGAAGCACTGACATGGTTTTTGGTGTTATGGCAAAGAGATACATACCCTGTGTCATGTCTGAAGCTATATTTTTTTGGGAAAGCATAACACCCTTGCCCTTGCCTGTTGTTCCCGATGTGAATACGATGGTCGCAAGCCTGTCGGGATCAATTTCATAATCATAGTATGAATTATCTCCGTTTTCGAATTTTGCCTTTCCCCTTTCAGCCAGATCCGAAAGCTTGAGGGCTGGCTCCATTTTTGGCTCGCCCATGCATATATAGGTCTTTAATGTTGGAACGCTGTCACCAATCTGCATGATCTTTTCTTCAACTGAAGTGCTGTAGACAATATATTCACACTCGGCAAAATCGAGCAGCCCCGTTAATTCATTTACAGGCATATCCTTGTCCAGCGGGACAACGATCGCCCCTATAGCCATCAGCGCAAAATAGCTGCAGATCCAGTTATATGAAGTTTCGCCTACAATAGCAACCTTTTTATCAGTACAGCCTAAAGATATCAGTTCTGTACCCAAATTCCTCACATAATCACGCACTTCGCTGAAGGTTACATCAACAGTATTGGTATCACGCGGGTCTTTTTTATAGGAATATGCTATTCTGTCGGGATATTTTCTGGCCACATTTTCGACCATTACCCGGAAATTTTCAAAGACTGTGGTCTCGTACAGTGGATATTATATATCGGCATTCATGCTCATAATACTCCTTATATCTGTTAATCGTTAATTATTTATAACAAATTATTTTTTAATGATAACCTTATCATAAGATAATTTCAATATCGAAAAATCATTTTCGATACGGAAAACAAAGGCAACTCCTTTTCAACTGAAATTACAACCTCATCATCACTGAACTCATTTTTTACTCTAATGACTATTCAAATCTTAGACTTTGAACCATCCTTCATCAGTTAATAATATAAGCTCAATACCTCATAAACAACTTTACTGCTCGCTTCGTTATGCCATAAATATAACCTTCCAATTCTCTCCTAGCAATCTTTAATTCTTTCCGAATTGAAATATTTTGCGGACAATGCTGCTCGCATTTACCACAATCAATACAATTAGAAGCAGCTGTGCTGTCCCTGCGGAGGGCTGTACAAATAAAATAATCTATAAAACCTGCAATTTTACCATCTGTATACCGCCTGTTATATGCTGCCAACGTACCCGGAATATCAACTCCCTTAGGACAAGGCATACAATAACGGCAACCGGTACAGGGTACTTTCATCTTTTCATTGATGGCTTCTTTTACCTTTGCAATCAGATTAAAATCATCTTCCGTAAACGAATTTACTTCAGCAGTAGCCGCATATTCCACATTTTCCTGTACCATTTCAAGAGAATTCATACCGGATAGGACACAGGTTACTTCAGGTTGATTCCATAGCCATCGAAAGGACCACTCTACCGGGCTGCGCTTAATCGGGTAAGATGAAATGAGTTGTCTTGCCTTATCCGGAAGGTTTCTGGCAAGTTTACCGCCCCTGAGCGGTTCCATAATAAACACTGGCAATCCTTTGGATGCAGCATATTGAACTCCTGTGCGTCCTGCTTGAGTTGTCTCATCCAGATAATTATACTGAACCATGCAAAAATCCCAGTCATATGCATCGATGAGCGAGCAAAATGCATCCGAATTTCCATGATACGAGAAACCTACCTGACGTATAGCTCCCTTTTCCTTCTTTTTGGCTAGCCACTCATCTACACCCAGCCCCTTAAGTCTCTCCCAGGTATTCACATCAGAAAGCATATGCATGAGATAATAGTCTACATAATCAGTACGCAACCGTTTCAGTTGCTCATTGAAATATTTATCGAGGTCTTCCTTTTTACGGATCATATAATGAGGAAGCTTTGTCGCAATATTGACTTTATCACGGATACCGTTTTCAGCCAATATAGTCCCTAACGTAGCCTCACTACCCGGATAGATATAAGCGGTGTCAAAATAGTTTACGCCTGCTTCATAAGCTGCCATGATCTCGGCATTGGCCTTTTTTATATCAATCCTTCCTGCTTTCATTGTAAAACGCATACAACCATAACCTAAAACAGAAAGATTGTTTCCATATTTATCTTCTCTATACTTCATCGTATTTCCTCCTATTGATATACAGATGCCTAACATCATAAATAAAACTCTACATAATGTAGTTGAGGCACTAAAATTTTAGAGTTCTAATCTATATCTCACGTTGCATCACTTCATTTATCAGTTTAACACTATATAATATTAATAGCAATTAGCAGAATTAGACTTATAGTTTAATCAGAAAGGTTCAACCCACTTAAAAAGCGGCTTTATTAAGCCGCTTCCTTTCATTGAAGTATTATGTATACAACTTTTATAAGAGAAAAGATAACAATCTGCCCTCGCTCGTTAATTGTAACAGAGCTCCAGATATTTTTCCCTTCGGGGCAGTAAAAATTTTACCAATACCATCATATCACCAGAGCCATACCGAGAGCGAATGGGTTTGCAATCATCAAAGCATTATTTCTGTACATGGATGATTCTGAAAACATTGTCATTAATTGAACAAAAACTGTAAATTATATTTCACCATTCACTGTTACTCCAAGGCTTTTTTTATTCTCTGGCTATATTTTCATTCCTTCTAATTCTTCATTCAAGTTCTTCAAGTCGGAGGCGATATTCTCTATCGAAGTAAATGATGACATTATTTCCTCCATTGTAGCAGATTGTTGCTGTGTTGCATCTGCTATGGACTCAATTTCATTCAGGGAGCTTTCAATCAAGCTGCTTATTTTTGAAATAATCTCTTTGAGTTTATTGCTATGGGATGAGGAGTTAACAGAAGCTGATTCTATGTCGTTTACTTTCGACTTCATAATATCCTGAAGTTCTTTCATTTCATCAAATTTCTCTGCTGTCTGCATTACTCTCTGAATGGATGTTTTGATTTTATTTGTTCCGGAATCTATTGCCTCATATACCGAGTTGGTTTTGTTTTGTAAATCCGTAACCAATTTACTTATATTTGTCGTAGCTTCTCCTGATTTCTCCGCAAGCTTTCTTATTTCATTCGCAACCACAGCGAAGCCTTTTCCTGCTTCTCCAGCCCTTGCCGATTCGATGGAAGTATTCAAGGCCAGAAGGTTTGTCTGGCCTGATATCGAATTTATTATGTCAAGGATGCTGTTGATTTCACGGGTCGTTTCAAGAAGTGAAGTCATGACCTCTCTAATGTCATATGTTGATTTTTCAACCATACCCATATCCTGTATCGTAATGTCCATAAAATCCTTGCTCTGTTGTGCAGCCTGATAGCTTGAATTGAATACCTCAGCCATTTCAGCGGATTTGATTGATACCGTCTCCATATCTTTAGAAATACTCATTATAAAATCTAATGAAGCTTGTACATACTGCAGGTTATCTTTACAGTTAGTTACCGCTGAAAGCGCATTATCGGCTATTTCTGTATTGGCCTTTGTTGTCTCGTCCATTGCAGCCGCAAATTGATTGACTGAGTCAAAAAGAACCTGAGAAGAAACCTTTGACTTTTCAGTTACAGAAGCAAGGGTGTTCAGAATCTGCTTTTGATGCTCGGAATCGGCAAGTGAGTTAAACATTTTATTTAAACGTTTTATAAGCAGATTGAACAATAAGAACATAGCAACGAATTCAATTACAAAGCCCATCAGTATGGGTAAATAATCGGCTGCTTTTTCGGTATTCTGCAATCTGAAATATTGAGAAACCGCCAGGTTTATCAAGCCAATTACAAATGCAGTAAAGGTAAGATTCCTGTCATAATAAAGGCAGCTTAATACACAGGCAAAAATATAAGTAATACAAACACCGATATTGATATTAGTAGCAAGCATTCCAACAACCATCGTGCTTATAAAAATGTTGAAATATTTCAGGAAGGTCGAATTCATGCCTTTTTTGGTGAATATAAAATTCAAAATAACCAAAACAAAGCTGATCATCGTAAAAATCAATAACTGTGTCATATCGATATTAAATAACCCGATCCGGTTTATTATAATCAAAGCAGGAAATACTATCAAACATATGACCAATAAGAATATGGAAGTAAGCTTGTTTACTTCCCTGGTATTTGACAAAACAAATGATTTTTTATCCATAAAACTCTCCTCTGAAGAAAAATTAATTTTTATTTAATTCTATTAGACAGCGAATCTTATAAAAGCCTTTCATAAAGGATTCTTTGTTCATAATCGTTAAGGCGGTAGGAGTCAGTACTTTTGGATATCACTTTTTGACACTTTCGCATTATATTGGATAGTTCTACATCAATTATTGGAATTCCTGCTTTAAATTCACATTATTCAATTTTTTTTAGTACTTTTATCAAATTGTTTGTTAATACTTCTGACTATTCAAAAATCTAAAAGAAGCATTGTATCATTGTTGTATGGTATTATGCCTGTATTTTCTTTAATCGTTTTTTAACGGTAAATTGGACAAATAATCTTGATTTTATAGTAATCGTATATAGTATATATTTACTAACTCTGGCAATATTTATACTTCTTAACGGTATCACCGGTAAAAGGATGGGTGTGGCAAACGTAGGTATGTTAATTATTTCAGCGCAGATAATTCGATATTTCTTTAATGCTGATTGGAGTTTTGTTGCCAGGGGAACTGCATTTATTATTATCGGTGTAGGATTTATACTGTCAAATTATTTATTATGGAAAAAGCGGAAAGGAGAAGTAGAATGAACATAAAAACAGTATTTTATATTTTTATTGTAACAGCATTAATACAGCTTTCGGTCCGCTTTCCATGATTATTAAACGTGAAATGATATTAAGAAATGGAGTAAAATGCAGATTTGAAGTGCAACCTGTAGACCCATATGATGCATTTAGGGGTAGATATGTCGATGTTACTGTGAAAAGTGAATGGTTGCCTATCGTAGATGGAAATCAGCTTTATCATGGGAGTAATGTGTATGTGTTATTAGAAAAAGATGAAAGCGGTTTTGCAAAAATGAAAGGAGTTACAAGTGATAAGCCCAATACTCCTGATTATATTGATGCCACTGTTTCAAGTATTAAACAGATAAAGACAAACATGTGAGATGGTACAAGTTCACTTGCGAATTGATAGATATTACATGGAAGAAAAAATGGCACCCGCTGCAGAAAAAGCATATAGGAACCAATTTGATAACGCTTATATAATTGCCAGTGTAAAATCCGGGTCTGTGGTAGTTGAAAGGCTATATATCGGAAGTGAGACTATAGAAGACTACCTTAAAAAAAATAAATATTAGATAGAGTAATGCAGTGGAGGGACCACCGCATCCGAGCAGAAGGTTTGAACAATTTTTACCCCATCCCCCCACAGAACTGGAAGTTCGGTTTTCCCGCATACGGCTTTCACGGATCCATAATTATTTCAATGGAACGTTTAAAGTTGAAAATATTATCCCAGGCACCGATAACACAGGAAAAGCTACCATTAGATATATTGTCCAACTCCTTTGTGTCAATTATAAATTGTCCCTTAAATAGATTACCTTGTGTATAGTATTTGATTACTTTTTGGTTTACTATTAACTCTACCCGGGACAGGGTAACCTTTGCATTCTCGTCTAAAGGAATTATCTCATAATCGATATAATAAAGTCCATCTTTCGATTTTTTCGGGTGAGAATTTGATACCCTGACCTCATAAGGTGCATCAATACGCTCCAATACTTTTGCACCGCCCCAACCATCCTCTAAGGGATATTTCCCTTGTGGATTATATTTATCGTACAGATTCTGACGGTGAACTCTGAAATTAGAGAATCCGGTTAACAGAATACGGCCAGGGTCGCTGGTGCCTAATCCATTTTGTGCCGCCACGTCCAGTAGTCTGTCCGTCTCCACATGGCTCTAGTTAACTGAATCGATGTCTGTTTCCCGTAAAACATATTATTCATTCAGCCTCTCCAGCAAAAACACAAAAAGAGTCAACATAACTGTCATCTGCGTTTCAAAAGCATCCTCTGTCTATCAACTGTATTAACTATTATAGTCTATTTTTACGCAGATAAAATCATCTGGAGTTTTTGTAGGACAAAAGAACGACCGTCTTGACGTAGGTTGAGTTGACGGAATTGATGTCCAAGACATAAAACTGTCCTCTATTGCATTAACAGAAATTATCTATTTAATTCAATAGTAAATATCTCTTCGACAGGCATTGTTATTTTTACTAACCCTATCGAAACGAATTCGCCATACATTTTTTCGAATTCATGCAATATTAAATCGCTTGCCTTATAAAAAACACTGTCCTCATCATCACGAGTCAGAGCGATGGTGCAATGTGGAACCCAACAATCTGGACAATACCACTCCCAGCCTTTTTTATCAAAATCATTTAGATATTCGTGTAATTCTCGCTGAAACTGAAACATACTACTATTCATCACAGGCGATACAAAAATAGTCTTTGTATCAGTAAACATTCCTACAGAAGCAATACATGCAGGCATTCGCTTATGACTTTTAGCAAACTCTATTAAGAGTTTAATACATTTCTCTTCATCCACATCATTAAAACAAGCTAATGTAAGGTGAGGTCTTGTTTTCCATTCCAAAAATTTTGTACTCAATTTTTCATCTGCTATTCTTTTTGCCAGATTAAAAAGCTTCTGTTCCGTTACTTTATCAAAATACAATTCTATTGCGTATTGCATATTACTTACCTCCACAAATTGTGTACATGTAAACATCATCCAGAAATTGATTCTTTTCCTTTCAGCCTTCCATCTCATCTTATTATTTTATTATATCTTATAATCATCTAACGCCAAATACCAATTCAGTAAATTTACATCTCGATATCAATGTCACACATTCCACATGGCCCGAGCCGCTTGGATTGATGTCTTAGGCTGATTTTTTGAACCTTACGTTTACGGGAACATGTCAATGGTTTTTGGTTGTTTTTAAAATAATCTAGGTATGCGGAAACATATCAACAAAACACCGTGCTATTCGGTTCTATTGTTCACGACTAAATATAACTGTAATCGTTGTACCCTTTCCAGGCTTGCTCATCAATCGAATCTTTGCATTATGGAATTCGGCACTGTGCTTTACAATAGAAAGGCCCAGACCAGTTCCACCGGTTTCCCTTGAATGGGACTTGTCGATTCTATAAAAGCGTTCAAACACGCGGCTTTGGTGCTCCCTCGGAATGCCAAAGCCATTATCGGCTACGGTTAGTACAACCTGGTCGGAGAAAGTTTTTACATTTACATCAACCTTGCCGTTTTCATAATTGTATTTGATTGCGTTATCACAAAGATTATAGATCATCTCCTCCAGAATTTGTCTAACACCAAAAATGATCGCGTTATCACCGCCGACTGATAGCTTTATCCGTTTCTGCTGTGCAAGGGAAGATAATCTGCCGACTGTTTCTTTTGCCAATTCCAATAAATCAATCTCTTCAAAGGGGAGCTGAACATTTTTTTCATCCAGTCTGGAGATCCGTATCACATCTTCTATCAAGTCTATGAGATGCCTTGCTTCGTTGTATATGCGGTCGGAAAACTCGGAAATGTCTTCAGGTTTTACCATGCCGCTTTTCATAAGCTCTGCGTAACCTAAAATGGAGGTGAGAGGCGTTTTAAGTTCATGCGACACATTAGCGGCAAACTCACGGCGCATTTTTTCGGCGGATTGTTTTTCTGTTACATCCAATATAAACAGAATAACTCCTTTGACAACCACTTCATCCTTAACAGGGCTAGCCAGTAAATTAAAAGAATTTTCACCTATGGCAAATATATCCTCAAATAAATGCCCTCCCATAGCTGTCTCTATTGCCTTTTGAAGAGTTATGCTTCGATCAAGTGTTAATATATGCTTGTTAATTATATCCTGAGTACTGACATTGAATATGTCTGCGGCACTTTTGTTTATGAATAATATCAAGCCTTTGTTGTTTAAAACTATGATTCCCTCTCTAATATTCTCCGTAATTGCATTAAACTCTTCCTTCTGCTCTTTCAGTTTTTTGAACTGACTTTTAATCTGATCATTCTGCTTAGCCATGCGAGTTAGCAATGGAGATAATTCGTCATAGACATCATTGGACAACGGATCCTCCAAATTTAAGTTGTTCAAAGGAAAAATGATTTTTTTCGTCAACAGGTTGGCAATGATCATGGTCAGCAAGATAACCATCAATGTAATTAAAGCGACATACGGAAAAAAACCTAAAACAGATTTAAAAACACTATTAGTCGTGGCTGATACTCTTAGGACTGTGCCGTCATTAAGTCGGACAGCCCAATAAAAGGTCTGGGTTCCTAGAGTTTTGGAAAGGTGAACTGCTTCACCAAATCCGTTTTTCAACGCATCGGCAATTTCCGGCCTGTTGAGGTGATTTTCCATCTTTTCTGCATCAGCCATATTATCAAACAAAACAGTACCGTCACTAGCTACCCATGTAATCCTGCTAGAGCTTTCTTGATCTGCAATGCTAGAAAAAAACTCTTGTCCGATTAGATTGTAAGCGGATGATATAAAAATGGCTTCATTCCTGATTTCTTGCTGCATCCTGAGATAGAATGCCCGGTACATCGCTCCGGTTATAAGGAACGAGGTAAGTAAAATAATTATAAGGGCCAACACCAGCATGCTTTTATAAATACGCTTTTTCATGCCTTTCCTCCGATCTTATAGCCAACCCCTCTCACCGTTTCAATAACCGCTCCCGCTTCTCCAAGCTTCTGCCGCAGGGTACGGATATGCACATCCAAAGTACGAGTTTCGCCTTCATATTCATATCCCCATACTTCCTCCAGGAGCTTATCCCTTGTCAGCACAATGCCAGCATTTTCCATTAAGTATTTTAGAAGCTCAAATTCTTTGAACGTAAGAGCAACCTCTTTCCCATCTGCTATAACAACATGCTTGTCAATATACATCGTTATCCGCCCAACAGATATTTCAGATGGATTACTTACATTTCCTGATCTTCTGAGAACTGCTTTGACACGGGAAAGGAACTCCATAATACCAAAAGGCTTGGTAATATAATCATCTGCTCCACTGTCCAGCCCTAAAACCTTGTCATATTCTGCGCTTTTTGCAGTAAGCATGATTACCGGAATATTTCGTAGTTTCGGTGATGCCTTTAGTTTTTTCAATATTTCAATACCATCTTCGCCGGGCAACATGATATCAAGCAATACTAAATCGGGTAGCTTATTTTCCAATTCTTTATAAAATGGCTCAGCTTTGTCAAAGCCTACAGCCTCATAACCATTGGATTTCAGTGCATATATGATAAGCTCCCGAATGCTTCTATCGTCCTCTACACAATAGATCATTGTTCTTCCTCCACATGCTTGCCGGTAATGGAAAATATGACCCATTCTGCAATATTTGTAGCATGATCGCCTATCCGTTCAAAATATTTGGCAATCATCATCAGGTCAATAGCAAATTCACCATTTTTAGTATCTTCATTAATCAGCCTGATTATATCCGCTTTTACATCATTAAACAGATTGTCTACTACATCATCGTAATCTATTACCGCTTTTGCAAGTTTTAAATCCTGTTGTACATACGCATCAATACTGTCGGTAACCATTTTTATCGTAGCCTTTGCCATGTTTGCTATATGACTTATGTTATTTGCAGACTTTATATTTGCAAGCCTGATAATTTCTGAAATATCTGCAGCTTGGTCACCAATTCGTTCCATATCTGTTATTATCTTTAGAGCAGAAGAAATCTGCCGTAAATCCCTGGCAACCGGCTGAAACTGTAGAAGCAATTTGAGACAAATGCTTTCAATCTCCTTTTCCTTGTTATCTATGTCCTCATCTTTAGTTATTACTTTTTTGGCAAGTTCCATATCTCCGTTGATAAGCGCTTTTGTTGCACTTGCTATGCCTTCTTCGCACAATGCACCCATTTGTATCATCTGAGTCTTTAAAAGGTCCAGTTGTTCATCAAATTTATTACTCATTACCCAAACCTCCCGGTTATATAGTCCTCTGTGCGTTTATCCTGTGGCATATAGAACAGTTTCTCCGCTCTTGCATATTCTATCACTTCTCCATTTAAAAAAAAAGCTACACTATCTGCAATGCGTACCGCCTGTTGCATATTATGGGTAACTATAATAATAGTATAATCTTTTTTTAACTCAACAACAAGGTCTTCAATTTTGGATGTTGAGATAGGATCCAAAGCTGACGTAGGTTCATCCATCAATAAAACTTCCGGCTGTACCGCCAATGCCCTCGCAATACAGAGTCTTTGCTGCTGACCACCAGAGAGTTCCAAAGCACTCTTTTTTAAGCGGCTCTTTAATTCATCCCATATTGCGGCCTGCCTGAGCGACCGTTCCACTATATCGTCCAGTTTGATTTTTGATTTTATGCCATGTGTACGTGGCCCGAATGCCACATTATCATACACACTCATAGGAAAAGGATTGGGCTTTTGGAAAACCATTCCCACCCGTTTTCGAAGCAGGTTGATATCTATATCACCGTAAATGTCTTCACCATCCAGGAGGACCTTACCAGTTATCCTGCAACCTTCAACAATGTCATTCATTCGGTTCAGGCATTTTAAAAGCGTAGATTTTCCGCAGCCTGATGGCCCGATAAAGGCTGTAATCTCATTTGCTTTTATATTCAGGTTGATTTTCTTCAGCGCCTGAAAATCGCCGTAATATAAATCCAGATTTTTTATACAAATCTTATCCATTTTTTTCTACCTCCATGTCTTCCGGTAACAAAAGTCTAATATTTAGTGCCTTGCATCTAATGTCTGGCCCTTGGCATCAATTATTACCAAATGCCTTTCAAATGGCTTTTTAGACTTTTGAAAGTTTCTTTGATATAAACCCTGATAGGTAGTTAATCAATACAACAATAATTAATAGTATAACAGCAGTTGCGTAAGACTGGTTTACATATAGCCCTTCACTGGCAAGAGCATACATATGAACCGATAATGTACGGGTAGAATCGAACAGAAAATCGCTGCCCTTTGGTATTTCAGCAACAGTTCCAGCCGTATAAATTAACGCGGCGCTTTCTCCTACAATCCTTCCGATGCCCAGGATAACACCGGCCAAAATGCCAGGCATTGCAGAGGGTAAAACGATTTTAAATACAGTCCTTAGCTTTCCTGCGCCCAGCCCATAACTGCCTTCCCGATACGAATTAGGAACTGCTTTTAATGCTTCCTCAGTGGTACGCATAATAAGTGGCAGAATCATGATTGACAGTGTGAATGCCCCTGCCAGGAGAGACATTCCCCAACCAAGAGCGGTTACAAAGAACAGCAAGCCAAACAGACCGTAAACGATTGACGGAATCCCTGACAGTGTTTCTGCAGTAATTCTGATTATAGCAACCAACTTGTTGCCTTTTTTTGCGTATTCAACCAGATAAATGGCAGAAAAAATTCCTATTGGCGCCGCAATCAGAAGCGAAATGATCGTTATGATAACAGTATTAATTAAAGCAGGCATCAGCGACACGTTTAAGGTGTTGTATTTCCACTGAAACAATTCAGGCTTGATATGGGGGATTCCCTTGATCATGATATACCCAATCAAAAAAAGCAAAAGCCCAATCGTAAGAATTGTTGATACAATTACTAAAAGGAATAAAACTAGCGATCTGGGGTCTCGTTTATAAGTCCTGAGTTTTTGAATATATGATAGTTTGTTGATGGATTCCATCAGCCAGTCCTCCTTTTAAGCAATGATAGTAATAAATTTATAATAAGAATGAAAACAAACAGCACGACACCTGTCGCAATTAGAGCCTCTCTATGCAATTCCGCAGCATAGCCCATTTCATTTATTATATTGGCTGTAAGTGTTCTAACGCCTTTCAACAACCCGGCAGGCATTCTTGCCTGGTTTCCTGCAACCATGATGACTGCCATGGTCTCTCCTATGGCTCTGCCTATCCCTAAGACTATAGCAGCCATGATACCGGATTTTGCTGCCGGAAGAATTACAAAAAAGATGCTTCTCTCGTGACTTGCACCGAGAGCCAGCGCACCCTCATAATAACTTTGGGGTATGGCTCTGATTGCTGATTCGCTTATACCTACAATCGTAGGCAGAATCATGATGCCTAAGAGAATGGATGCCGCCAGCATGCTGTTGCCATCACCCCCAAAGGTATCGCGGATAAAGGGTACTATCACTACAAGCCCGAAAAATCCGTATACTATGGAAGGAATACCTGCGAGCAAGTTTATGGCAGGTTCCAAGATGCGGTAAAGCTTTGAGGGACAATAATGGGCCATGAATACAGCTGTTAAAATTCCTATGGGTACTCCGATGACCGCAGCGCCGGCTGTTACATAGATGCTTCCCAGGATCATGGGTAAAATACCAAATGAAGGAGGCGTATTATTCGGTTTCCATGTTGTGCCCATCAGAAAATCAAATATTCCGATCTTAGTCATAGCAGGGATACCATTTATAAATAGAAATAAACAAATAAGCGTGACAGCCAGAATGGATGTGCAGGCTGCTGCAAAAAATATTGCTTTCATTATGCTTTCTTTGTATTTTGTCATAGATACTTAACCCCTTAAAAGCCAGAATGTGCGTCTCATCCAGCAAATGCTCCGCTGGCTTGTTTTATCTTACTTAGCAACCTCATTCCAAGAGGTAATTTCTCCTTTGAAAATACCTTTAATTTGGTCACTTGTCAGATTACTTACCGGGTTTTCCTTGTTTACAATGATAGCAAGACCATCCATGGCTATAACTGTTGGCTTTAACTTCTTCAATTCGCTCTCCTTCAATTCTCTGGATGCCATACCAATATCGCATGTTCCTTCCATAGCTAATTTCATTCCCGTTGTGGAATCACTCGCCTGTATTTCAATTTCTGCATTGGTATTCACTTTCAAATAAGCCTCTTTTAACTTCTCCATGAGCGGTGTTACCGAGGAAGACCCAGCTATTACTATTTTACCGGATGGCTTCGTACTGCTGTAAGGGCCTTTTTCTGATGCAGCAATATAACTATTTTCTTCCACGACCTTTTGTCCGTCACTGCTAAGGATAAAGCTGATGAAATCCTGTGCCAGTTCGCTGATGTCATCCCTTGTTGCAATATTAAAAGGCCTGAAAACCTTGTAAGTATTGTTTTTAATATTTTCAACAGTGGGTTCTATTCCATCAACTTTAACTGCTTTGACAGTATCATTCAAAGAACCCAGGGAGATATACCCTATGGCGTTCTTATTGCCGGCTACTGTGGTCATTACGATGGAAGTACTGTTTACTACGATTGCTTCGTCTGTTGTATTATCTACCTTATTCCCATTTGCATCCTTTTCTTCAATTCCAAAAAGTTCAATAAATGCTCCTCTGGTGCCCGAACCATCTTCCCGGGAAACAACTACAATTTCATTACCACCTCCAGTTGCACAGCCTGTAAAAAAGAGTGCCAGTATGGTTACGGTCAATACAATTCTTTTCATCTTTTTCATAACGTTTTTTCTCCTTTTCCTCCAGTTTATTTACAATTCAAATATTACAGCAGAATAGTAAAATCTAAAGGCAGGTTAAGGTTAAATCTATGTAAAATCTCACGTAACACCCTTTTCTCAGATTAAAAAGCCGCCAATTAAGAAGATTTCCTCCTCAACTGGCAGCAATCTTATTACAATCTTATAGATTCACTACTATTTCTAACCCCGACTTAAACTCAACCACTATATTGTCATCATATACAATCGCTTTTTCAACTAATTTTCTAACCAGTTTA
>AMZC01000543.1_pt1 | contig 15023 bp, 10 predicted proteins | sample 948551 | NCBI WGS metagenome assembly AMZC01 (sample SAMN01120625, study PRJNA171369) | bioreactor sludge metagenome | biome: sludge; isolation source: anaerobic thermophilic cellulolytic sludge from lab reactor | place: China: Hong Kong, Shek Wu Hui wastewater treatment plant | collected... | reverse complement strand
GGTGTTGCATTTAATATTGCAATTTAAAAATTTACTGTAGGAAATAGTTTTGATACCGTACTGTTGATGTATCTTTAGCAACAATTTTTAGCACTTTGTATTTCCAATGTATTTTCCTGTTATTAATAATATTTCAAGGTTGCCAATTTTTCATCTTGCAGTAGTATTTGACCCTTTTTGCGTTTGCTTTATAAGTTTCTTAGTCATTTTTTATAACCTCTCTTCTTACTTTTTTTCCCTTATAAAATCTGTCACTTTCCCTTTAATTGCCTTAGATGCCCTTAATCGCACATTTACCTGATCTATCTATACTCCAGCCCATTGGTCTACTGCTTATTCTTGCTGCTAATACGGCTATTATGCCTTTCTTACTTTATCCCACTATCTTTTCTTATTATTCGCTTGTATCTACATTACTTTTATTATTACTTTCCAATTGTTTTTAAAATATTGACAACATTCCTTTATTTCTTTTTGTTCTAGTTTTCCGCTACAAAATAATTCATTTATGACTATTCCTGACTTCTCTAAAAATGAGGTTATTCAGCTAACTTTAAAAAGAACCAATTTCAGAGTAGTATTAGCAGTTGCCTGCGGTCTATTTTTTTGGCAGCTGCGCGTAGGAACATATCAATGTATTTTTCGATCATTTTTGCTGGCCATTTATAGGTTGTGATATATTTAACAAGTTTATGATATAGATTAAACCCTTGCAGAAAACAGTGAATTTACATATTACCAATACTTTTGAACCAGCTTGGGGAACATTTCTTTCAATGAACTATAATCTTCATTCCAGTTAAGTTCTATTTCAGGACAATTTTCTATTTCCGAATACTTCGCTTTTTCAAAATTTTCGTAAAAATCATCTTTATCAGTTTTCATCTTATAAGCGTCTGCACAAACATTAAGGAATTCTTCAAACTCAACTTCTCTTGCTTGATCTTCCCGAATAACATTAGCCAGGTTTTGGGGATCCTTTATTGCATTTTCATATATTACCTTCCCTTGTGATGTCAACCAGGCCCGAAAATAATCAAATCCATCCTCTGAACATCCGCCATTGATGATATATGCTACTGCCCATAATTCCAGATGTATATGAACGAGCCAAATAATGAATAAGTATTTTTTCAAATTCAAAAATGTCTTCTTCCGGCAGTTTGGAAATTTCACTTGTAAGTATTTTTAAAAACTTTGATGAATCATTCTTACTGATTTTTTTACTGTTCGAAATCATTTCCAAGAACATTTTGTTATCCATGTTAGAAGATTCTTCATTTCATAATGTCTTAAAGCTCATTGTTCCCATCTCATAAACGGGAACTTCTTTTTCGTTCATGAATTCATCTCGTTTTGATAACAGCTAAATTGTGAATATGTAGGTGCAAATGTAAATAAAAAATTTGGCTCTTTCCAGAGCTAGTTGAAAAACTAATTCTGATCATGAAAGATAGAGAATTTGGGATTACAAAATTATTGTGTCTCAACTAGCTTTGTAAAGAACCAATTTTTGAGTAGCATTAACGGAAACATTTGTGAGCATTATAGCGTGTTATTAATACCATCCGAGCTTTTCTTGTATTGCTTTGGTAAGCTGTTCAGCCATCAATTCATGAGTTTTAATACTTGGATGCCAATCTTCTCCGTATCCGTTACTTCCATCTTGCTGCGGGAACTCAATGAAATATACCTTTGAATCACCTGTCTGATTAAGTGAATTTACAATGGATTTGATATTATTGCGGCATACTTCCAAACCTGTTCCCCAAAGCATAGGGCCAACAGCGCAGAAAATATGTGCATCAGGGTAATTGGAACGGACAGTTGAAAGAAGATCTCTATATGCATTTATAAATGTAGCATTATCGGGAATAGCGGTGGAGTAATCATTTGTACCGAGGTTAATAACAACTACCTGGGGTATATAGTTTTTAAAGTCCCATTTAACATTGCTGTATGGCAATGTATACAGATAGCGTTCACCCATGAGAGGTCCGGCAGCACCGCCGTAGTTTCTGCAAACTCCTATTCCCGACCAGGCAATTAAGTTTGCACTTGCATTCAAATTACGTGCAGTGATTGCTGCATAAGACATATAGCTGTTCTCATTCTTGGGAGTGAAACTCTGTTCCTTGCTCAAGCCTTCATTTCCATAGGCACATGTTATGGAATCACCGATAAATTCTATTTTTCTTTCCTTTGGAGCAGGCGGATTTAAAAGTTTTCCCGAACCGAAATCAAATCCAAGGAACTGTGCCTCACCTTGCGAAGCTTCTGTCCTTTTCCACAAAAGAAGATGGTGATTTCCCTCTGAAAGTCCACTTGCCAGTTTTACTGTTAATGTGGTGTTATTAACACAAAACGGAGTTTGTCCAACGCCGTCTATGAAAGCCTGGAACCAGTTTTCGCCTGTAGATCTGATGGTGGCACTAACTTCAGTTCCGTAGAAGTTAAGTTCAACGTTGGAACCGGACCATGCGCAAATAGGTCCTGCCGGGTTAGAAGTGCTGAATCTTCCGTTATATAAAATACCGGGAGTAGCATTGGAGCCGGGTGTCGGAGTTGCTGATGCATTTTCTTCAGCCGGGAATTTGGATATCATACCTAATAGATATTGCTTTACATATGCAAAATCAATAGAATTAATACTTCCGCTTCCATCCACATCGGCATTATGCATGCCGTTAGCTCCGGGGAATTCGGTAATCATCCCCAATAAATATTGTTTTATATATGCATAGTCAATGGAGTTGACAATATCATTTCCATCTACATCACCATATACATAGGATGTTGTTGGTGTAGGAACAGGTGTTGCTGTAGGAGTAGGTGTAATTATGGTTGTAGGAGTGGTAGTTGGACCAGTATAGCCCGAAGCTCTTACAAGGGCCTGAGCAATTTCAGGATAATACCATGTAAGTGCTCTTCTGTTAAATATGGCATAACTGTCGCCATTGCCGGGACCATAATATCCGTTGTCCCACCATATAACAGGAATACCTCTTTTTCTTGCCTCAGAAGCATAGTATTCTGCATGAGCAACTCTAGAGGATAAATTGTTTTTATCAATTGTTCCAAACTCACCTATAACTACAGCTCTTCCGTTCTTAATGAACTTATTGTAAATGGCATCAAGCTCACTTGAAAGAGAAGCTTTGTCGGAATTTGAACCCCATGTTGCTGTAGCGTTTGCCACCATGGCAAAATAATATGGTGAGTACATATGTATAGACACAATAACTCTGCTGTCGTTGTTTGGTATAACAAGGTCGTTCATAGCCTCAGTTATTGAGGATGCAGCATGGGTTGGTATCATTATAAATCTTTTCGCATTATTTCCGCCGGTAGATCTGATGGTGTTAACAGCAGCTGCGTTAAGGCTGTTTATTACTGCACGGTTTTCGTATGTACCGCCTGTCCATTCATTAGGTGAACCAACAACTCTGGGTTCATTCATTGTTTCGAAGATTAAGTAGTCGCTATAATTTTTAAACCTATTTGCTATCTGTTCCCAAAGCTTTGTAAGCTGGGCTGTGACATTTTGTTGATTTGAATAGGTAGGGATAAGCCAGGAGCTTTCTTCGTGGTGAAGGTTAATGATGGCGTACATGTCGTTATCAAGGACATAGTTTACCACTTCTTCCACTCTGTCTAACCATGCCGAATCAATAGTGTAGTTTGGAGCAGGACCAACATGACCTGACCAGGTTACAGGGATTCGAACGGTATTGAAACCCATTTCTTTTATTTTATCAATCATGGCTTTGGTTGTTTTGGGATTTCCCCAGCAAGTTTCTGTATCCAAACCGCTTGCAGAGGATGAAAAGGCATCTAATGTGTTACCTAAGTTCCATCCGACTCTCATTTCTCTTGTTAACTCCAAGGCAGATATGTCCCGCATTCCTGTATAAGCAGTGGATGCGAAAACATTGATGCTGCCCAAAAGGGATGTGATTACGAGAATTAAGGAAAATAACAATGCTTGTTTTCTGATAAACTGCTTGATATACATTATACAACCTCCCTAGAAAAAATATAAAATTAAAAAATCAAATATGGATGACTTGTTTTTTCTATTCCCCCTTTGAAAAACTTAATAATATACTACAAACAGTTACAAAATTTTTAAAAGGCATTCCTCCAATCTCCGATTTTTTCAAAAAATACTCCTTAAATACATTTTACATCATTTAACATGCCAATTCAAATGTAACCATTGTGATAACGGTTAATGAATAATATTACAGCATATATACAAAAGAGAAGATACCCTTATATAATAGTTGAATATTTTTAAAAGAAAAGATTACGAACTTTTACCTATTAGGGATTTATTTGTAAAGAATATTTTTATAAAATATTATTGTTTTAAATTAAAAAATGAAAAGGAGAAGATAAATTGTGGAGAATGTTAACTATACTTCAACAAGCACAGATATTGGGCATAAATATTATAAGTATTCAAAAAAAATTACTCCTATCGGGCTTATAATTTTTATATCAATGGGAATTTTAGGTACAGTAATTTTAAGCTTAATTTACAGTTATGTCGTCTATTATACTGAATATCTTTATGTACATATTCTCCTGACTGTAGTTTTAGGGACTGGTATTGGAGCGCTGGTTTGTATAGGCGGAAAAGTGGGGAAGATTAGGAGTACATTTATAATTGGTTTTGCTGCTGTTTTATTTGGGCTGTTTGCAGAGTATTGCCAGTTGGTTTTTTGGATATTTATAGAGTCAAAAGGTCAGTTTTTAATTTTAAATCCGGTAAAAATATTCTACATAATGAACTATATTGGGAGCACATATAGCTATAATATGATAATATTTTCACTTTATCTTATTGATGGAGTGCTTATTGTAGCAACTTCTGTAATTATATCCATACGCTTTATAAAAGACAAAGCTTTTTGCGAAAGATGTGATAGATGGATGAAGAATGAAACTCTTGCAGGTTTGAATTTTGTTGATGATATTGAGGAACTTAAAATTAAGTTGGAACAAGGTGATTTTTCAGCGTTAACACTTTTGGGGAAGGCAGGAAAATTTGATTTTCAATTAACTAGAGTTGTTCTTAAACACTGTACACAATGTAAAGAATTTTATTTGATTTCTGTATCAACAATTAAAATTACAAGAAGCCTGAGAGGTAAATTGAAGGCAGAGGAGAAGATGGTGGTAAAAGATTTGATTATTGACCAACATGTTTATAACTATCTTATGGAATGGAATAGGTCTTTAAAACATAGTTTCTTTTAAAAATGATAATAAATATAGAATTATAATAGATTTTTAAGAGATGAAGGAACAATTATAATGTGTTTTTGAACCGGGTTTTTGAAATATAATGTATTTTACTGGTGACGACATGGATGATTATTTGAAATGAGTTTAACTTTAATTGGGTTGGATCTTTATATTAGAGGTGGTAAGGAGAAGTGAGCAAAGGATTATATTAATATACAAAGTTGATGATACATTTGCTAAGTGCAATTACTTGAAGCGGCAATAGGCTATTATAGTGAAACGAGTTAGTACGTCAGTGGAGTGAGAAAATGCTGATACGTAAGATGACTGTAGAGGATATTCCAAAATTAGCTTTGCTCTATAAGCAATTTTGGAATGAGGATTCTTGTGTAGAGACTATGATTAAGCAGTTTGAAAAATTACAAAAAAGTAATACACATATTTTATTAAGTGCTGTTGAAAATGGAGAATTGATTGGCTCAGTTATGGGGATTATTTGTGAAGATTTGTATGGTAAATGTGAGCCCTTTATGGTGATTGAAAACATGATAGTTGATGAAAAATATAGAAGAAAGGGCGTTGGCAGAGCAGTAATTCAGGAAATTGAAAAACAGGCAATGGATTTGAATTGTACTCTGATTATTCTTGTGACTGAAACAAATAGAGATGATGCCTGCAGTTTTTATGCCTCTTTAGGGTATGATCCCGATACGCATAAGGGATTTAAGAAAAAGCTGAAGTGAAAAGTTTTGTAAAAAGGCGGGTATATATAAGATTTAGGATAGTGGATAACAGTTTTAAATATAAACCATACTGTTTAGGAGACATATTTGGTAATGGTTAGTCTCCTTACAGTATGGTTTATATTTAATTCACAAAATCTCAACTTATAGCTTGATTTTGCAAGAGCCTTGCTTCCTCTTCAGCAATTACTTTTTTATCAATCCTTTCAAAAAGAACTTCCAGAGGTTCAAGTTGAAATCCATTGGGAATTTCAATGAAATTCCATGCAGCCTTTTCTATTTTAAGGATATTTCTAACCTTTTCCGATGAAAAGGGAAGGAACGGATTTAGCAGCAGAGACAGATTGGCGATAATCTGTACACATGTATAGAGAGTTTTTTTACTTTTTTCAAGATCGCTGTTTACTGTTATCCAAGGCTGTTCCTCATCAAAGTATTTGTTTGCGTTTCGAATGAATTTAAAAACAGTATCCAGCGCTTCTTTAAAATTGCCCTGCTCTATTAGAGCTCCAACTTGGTCATAAAGCTCAGGCAATGAATTTAATATATCGGGTCTATTGTGTGTCTCAGGTACTTTTCCCTCAAAGAATTTTTGGATGAATACAAGGCTTCGGTTTACAAAGTTTCCGTAAGCACCTAATAGTTCTCCATTATGACTGTTGATAAATTCTCTCCATGTAAAGTCCGTATCTTTTTTCTGAGGACCGTTACTGATAAGAAAATAGCGTATGGAATCGGGATTATAACGATCAAGTATATCCTTTATCCAAACGGCCCAATTGTCACTGGTGGAGATTTTTTTGCCGGAGAGGGTTAGATGTTCGCTGGATATAATCTCATCGGGCAGTTTGAAAAAAGTATCTGTACGGCTTAATAACAGCGCAGGCAGAATGATTGTATGAAAGGGTACATTATCCTTTCCGTGCACATAATAATGCTTGCTGCTGTTCCAGAACTCGATGAAATCAAGACCATGTCTTTGACATAGGGTATAACATGCGGAAAGGTAGCCCAAAACATTTTCAGCCCAGATGTAAATTTTTTTGCCTTCAAATCCGTCTTTTGGTACATCAATACCCCAGTCGAGATCCCGGGTCAGACTTCGATCTTGAAGTCCCTCACGGATATATCTCTTTGACAGCTCATAGGCATTTTTGCGCCAAAAGCTGTGGCTTTCTATATAGTTTTCCAACTGATCTTTTAGCTTTGTCAGTGCCAGAAACAAATGGGTTGAAGGGCGAGATTCAGGTGAACTGCCGCATATACTGCATTCTGCCTTGAGAAGGTTTTCCGGATCTAATACACTGCCACAGGATTCGCACTGGTCACCTCTTGCATTTTTTCCGCAATGGGGACAGACTCCTTTTACAAAACGGTCAGGCAAAAACCGGTGACAGTTGGTACAATAGGCTTGAGGAGTAGTCTTTTCGTATACGAAACCTCCGTTATAAAGTTTTTTGTGAAAATCTTTAACAAAGTTTTTGTGTTCTTCACTGGAAGTTTTATCGTAAAGATCGTAGGAAAAACCTAAACGTAAAAGACAATGGCTAAATTCATTATGATAAAAATCGCTGATTTCTTCGGGAGTTTTATTTTCCTGTTTGGCTCTGATTGTGACGGGTGTACCATGGCAGTCGCTGCCGGAGACAAATAAGACGGTATCACCCTTGGCACGGAAGTATCTTGCAAGGACATCTCCCGGTAATAATGCTGCAATATGTCCAATATGCAAACTGCCGTTGGCATAAGGCCATGCTCCTCCAATTAACACATTCATAATAACACCTCATTTCATATAATTTGGGGTAGACCGATTCAAGTTATTTAAAACTGCGATTCCTGTAACTTTGACTCAAAAAAGCATAATAAAAAGCTCTCACCTCCAGGTAAAATCCTGGGGACGAGAGCATTATGCTTCGTGGTACCACCCCGGTTCATTGATGCTTCGCAGCACCAACCTCAGCAAGTACGGCAGGATAGATTTATCCTGATTATACTCCGGCACTGTAACGGGCGCACCCGTCGCAGTCTAAACCCCAACAGGGATTCGGTGCGAAAGCTCCGAGACCATCTTCAGTTACCTATTCTTTGCTCCTTCTCAGCTTACCGGAGTTCTCTGTAAAAGACATCAGCAACCTACTCTTCTCTTCATCGCTGTTAATTTATATTGTTAATTTTATGATAATATGTTTGTGTTTTTCAGTCAAGGACACATTTTTATATCGAAATATATAGTTTTAATTTTTTCAGATAAATGTCACTAATATAAGGTTTATATATATATTGCGGTATACTTAATTACGCTCTATCGGAAGTTTTCTTGATTATTGTATTTTTCTAAAACTTTTATTATTTTCGGGCAGATGCAAACGAGTTAATGTAATAAGATTTTCGAGCGGTAATATATCAGTTACACTGGCTAATAGTAAAGCCAAATCAATTCATTAAGTTTTTCAAGCGGTGTAAGATCCTCTATATTATTTCCTCTTATGTCCAAAGATTTTAGACTAACAAGATTTTTGAGCGGTGTTATATCGGTAATATTGTTACAGTCTAATTTCAAATAAGCTAGATTAGTCAGGTTTTCAAGCGGTGATATGTCACTTATATTATTGTCAATCAAACGCAAAAAAGTTAAGTTGGTAAGGTTTTTAAGCGGCGATATATCACTTATGTCTGAATCGAATATATCCAATCGGGTCAAATTTTTGAGGTTCGCAAGGGGGGATATATCAAAAGGTTCGGAAATTAAGCCTATAATTAAATAATCTAAATTCGGAAATTTTGATAGCTCTGACAAATCAATTGGCTTAAATAGACTTAATTCAGTAATCTTATCAGCTTCATTTTTATAAATAATGTCATATTCATTTTTACCGATTTTATCTAGGATAACGAGTCTCAAATATTCACTTTTAAAAACTATTATTTCATCTTCGGCAAGGACAACATTATATACCGGGTTTGAATTTACAGACCATTCCCATAATGTTTCGCTATTATAGGGATTTGGCTTTCCGAATCCTGCTGAATCAGCAGAAACTATAATTGTAAAATCCGGGTGTACGTCGGCAAAAACATTATTACCCATATATTCCGGTTCATTGCCCATGAATATTGCCTTTTTCAATTCTTTACATCCCTCGAAAGCATTTGAATCTATGCAGTTTATACTATTCGGTAACGTTACGCTTACCAAATTCTCACATCCTGAAAAAGCCTCAGAGCCTATGCAGGATATACCCTCTGAAATTGTTAAGCTTGTTAAGTATTTACAAGAGCTGAATGCTTTATCACCTATGGCTTTTACTTTTACACCTCTGAGTTCGGATGGTATTGTTACAGTGACATAGTTATCCACACACTTAACTATTGTTCCGGTGTCTAAATTAAATTCATAACCCGATTCGGTTATAATTCTAGGTGTTGGAGTAACTGATGGCATTGGTTTAGGACTTGGTGTTGGCAATTCTCCCATACCTAACAAGTATTTTCTAAGAATTGCATAATCTATGGAATTCACATTACCGTCACTGTTTATATCTGCTGCGCCAAATCTTTCTTTATCATTTTCTAAATTGGTATATATGCCTAGCAAATAAGCTTTCATTATTGCACAATCCACGGAATTTATATCACCATCTAAATTTAAATCGCCTACTACACGATCAGGAAGATATTTCCTTGCTTCACATAACTCACATGCATATGAATTGTCTGCAATAAGCCGGAATAATGAAAAGCATGCAATAACACAAAAAACAAGTAATAAAGAAATACTTTTTTTCATTATAACCCCTCCCCATAAAAATAAATTGTTTTTAATATTATTAAAGTAAATTTTTATTCTTCTCTTATTTAATTGCAACATATGGAACACCAGAGCAGTGAATATACTGGGATTTATTGCTTTATTAGTACATAATCTTAATTTTAATAGAAATTTGCTGTGTAATGAGTCCAAAATTGTAAAATATTGATTTTAAAAAGTATTGTATTTATATATAATATTATATACTTATTTGAACATAAATTAAATACTGTTTTGGATTATAGTGGCCAATATGGTATATTATCTATATATAACAAAACTCTGGAAATTGCTTGAGGAAAGGAGCTAACTTCACTTCAGCAAAATCAATTTTGTTTTTTTTTCGAAAGTTTCTTGTAAATAGTTCATTGTTACCAGGACAATTCCGGTAACTCCAAAAGAAAGTGAGTATCCACAGTAAAGTATACCGGAATACTCAAAATCGTAGAAATTTTGGCCATATTGTCTTTAGTGAAGTTTATCATTTGAACTCTATAGTATATAACGCCATAAATAATTTAAATTTAACTCAAACCCGATGAAGCTATTCTACTATATTGTAATATACTTTTGCAGTCAGGGCATAAACAATTCCGTAAATAATTGAGAATACAAGCAAAGTAGCTACCGTGCACCAGAAAAAGAGAGTTACATTTGTAAGATTCATTAACGCAAGAAGTTTTGTAATAATTTTAAAGGCTGCTGCAATATGAATTGCTGCGGCTATAATGGGCAGGAAGAAAACTTTAAGTACCTGTGATCGAATGGTAGCTTTTATTTCATCCTTGCTCATACCCATCTTTTGCATAATTTGAAAACGTTCTCTGTCATCATAACCTTCCGATATTTGTTTGTAGTATATAATCAGTGCTGTTGCCATCATAAATAGTGTGCCTAGAAACAATCCGAGGAATAAAAAGCCTCCGTAAAGTGAATAGAATCGTTCTGCACGCGCTTGCCTGGACTGAACGTAATTTGCATAGCTATAGTCAATGCTGCTGTCAGCCGAAGCAAATTCAACGTTATTTCTTATTACATTTTCTATTGCTTGGGCGCAGGCAATCTTTTCATCATCTTCACCGTCAATGTCAAGATATATCTCGTATATAGTGGGGCTTGCCGCATTACCGTATGCTTCCGATTGAGCGTTCATTATTTCAGTAAATACATTTTCACTGCTGACTACTATTAAATGATAGTTTGTTACAATACTCCTGTAATCACTGAGTACGGGTATATCTTCAAGGTGCTCTTTTACGGTAAAGGTTTGGCCGAACAGGGAGAAATTATCTTCAATTTGACGTTTGCTGCTGTATGCAAGCACATTGTTATCCGTTAAGTTTGAAGTTTTTCCTGTAAGATGGGTGTATTCATCGGCTGTAATGAGGGTGAAAACTTCATAGTTTGAGCTTAAGTAGTCAATATCGCCGGTGAACTGCCCATTGTCATTGTGAGCCACGAAAGTAAGACTTTCATAATCTTTCATTCTTATTATTTTTCTGCCCTGCTTGGATACGGCGTCCAGTATTGACTGCATAAGCTTGTTTCTTACGATGTTTTTCCCCTGAAAGGTTCTGCTGACTTTAATATCATAGGGATATCTGTTTTTCAGAGCATCTTCCGCACCAAAGTACAGGGACAAGGTACCGGTTACCATTACAAGGACCATGGTGGACAGAATGCATATATTGGCAAGTCCGGTTGCGTTTTGCTTCATACGGTAAATCATTCCCGAAATGGATGTGAAATGCTTTGTTTTATAATAGTAATTTTTATTCTTCCTCAGCAGTTTCAAGAGGGCAATACTTCCGGCATTAAACAGTAAATAGGTACCTATTATTACAAGTATTACTGCTACAAAGAAAAGTATTAAGGCGTTTAAAGGGGATTCTGTAGTTATGGCGATGTAATAACCGATTCCAAGGCATATTGCCCCTAAAATAGCCATTAGCAGCTTGGTTTTAGGTTCTTTTTCTCCGATATTTCCTCCCTTAAGCAGTTCAATAGGTTTTGCAAGCTTTATTCTAAAAAGGTTTGACAAAAGAATGAGTAAGAAAATTGCGGAAAACAAGTATATCGACCATTTGATTCCATGTGCCGATATAGAGAAACCAAAGGGTATATCAAAGCTTAAAAGCTTTGCATAGATTAAAAGAATCAGCTTTGAAAAAAGGGTTCCCAAAAGTAAACCTGTAATAATAGAGACGGCACCAGTCATTAAGGTTTCATAAAAAAGAATTTTTCCAATATGCCCTTTTTCCATGCCAAGGATATTATAAAGGCCAAGCTCCTTTTTTCTGCGTTTTATCAAAAAACTGTTGGTGTAAAACAGAAATATAGCTGAAAATATGGCTATGACACCAGTACCTAAGCCCATTATTTGTTCAAGAGAATCTGCACCCGGCATTTTATTGATACCTTCATTGGTTTTAATAAAGCACATAATATAAAACATTGCAATTGTGCCTATACATGTCAGAATATAGGGAAAATAGAATTTACCGTTCTTTTTTATTGTGTTTGCAGCAAGTTTGGGGTAAAACAGCTTACTCACGGACATCACCCCTTGTGGCTTTTGTAGCAAGTAAAGTCAGGGTGTCGGATATTTTTGCGAACATTTCCTCTTTACTCATATTGGCACGATAAATTTGATGGAATATTTCACCGTCTTTAATGAAAAGAACACGCTTTGCATGGCTTGCTGCCTTAACACTGTGGGTAACCATAAGGATAGTATGTCCGTCGTTGTTGATTTCATTGAACAGACGAAGTAATCCATCAGTGGCATGGGAATCTAAGGCACCGGTCGGCTCATCAGCCAAAATCAGTTGAGGATTTGTAATGAGAGCACGAGCAACGGCAGCCCTCTGTTTTTGGCCTCCCGATACTTCGTAAGGGTATTTCTGGAGTATATCACTTATACCTAGTTTTTCAGCAATGGGTTTTAAGCGTTCGTTCATTTCATTGTAAGATTTACCCGACAGAACTAAAGGCAGAAATATATTGTCCTGCAGAGAGAAGGTATCCAACAGATTGAAATCCTGAAAGACAAAGCCTAAATTGTTGCGGCGAAAAGAAGCTATTTCTTTTTCTTTTATCGAAACTATGCTTTTGCCGTTTAACAAAACATCACCGCTGGTGGGTTTATCCAGGGATGCAATAATATTTAACAGAGTAGTTTTACCTGAACCCGATTCTCCCATGATTGCAACATATTCTCCTTTTTCAACCGAAAAAGAAACATTGGACAGTGCCTGAACATGATTGCCGCCAAAGCGGGAAGAATATACTTTTTTTAAATTGATTACATTTAATAATTCCACTTAATTTAACCTCCTCGTAAAAACAACTTCCATTTCCTTCGACATGTTTATTTTAGCAGTACGAGGATTATTGATTCCATTTATTTGGCTTACATTTCTTATGCGTACCTTACATTATTGTAAGGAATATAATAGGGTATTACACAGGTGATTTCAAATTCTTTCCGACTTGTTTATTCCATGGTTGTTTTTATGGTGTCAAGGTCGATTTTGACCACTGTGCCTTTTCCTACTTCCGATTCAATGGTGATAGTATGGGAGAGCTTTGTTAAAATACACTTACAAAGATATAAACCTATTCCGGTAGATTTTTTATCGGTTCTGCCATTGTAACCCGTAAACCCCTTTTCAAATACCCGGGGTAAATCTTCCGGCTGAATACCAATCCCGGTATCCTGTATAACTAGCGTTTTGCTTTTTTTCCTGTCCATATAGATGGATATTTTCCCTTGAGGAGTATATTTAAGGGCGTTGGACAAAAGCTGTTCAATTACGAACACCAGCCACTTTTCATCGGTGAGTACTTGGCAGTTAAGTTCTGCCAAATCAAGACCGATTCTTTTTCGTATAAAAAGCTTTGCATATTTGCGGACAGCTTGTTTGACGATATCGTCAAGATCGTACATTTTGATAATAAAGTCGGTAGAGGAGCTGTCAAGCCGCAAATATTGAAGGGCCATTTCCACATACTGCTCAATTTTAAAAAGCTCTGTAGAAAGCTCTAAATTCTGTTCACTGTCCTCCGACTGCAATAATAGGTGCATAGCTGCAATGGGTGTTTTGATTTGATGGGCCCAAAGAGTATAGTAATCTATCATATTACTTATTGCACTATCGGCTTTTGATTGAATGTGGGCTTTATGTTCGTAAATTGTTGCTATCAGATTCTGATAATCAAGCTCCAATAAATCTTTGGGGGCAGGTAGAGCATCTGTGGAAACAGTAATACTGTCTTTTAACTTATGCAACAGAGTATGCTTTTTGTAATAATTGTAAAAATCAAAGAATAAAAATACCAGTCCAATTACTAAACACAATAAAGCTGAATAGACAATTGGCTCTAATGAAAGGTCATAAAGCATAAAAACCACTGAAAAAACTAATGCAAAGAGGCATATTATAAATAAGTCTTTTTGTTTGCTTTTCAGATACGATAAAAATATTTTCATACCATCACACCATATATCCAATACCTTTTTTTGTTGATATAAAATCATGAAGCCCGGCTTCGTCAAGCTTTTTGCGCAGGCGTGTAATATTTACGGTAAGAGTATTGTCGTCAACGAAGCTGTCGGTTTCCCATAGCTTTGTCATAATTGTGTCCCGGGATACAACTTTCCCTTTGTTTTCAATGAGCACTTGAAGAATTTTGTATTCATTTTTAGTAAGCTCTATTTTTTTGTTGTTGTAGGTAAGTGTGGCATCACCGGTATTTAAAATTGCACCTTTATGTTCAAGCAAATTGGTTTGCCCTGCGAAATCATAGGTACGGCGCAGCATTGCCTGGACTTTTGCCGTCAACACATTTAAGTCAAAGGGTTTTACAATAAAATCGTCTCCGCCCATATTTACAGCCATAACTATATTCATATTGTCAGAGGCTGAAGATATAAAGATGATGGGCACTTTTGAATTTTTGCGGATTTTACTGCACCAATAATAGCCGTTATAAAAAGGCAGTGATATATCCAAAAGAACCAGGTGGGGAGAATAGGATACAAACGTTTTTATAACATCACGAAAATCCGAGACACACAAAGCATCGTAACCCCATGATTCTATAGCGTTCTTGATAGCCTTTGCAATTATCTCATCATCTTCAACAATCAATATCTTATACATACTTGATCTCCTTCTCCTTCTAACACGGGACGGTTCGAAACCACTGAAAAA
>AMZC01004074.1_pt1 | contig 15121 bp, 10 predicted proteins | sample 948551 | NCBI WGS metagenome assembly AMZC01 (sample SAMN01120625, study PRJNA171369) | bioreactor sludge metagenome | biome: sludge; isolation source: anaerobic thermophilic cellulolytic sludge from lab reactor | place: China: Hong Kong, Shek Wu Hui wastewater treatment plant | collected... | reverse complement strand
CGACGGCAGCATGGCCGGTACCGTCGCACAATACCCCTACGAGACGGCCTTTATCGCGGTCGAAAGTGCGATCAAGCTGGTGGAAGGTCGCCCCATCCCCACGCGCATTGACGCGCCCATCCGTCTGCTGACCGCCGCTGACCTGAAGTAGCGCGCCTGACCATCGGTGGGCCGGAGGAGCCTGTCTTCTCCGGCCCTTTTTGGTCAGACGAGCTTCCGACCGGACGGCAGGTTGCGGCAGGCCGCGTTGTGCGGAGACGGGCTGCCCCCCGCCAAGCGTTGCCAGAGAACAAGACCGCCCCCAGCCGAAGCGTTTCGACTGGGGGCGGCGACAAGAGGTCGGGAGTATCTCAAGCGGCTGCGCGACAGGCGTTGTTCACTTCCTCAGGCAGTGCACTCCCCCGCGCTCCGTGTCGCCAGAACGGCGCAGCTTTGGCAATGTCGTGTCACTTACGGCTCAGAAAAAGCTGCTGACAAAGGCCAGATACCCCTGGCGACCACCTTGTTTGTTCCACAGGCTGATCGACTTGCGGATCCGCTTCAAACAGGCCACGATCTCATCGAGAGTCTTCGGGCTCAATCCCAGTCCCTGCAGCTCAGGCATCCCTTCGCCCGGCAATTGCGGTTCTCCCAGCCACCAATCGCACATGAACTTCACCGCCTCGAAGACTTCCTGCTCCAGGGGTTTCAAGGCAATCCGGGGAGCGGGTTGGTTCCTGCTGCGGGCCTGATAGACGCAAATCAGCCCGGCCAGGGCATTGTCCACCTGGTAGTCGGTCAATTCGTCGTGATCGCGGAAAACGCCCACGATAGCGTGCTCGATGTTCTGCAGCACGTTAAAGTAGCGGTCTTCAAACCTGGGAGTAAGTTCCATGATGAGTTCACCCTGTCACCCTGAATCCCTCGCGCGTTGTTGAGACCATACCCGACAATCCGCATTCCTGGTATTCCCAGAAAATCATCCAGTCCACCAGTTGCCTGCCGCATGAATAGTCGTTTATAATGAAACTACTAGTTCGAACTAAAACTACCTGTAGTTGCCCGGCCAGGGCAGAGAGGGCGAACATGGAAGAAGAAGTTTCTGCAAGAGCAGTACCCCCGCCCCCAAGCGTCCCTTCCCGCCTGCCGCACACCATCGAACACGCCGATTTTGACTACCATTCCCGCCACGATCCCCATCGCCGGGCCTCCGGACTGGCGGACATCATCCTTGGTGGGCAGGACGGGCTGGTGAATGTGCTCGGCGTCATCCTGGGTGTCGCCGCGGCCACCAGCGACGCGCAGATTGTGCTGGTCGCCGGTCTGGCCGCTACCTTCGCCGAGTCCATTTCCATGGGGGCGGTGGCCTATACCTCCACGCAGGCCGAAGCCGCCTTCTACGAGAGCGAACGGGCGCGAGAGTACCGTCACATTGCGCGGGTGCCAGAGCTGGAACGTCAGGAGATTTACGAGATTTACCAGAAGAAAGGTTTTGGCGACGAACTGCTCGACCACATCGTGCAAACCATCACTGCCGACCAGGACACCTGGGTTCAGGTCATGATGGCCGAGGAGCATCAACTGTCGCCGACCGACCGTCAACATGCACTGCGCGCCGCGCTGGTCGTGGGGTTTTCGGCGGTGATCGGTTCGCTCATTCCGCTGCTGCCGTTCGTCTTCCTCTCGGTCAGGGTGAGCATCGTCGCCTCAATCCTGCTCTCGGCACTGGCGCTTTTCATCGTGGGAGCGTATAAAGCGCACGTCACCGTCGGGCGGCCCGGCAAGAGTGGGCTGGAAATGGCCATCATTGGCACGGTGAGCGCTCTGGCTGGTTACCTGGTAGGGCTGCTGCTCAAGGTGCCGACGTGATCGGCACGGCCCCTGTCGAATGATTGCCCTGGAAAACAAACGGTTGGCGCGCGATCGTGCCAACCGTTGGATGCGTGCAAAAGGTGTCAGGCCGTTTGCCGCGCTCTGCTGCCCCTCACCCCTCGTCCCCCTCTCCCTTGTGACTGGCGTCGCAGGTCGAGAGGACTTGCCGGCTCTGGCACGAGTGCTCTCAGTTTGCCCGCCTGGTGGGCCTGAGGAGGCCGGGAGTTGCGGGGTGTGAAGTGCATGACACGCTCCGGCCCCACTCAGTCCCTCGGAACAACGTCCAGTCTCAAGGTGATGATACGCTTGGGAGGAACTCGCAGCGCCACACGGCCTTCGGCATCTACTGCCAACGCTTCGCCGGTCGGCTCCTCCAGCAAATTGGCGAATCTGACCTGCGTCACCGGGATGCCAAACTGAAGCTGCCCCGTCACGGCTTCCTCGCTGCTGTTATAGAATCGGGCGATAATCCCCACCCCCTCTTCGGCGGGCTTGAGCGCCGTCAGCACCAGTTCGGGTGGATACAGGGTGAACAGCGTCAGCGCTGGCGGCAGGGACCCATGCGTCGTCTCAACTGCCACGCTACGCAAGGGGGCGACGAACGCATAGGCCAGATGCGCAGCCTGATTGAGATCGAACGCGCCGCCGAAAGGAATGATGCTATACTCGAACGCCGCCGGGCCGAGACACTGCGCGCCGGGTGTCGCGCGCTTAGGCCCCGCGTGCCCCGGTCGGCAGGTGAGATCGTCCAGCGAGAGCCAGCCCACCGAGCGCAGGAGCGTCACGGCGATCGTGGCCTGCGCGCCCTCCTGCATCAGCTCATATTCGGGCAATCCGCGCGTCGCCACCAGCAACCCCCGCCCGCCCTCCTGCACTGCCGTGAAGGCGCGCTGTGGCGCGGTAGGAGCTGGTTGTTCGGCCCAGCCTGTGGTGTCGGCGGGAAGCTCGACGCGCCGCTTCAGCCGGTCGAAGTGCCCATCCACGATGGCTGTGTCGCTGGCGCAACCGGTCGGGAACAGGACGCGCAGCCGATGATTCATAGCCTGGTTGTGCAGTTCGGTGCGCACGTCCACGCGACGCACGCCGGGCATGACCCGCACCGTGGTCGTCACCGGCATCTCGACTGTCTGTGCGCTGCGCCCATCCCGATCCGGCGTCAGATCAGCGGGCAGCGCATAGACAGTGCGGATGACCAGGCATTGTCCAAAGGGGCCGTCGTCCACATACTCGACTCGTACCGGGCGCAGCGGCGTCGTGACCCGCACGTCGTGCGCAGGCGAACAGTAATTGTACTCGTCGCCACGGTCTCCGCCGTCTTCCAGGCGATTCAACCCACGCAAGACGCGGCCCGTGCTCTTCTCCAGCAGCGTCAGCGTGCCGTCTGGAGCTACCTCGACGCGGAACCATTCGTTCTCGATGGCCGGCTGTTGAGCAGCATCCGCCGGACGCGGGGCAAAGGTGCCCGAAGCCATTGCCTGGGGCACGGCAGTCAGCCGATAGCACGCATAGCCCAGGCCGAAGACATCGGTCGCCACGAAGGACAGCCGTTGATTGCCCACCAGGTGCGCCGTGATTTCGAAACGCTGGCAGCTCTGCACGCGAGGATCGCTGCGCAGTTGCCGCACCAGACCGGCAAAGCTGCCGATCCGGCCCGTGTGATATTCCGGCAACTCCATTTCCAGTCGCACGTGTCCCTCGCCCAGCCATACCCGCACATTGTTGATCAGGCGGCCCTTGTAGAAGCCGACCTCGATCCTGTCCAGCAGCGCCTGCCACTCCTCCGGCCCGATCGCCATCGTCTCGGAAGACGACTCGGTCTCGTCCACCGCGCGGTAGGGCACAGCTCGCCCCTGCCCGTCCAGCAGTTGCCACCCCATCCCTGAGCCAGGCCAGGAGACCGTCACTTCCACCGGGCAGGTTTGCGGTTGCGCCAGAGGATTGTAGACCAGCACCACGTAGTCGGATTTTGCCGAGATGGCCGCCAGGGTCGGCGGATCGGGTTCGGGGTAATCCGCGCGGGCGGGCAACTGCGCCGCATCAATCTGCCGGGCCAGATGATCCAGGCCCGCCTCGGTGACCTCATGGGCGATCTGCTCGCTCCAGGCGAAACGGGTGCGCATCTCCTCGTGCACCTGATCCACCGAGCAGCCGCAGATGGAGTCGTGCGGGTGATTCTCGATCAGGTAACGCCAGGCGCGCCACAGTTCTCCGCGCCGGTCGCGCCCGCCACATAGCCACGCCAGCGCGCTCACTGGCTCCGCGTAGCGTTCCAGCGCCGTCTCACAGGCGTGATTGCGCTGTTTGATCCACATGCGTGCCGAAAGAACCCCTGGCAACACCGGCGTACGCTTCGGCGAACGCAGTTCACCCTGCACCACTGGTAGATTGGCGCTGTCGCCCAGGTGTGCCTTCACCCTGGCGATGTGATCCGGCAGCGTGCCGTGAACCAGCACGGCTCGCCCAGCCAGACGCTCATTGGCCGCAGCGATCAGGGCGGGCAATTCCGGCTGCGGCATCATGTGATCGGTGCCATTCAGCAGCAGCAGGTTCGGCGTGTGCGCGTATGGGGCCAGCCGTTCGATCTGCCGTTCCACAGCGCGGGTGAACGCCTCCGGCGTGGTCGGTGCCCAGGCCAGGTTGCCATAGCCTTCGCGGAAGTAGATGGTCAGCAGGCGCGTGCCGTCGGGCGCTTCCCACCACAGTTCGGTCGGCTCGTCACTCAGGCCGCGCTGCAACGCCGCCGCTTCCAGGCCGCACCCCGCCAGAATTTGTGGCAACTGACTGATATGCCCAAAGGGATCGGGTGTGTAGCCGATGGGCAGCCGCGCCCCAAAGCGCGCGCAGACCTTCGCTCCTAGCAATAGATTGCGCACCGTCGCCTCCGGGCCGACCAGAAACTCGTCCGGCAGGATGTGCCAGGGGCCGATGAACAATCTGCCCGCCGCGATATGACGACGCAGGTCGGCTTCGCGCTCCGGGCGCATTTCCAGGTAGTCTTCGAGCACGATCGTCTGCCCATCCAGCAGGAAGCTGTGATAGGCCGGGTCGCTGTCCAGCAGGTCGAGCAACTGATCGATTAGCTCTACCAGCCGGAAGCGAAACACCTGGAAGGGCTGATACCACTCGCGATCCCAGTGCGTGTGCGAGACGATCGTAAGGTGGTAGGGCGTTGCAGTCATAGCGGACCATCACTCACTTCAGGTAGAGGGGATTCGTCAGTGCCTGGACGATGTTCCCCGTCGGCTCATCTTCCACGACCTGTGCCCGCACATAAGGCGTCTGCGCAACCGGCACGGTCGCATCAAAGGCTTGATCTTGCTCAGAAATGGTCATTCGCGCCACTACACCCTGAGCGGTGCATAGCTCCAGCGTCAGCCCGGCCCCGTTCACCACGCGCACCCGCACGGTCAGTCGCCCGTCGGACGGGCGCGCGACGGTGTCGCCCATCATGGCCTCCCCGCTGGAGAGGTACACGCGCGCGCCATCCGGCGCATCGCTGATGAAGGCATGGCCTGCCCGCAGCCCGGCCAGGATGCCCCTGGCCGTGAGGCATTCCGGGCAGTAGACCCAGGTCGTCGGCGTGCCGATGCGTGCAACATGGGCCTTGTGCAGGAAGTGCGCGTCGCTTCCGCCCACGGCCACCAGCCGCTCACCAGCCCGCAGGCGACTCTCCCAATAGGCCAGCGCCTCATGGTTGAACAGTTCCCAGGGGCCGTTCCACACCTCGATGCAGTGCTGACCGGTGATCTCCTTGAATTCCCAGGGTGGGCCAGCCGTGCGAGGATGGTTGCAGGAGGTCAGGTAGCCCAGTTGCACCGCGCGGCGGATGGACTGTTCCATCAGCGCCGGACTGAGCGTGCGAAAGTCAATCCACTGATCCAGCCCCCAGACGTTCCAGTGGCCTTTGTAGGTGGTCACTTCCACACCGGGGATCAGGATCAGGTCTCCAGGGTCGAGCCGGGCCAGCGCCGCCAGGTGACTGATCGAGTTGTGATCGGTGATCGCCAGGAAGTCCAGCCCCAGCGCCTGCGCCGCTGCCACAATCTCGCGCGGATCGGCGTCGCCGTCGCTGTGCCAGGAGTGGCAATGCAGTTCCCCGCGATACCAGCCGTCGGGCCGGGCGGGGGGCGTGCCCTGCCTGTCGTCCAACCCCAGCAGACGCGGGAATTGCACCTGCTCTCGCTGCCCCTCGCCGATCAGGAAGCGGAGCGTGATTTCGTAGTGGCAGCCATCCGGCGCGCTCTTGTAGAAGCCCAGCGAGATATGCCAGCGTCCCGCTTCCAGTGGGCCGGGCAGGTAACCCGGCGTGGCGTCATCTGCCGTGATGAAGAACTCCCGCCGCGCGCTGCCCGTCCAACCGCGAAAACCGGCCCCCGGATACTCGGCCCCGCGTTGATCGAACAGGCCGATATCCAGCGTGTTGCCGCCAGTCAGCAGCGGATCGGAGGCTATCGCCTGACTGTAGGTATAGCTGACCTCCAACCGCTGCACATGCGGAGGCATGTCGAATGGCACATTGTAATACTCGCCCACCTGCTCAGGGGAGAGATACCCCTGCAGCACCTGAGTAACCCACTGCGCCCCGCTCATTGCAGCAACTCACCATCGCTGCCATAGAGGAATGTCCGCGCCAGGTCAAACCGCAGCCAAACCGTCTCGGCCAGTTGCGGCGGATCGTCCTGGAACAGGCGAGCCGAAACCAGTTCGCTGCCCACCTGCGTCACCACCAGCCATTCGCCGCCCAGAGGTTGCACCGCATAGACCTGACTGGGAATGGCCCCAGGCACCTGTGTCGGGCTGATGGAGATGTGCTCCGGACGGATGCCCAGCGTGACCTGCGGACCGTTCTTCGCCACCGCACGCCAGCGGTCGCGATGCGCTGCGATGTCCAGTGTGTAGTCGTCATCGAAGATGATTTTGCCCGCCGCCAGATCGACCCGGCAGGGCAACAGGTTCATGGGCGGGCTACCCATGAAGGAGGCGACAAACGTGTTGGCGGGACGGCTGTAGACCTGCAGCGGATCGCCGATCTGCATGATCTTGCCGTAGTTCATCACCACGATGCGATCGGCCAGCGCCATCGCTTCCGCCTGATCGTGCGTCACATAGACCGCCGTGACGCCCACTTCGCGCTGCAGGTGTTTGAGAAAAGCGCGCGCTTCGAGGCGTAGCTTGGCGTCGAGGTTACTCAGCGGCTCGTCGAACAGGAAGACCTGTGCCTGATGCACCAGCGCCCGCGCCACCGAAGCGCGTTGCTGTTGCCCGCCGGACACCTGAGCCGGGCGCCGCTGCAACAGGTCGCCGATCTGCAGCTTCTGCGCGACCTCCGTCACCCGGCTCACCATCTCCCGCCGCCCTACCCCGCGCACCTTCAGGGGATAGCCGATGTTGTCCAGCAAGGTCATGTGCGGATAGAGCGCGTAGTCCTGAAACACCATCGCCACATCGCGTTCGCGCGGGGGCAGGTGTGTCACTTCGCGCTCGCCAATCTGAATGCGCCCGGCGTTGGGCACTTCCAGACCGGCGATCAGGCGCAGCGTGGTGGTCTTACCGCAACCGGATGGACCGAGCAGCGCGACGAATTCGCCATCCTGGATGTCGAGCGTCACGTCGTTGACGGCCACCAGGTCGCCAAAACGCTTTGTCACGTGTTCAAGCAGTATCTTGGCCATGATAGGGATTGTCCGGTCAGTCAGGATTTGATGCCGCCAAAGAAGCGAAAACCGAAGCGCCAGTTCACCAGCAGATAGAGCACCAGCACCGGAATGCCATACAGGAACGCATAGGCCGCCACCAGCGTGTGAATGGGGGTTCCGGCCTCGCTATAAAAAGAATAGAGTGCTACCGACGCCGGCATGTTCTTGGGATTGCGCAACATCACCACCGGAATCAGAAAGGCACCCCAGGCGTTGACGAACGTCCAGATCGCCACTACGGCCACGCCGGGGCGAATCAGCGGGAAGGCGATGTCGCGGAAGATGCGCAGCGGGCTGGCCCCGCATACGATCGCCGCCTCCTCGTAGGAGCGCGGGATGGAATCCACGAAATCGCGCATCATGAAGATGGCCGCGGGCAACAGGCCCCCCGTCATGACCAGGATCACGCCCAGGTGCGTGTCAATCAGACCCAGGTTGTGCGCCAGCAGAAACAGCGGCACCATCGCCGCTGTGCCGCCCACCACGGATGAGAACAGCATCAGCACATAGACCAGGATGTTCTTGCCCGGCAGCCGCGTACGCGACAGACCATACGAGGCCAGCGTCGCCACAGTGGACACCATCAACATAGCCCCGCCGGCGATGATCAGGTTGTTGCGAAACAGCGCCCGGATGGCAAAGCTGTTGTCGAACACCTTGCGGAAGTTCTCCAGCGTGGGATTGGCGGGAATCTCGACGGCGAGCGTGGTCTTGGGCGTGAAAGGCGCGGTGAGCAGCCACAACAACGGCACGGCAAAGAACCCCGCGAAGACCAGTGCGAACAGAACCATGAACGCTTTGCTCAGGCGCGACTCATACTGTCTCATGAGGTCACCTTCTGGCGTCGCAACATGAACAGATAGCCCATAGCCAGGGTGAGGTTGATCAGCATCATCACCACAGCGATGGCGCTGCCCTTGCCAAACTCAAAGAACTTGAAGGCGGTGCGGTAGGTGTAGATCGAGACCAGTTCGGTCTTGAAGGTCGGCCCGCCCCCGGTGAGCAGGAACGGCGTGAACACGTTGAACGTCCACAGCGTGATCAGGATCAGATCGGTCAGGATATGCCCGCGCATCAGGGGAAAGAAGATGTCGCGGAACTTGCGCCAGCCCGACGCACCTACCACGTCTGCCGTCTCAATATACGACGGCGGAATCGTCTCCAGGGCGGACGAGAAGAGCAGGATGGAGAACGCCGATCCGCGCCAGGTATTGAAGATGATGATCGAAAGCAAGGGGTGATCGAACAGCCAGTCCGGCTTGCCCAGCCCGACGGCGCTCAGAATGGTGTTCAGCGTCCCTCGATCTACGTCCAGGAAAGCACTCCAGGCAAACGCCACCACCACTTCCGGGATGATCCAGGCCAGCACCGCCGTGGTGAAGACCAGTTCGCGCAGAAAGCCCTTGCGCCGATAGAAAAACCAAGCGACCGTCAGGCCGACGACCGCCTGCCCACAGATGGCCGACCCCAGCACAAAGCGCGACGTGATCCACAGCGCATTGCCGAACTCGCCCAGGCGCATCCAGCGATCGGTGTCGAACAGCCGCTCGTAATTGGCCAGCCCCACGAACTCTGGATGAGCCGCAGTCAGGCCGGTCAGGGTGCGGTTGGTAAAGCTCAGATAGAAAATCCAGAAGAATGGCAATACCAGGAAGATCGCCACAAAGAACAGCGCAGGCGTCAGGAAAGCCACGCCGACCCTGCCTGAGAATACTCCTGGCCGTTTTTCCACGGTCTTGTCTCCCCGTAGCGGATTGAGAAGGGGGCCAGACTGCACGGAGTCCAGCCCCCATGGTGCGACGGCGTTACTCTAGCGGAATGCGAATGACGTTTTCTTCGCCGACCAGCTCGGTGACTGCCTCAGCGTAGGCCTCCATGGCCTCCTCAGGCGACATTTCGCCAGAGACCACGCGCTCGGTCATCAACTGCGCTTCGTAGGAAATCTTGGGATAGGCAGGCAGCATCGGGCGCACCGTCGTCAGGGGCAGCAAGGCTTCGGCCATGGCCGACATGACCTCGTCGCCAGCGACCGGGATGTCGTCGCGGAAGCTGATGCGCGGGTTGACCTGCTGCCAGAGCTGCTGCATCTCATAGCTCGACATGTGCGCCAGCAACGCCCACGCTTCTTCGGGGTGCTCGGTGTTGGGATTCAGCACCCAGCCCGTGCCGCCGGAGATGGTGACGAAGTCCTGGCCCTTGTAACCCGCGCCCGGTTCTTTGGCGGGCATCTTGGCCCAGCTCACCACCGCATTGCGGGTCTCCGCATCCAGATGATTGAGGATCGCCGAGCGCCAGAACCAGTCGCCCTCGACCAGCATGGCGATCTTGCCCTCCGCGAACGCGGCGAACGAGCGGTCGCGGCCATCGGCCAGCAGTTGCAGGCGGGCATCGCCTAGCTTCTCATCCACGTAGACCGTCTTGTAGAAGTTCAGCGCGTCCAGGATGGCCGGGCTGCTGACGATCCACTTGTTCTGCTCGAAGTCGTACATGTGATGGCCCGCGCCCAGCAAGACCATGAACCAGCCCTGCATGGTCGTGGCTTCGCCCATGGCGGTACCGGCGTTGATCTGCAGCGGAGTCTCGACGCCTGCTTCCTTCAGCTTGCGGGCGGTCTCCAGCAGCTCTTCCCAACTGGTGGGCTGCCAGGGCACTTCGATGCCCGCCTGCTGGAAGACATCGGTGCGGTAGAAGATTTCGCGCACATCGGTGCCCGCTGCGATGCCGTAGATTTTGCCCTGATAGCCGAGAATGGCCTGGATACCGGCAGGAATGTGGCTCCAGCCTTCCCACTCGTTCACCACTGGCCCGGCAACCTCTTCGAGCGGCTTGAGCAGCCCCGCGTCCACGAACTCCGGCACCCAGAAGCCGTCGAACGCGAACACGTCATGGCCAGAGCCGACGCCCAGGTCGAGTGCGTACTGCTCTTTGAGCTGCTCGTCGCTGCCGCCGAACTCAACCAGTTCGACCTTGACATTCTTGCCCTGGGCCGCCATGGCCTCCTCGAACGAGGGGATCACGCTCTGGTTCAACCAGTCCACCAGCACGGCGTTGACGCCACCTGCCACGCAGCGGCAGGTGATGGTCAGGCGGATTTCCCCTTCCTGGGCCAGCGAGAGAGAGTTGGTTGTGCCCAGCAACAGGGTCAGGACTACCAGCAATACCAGGAACTTTCGCTTGGACATGTCTTTTCCTCCGAGGATACTTTCATTTACCTGTCGCAAAAAGCTGAGTCTTGTCGAGGGAACAAACCGAAAACTACTCCGGCTGAAGACGCCTCCTTTCTCATGTATTTGGGCCAGCAGCAGTGGCACCGTCGGGAGCAGCCGTAGACCCACGGATGACAAGCTGAGTGGGCACCAGCGTGTAGATATCCAGGGGTGCCTCGCCCTCGATGAGAGTGAGCAGTCGGCGGGCGGCTTCCCGTCCCATCAGGGCGGTGTTCTGCGCGACAGTCGTGAGAGGGGGATCGGTGTGGGCAGTGAATTCGTGGTTGTCGAACCCTACAATGGATAGATCGTCGGGGACGCGCAGCCCGACACGATGGGCCGCCCGCAGAACCAGCAATGCCACCAGATCGTTCATGGCGAAGACGGCGGTAGGCCGGTCGGGGGTGCTGAAAATCTGCGCCAGCCGCCCCACGTCCTCGTGATCGGCGATCTTCTGAGCAAAGCGCTGGTAGTTGACCGTCTCCACCGGCTCGCCCAGCGTGATCATGGGCAGAGGTTGCAATCCGGCGCTGACCATGGCGTCACGGTAAGCCCGGTAGCGTTCCGCGACTGGCAACAGGTCTTCCACCGGCGGCCATGCCGCGAAAGCGATGCGCCGGTGCCCCAGTCTCAGCAAGTGCTGCATGGCCTGCCCGGCCCCGTCATAGTTCTGGCTGGTGACGCACGGCAGGTGCAGGCCGCGAATAGGGCGGTCGAGCAAGACCACCGGCACCGAACACGACGGGTCGGCCACATACCGCGGATAGGTGCTGTCCGCCACCGGCCAGAGCAGGATACCTGCCACGCCTTCTTCGCACATGGTGCGGATGAGCCGGTTTTCTTCTTCGACGCGGCGCTCGCTCTGCGCGAACAGCAGACGGTAGCCCCTGGCCTGTAGAATCTTCTCTGCCCCATCCAGCAGATGCCCGTCAAAGGTGTAGCGAAACTCGGCGGCGATGTAGCCGATGATCTTCATCGGCGTCGCCGAGGTACGCACTTCGGCCACAAAGGTCCCTTTGGCCGGAATGCGATAGATCAGCCCTTCGTCCAGGGCCGATTGCCAGGCACGTTGTACAGTCGAGCGACTGATGCGCAATTGCGCGGTGAGGGCATACTCGCCGGGCAGTTGCTCATGCGGCTTTAGCTTGCCGCTGAGAATGGCGTGTCGCAGTTCGTTGAGGAGCTGCGTATGGAGCGGGATGGGGCTGTCTTTGGATATCGTAAACATATCTTGTCATAACTTGTCCGGACAAGTCCTTACCATCAGCATAGCACGCTCCAGGTGTGGAGTCAATAGATTGAAGTGCTTGACTCGCGCTACAAGTTGCTGTATGCTGATTGCAAGCGCTTGCAATAGATTTGCAATATTGCCCCTGTGTCACCCCAACGGCTGCAAGCGCCCCTGATTTCGTTCATGCGCTGTGTCGTGACTGAGCAGGGTTTGATCCCATGCGACCAAGTCTGATCGAAATCGCTGAACGCGCCGGAGTCTCCACGGCCACGGTCTCGCGGGCGCTCAACGACCGCCCTGGTGTCAACCCGGAAACGCGCGAACGCATCCTGCGCATCGCCCACGAGATCGGCTATGCCGCCAATAATGCCGCCAGGGGACTGGCTACCTCGCGCACGTTTACCCTGGGTTGCATCAACTACCGCCGCGATCCTCAACCAATCTCCAGCTATCACGTACACATTGTCGAAGGTATTGATCGCGAGGCGCGACAGCGCGGCTACCATGTGATCACCACCTTTGTGGACGCGGCGGGCATGGCCGACGCGGCACAGCTCAGCCTGATCGCCGAACAGCGCGTAGACGGCCTGATCCTGGTCGGCCCTGCGCTCAAGCCATCCTTCATCATTCAGTTGCGCAACACACGGATTCCGCTGGTGCTGATTGACAATTTACTGGAAGAGACCGACATAGACGCCGTGGTATGCGACAATGTGGGCGGCACCTACCGCGTCACCCGACACCTGCTGGAAGACCACGGCTTGCGTCGCCTGGTTTTCCTCTCCGGCCCGGCCCATTGGTTTAGCAGTCGCGAGCGCCGCCAGGGCTACGAAAAAGCGATGCACGAGGCTGGCCATCAGCCGACAGTCATTTACATGCCCGATACCACGGTCAATACGGGGCACGCGGCCATGATCGAGGCGCTGGAGCGCTACCCAGACCTGGAGGGCGTGGTTGCGGTCAACGACGCAACCGCCCTGGGGGCTATCCGCGCCTCCAAGAAGTACGGACGGCAAATTCCCACCGACCTGGCCGTGGTTGGCTTCGACAATGTCACGTGGGGGCCTTTGCACGACCCACCCCTGACGACCGTGCGCATGTTCAAGTACGAGATGGGCATTGAGGCAGCGCGACGTTTGATAGACATGATCGAGCGCGGCCCCATGCCCAGCTTTGTGTTGCGCCTGAGCACGGAGGTGATCCTGCGCGAATCGTGCGGGTGCCCTCCCTCTGGCGAGACGCATGACGACGATTATGGCAGCTAACAGCGCATCGAACAGAGCACTTTCAGCCAGAAAGGAGACTCATCCGAATCAAGATACCCCGATAGTCCATCGTCCGGAAACTTTCAACCACACCTGACAGAAACCAGATTCTTGAGGAGGTCAAGCAATGAAGAAATCTCTGCATGCGATGGTCTTACTCTTGCTCGTGGTTGCACTGCTGCCCCTTTCGGCAATCAGCAGCCCGGCGCGCGCCCAGGAGAAAGTCACCCTGCGCGTGACCAACTGGGCGGGCGTAGAGGAAGCCGCCGAGTTCCAGAAGATTGTAGACGCGGTCAATGCGGCTTCTGAGACGTTCGAAATCGTCTATGAGCCGAAGCCGTCCGATTACTACACGCAGTTACAGACAGCCCTGGCCGGCGAGACAGCCCCAGACCTGTTCTGGCTGGACCAGGATCATATGGCCTGGGCCTACGAAGGTGTGCTGCTCGACATTTCTGAGTACCTGGCCAACGACACCCGCGACGTAGCTAACCCCGACGACTATTTCCCCGGCGTCTGGCAAACGGTAGCGTTGGCAGATGGTGTATACGGCCTGCCCTGGATCGCACAACCTGTGGTGCTCTACTACAACAAAGACATTTTCGACGAGATGGGCGTTGAGTACCCCACAGCCGATTGGACCTGGGATCAGTTCAAAGAAGCGGCCATCAAGCTGACCAACGAGAATCACTACGGCTTCACCATGAACGGCTGGCCGCCGATCCACATGTTCATCTGGTCGTTTGGTGGGGAAGTGATCAGCGAAGACCTCAAGAGTTCGCCCATTGACACGCCCGAAGCGATGGCTGGCGCGGCCTTCTACGCCAGCATGATCTACAACGAGGAATGCTGCCCGTCGGAACAGACCATCGCCGAGCAGGGCTTCGCCGAAATGTTCAAGGCCGGAAAGGTCGCCATGTTCATGGGTGGCGCGGCAGATGACCTGGACCGTGTCGAAGGGTTGAACGTGGGCATTTCGCCCGTGCCCAAAGGCGTGAATGGCGAGAACATCACCTTCGCCTGGACGGCAGCTACCGTTATCAACGCCAAGACCAAGTACCCCGATCAGGCTTACGAGGCGCTGGTGGCGCTGACCGAGGGCATTCACAACTGGAAGATCGTCTCGCCGCGCATCTCGCAGGCCAACGTTGAGCATCTGGTTGCTTCGGAACCGCGCAAAGCGGCCAATGCGGAAGCCATCATCGCCGCCGTGCCGTACATGCGCGCCTTCCGCATCATCCCACGCTTTGGCGAATGGAGCACCATCTTCTGGGAAGACTTCCAGGCTCCGCTCTTCCACGGTGAAGACACCGTCGAGAATCTGGCTGCTGACGCACGCATCCTGCTGGAAGACGTGCTGCCCAAGTAGCCTCACACCAGGCTGCCAGACAGCAGGGGCGGCAAGCCGTCGCTCCTGCTGTCTATCCTCTCAGGGGGAGGAACGACCCATGACCGGCGACCCCGGCGCCTTCGCAACGTATTACCCGACCCTGCTGCGCTATCTGGCCGTAGCAGCAGGCCTGGGAGTGTTGATGGTTGGAGTCTACCGGCTGCTGCGCAGACTGGGAGTTAAGCGAGAACCGGCGACCGGTTTCGTGCTGGTCCTGCCCTGGATAGTTGGTTTTGTGGCATTCATCGTCTTCCCAATCGGGCTTTCGTTTTACCTGAGCTTTACCGAGTACAATGTCTTGTGGGACAAACCTCGCTCGCTAGAAGACCCTCTATTCAATTACAAACGCGCCCTATCTATCAAAATTGTCGAACTGCCCGAAGGTCAGCGCCCCTTGCAGGTACTGGGCGTTCTGGAATCGCCTTCGCCCGAAACCGTACGCTTTCGCGAACTGGATCGCATCCGCTGGGGCAACAAGACAT
>AMZC01006591.1_pt1 | contig 15160 bp, 18 predicted proteins | sample 948551 | NCBI WGS metagenome assembly AMZC01 (sample SAMN01120625, study PRJNA171369) | bioreactor sludge metagenome | biome: sludge; isolation source: anaerobic thermophilic cellulolytic sludge from lab reactor | place: China: Hong Kong, Shek Wu Hui wastewater treatment plant | collected... | reverse complement strand
ATTTGGAGTAGATGGAGTATTTCCGACTGTAGTAGCTGCATAAAATGCTTGTGTAATTTCAAGACCATAATTCACAGTTTCACCAGAGTTAAACTCTTTAAACGATGTTAATTTTACCCCAGTAGTAGCACTTGTTACACTATTCCATGGTAAACCTTGTTCCCAATACCCAGCTACTCCAAAATCAAAAGCAAATATCTTTTCTTGAATTGGTTGAATATTGTTAATTCTGTATTGTAAAGGCGATTTTAAAGATAAATCAGTTATACGATTTACCATAAATTGAGCGAAATCTTTATCCTTAAGTAGTCTGGAAGTTTCAGCTTTAGTCACAAATTTATTGGCAACAGACACAATTTCAGGAGTCCATTCTATATTAATTAACCCATTTTGGTAATTAGTTGATATGTTAGTAGTAACAGACGCAATATTAAAAACTTCTATTTTAGTTGGAGCTGAGGGTAAATTAACTCTCAAAGATATAGCAGCTCTCCTAAAATCAATGGGTTTATTATACTTGACAACTATTATAACTCTATTACCTTCATAATATATTTCTATATTTGAATTGTGGTAAGCGTGTAAATATTCATAAACTTCCTGTGGAGATGCCATCCACATATTATCTAACCCCCCTTTACCAAAATTACTATGCAAATAATCCATTAAAGACTTAAACTTAGCAACTGACATAGAAGCGGATGTTACAGGCGTAGTATAAGTAACTCTATGAGTAAAATAATGTAACCATCTTTTTACGGTGTCATTAGCTATAGAATTTATTTGTGTTTGTAAACTATTTGTGTCAGTAGTTTCATCAATTAACGCTCTACGCATTATAATTCCATTACTAATATCATCATTTGTAATAGCTTCTATATTTAAACCTGCTTCTAAAGTTTTAAATACTCCAGCTACAGTTGCGCTTTTATTATTAAACCCAACGATTTTACATCCAGCATCGTACAACGGACATTTACCTTCGTTATTTATCCAACCAGTATTACCTTCATTACAAGTGCCAAATATGGGTTTAAATTCTAATTTATTATATACATAATTTCTACCATTAATGGTGTCTTGATAAAAATCATTGTAAGTAATAAGATTTTCGATAGCTGGTTGACCATATTGTTGATACATCATATCAAATCCAAAATCGCACGCAAATTCATATTCGCTCCATTTTACATATGCATTTTGGTTTTCATGATGAAAATCATTACCAGTAGAATCTACAAGTGGGCCAGCAAATCCAGATTTATACATAACATCATTACCACAACCATCTGTAAAAAAATACCCATTATGGATAACATTATTTAAGTCTGGGTATTTTCCATAAAACATATTAAAAACATTATTATAAGCATCTGCATATCCATCATCAAGACTTATAGAAAATGCCCACTTTTTATCATATTTTAATAACGCTTTTACAACTTGTATTGCATTTACAAAATGAGAAAATTCTAATTCTATGCGTAAGGCATCTTGATTTTGAAACCTTTTTTTAACTGTAGATAAGATCAGCAGTTTTGCATTTTTATTACTCATACCCATATAAATTACTAACTATTTATAGGAGTCGGTTGGCTAAATGTTATAAAATACACACCACCATTTAATTCACTAACACAATGAACGTAAACTATGTTTTGTGCGGTAGTACTTAATACTCCAGACAATACGTATATGTTTCCTATCCAAGATATAACTGCTGTACCTAGTGGAGGTAAATATATCATTACAGTTTTATCTTTAATAGGATTAGTAAACTGATAACTATAATTGCCAGTCATTGCTGTAAAATTATCAGCTCTAAATAAATCATAACTTGATACGTCAAATGACATATTACTGGTAGGAGCAAATAATTTTTCAAAACACCATTTTGTATTACCCCAACGTAACTGTGTATTTACTCCCACATTATACACAGGACAGTTTTCACCATCTGCATTTATTTCAGTTACATAAGGTTTACCAAAAGCTGGTACAACAGATCCATCAACATAAGGATTAAAATCTATTGTACAGTCTCTTGGATAATCTGTACCAACATTTTCAATTCTTAGATCAAATCTTCCAGCAAATGTATTACCTGTAGACATTGCACATCTTGGAGAAAGAATTTGTATATATCTAGCATTAGACATAATCCTAAAATGCGCAGATAACACTGAAGTAGTTCCAGCTTCTCCAACTAATGATGCATTAATACTATATGGTCCATTTAAAAGAATATTTCTGCCACCAGAAATTATATAACTTGTTCCTCTAAAAATATCTCTATAATCAGCAGAACAGTCATCTATAACTGTACCGTTATAATTAAGGATTCCACTATTATTTAATCCAGTGCCAAATACTTGATTACCACTTCCCTTATTTATACAATTTTCAGCACCGGATCCAAACAAGTTAACAGCAGAACAACTTCTAATCCAATATCCAACCCCAGCATTTTCAGCAGCAGAAGCTATAATAGAACTATAGGATACTCCATATAAACAAAATCCAGCCAAGTGCGCACTACTTACATAAGTAGCATCTATAACAATTGATGTCCCACCTTTAATAAATATTCCGTGTCTTCCAGCTTGCGACACTCGTACATTAGTTATACGAGAGATAATTGGTGTATCAACATAAATACCGTGCGCAACTGTTCCCTGGATATATACGTTATTTATAATTAGATTATTTACGTTATTCCCACTCGAAACTTGGTCTGGATTTTCTTTTTCTATAAATATTCCTCCAGCTCCAGTAAATGTACCTTCAACTTCATTATAATTTGAGCGAACTCCGATTAAATCAAATCCATCAAATCTCAATGCAGAAGCTTTCCAAGTTTTAATATGATAACCGCCGTTAGTAAATCCTGTATCTATTTCCATTACAAATTTGGTAGGACCGGATAAATCGTTGACATTCGAAGATCTTCCATAACCAATAATTCTTACACTAGAACTTGTTATATAAAACATGTGGCTAGTTCTACCTCTAGCTCTAAATTTTATAGTTACAGTTCCAAATAATAGTGTTAGTGGTTTATTTATATTAACTGTTCCATTCGTTGAATCTATAAAATGTGTACCAGTCCAACCAGTAAAATCAAGTACATCACCAGCAACTGCGTTATTTATTGCATTTCTAAGTGCAGTATCAAAACTTCCGGTAGGAACAATATAAGTTGCAGATGTTAATCTAGGAACTCCCCAATAAGCTTGTCCATCTCCAATCATTAAGACATAGTTTTCCAGGGCTCCAGTTTTATCTAATTTATTAGGATCTATATTATCCGTAGCATTCTGTACCGCAATATCAGCATAATTTTTAGCGTTTTGTTCAGCAACGTTGGCTTTAGCGTCAGCATAATCTTTTAGTATTAAACTTTCTGAGGAAATTTTATTATCAGCATATTCTTTTGTATCATCTATAATCTGTATAAGACTACTTGCTAAATCAGTAATGTCTGATATAGGATGATTATGCTGCGATGGAGGGAATTCGGACGGTTTATTTAAAATGTCAGACCAATAAGTGGTGCCATTATTACCACTTGAACCAGAATCTGTGTTAACCCAGGAACTAGCACCAGGGTGCCACATCCAGAATGATTGAGTTGAAATTACCTGAGCAAAATCACCTGGCTCTCCTATTGGTCTAAAAGCCACTAATTCATCTGGTGTGTTAAAAGGAGTTCCATCAGTTTTTGTTATGTAATTTCTGTAGTAATTAGTTAGCGAAAGATTAATAATTCTGTTTGTGCCTGCCATTGTTTTTAATTTTTTTTAATCCGGTAAAGCCGGAGCGCCTATCGGTAAATTATAATTAACACTATTACCAAAATCTTTGTAGAAAAAGAAAGAAATATAATTTATTTGACTGGTATGAGCGCCAGTAACATGTATTTCACCATTGGTCTTAATTTTAAGAACACCAGGTGCTGAAGTGCCATTAAAAAAATAACCCACTACATCGGCGCTCGGTCTTTGACCAATTGGTAATAACGCAAGTTTACCGTAACCATTTTGCGCCGTAAATGCGCCATGAAGCATCATAACATTAAATGAGTTAGATAGTAATGCAAGTCCAGTGAGAGATGTAGCTGGGGAAAAACCTGAGGCATAAGGTAGAGTTATGAAAGGTGCTAAAATTGCTGTCTGGCCAAATAATGAAAGTATATTTGCTTTTAAAATTTTATCAAGAGTATATAGCTCATCATATCGAATAGCATAAATGGGTGGATTCTCATCGTAGCCCCAGGCATAGTTACGGATTTCATGAACTTCATGGATGCTTCCATCTTTAAAAGTTCTTGATTCTTCAGTAGTAGTATTAGGTATGAGATACAAAATTTTCGAAGCATTGAAAGCAAAGTTAGCTTGAGGCACAAAGTATATTTCACCAGAGCGATATAACCAGCCTGCATTAGCAACTATTGTACTACCATCGGCCACAGTAAGGCCTTTCAGTATCAAAGCTGATTCACCTGGAACCAAACTTTGAATAATGCAATCTATGGCGTCATTCAAATTATCTTGGATTAGATCAAAATCTTGAAGCCGCAGCGGCATCCCTCCACTAATATTTCTTAATCTTTTCATTAGATATAAAATATTTGAATGATAAATGATTTACCAGGCAGCTTATACTTTTGCACAATAGCTGCAATATTTTTTGCGTAAATATACAAAATTGATGGAATGTTTACGATAAAACTGATAGTTTCAGCGTCATTTGAATTGAAAACATAGCTATCATGTTGGTCGAGATAAAAATCAAATTCACCAACTGGTGGTAGTATGTTCCAAATCCATGGACCGAGTTCGTAACCTTCAGAAATAAATATATCATTACGTCCAAAACGCGTGTTGAGAAGCCTCTCAATATATATTACCTGGGGAGTTGTTGTAATATCGCGATGAAGAAAATATCTGTAAATCTTCAAGCTCTCTGAGAGCATATAAAGATAACTTAATGATACTTTCACCCAGGCCAGAAAACGAGTTTTGCGAAGTGGTGGCGGTATTAATAATATGATGGATTTAAAAAGTGAAAAAAACCACATGTTTAATCTTTAATTGGTACATTAACAAAATCTTCGTATATGAAAGAGCTTTCTGCAATATTAAGATTGAAATAACCTGACTCAGGTACTACATACATTTCGATAGGTCTCCATTCACCACCTGCCACTCTATGGTAGGCAGAAATTATTTTCGCATCTACTACCCCTTCAGCTAAGCGTATGGCTTCTTCTAACTCTGATAAGCGCAAGACGCCATCGTATTCTAAACTTGCTCCAAACATTTTTATTGCTTGTTCAATAGGATTCACGGATGAATCGCGTAGTAATTTATTGTTCGCATCTAACACCATTCTATCGCGTATAATTTTCAAATTTACCTTCACCTGGTCAGCTGACAGAGAAACAATTTCGAGCTTAACACCAGCATCTTTCATTTTAGCCCAGTAATCGCGGAAAGCGGATAGCTGCTGCACAGATAATGGTTTAATATCAGGTATAGTGCCTGTGGCTACCTTTATTTTGATTTTATCGCCTATTTCAGTAGCTGAAGCGTAAGTAATGATGCGAGAATAGGGTTGATCAGAGATATAGCCAAAGGAATCGCCCAACCATTCGAGAGCATATCCATATTGAAATTTTTTGCTTTCTTCAGCATACCAGCGAAGCGTATGGGGTCTTTTACTATTGATAATTTTTTCTACCTCTGCCTTATGTTGATCATAAAGTTTCTCAATCATCCAGGATGCTACCGCTATAAGCCATAGCCATAAACGCCAGATGGCTACCCTGCTTCGATTAGATAAATCGGCTAAAAGTGTTTCTGCATTGTCAAGTGTATATCCTTGTCGACTATCAACTACAAATGCATGAAGCTCCTGCATGTTATTTTTAACATGATTCAATGCATCGTAAATTTCGGCAATTGTTCGTGCCATCACACTCTGTATATTATTTCTTTAATAACACCAGCTGAACAAACATCTACCACTACCCTAACATAATTGGTAAGGAGTCCTATGAGGCTAAAGGTATGACTTTTTACTGAAGCAACTAAGGTAAAATGAGTGCCTGGTATAATTGAAAAATCTTCACCATCAAGACTTTGCTCTAAATGAATTTGGGTAACAGTGGATGGTATATCATAATCTATTTGTACTACCAATGTGCCCTTTAGATTAGGAACCCTAATAGCATAAAATTGTGTAGGTCCATTGTTAAGTGAGTAGTTAAGTTTTTGAGTAATATTAACCATATCGTCAGGTGTTAGAGTTATATAATCATCATTACCAGTAGAAGGGTAGATATCATTTTTTTTATAATAATCTACAACATCCTGATTTATAGTTTCATCAGGTAAAAATATTAACTGACCATCATCTAATGAGATATCGGGTCTGAGAAACGCGTTAGCTGCTAAAATACTGAAAACGCACTCAACATAGCCATACTCCTGGAGGGCGATATCAAAAATAGTTTGATTTTTTTTAGAAAGAATAGTCCTCATTTATAGTAAGTATTGATATTCAACAAGCCATATTCGTTGAATTGAATTGTTGGCGTGGTTCCGCCATCCAGTTCAATTTGCAATGATATATCGCGTAGCATTTTTAACCTTTGGGACGCAGAGAAAGGACTATCGAGGTAACGTATAAGTCCAATACCAATAGCTGGCGATTCTTTCCAATCTCCTTTGGTGGTTGAGAGCAGCAGTGATACATTCTGCAAATCAGGCACATCGATTAAAAAATCGCCCTCAGAAGTAGCCAGATCATTCGAATTATCAAGTATAAAATCTTTCATGTTTTGAATGTTACGATAATGAATAACCAAATACGCCGACTACCGGGTAAGGGCCTGATGTAAGCCCCGTATTGTAAGTAATCTGAAGCGAACGTACATAGTCATCTATAGCATCAGCTATCTGTGATGATAGCGTGGCTATTGCATTTTCCGGATTATCGTTTTTGCCGCGTGCTTCGAGAAAAGCTGATTCGATGGATCTTTTTAGTTTATTTTTATCAAGCATCCTTCAAAATTTTTAAAAGGCGGTTTTTAATTGTAGTAAATGTTGCAGAATTGATAGGCACACCAGAGGGACCGGTAGCAGTTGGGACTGTAATACTACAAATGGCATCAATCAATGAACTCAACACAGAAGCAAGATTTTCAGATTGTATTTTCAAAAGAAAACCTTCCTGGTCTATTTCAAAGTATGTAGAAGATATTTTTAACTCGAGTCGTTCTACTTCTGAACAAACCAAGACAGCCTGAACGGCATTGTTATTCATAATCGGCCCTACCGCAACATAACTACCGATTTTAGGTACCAGCAGAAAAGTATTATCATTATTGTCCAAAACGGCTTTAAGCCTTACACCTTGCAGTATTGGTCTGCCATCCTCAAAATCTACTGTACATTGCTGATCGCCTACTTCTATTACTTTGGCTATCTGCAATTGAGTAGTAGTGTTTTTACTCAGTTGTTTGATAATTTCCTGGAGTGTCATGCTTTGGGTCCTATTTTAATTTCCTGTCGGAAACCATCCGTACCTAAACGATAAGTAACCTTATCAACCCAAAATTCACCTGTGCGATCGGAGTTTTCAACAGATTTGAGAACCACTATATCGCCCTGACGGACAAAAGGTTCAATAAATGTTGTGAAACTTCCCCTGTATCCATCATAAACCATGCGTTCATAATCGCGCTGGGCTGCTTTTGAAAGTTCATTTACAGATAGATTATAATAGTTGAGGGTACGATTTTCGCCACCTTCGTCTCCTATTTTAACTTCTTTTCTTGAACCATCAGGGTAAAGCGATATAGCTGTTACACGAAGCTTGATATCGCTAGCACGGCGATATTCCAGGTTATCGTCTATTACATTGCATTTAGTCCCGGTAATATGATAAACAATCTTACGAGCAAATGTTGCATCGTAGGGTTTGCCAACCACAAGCACACCTTGTCTAAAAAAGCTATGTATTCCCCATTCTTTGAGTTTGTCAAGAACTTTAGCCCGGTTCATATTTTCAATCCGAAAATCACCGATTTCTGCATCAATAAAATTAATTGCAATGTCATTAAAATGCCTTTTCAATAATGTGGATAGTTTGCAATTATATAGATGGTCATTGATAGTTGATTGTTTTAGCAAATACATTTCATCTTCGCACCTAAGTTCTATAGGGGTTGTAGGGCTTATTGCTGCAACATACCCTTTGAATATTAAATTCAAATTAGCGTCGTAGCCGGCATTTATCTCTACTTTATCCCCAGGTCTTATAAGATCACGTAGCTTATTGACATTTAATGAGAGATTGGCAGGCAATTTAATGACACAGGTATTGGTAAGGTTTTCCCAGTCAGTGGATGCCTCTACGTTGTGTACATAACTAAAAGCGAATTTCCCTATTTGTATTTTAATGTCTGTTACTCTCATTTTTCCATGATTACAAGTTCTGTTTTTTGCTCGCTTATAGCAGAGAAGGTAAATGGCAAAACATTTATAAATGGTGTTACCGGAAAATTGTAGTCAGTTATGACTATCTCATAGATATTGAAAGCATTAAGTATCTCATGTGCAATCTCCAGCGATGTTTTCGCTTCAAGAAATTTTCGAAGTTTGATGGCCTCATCCCGTGGCCATCGAAGGCCATCATATGTTAGCAAGCCTTTAACCTCAATGATATAATCGCCGGCTGCAATATACTCCTTCACGGTTCCATCCCTGCCTTGCAGTTTGGTAGTAACTATGTTTTTAGAGGTATTGAAGCTAACTATAGCCGAATCAATAATTATATCATCTTCTCCATCAATTCCTTTAATAAGCAAAGGCATGAATTTAGTCAGATCTGGAAATATAGAACCAGGGAAAAAAATTGAAGTTGCGACATCCTGGGCAGCTGCTTTGTAGGTAGATGTATCGTTAGCACGCAGCATTCGATTGATCGCTTCGCCCAGTTGCGGAGAATAGCCACTTATGCCTACATACTTCAAAAGGGCGGGTATATTAATTTCTGTCGTCATGATATTATAACCTCCGTGTCTCTAATTGCAGATACCAGGGCATCTTTCACCATTTCCTGAATTCGACCAGGTGATTCTGAAAGTTTTTGTGTTACAATTTCTATTTTACCCACAAGGTTCTCAATCTTCACATTCACATTGCGTACTGTAGCTCCTGCACCTGATGATGTTGTTGATTGATTATTTTGAGCTCTAAAATTAGATACAAGAGGTTTATCTTTATATGCTGAATACTGGCTGTCTAATTCTTTATCGCTAACTGATCCTGTATAAGTGTTTGTATCAGTCGATTTTTTTGTTTTTCTCACATTGTCTTTAGTTAAACTTTTTTGTTCACCTTCTTTAAAAGCAGAGGATATGCTTTTACCATAATCGCCTAATGCCCCTTGAAGCTGCGAGAAACCTTCCTTTATTTTATCAATATCAAATGTAAAGTAACCTACAAGCATCTTGCCAATGCCGCCTAGTACGCTACTTGCTAATTTGCCAATATTCATAAACACAGCTTTAAAACTTTCCCATAAGCCATAAAGAAACTTACGAAAACCCTCAAATTTGTTCCATGCATAGATAAATGCACCCACAAGTACCCCGATAGCCACTACCACCCACCCGATGGGAGAAGCCACGAAAGCAGCATTCAGCCCCCATTGAATGGCTGTTAGCACTTTGGTAACACCACCTAATATTGTCGTCCATAGGGCTTGCAATCGAGTGGCCCATCCAATCTTTTTGAATATTTCTGCCAAGGCCAATAAGCCTGGAGAAAGTTGAAGTATGCCACTAAGCTGGGTAAAAATGACATCCAGGAAGGGTAGAAGGCCACCAACGACACCAAATGCCTGTATCTTAATGTTTTCAAAGAATTGTAGAATGCGATCATGCGTTTCTTTGTAGCCAGCCATGATGGTATTTGCCATTTCTTCTCCTGCGGGGCCTGCCAATGAAATCTCCCGAGTAAATTCGCGGATTAGTTCTGTATTCTCAATAAGCACCTGGGCGGCTACTTGATTCTCAATCCCAAACATACCAGCCAATAAATTAGTATCGGCAATGCTCTTAAGCATTTCGAGTCTATCGGCCAGGGTAAGCGATTTATCGGCAAGCCGCGACACATCGATGCCCGCTGCTTGTAGCCGCTGAACAATTTCTTTGGGTAGAAAATCCTGTCTATTCAATATTCCCAAGACATTCCGTAAGGCAACTCCGCCCTCTGCCCCTTCTTTTCCAAATTTACCAAGCACCTGAAGGGCTGCATTAGTTTCTATGAACGAAACATTGGCTGCTCTAGCCGCAGCACCGCTCTGTTGCAAGGCCTCAGCTACCTTTGGAACTTCTACGGCTCCTATTTGAGCAGCAGAAGCCATTTGATTCATCATATCTCTCGCAACTTTAGCCGCCTGCACCGGGTTGCTTAAATCCACCGCATATTGGTTTATGGCAGCAGTGAGGGCTTCAACAGCTCCGATTGTATCACCTTTCATGGTTTTGGCCAGCGTGGCCACGGAGCGTGCCAATGAATCGAGTGCTTGAGGTGATCTGGCCAACTCAGGTGTAAGTTTGGACAGCAATACCTGGTAGGTATTCAGATGATCTATAGCACTGTCGCCAAAATCTGCTGCCATTTTGCGGGCCGATGCCCCCATTCGCTGAAGCGCCTGGCCACTTGTCCCTGTTATGGCTGATAATTCTCTGAGAGCCCTATCATACTCGTAGATTGCCTCTGTGCCACTTCTAAATGGTTGTCCGAATGTTTCAGCCAATCGATTCATGGCATCGAAAGCCAAAATACGTAAACTGCTTTGAGCATCAGCAGCACTTTTTTCTATTTTTCCGAAGGCATTCTCTACCTTCTCCTCCATATTTTGCACAGTACCTGAAAGCCTTGCAAATTGAGACCTAAGCTCATTTATAGCCACAAACACATTACCATCAATATTAATCGTTATATTTGCAGCACTATTCATGATCTTATGTCTTTTTTATTATATTTATTCGCTTTCAGTATCTATGCCATTGGTTTTTACCTGCTTTACAGAATTTTGCGGTGGTATATCAAAAACTACTGGCACAAATAATCATTTACCCATGAAGGCTTCATAAACGCCGACTTTTACAGCTTCTTTTAGGTTCATAAGGTCATATTCTTTGAGCCATAGTGCCTCAGTGCCTAGCTTACAGAATTCCTCATCGCTGAGTTTGTAAGGGTTTACATTAAACTGCTGGCGGATGATGGCAGCAACTTTCCGCAAATCGTCAATACCAGGTGTTGAATTAATTTGCCAGGCATTTAAATTTTTTTTAAAGTGGCTACCCGAGGTTTAAATATCTGCGCAAGCTGTGCCATAGCTCCAAGCCTGGCTTCATCATCGGTAGCCATTGCCTCGTCGCCGCCCAGCCAGCAATTTTCAAATAATATATTGCCCTGCTGAATAGGGTTAGTAGCCGATGATGCCGCTGAAAGAATTTCCAGGTTAGGCTTTCGGAAGTATCCGGTAAGCTCCGGTTTATCTTCGCCTTCTGCATTTACCTGTATGCAGTACACTTCGCCATATTGCTTTTTCCACATGGCGATCATTGCATCGGTTACGATGTTTGTTTTAGGCATAATCAGTTCCCCCATTCTATATGTGATACAATCAAATCAAACTCAGTTTCGAACCCGGTATCGCCCTCCTTGAGTTCTCGTTTGTTATTGGTAAACTCACAGTTTCTAATAACATGCGTAACAATCTTATCATTGGGATTAAGATAAGATATTACAATGTCGAAGGGGGCAATATCTTGCAGACGGCTAACGCCAGCTGCCAGTGCAGCGGTTTGTATGGCTTCCACCTCGTAGTGCTTTAGGGTGATTTTTGCACTGGCTTCGTACCGGCCATATCCACGACTTACAGGATATTGCCCGGCTCCGTAGCTATTCACCTTTTCTACTTTGTCTTCGTAGCTAATAGCAGTTATACCCTGCACCGTCCGGCCCATAATGTTAACCCTGATGTTGGCCCACGAATGCCTTATTCCGTTAATTAAAGGTGTTCCTTCCATGATTTAAAAGGGGTTTTTGAATCCGAGTTTGGCTGTAATTTTGGATGTGCTTCCTGTAGGGATTATCTCAAATTTTACCACCAGTTCTGATGTAGCCAGCAAATTTTGGTTGGGATCCACATAAATATCGATAGCCGATACCTCGTCGTTTCTGAGCATCTCTTCAAGCCCTTTTCTACCGACGGTTTCAAATTGCTTGATTACCTCGGCAGAAAGTTTACCGGTTTTGGGATCGATTTTCTGCGGCGAATCTACATACGGCAATAAGGCAGCTCTGACCAACCGGGCTGCTTTATTCATTGTTTCCACATTTTCGGCATAGGCATAATCGGATGTGACCGAAGTAGCTGTAGCCGTACTATTGAAATAATATCCCGATATGCCAGTATGAGTTCTAAAGAACTGATACCCTGCAGCATCTAATGCTTCCAGCATGCCTTTGGTAAGGCCTTCTATTTTATTACCATTAATTCCTGCTGCTGTGAGTGAACCGCCATAGCAATTGAAACGATCTACCCAGCTATGTTTTACATTTACAGCAGCTTTGGCTCTTGCCCCTAAAGCTGTGCCTACAGCTCCATAAAGATTATGCTTTATACTACGCAATGCCACACCTAAGCTCTGGCCTATTACCACCATCACATTTTCTGCATTCAGGCTACGTACATTAAATGGGTTTCCAAAACTTATTCTTTTGCCTTCGAGAATAAAGAATACAGGCCTATGTTCAGAAAATTCAGCCACTGCAATTTCCTGCGCCTTTGCAATTGCTTTCACTTGTTCGCTATCAGGGCCTAAAGGAGCTTCATAGGTGTTATTCCAGGCTATTGCCATGCGCCTTATTTTACCTTCAGCATGACGCAAAAGATTAACACCGTTTTGGGCAATTAAATATTCATAACTATCAGTATCTTCACTCAACATAAACCAGAGGTTTGCATTGGGTGCAATTCTGAAAAATTCTTTTATGTGCTCATAAACAAGCACATTGTTGTTTATGTCATAATCTGGAGTAATGCCTAGAGAAACTGCATCATCTAGGGAGGCAAACAAATAGGGAGTATTAAGCTGTACTCCTGCAGCTACTGCAGGCCCATTTACTACCAACCCGCTGGTAGCATCCTCGCTCTCGGTGCGTCGTCCCAGGCCCCCACTGCCTTTTTCGATTACTACATCATTCATGGTTTACTTAGATTTAAAATGTCTTTTTGCTTTTACCTTTATTTTTAGCTGGAACCTGCATTTCAGATGAATCTTTTGAATTCTGTTCTTCTGTAGGAGTTTCATCAGCGGATTTGTTTACCACTGATTCGACTGGATTAGTATTTCCTACTTCTGCATGAATAGGTTCTTGCAAAACCTCGCTACGTTTGATTTTCACGACTTCAAGTCCAAATGCCCTTGCATGGTTGCCAGCATGGTTAGCCGCATTTGCCAGGAAAAAATTGCCATCAGTAGTGGCCAAAAGTTCATCTTCTCCTGGATAATGTTTAAAAACATCAGTAGCTAACTGTAAGAGCTCATCCTTTGTTAACTTTTTCATTTTGCAAAGTTTTTAATAGTATGTCGTTTTTGTCAGCTGATCCTTTACTACTTCCACGGTAAAAATTCAGTACAGTGCTAAGCCCTGTAAGCAACACCCCCAGCACAGCATAGGCAATTTCACGATTGCCACCAGGTATAGGTTTGAAGTATAGCAATAAAACAAGGATAATGGTGCATACTACGATAACCAGGTCAATCAAGAAACCTACATTTTTGGCCAGCCAGCTAGCATTTGAGCTTTGCTGAATGTTTACATTCATCTCGCGAGCATTGGCTACGTCGGCCAAATAGGCTTTGAGTTCGTTTTGCTCGTATTCCCTGAGGCATTTTTCAAACTCAATCTTTTGTTCAGGCGTAAGACCTGGAGCTTCCCGGGTCAATAAGTTGCTAATAAGTTGAGCAGGTGGAAAAACATCCCCAATCACATCCAGCAGATGGGGCGCATTTTCCGTTAAAAATTTACCTACCGCTGTATCTTTAAATGCTTTTGCCATAGTTGTTAAATTAGGGATATACAATTAAAATTTTATCTAAACCTGTATATCGGCAATCTATGTGCACCCAAGTAAGGGTTTTTGCTTCAATACATGTCAGTCCTTTTTCGAGAAAAAGTTGCTGATTTTTTAAAATTTCTGTTCTTATTTCTTCTGGCGATAGGCCATCCAACGTGAAATCGATGGCCCTGCCAAATTTATGCTGACTAAAAGGTGCGCCCGTATGTGTTTGAGGTTCGCGAAAGCCGCGTTCGGTAAAATGGCCTCCAATATGCCAGTTATTAATTGTCATGGGGCGTCCGAAATAATCACGGATAAACTGGGCTATAAGGATAATGCGATAATCGAGCAATTGAATGGCTTTTTCGCCCAGTGCATTGATTATCGCAGGGCCTACAAATTCCTGTATAACAAAATTTTTACTTATTTTCATGGTCTCTTTTTTTGACAAACTTACGCTTGAGGTATATCCAGAGTTCCTTGATTATAATACCCCCTAAGGCGCCCATAAATCCCAGCGTAATAGCCTCAAATAAAGTTTGAAAATTGAGTAAGCCTGTTATCAGGCCAGTTACGGATCCTAAGGAACCATAGGCACCTGCAAGTATTCTATCTTTCATTTGGTAAGAATTACTCTGCAGCATAGATATTTATCTTCTGAGTAGCGGGAGGGGGATTCGAACCCCCGTCCTGCGGATTATGAGTCCGCCGATCTGACCCCTGATCTATCCCGCATAAAGGAAGCATTATGGAACTATTGGCATTAAAGAAGGTTTACGATTAGACCTTGGCCGAGACAAGCGCACCAAAACCTGTCCATTTTTTCGGCAGGCAAATATCGTAAAGCCGAAAGCCCACTAGGTTGCGCCTGTATTCTGGATCGCTCTTAGCCTCAGAGTAGTACATGGAAAGCTCACCCTTGCATTTGAAGGCCCGCGAAGGATAGAATGCGATAGAAGCAACCTGGTCGTTTACAGGATCGGCAGCTGCCCCAAAGGCTTTTTTG
>AMZC01000163.1_pt1 | contig 15179 bp, 15 predicted proteins | sample 948551 | NCBI WGS metagenome assembly AMZC01 (sample SAMN01120625, study PRJNA171369) | bioreactor sludge metagenome | biome: sludge; isolation source: anaerobic thermophilic cellulolytic sludge from lab reactor | place: China: Hong Kong, Shek Wu Hui wastewater treatment plant | collected... | reverse complement strand
ACTAACTGTGGAAAGAACCAAATTTTTATTTACATTTACATATTTCTATAAAATAAAATCTCAGGGGCATCAAGCCCCTTTGATTTTGCGGTTTTTACTTCTTTCGAAAACACTTAAAAACAGTTGCAAAGCAACTTGTTCCATTTGGTTTTGCAACAGCCCCTTGTCCATTTTCTTTATAAATTCTGTTTAGATTTTATAACAGTATCATTTTAACCGAAACTGCTTCGAGTCGTTTCGGGCATAATACCACCGAAACCTCCGGCACTGTTTCTGATCAAACCAAAGATAGCGCCAAAACGGTAGGATAGGCTTTTGAACTTTGAAGGTTTCTTTAAGTTGACTTTTTTAAGGGTTTCATTATTACATATGTTAATTTCAATACCTTCCTTCTGGTAGCGAAGCAAAATATGTGACAAATCGTTACGTATTTTATCGGAATGTACAATTACCCTGCGAATTCCTGCATTTATCAAAAAGGTAGCTGACGGCATATCCTGAGGGAAAACACACCAACGGTTGTCATAAATTCCCCGTTTTTTTACTTCTCTGTTCATTCTTTTGGAATCAAGCATGAATACAGGAGGAGCATCCGGCTTTATACTATATCCGGCAAGCAGCTCAGCACCGTCAAACAGGGCTGTTACAATTTCACCAACTTTAACTGCTATGGCAGAGGTGCGTCCATCCACTCCGTTATAAAGTGGAACCGGCCGATATCCCAGACGTGCCAATGCCAAACTTTCGATTACTCCACTTTGGCCTGGGAGATCAACTATAATCATAGTTTGTTTTTCTAAATTTTGTATCCAGTTTAGTTCAGGTATTTCCAGTTTATGGATGCTAGATTCAGGCTTGTTCATAAATAAAACGGGTTTAGCCCACTGAGACCACAAGGCATTATCCGGTGCCCAAATCTTAAATATTTCCAAATTACTTTTCACTCATTGTTTCCTCCCTTCGAAACCAATAACGGTATGTCCTTTGCCCTATCGTCTATCCTTGGATATGGACTTATCCTTCCGTAAAAACCTGCACTCTTTCCGTTTACTGTAAAAACTCCTACGCAAAGGTGGAAGGTTTCGCCTTTTTCATCTGTCAGCGGCTTGCTGGTAAACTTCCGTTGTGCTACCCAGTCCCCGGAATTCCTTCGAGCTGCCTTTTCAATTTTCAGAAGTTCTTTTTCAGGTATTGCTCCTTTGATGGAAATGTCTTCACCCACTCTTCCTAAAGCAGGTTTGTATATCCAATCATTATCTTGAGGCTTTACTGATTTGGGATCTCTGGTTTCGGGTAATAATTTTTTCCATGTGGAAACATCCACTCCTAGTTTATCCCAAACCAGCGGTAATCGCTTTGATTGGGTAAATATTGCCACAGGATGGTTGCAGGATGTAGTCAGGCAATCAAAATAGCCCTTCCAATTGGAACGACGGGGCAGGTTTATAAACCATTCCAAAGGGAAAAAGCGTATAATACCGTCTATAGGGCCTTCTTTACCTTCTATTATGCATATTCCTTTATTGTCTTTCCATACAATATGGTCCGGAGCGGCAAAAACAGTATTATATCCGTGGGCTTTAATACAGTCACTTAGGAATTCCATTACCTGCCGGTCATCGGAATAGGATGTTGCATGAACTAATGCTATGATACCGTCTTGCCTTATTCTCTGTGAAAATGCCTGTAAAATGCTTTCTCCAACATGTTTGCGAGGTTCATAACCGTTAAAAAAACTACATGCAATTTTAGGCAAAACAGATGCCTCTGCAAGCCCTCCGGGAACATCGCTGTTAACTTCGGATACTGCCCACCCTTCTGTTGTGGGATGAAAATCAAAGCGCATCAATCTTACGTTTTGACTTCTGTCATAGCTTGAAAGACGCTTCAATTCTTTTAGTATCTTTCTAGGTAATCCCAATTGATTTGCTAATTCCGGTTTTTGGAGGAAAGCTTCTTCCATCAGCATGGTTTCTGCTGATAATTGCTCAGCCCAAGTTTCCAATTGCCTTACCGTTTCCTGATCCATCAGAACTACATGCTTTGCTATTGTATTATGGTCTCCAACCTGCGGATCCCACTTATAGGCTTTGAATATTACATTATAACGGTATTCGGAATATTCCTCATTTGGAATTGAAGCCAGTTTAATGGGGTGGTTCATAGAATCACCCCTAAAAGGCCTAATTGATTGTCGTAGATCGGATTTTCCACCAACGGAAACATCATTATACTTGCGATAGCTATTACAATGTATATAAAACATAAGCTAAGAGTACTTAAGGAACAAGTATTGCTAATTCCTTCCGATTTGGCTTTTTTTGTAAAGTATCTTTCTACAGCTATTACCAGTATTGTCAACGGTAAAACCGGCCAACCGACAAGAAACTCAATTATTGTACTGTAAAAAGAGGTCCAGTCTCCTGCTGATGCCCTTGCCAGAATAAGTCCACTGGATAAAAAATAGGTCCCCATACGAATTCCGCAATTAATATCCCGATCTATGGTAATGCGTTCGAAGACCTCTGTAAAGTGATGGACAAGCCTACCAAGAAGAAACCACGATACAATGCCTAATCCTCCAGCAAAAATAACGCACCACGAACCGGGGCCGTCTCCTACATTAGCTCCCGAATATATCAATACCAATCCGAGAATTGCTCCGCAAAATGCAAATAGTGCCGATTTGTTGTTCAAATTTAAGATGTCATCTGTCCAAGACAGATCAAAAAAGTAAAAAACCAATATTATTCCTGCAAAAGTCCAAGCACATCCCAGTATAACATAAAACATGATATAAAATAAATTATTTACAACATCGAAGGATGCCAGAAATTTAACGGTATAGAGAATTATCAAAAGTGAAACAACAGGTAACAATCCCAGCATCCAAATTGCAATTTTATCCCGCCTGAAAAGTCTATTGTTAAACAACCTGCCATACCACGCTCTTGAGTATGGAATTATAACCATAAAGCAATATAATAACAAAGCAAATTCATAAAGATACATTTTTATTATTTCTCCCAGATATACTCTCAAATATAATATAAAACTCTAACAATTTAAATTATGACACGGTTTATATATAAATTGCAATTGTTTTATAATATAGGATTTGGAACATAAGTTTTTTCTATGCTTTATTATCCACTGCTGCAAAATATTTCTTAAATAAAAAAATAAGGTTTTTAACTGCAGATAAAAACCTTTAAAAATGCTAATATTGAAATATTAATTTGGAATTTAAACATTGATAGCTTTCATTTTTTCATCATACTGATTCTGTAATAATTTAAAAGTTTCTTCATGCCCGCCGACATCAGGATGGTAAACCTTACACAGTGCTTTATATCTGTTTTTCAGTTCTTCTTCAGTTGAACAGCCTTCAAAAAAGTCAAATACCTTTCCAGTCTTATTTGCCGAGGAAACGTTCTTGTTGATGATTCGAAGTGTATCTTTAGTGATATCCTTTGATAATCGGTTTGCTATTTCAATTTGAGGTATAAACTTTAACTCAAAGGTTTTAGGATTGATATTGGTTTTGGATGATAATTGATTTGACAGCTCGTTTAAAAGGTTTGCATATTCGCTGAATTTATAAGCAATGGCCGAATTCTGCTTAATGGACATCGCTGTATCCACTTGAAGTTTCAAATCTTCAAAGTCATTGATCAGTTCTTCAAGCGTATTCATATACTGCTGGCACCTCTGTACGTTTTTCCCTTCCTCAAAGAAATTATTCGCTAAATTTGGATTAATTTCCGATAACTGCATTTGAATATAGTTATTGTAATTCTGGGTGGAAAGACTTAGCATCTGTCCCCATTCACTCCACTCAACACCGAGCGAATAAATAATTATAGCAGTTCCGATTACTGAAACTAAGAAATAGAGTACTGCGAATACAATTTGAATAAACGGAAACAGATTTAAGTATGAAAATAAACCTATTCCAAACGTTTTTTGGACTTTGCTGAAAGCAATATATATGGAATAACCGATTAAACCAACACTAGCTACTATAGATAAAGGAAGAGCAAGAGTTAAAAGTTTTATAATTGAAAAATTGAATGCCCGCAGCAAATGCCAGAACACGCAAGCAAAGGTTGGATATTTTGATTGATATTTATAGGAAAGTTCATTATAGTCACTTTTGCAAATATCATATAATTTTGAATAGCCTGCATAGCTTGTTTCAAACAGAATAACAAAGATAACATATAAAATCATGGTGATGTAAGAAATTACTACTATAGCAATGCTTCCTAACAAAAATGGGATTAAGAGGAATAAAGCTACGAGTCCGCCGGTAACAATGGAAAAAGCTATTATTAAAGCAAGGTTTTCAAAAAATGCGACCCAATGGTTAATTAAAAGATTCAGCAGATACAATATAAAAACAACACCAGCGACTCCCAAGAAAACCAGTGATTTTTCGAAAGCTTTAAGTATCATTTTTATTGCTATTGAAATTAATAATAACGGGAAAGCCAGCAATGCCAATATATTTATTTTAATTATTTTCAGAATGGATGATATATTTGATGACATTTTGTATGCTCCTTTTACTCATATTTGGCAAATTCGTATAATATTGAACTTACATGCGAATCTCCCGGTTTAATATAAAAACTTATGCGGTCACCGGAATTCTTATCTATGTAAACCAAAGTTGTACCGTCAAGTTTCATGCCTATCAACACTGATCCCAGGCAATAGTCCGGTGTTCCCAGTTTTCCCTCTGTGGCATGAGCAATATCGCGTACATTTGAACCTAATGTGATACCTTTAGGAAAAACGACGTTATTACTGGTAAAGTAAACACCGGTAAATGTTGCTTTGCTGGAATCGCTAATTTCATTCGATTGATTTTGCACAACTATTGACACTCCTGAATTGTCAGAAGATGGAATTCGGTCGGTTTCTTTAGGAGCGAGAGTACTAGAATTATTGGTAATGTCAAACGGTATTACTTCTCTGATGTTGCTTAAATCTATTATTTTGCCTTTATACTGCACTTTTCTGGAAAAGATATCTGCATTAAGAATTTCATCTGTTGGTTGGTTGTTTTTTATTGTGTTTATAAAATCCGAAGGATTGGAAACATTTATCGGGATTTCAGTTCGGCTGTTTTTTGCGACGGAAATGGATTTGACTGCAGTTTCCACTCGAAACATTGCAAGGTTTTCTTTAGATATAAGCGTGTTATGGACCTCATAAGTTCCCGGTAATAAATATACAGACTTACGATAATTTTCAGCGTCCGTGAGTTCGATAGTATGTATTTTATTTGAAGATATGTTCGTTAAAGTTACAGAAATTTTAAGATTGTTTCTTATTGTTTCGGGTAATTGCTCATACTCTTTTGGCAGACCGTCCAGATAAAATTCACAAACTGCGTTGTAAGAACGAACATTTATATTTTTTGAACATCCGGCCGCTAAAAATGCAAACATAATTACGGTCAGAGCAAAAGCAAACACTAATCTTTTTATGGCAAATCCCCCCTCGTAAAACATACATATACAAGTATAAACGGAGCTATAAAATGTGTAAATATTTTCTTATATTTATCAACAATTATATTAACATATAGCTTAAAGGACTACAACATTAAAAGTATGTTTTGGAAAGTTTTGAATGTAAAAAATTTTACATGTCAGAACAAAGAAATTAAAAAGTCCCATTCCTTTGTTCGATTGACTTCAATTATGCCTAAATATATATGGGTATTTCTTTTTATGTTAATAATGGACTTTTTGTGGAAGTATTGAAGCCCTTTTTTGAGGGAGTATGATATTCAATATGAAATTATTGAATGTGGAGATAAAAAAATGATAAAAACCACTTATTCTGCCGGGAGCGGAACAGGGTTTTCCAGAACAGACTCTGCAATTTATTCAATTATTAATGATAAATTGGAGAAAGTGTTGTTATATCCAAACCATGAACATTTGTTAGCGGAGACCCTGTGGGCGAAGTGGAAGGCGAGTATGTTTATAACGGACAGGGATTTACTTTAAGCAACCTAATATTTAAATCTTATGAAGAATAGTTAATAGGAAGAAAGTTAATGCTGAATGGATTGGTGAGGTAAATTGAAGAAGTTTGGCCTAAGTAAGCAGGCAATATATACAAGAGTAAATATCTTAAAGCCTTATTAAAAGAGCTTCGGGGCATCGAACACGAAGCCCTTTTAATCTTCACTTTATTCTGCTTTACTTTAAATAAAGACCGGCAAGTTTCATCTGCTTTGTGAAGGTGATTGTAAAGGTAAAGGTTTTGACCTCATATTTTGCTTTAGCTACAACAACAGCAAATTCCTCTTCGGTTGATTTGTCAGTTGCTCCGCCGATACTCATTTCCCCCATTTCTTTAAAATTACCGCCTTCGTCAACGGTTTCAAATATTTTATCGAACACTTCATCGGTGAGAGCATCTTTCATTTGCACTGTACATAACGATTTAATGCCTTCCGAATCTCTGACATTGATAAGGCTAATTACATTTTCTGCAGCTTTTTTAACTTCTTCTTCATTAAAATCGCCAGATAGTTTTTGGCTGCTGCAACCGCTGATAAATGAAAGACATAATAGAATTACAAGGGTTAAAACTCCAGTTGACTTAAGCATAGACTTTTTCATTGCAAGTCCTCCTTAATATATAGTTTTCTTGAGTTATATGAATAAATAATCATAAAAACATCTATTACAGCCAATGCCCCTTCAATCAATAGTATCGAATTTGGAAAAGATGATAAAAGAGGAATTAAAGAGTTAACAAATCCGTGAAGTACTATTGCAATGAACAGATATAAAATTCTTCTATTCTTTTGAAACCCATTCCAGACAATGGTTGTCAAACCAACATGCAGAATAATTGCCAAAATTCTTTCGAAAACTGCCAATCCCAACTGCGAAATTGGAACATAGGATAAGGCCGGTAATAAAATTATAAGTGCTTCTGCAATGCCATGTCCCAACCCGAAAATAATCGGCTGACGAAAAGCACACTTGACAGGTTTAATCAAAAACTGTTTAAATAAAAAACGAAAGCTTTCCTCAAAAATGCCTGCCGACAAGGCAATTAAAATTCCAATTGTCAAAGGGTTCAATTGATAAGCAAGCAAAAATTCAGTTGAGTTTTGCAATTGTTGGAGAATAGGCATTCTTAACAAAGGCTGCGATATGATAAAACAAGCAGAACCGGCCAAAAACCAAAGGAGATTTTTCAAAATTATTTTCACCACCATTTTATAATATTACTTAAATAGTCTGAGCAAAATAATATTATTAAACTTTGATGCATATTTAATAATTCTGAAGTGATTTATTACATGTGTCCATAAAATTTCTAAAGGGTATTCTGCTTATATTATATTTGGCAGTATGTATTTAATTTATTATTCTTGCATAAAATGATTTAAGCTCTAATATTTAATCCTGAACAATGTATGGGAAATTATGTATAACGGGTTTAAACGTATACAATTATAGGCTTATGGTGAAGACTAAATATTTGTTAAGTTTATGTTAGATTTTTTCATCGGTTATTGTATAACCAAAAAAATTGTGTTATTCTAGTTTTGTGCTGTTTGAGGTGGAAAAAAGATACATTTTTTCTACTGAAAATTTTATAGACAAAAGGAATGTTGATGGAAAATGACAGTTACATTAAGTTCTTTCTTAAGTGAACTGATGAGAAATCCTCCTTTAGTCATAACCACACTGTTGACATTAGGGGTTATATTGGTTAACGGTTGGACCGATGCACCTAATGCCATTGCTACAGCCATATCAACAAGGTCGATTAAACCCAGGAACGCAATCATTATAGCAGCTATTTTTAACTTTCTCGGTGTTTTTGTAATGACCTTGGTAAACAGCAGTGTGGCTGAAACCATTTATAATATGGTTGACTTTGGAGGAGATCCGGATTCATCGCTTATAGCACTTTGTGCAGCTCTTTTTGCTATTGTACTTTGGGCAACAGCTGCTTGGTGGTTTGGAATTCCTACAAGTGAAAGCCATGCATTGATAGCGGGAATTAGCGGTGCAGCTATTGCGCTGCAGGGCGGTATCAAAGGAATCAATTTCAATGAGTGGGTTAAGGTTCTTTACGGGTTGGTGCTATCCATAGCTTTAGGTTTTATTATGGGATGGCTGGTTGTCAGAATAGTTGAAATCATATTTGGAAGGGTAAACAGAACTAAAACCTATGCATTTTTTAAGAACGCTCAGATACTTGGAAGTGCCGGAATGGCTTTCATGCATGGTGCACAGGACGGACAGAAGTTCATGGGAGTATTCATGTTGGGAATATTCCTTGCAAAGGGACAAAGTAATGTTACGACTTTTCATATTCCGCCTTGGCTTATTGTCCTTTGTTCACTTGTAATATCGTTTGGTACTTCTATAGGAGGCTATCGTATAATAAAGTCTGTAGGAATGGATATGGTAAAACTGGAAAAATACCAAGGATTTTCGGCAGACCTAGCAGGAGTTATTTGTCTGTTCATAGCGTCTACGACTGGTTTGCCTGTTAGTACAACCCATACAAAAACTACAGCGGTTATGGGAGTTGGAGCTGCGAAACGTATTTCATCCGTAAACTGGGGAATTGTAAAGGAAATGATAATGGCGTGGATTTTAACTTTCCCGGGATGCGGGCTTATAGGTTTCTTGATGGCAATATTGTTTATGAGCATTTTTTAAAAATTGAATGCTAAATTTAAATGAAATCATGAACCTTAAGTTAAAAAAACAATTTTAACGAAAGAGGATTGGGAAATATGGCCAGGAAAAAAGATGAATACTATTACGATACTTTTGTGGAATTGGTTGAGTATTCTTGTAAAGCAGCAGATTTATTGAATCAAATTGTAAATAACTTTAAAGCAGACCAGTTGATGAATAAAGTGAAAGAAATGCATGAAATAGAACATGCTGCTGACGAAGCAAGACATGTTATGACAAAAAGGCTGATGAAAGAGTTTATCACACCTATTGAAAGAGAAGATATTTTGGGATTGGCAAATTCCATTGATAATCTTACCGATGCAATTGAAGATGTTGTGTTACGTATGTATATGTTCAATATTACGAATATCCGCCCCTATGCTGTAAAAATGACTTCCGTTATTGTAAAATGCTGTAATTCGTTAAAGTTGGCATTGACTGAATTCCATAATTTCAGAAAATCCAAAACATTGCATGAATTGATTGTTGATGTAAATAAGCTTGAAGAGGACGGAGACAAACTTTATTCTGAAGCTATAAGAGATTTGTATGTTAATTGTAATGATTTTAAAGAAGTATCAGCATGGCAATCTACATTCCATTTCTTAGAAAAATGCTGTGACGCCTGTGAAGATGTTTCAAATGCGATAGAGGAAATCGTTATGAAAAATTCATGATGTGTGTCCTGTGTTGTGCATAAGTAATATGTTTAATAAGTGTCTGGTTTCTTATATTGGTGTTATAAATTAGGGTGTTACAATTGGCTTGCTTATTGCAACAGAAAAAAGCTTAATAAGAATTTTAATGTTTTATGTGTATGGAAGCTTTCGGGCTTCCATTATTAAATTTTATCAACTGTTGCAAAAAGTCTTGCACTTTTTTATAATGTTCATATTGGTAGATTTTATATAATTTTTAACAGGTATAATTTGCTAAAAGCAAAAGTAAAATTATGATGTGAACGAGGATTTGATAGCAGGGGAGAGGATTTAAACAAAATGGAAATATTAAAAGCTATAATTATCGGAATTATTGAAGGTATAACCGAATGGCTGCCCATTAGCAGCACAGGACATATGATTTTGGCTGATGAATTTATAAAGCTTAATATGTCCGATGAATTTAAGGAGATGTTTTTGGTTGTAATTCAGCTGGGTGCTATTTTGGCAGTAGTTTTGCTGTATTGGAAAAAGTTATTTCCAGTATCTTTCGATAAAAAGCTTGAAATAAAGCAGGATACCGTTTCTTTGTGGATGAAGGTACTGGTTGCAGTTTTACCTGCAGCGATTATAGGAGTGCCCTTTGAGGATAAAATAGACGAAATTTTTTATAATTATAAAGTAGTTATTGCAACACTAATTATTTATGGTATTTTGTTTATAATTATTGAAAACCGAAATAAAAATAAAAAATCTCTGATTAACAACTTTGGTCAGCTTAGTTACAAGACAGCGTTAATAATAGGAATTTTTCAGGTGTTATCCCTGATTCCGGGTACATCTCGTTCCGGAGCAACTATTTTGGGGGCAATTTTGATTGGTTGTTCAAGGGAAATAGCCGCAGAGTTTTCTTTCTTTTTGGCATTACCGGTTATGTTCGGTGCCAGCCTTGTTAAAATTCTGAAGTTCGGATTCGTTTTTTCAGGTCAGGAGATTGCTGTCCTTGCTACCGGTATGATTGTTGCTTTTGTGGTATCCATTTTAGCAATAAAATTCCTGATGGGATACATTAAGAAAAAAGATTTCAAGGCGTTCGGATATTATAGAATAATACTTGGTTTGATTTTGGTCATTTACTTTGCTTTTAGATAGTGTTAAAGATTGTTTATGAAGGGATTGAACTTACATAATGAAAAATGGCATAAGTTGTTTAACTTATGTCATTTTTGCTTCTATCGAAATTAGCCGATTTTTTAGATGATTCTTTAATTTTTATTATTGGTGGTAGTATTTATAAAGTTGTGTGTTAATATTATAATATGATTGTACATGCAATATTACCAAAAAATGTTATAATGCTTTAAGTAAATAAAAAATAGGAGGTTTGTGGTATGAAGAGTTTAAAGGGAACTAAAACAGCGGAAAATCTATTAAAGGCTTTTGCAGGAGAATCTCAGGCACGTAATCGTTATACTTTTTATGCTTCAGTTGCAGATAAGGAAGGATTTAAACAAATAAAGAATATCTTTATTGAAACAGCTGACAATGAAAAGGAGCACGCAAAGAGATTTTACAAATTACTTGTAGCAGGCTTGGACGGTGAACTTCCTACTGCTATAGGAATAACTGCAGACTTCCCTGTAGCACTGGGAACAACCCTTGAGAATTTGAAAGCGGCAGCAGCTGGAGAAAATGAAGAATGGTCAGACCTTTATCCTGAGTTTGCGAAAGTGGCAGATGAAGAAGGTTTCCCGGAAATTGCCACAACTTTTAGAATGATAGCTAAGGTTGAAAAGCACCATGAAGAAAGATACAAAAAGTTGGCCGATAATGTAGCAAACGGTTTGGTATTTAAGAAGAACGAAAAAGTTGTATGGAAATGCGGAAACTGCGGATATATTCATGAAGGAAACGAAGCACCGGAGAAATGTCCCGCATGTGCTCATCCTCAATCCTATTTTGAATTGAATACCGAACCCTATTAATATATTTTGATGGAGATTAAAAATGTGGAAAGAATTTAAAGAGTTTGCGATAAAAGGCAATGTTGTCGATTTGGCAGTGGGGGTTGTAATAGGTACTGCTTTCGGCAAAATTGTTACATCTCTCGTAAATGACATTATAATGCCTGTAATTAGTATATTTACTGCAGGGCTGGATTTTGAAAATTGGTTTATCAGTCTTGATGGCTCTAAATATGCAACTTTGGCGGATGCTAAAGAAGCGGGAGCAGCAACATTGAACTATGGTGCTTTTATAGGGAATGTTATTGACTTTTTGATAATTGCCTTTTCAATATTCATTGTGGTAAGGCAAATAAATAGGCTGACAAGAAAGAAGGAAGAACTTGCTCCTAAGAAAACTAAGGAATGTAAGTTTTGTCGAAGTGAAATACATATTGAAGCCACAAGATGTCCAAATTGCACTTCAGAGTTATAATAATTGGGAAGATAAAGTATTTGAAAACACCGTTGAGATATAAAATTAAATTCTCAGCGGTGTTTTTTTAGGTCTTTCAATTTTATATTTCGGATATAAAAAAGACACAACAAAGTCTAAAAGGTATGTAAATTTTAGTTTATAATAAATTTTAAGAAAATCTTAAGAAATTTATAGAGTTTTTTGTAAAAATCGCCTGCTAAGCTTATATATGAAGGCAGGTGATAAAAAATGTTTCATAATTGAATATTTTTTGGGGGTCTGATTAAATGGATAAATACAACATTTTGGTATGCGACGATGACAAGGCGATAGTGGATGCCTTGGAGATTTATTTAAAACAGGAGAATTATAACGTAATAAAGGCATATACCGGAAAGCAGGCATTAAAAATCCTGGAAGAACAAAAAATTCACCTGATTTTACTGGATATTATGATGCCTGAGATGGACGGGTTAACCGCAACAGTTAAAATTCGTGAAGAATTGAATATACCGATTATAATATTATCTGCGAAGTCTGAGGATACAGATAAAATCATTGGGTTAAATTTCGGTGCCGACGATTATGTAACAAAACCCTTTAATCCCTTGGAACTTTTGGCAAGGGTAAAATCCCAATTGAGGCGGTATACCTTGCTTGGAGGGGCAGAGCAAAAGAAGGGGGTTCTCAAGACCGGCGGACTGGAATTGGATACAGAAGCAAAGGAGCTTCGCCTGGATGGAGAAAAAGTTAAACTAACGGCTACAGAATACGGCATTGTATTATTTCTGATGAAAAATATGGGCAAGGTGTTTTCTATAGAGCAAATATATCAAAATGTATGGAATGAACCTTTATACACATCGGAAAACACAGTTGCCGTACATATTAGGCGTATTAGAGAAAAAATAGAAATTAATCCTAAAGAACCAAAATATCTAAAGGTGGTGTGGGGAATTGGCTACAAGATTGAAAAGTATTAGATATTCAACTTTTACAAAGGTTGCTGCGATTATTCTGGCATGGCTATGTTTAATAAGTATATTTGCAACCGGTATAGATTTGAGCAATAATGAAATCCTATACTACGATAGTTATATAAATCTTTCCGAATTTAAATCCGAGTACTCGTTGCTTATTTACTATACTGTGGAATTATACACGTCACTAAAAAGTGAGGAATATATCAAAACATCCGGAGCATTTGCAGATGAAACTCAACTTGCCTTAAGTAGATACTACTATATAAAAGATTTGCTTTCACAATACTTTAATTTTGCTTATTATATAAAAGACTTAAGTACTGGAGAGGTTGTTGCTACAAATGTAAATTCTGAAGATCCTGTAGGACTAATAAAGAAGCAAAAATCAATGTTGCATTATATTCAAGGACAGGGTATTGACGGATGGTGGTTTGCTGAAAACTTAGGCGAAATGTTAAATGGAACATCTTATGAAGTATATACTGCTGTCATAGAGCCTTTGAAAAAAGGAGATAGTTTTTATGATTGTTATCTTTCGTTTAATAGACTTAAAACACAGGTAAATTTAGAGATAGCATTTTTGATTGCTTCAACAGTTATATTACTTTTAACTCTTGTTTACCTAATATATGCTGCAGGAAAAAAGAAAAGCAAGGAAGGAATAGCTTTAGCATGGTGGGATAGATGTTTTGATTTACAGACTTTGATAGTGCTTATAGCAGCTTTGAAAACGCTATTATATCTGGACAACTATCATTATGGTTTATCCTTTGAATTGCTGTTGATATTAAATATAGATTTCTTTATAGGATTATCTTATATTTTATCCATAACCAGACAAATAAAGGCGGAGACATTAATCAATAATCTTTTGGTTCTCAAGATTTCTAACAAAATACGTTATATTATTAACAAGTTTTGCTCTTTTATCAAACTTTGCTTTAATGGAAAGATATTTAAAACACGGATACTGATATTACTTCCTGTATACTTTATTATCAATAGCGTATTAGGTGGTGCAATACTATTATATTTTGACAGATGGCTATCGTATATAGAATATGGGTATTATGATTCTTCTGCTGGAGTTGTATTTTTCATGGTTGCGGTGCTGTTTTTGGCTATAAATAGCTTTGTCTTTTATATGACCGCAAAGTCTCTTAAGGATTTACCTGAAATTATGGAGGCAGCAAAGCAGATGTCGGCGGGGAATCTTGACTATAAACTTGACACAAAGAATATGTCTATTACCTTTTCCGCCTTTGCGGAGAATATTCAAAGTATACAGATGGGTTTAAAAAAAGCAGTTGAGGATGCTATAAAAGGGGAAAGGATGAAAACCGATCTTATTACCAATGTATCTCATGATTTAAAGACTCCCTTAACTTCCATAATAAATTATGTCGGCTTGTTGAAGAAGGAACCTATAGAGAATCAAAAGGCACAAGAATATATAAATATATTGGATGAAAAATCTGCAAGACTGAAAGTGCTTATTGAAGATTTGATTGAAGCAAGCAAGGCATCAAGCGGGAATTTGCCGGTAAACATCGAAAAACTTGATTTGTGCGAACTGGTTATGCAGGCTGTTGGTGAGTATAGGGATAAGTTTGAAATTCGCGGACTGGATGTAAGGACAATTACCGACGAAAAAAACATATATGTGCAGGCTGATGGAAAACATATGTGGCGTATTGTTGAGAATCTTTTGTCCAATGTCTTGAAGTATTCCATGAAGAATTCCAGGGTTTATATTAATATAACAAGAAATGAGGATTACGGGATTTTGACTATAAAGAATATATCGGAACTTCCGCTGGAAATACCTGTTGAGCAGCTTACAGAACGTTTTGTAAGGGGAGATATGTCAAGAACGACTGAAGGATCAGGATTGGGGTTGGCTATTGCGAAAAGTCTCACTGATATACAAAAAGGACATTTTAGGATTGAAACCGATGGAGACTTATTTAAAGCAACAGTGGAAATACCATTGTGGAAGTAATATAAGTTTGGTTTAAAAGGAAACTTATCTGATATAAAAGAAAGAAATAAAATAAAAGTTGAGATAAAGAAAAGATAGGACACATTACAAATATGATGTGTTAAAATTGAAATAAGAAAATCACGGGTCAATTGATAGGACTTTTAGTAATTTGAATTTTACTGTTTTACTTATAATAGGGGTTGATAATATGCTTACTGGGTGAAGCTGAAATAATTGAAGATCAATATTAACTGAATGTTTTTAAAGTTTAATAGAAAAACTATTTTATGAGATTTCCTGAAAATACCTAAAATAAAGAGCTGCTGTAAGTTTATCACTTACAGCAGCTAAATTTATTTAAGGGATTATAAATAATTCTGTGTATTAGAAT
>AMZC01000707.1_pt1 | contig 15187 bp, 12 predicted proteins | sample 948551 | NCBI WGS metagenome assembly AMZC01 (sample SAMN01120625, study PRJNA171369) | bioreactor sludge metagenome | biome: sludge; isolation source: anaerobic thermophilic cellulolytic sludge from lab reactor | place: China: Hong Kong, Shek Wu Hui wastewater treatment plant | collected... | reverse complement strand
TGCGTGACGAAATCGTGCAACTGGTCGCGCAGAGTCTGGCCCGCCGGGGAATTGTCCCCGCTGCCGAAAGCCCCGCCGTGCCCCCTCCCGCTGAGGCAGAAGCGCCTCTCCCCGCACCTGCGGAGCCTGCCCCGGCCATCGAGCCGCCCCGCACTGGCGTGGAGATCATCGGCTCGGAGCAGCGCAAAGGCGTCATGTATCACGTGATGCGCGATCTGCGCAACGGCAATGTGGTCAAGAACGTCACCCGCTCCTCGGCACGGCGGTTGTGGCACTACGCCATCACCGAGAAGGAGTCGAACCCGGTGCAGCCGGACAAGGTCGAGTGGCGCGGCGACATCGGGCTGTGGAAGCGCTACAAACGCGGTGGGACGGTGCGCTACGACCTGGTGCAGCGGGTGAACGGCGAATTGCGCGTCTACTACGGCGTGACCGACGACGGCATGCACGGCCCCTGGCAGGTCTTCGCCGGCGAGGACGAATAAAGCGTCTGCTGGTCAGCGCGCCGTCGCTTCTGTGCAACGCCCGGCGATCCCCCTGCGTAGAAGTCAGTGACGTGACGGGCATAACACCGTTCAGAAAGGGGACAGGCCGTGCAGGGGATCAGACATATCGGCGCGTTGCTGGCCGCAACCATCCTCATCTGGGTGGGCATGGGCATGGCAGATGCTCTGACCAACAGTCAGTTCGTCACCAGCATTGCCGTGCTGGCCGCTTTCGGCTCGACGCTCTCATTGTGGCTGGTGTGGGGACTGAATACCATCGAGCAGCAGAAACAGGTTGCCCAGGAGCAACACAAGACCAAGCGCGGCGGTGACGACGACGCCCGGCTGGCCGTATTGCTGGCACTGCTGACTGACGACGAGCGACGCGCGCTCAAACAACGCCTGCTCGACGACCTGGCCGCCGACGGCGAAGCGATACCGCTGGCCGCGCTGCTGGACGAAAGTCAACGCGCGCGGTCGGGGCGTTCATAGCGTGCGCGTCAGGTCGTGATAGCCCGTCGCGCCGCTGGGGAAGGTGCCGGCGCGGGCCTCGATCTGCGGCGTGCCGTCCGCCTCGCGGCAACGCACGGTGAAGGTGTGCCGCCCGGCGACGAAGGGCCACTCATAGCGCCACAGGACCCAGGTGGTGTCGGAGAGCGGCTGACGCAGTTGCGCGGGCTGCCACGGCCCATCGTCCACGCGCACCTCGACGGCGGAAATCCCGCGCGCGCCCGCGTAGGCGATGCCGCCGATGGGCACCAGGGTCATGCCCTCGCTGGTGTGGCGCAGGTCATCGGCTACCACATCAATCACCGCCGTCGCCCGCACGCGCGCCTCTCTGTCCCAGCCGCGGGCCACCCAGTAGCCGTCCTCGTCCCCCGCGATGGCCTCAATCTCTGTGATCCACTTTGGCTGTTTCATGCCATAACGATCGGGGATGTAGAGGCGTAGCGGGTAGCCGTGCTCGTGCAGCAGGGGGATGCCGTCCCAGGCGTAGGTGAGCATCAGGCGCGGGTCGTCGCGCACCAGGTCGAGCGCGACCGTCTCGTAGAAGCCGTCGGCGCTGCTGATCCGCAAATGCGTCGCCTGCGGCTGCACGCCCGCGCGCGCCAGCACCTCCCCCAGCGGCGCGCCCGTCCAGCGCGTGGTGCTGATCAGGTCTCCGCCGATGGGATTGGAGATGCACGACAGCGTCACGTAGCGATCGATCCGCGAGAAGTCGTTGACGATCTCGTCCAGCGTCAGTTCCAGGGGGCGCTCCACCAGCCCGCCAATGCGCAATCGCCAGGTCGCGGCGTCCAGTTCCTGCGCGCGCACGTTGATGTCAATCCGGTAGTGATCTTCCAGGGGCGTGTATTCGGGGCGCGTGCCGGGCACAGGGATCACAGGATCGTCGCGGTTGGGCAGGTCAACCTGCCCGGCGACGGCCTCAGCCGCCGCGCGTCGTTGCCGCACCAACGCCTGATAGCTGCGCTCTTCGCGCACTTCCAGGTAGCGCCCCACTCCCGCCCCGATCACCGTCAGCGTGGCCGAGGCGCTGCCCACGCGGATCAGGAACTCGCGGCGGCTCAGCGGGCGAGCCATGAGGGGAGGGACGGCGGCGAGTTCGGCAGGCTGCGGCTCTGGCCAGCGTTCCGCCAGCCAGAACAGCAGCGCTCCCCATACGGCGAAGGCCAGCAGCAGCCAGATCGCGACGATCCCTGGCGCGGTGTCGGTGCCCCCTACGTCCAGGCTGATCGCCACGACGGGCACGCTCACCAACATCCCCGCCAGGCCACCAGGCCACAGACCCTGCGGCAGACGCCCCCGTCCGGCCAGCCACTGTCGCCAGACCAGCAGAAGCATCGCCGCCAACACCCCGCCGCCGAAGAAAATCAGCAGCGCGGCCAGCGTCTCCAGCGTCTTGGCCGTGCCAGAGGTTTCGCCCAGGTCGAAGCGGCGGATGATATCCACCATCGCTTCGATGCTACGCACGACGATATCGCCGGGCAGCGTGCGCGCCAGCCAGTCGAAGACGGCAAAGGGCGGGAAAGGCAGGCCGAACACCTGCTCGGCCAGATAGAAGACAGCCAGCAACGGCGCAGTGAGCAGCGCGCCCAGAGTAGCGCCAAGGAACGAAGTCGCAGGGCGACGCATGATGGCACCTCCAGCTACCTGGCGGATCAACGATGGCGAGGCACCAGAAAACGAGCGCCTGTGTGCAGGTTATAGCAGCACAGACGCGGGCATGTCGAGTGACGGGTGATGAGTCTGGAGTCTTGAGTTCGGAGTTTAGAGCGTGTTATGCACTTTTTGCCCTCATCCTCCGCGCGGGAGAAGGGGCGACTTCCCCTCGCCCCGCGACTGTGTCGCGGGGGAGAGGGGATTGAGGGGTGAGGGCCAGATACGGCGCGAAAGTTCATAACAGCCTCTAGAGTATAGCGTTCGGAGTCTGCGGAATTCCGGGGCGGACTGGTCTCATCACCCGACCCCGGACTCCCGACTCAGAACTCCAGGCTCAAGACGCGCTGCTCCTCCGTGAGGGGGCGACCAGCGCGATCGACGGTGCACATCGCGCCGCCAATGCTGCGCGTGCGCACCCGCCCCGGCGCATAGGGATTGTTGACCAGTTGCGGCGCGTCGAGCAGACCGACGGCCACAGCGCGGGCCAGCACGTCGGGGTCGGCCAGCGGGTCGTCGGAGTCGCTCCCCAGGGCGCGGATGGCCTCAATCAGGCGTTCTGTCTCGGCGATCAGTTCCTCTTTGCGCCGTTGCACTGCCGGGTCGGCGGTCATGTCGGGATTGCCGCGCAACGCCGTCTCGATCACTTCCTGGGTCATGATCGCGCTCTCGATCACTTCGTCGGCAGTGGCGGCATGATCGGCCTCGGTATGGCCGACGATGTGCACGATGTGTGGACGCAGCGCCATTTGCAGCATGATGCTTTGCGCCAGGTGCGCCCGTGCTCGCCGTGGGTCTACCGGATAGCTGAGCAGACCGGTGCGCGTCTGTCGCCAGATGCGAAACGTGTCGGAAGCGAAGCGCTCGCTGAGTTCCAGGATGGCCAGCGCACGGGCCAGGTCCATGGCGTTGGAGAGCTGCGGCGGACTCTGGAACATGTAGGTCAGGATGTAGTCGCGCACGCCAAAACGCCGGGCGTTGTAGGCGTAGAGATAGGCCGAGGCACAGACCACGACATCCGGCGCGTCGCGCATCCCCCAGTGATAGGACTCGTTGCCCTCTACGGGGATATCGCGTTCGCCATGCCAGGCCATCAAGGCCTGGTGCTCGCGGATAGACTGCGCCAGCGGCGACGGCCCCCGCCCATCCATGGCGTTGAACCAGAACAGCGAAGTCGCGCACCAGGCGTTGTGAATGGTGCGCACCAGCAGATCGGCGTAGCGCAGGTGATCGGCGGTGCCGGAATAGGAGCGCAGCAGCGGGTAGTTGCCGCGACGGCTGGCCTCGTACAGGCGGCGCAGGTCGTCTTCGCTGCGAAAGGGCACGCCGCCCGCGCCTTTGCTACGCGGGTCTTGCCGCGAAGGGTGGAAGAAATTCTCCTGCGCGTCCTGATCGGCTCCCAGCGAGATCACGTCCAGCACGCCGGACTCGGCAATCTGCGCGATGCCCTCGACGGTTGGCTCGATGGTAGGCGCGGGAATGCCGAAGTGATGGCGCAGCAAGGGGTAGGGCGCTTTCCAGCGGATACGCTTGATGGTCCGTTGCGGAAAGGCCTCCGGCCCGCGCTCCTCGACGGAGCGCCCTTCGAGTACCTGGCGCACCTGATGCGGCGGCTCGTCGCCGGAGAACACGGCATCGAAGTAGCCCATCTCGCGGGCGATGGCGGCGACAGGCGGTGTCCCGCCGAAGAAGAGGCGTTTGCGCCCCAGCACGCCCGCCGTTTCGAGCATACTGCGCAGCTCGCGCAACAGGATGCGCGCGTTTTCGGGCGTCAGACGATAGCTGACGCCGATGACGTCCGGATCGTAAGCGACGATGGCGTCGAGGAACGTTTCCAGATCGGTGGCCGGGCCGGTGAAGTGCGTCTCGTAGCCCGCATCTTCGGCCACGGCCAGAAAGCGGGTGACACCGGCCACGTGCACGCAGTCGCCCAGACTGCCTGCCAATACCTTACCTTTGGGGTGCATCATCGCCTCCTCTCAGATGCTTAGATGAAGTCGGGAAGGGGGAGAGCGGTGACGAAGGGAGTACTCAGCGGGTAGCCTGCCGACCGTCGGCAGGGGCTGGTTCGCGGTCGGGGCTACCGGTTTCCACCAGGCGGGTGATCTCGGTCAGCGACAGGCCGACCAGCCCCATGCGTTCCAGCGTGCGCCCGCGGTGCCGGTAGTCCACGCCGTCCACCACGCAGGCGAGCTGAATCATGGCTTCCATGCCCCACACCTCCACGCCGAATCGTTTGCCCAGTTCGGACATCGGCACCAGGCTATAGGGCACGTCCTCGAAGATGTAACGATGGCGCACGGTGCGCGGCGCTTTGATCCCGCGGTAGCCGGGGTTGTCGTGAATGGCCTGGTAGAGATTGTCGCCGTGTGCGGAGTAGGCGCGCGCCAGCCATTCCTGGGCCGTCTGCGCGCGGATGCCCAGGGCAGACGCCACGGTGACGCGCTCGCGATCCAGGCGTTCCAGGATGGTAGCGGTCGCCGGGGTGACGCCGTCTATGTAGAACTCGAACTCACCGCCGGTGCGCTCGATCCAGCCCATGTTGAGCAGGGTGAGCGCTGGATGGAACACCGCCCCCATGTTGTTCAGGCTGGTGTGCAGCACGTTCGGCGCCGCGATGAATTGCGGATACACCTCTTGCAGCACGTTGAGCACCTCGGCGGTGCGGCTGGCCGGCAATGCCGCCAGCGGGACCGAGTTCTTGCGCCGGAAGATGCGCGCCTCTGCCGGGCCATCGCTGCGGCTGGCGAACAGAAACGTCTCCGTCTCGGCGACTATGACGTCCGCCGCGCAGCCTTCCTGCTGCAGGATATGCCGAAACTCCAGCGCGCCGCCCGTGCGCCCAGGGTTGAGGATGACGATCTGCCCGTCCCGCAGATGTGGGGCACAGGCCAGGGCGATGTCGCGGTGCGCCGAGGCAGGCACTACCACCATGATCAGGTGCGCTCCGTCGAGCGCCTGGGCGATATCGCTGGTCACCAGGCGGACACGGCCAAAGAATTGCTGGCCGTCTTCCATGGTGACTTCGATGCCCCGCCGGGCGGCGATGACCTCGATGTTCTGGTAGGTGCGGTTGTAGAGGCGCACGGAGTAGCCGTGCACAGCCAGGTCGGCGGCCATGGCTTTGCCGCCATGTCCCGCCCCGATCACCGTGATCTGCAAGTCTTTGTCAAGCATGGCGTCCTCTTGTGTGTCGCTAGCCCCCCTCGGACCGATGTCGCGAAACGCACTGTCGGCGCAGCAGGCTCCGACTTGTCGCTGCTCAAGAGAGACGGAGCACAGCGTGACGTGCAAGAGGCATATGCTGGCGGGGTCAGTATAGCCGATCGTGAATGGAAAACAAAAATCTCAATGCGCGCTGTTCTGTCTACTCTATGGTCTATGGCTCGAAGACAAGGCTCTTGCCAACGATGGCAAGAGCGACTATCATATAATTGCCAACGATGGCAAAAAATGCTTTTGAAAGGCATCTGGCCGATGACAACCATCAAGGAAGTGGCCCGGCGCGCGGGCGTTTCCATACGGACGGTCTCTCGTGTCCTGAATGAGCATCCGCACGTCGCCGCCGCAACGCGCGAACGGGTGTTGAGCGTCATCGAAGAGCTTGATTTTCGACCGAGCGCTGCTGCCCGCTACATGCGTACCGGTCAATCACAACTGATTGGCTTTCTCACCGATGAGGTGGCCCAGAATGCTTTCAGCTATGAAGTCATCGTTGGCGCACAGCAAGCGGCCTGGGAGAATGGCAAGCTCCTGTTTCTGCTCAACACTGGCAATGATCCGCAGGTCGAGGTGCGGGCGATCAACGTGATGCGCGATCATCAGGTCGAAGGGATCATCTACGCGACGATGTACCATCGCGAGATCAAACATTCTCAGTTCCCGGCAGATATCCCAACGATCCTGGTCAACTGTTTCGCCGACGATCGGTCGTTGCCCTCTATTGTTCCGGACGAAATTGGCGGTGGACGCCTGGCTACCGAGACCCTGCTCAGACACGGTCATCGGCGCATCGGGTTCGTGAATGTGGCCGCCCAGGAACCCGCCCCGCTGGGCCGACTGGAGGGCTATCGCCAGGCCCTGGCCAGTTACGGCATTCCCTTCGATGAAGACCTGGTGCGTTACGTTGAAGAACCCTTCGAGGGTCTGGCTACCAGCACCTACGACTGCGTACTTTCACTGTTGCAGATGAGCGATCCCCCGACGGGCATTTTCTGTTTCAACGATATGATGGCCCTGGGAGCCTACGACGCTGTCCGCAAGTCCAATCTGCGTATTCCGGAAGATGTCGCCATTGTCGGGTTCGACAACGTCGAAATACTCGCCGCGCAGATTCATCCGCCGCTCACAACCATCGAACTGCCCTACTTCGAGATGGGGCAGCTTGCCATCCGCATGTTGCTTGGTGAAGTAGAGATGGTGCGAGATGGGCGGCCCGTTCAACATGTGATGGAGTGTCCGCTTATTGTGCGGAAATCCGTGTAGACGCCTGTGTCCTCGTTCAGAGGATATAGGCGTCGCCCAGGGGGGCTGAAACCCACGCTCACCTGTTTGGAACAGGCCGATTGGCTCCATCGCAAAAGAGGGTAGGGAAAGGAGGCGCTATGGAGGAACAGCCGAGAAGGAGGGGGTAGTATGCTGGCAGGCATGACTACCCCAGTGATAGTGCCGAGCGTCCCAGCAGGCGACTATCTGGACGAATTATACCGGAAAAGGCCGAGATAGGTTGGTGTGCCTGGGCAAACACAGTGCCCGCTTAGCCGGTGCTATCCTCTCCTTGGGGCAGACACAGAAATCTATTCCCACACCTGATCTTTGCGTTTTTTCTATGGAGGATGACGATGTCCACACGCAAGTTCTTTTGCACAGTTGCCTTGCTGGCGGTTCTCTTAGTGGCTATGCCGCTGCCTGGCCCCTCCACAGCCCAGGAAGTCCCCAACTGCGGGACCGAGCCGATCACGCTCAACGCCTACTTCGAGACCGGCTTCGATCTGCCTTTCAAACTGGCTGAGGAGTTCTCCCGGCAGTACCCCAACGTGACCTGGGATATCAAGCAAGATCAGTTCACCAACCTTATCAACTCGACGCCGCGGCTGCTCTCTGGCGACAACCCGCCGGACCTGATCAGGCTGCCAACCATGGTCTCCTTTGCCAAGCAAGGGCTGCTCAAGAACCTGGACGAATACGCCGCTGCCTTTGGCTGGAACGAGTGGCCGGTGCCGCAGATCAACCAGAACCGCGTGGCGGAAGATGGCACCCGTGGTTCTGGTTCGCTCTATGCGATGGGTCTCAACTACAGCCTGACCGGCATCTTCTACAACAAAGAGCTTGCCGCGCAGATCGGCATGACCGAGCCGCCCAAGACGCTCGCCGAGTTCGACGAAGTGCTCGCCAGGGCCAAGGAAGCCGGACTCCTGCCGATCATGATGTGGGGCAGCGCCAAGAGCGGCATGGGGCTGGCTTTCCCGCTGCAAAACCTCATGGCTGCCTATGGCCCGGTCGAGCCGATCAACGACTGGATTTTCCAGAAACCCGGCGCGACCATTGATACACCGACGAACCTGCTGGCTGCCCAGCACTTGCAGCGGTGGATCGAGAGCGGCTACTTCCCGCCCGACATCAATGCCATTGAGTACACCGACGCCAATGCTCGCTTCGTCGAGGGCGAAGGGGTCTTCATCTTCAACGGGGATTGGGAGAATGCCCGCTATGATACCAAGCCCGGCAAGTTTGGGTTCTTCCTGATGCCGCCCCTCGAAGAGGGAGGCAAACCCGCAGCGATGTCCGCACCACTGACCTTCGGCATCGCGGCCAGGGCCAAGCACGCCGACTGCGCCGCCTTCTTCCTCAACTGGGTGGCCACCGACGAGACGGCCCGTCAGATCAACGTCACGGTTGGCGGGTCCAACCCAGGTGGCCCGGCAGGTCTCCCGATGCCGTCCGTCGCCCCTGACTCGGTGACGAACGAGACGCTCGCTGCCGGTGTGGTAATCGGCGAGGCTGGCACGGCGATGGACTTCATTGCCAATGCGACCAGTGCGATCTTCGCCCAGGGCTGGACGCCTGAGCTTCAGAAGATGGTCGCCGGCAAGCAGGATGCTGCCGGTCTGCTCAAGGCTGTTCAGGCCGAATACGAGCGGCAACTCGCTGAGTGACGATGGGACAGGCGCAGGGTCGTCCTGCGCCTGTCACCTTATGGTGCCAAAGATGATGAGATCAGACGATCGCTCCGCAGCTCCTGCCTTCTCCTGGTGGATCGCCCTCAGCAGGGCAATCCGCCGGGAGGCCCTCATCGGCTGGTTGTTCGTCCTGCCCGCGCTGATCATGTACGCGGTCTTCGTCTTGCTCCCTTTCCTGCTGAGCGTCCGCTACTCGTTCTACCGCTGGGACGGCATCGGCCCCATGACCTACGTGGGGTTGAAGAACTACAGGACCGTCCTCGAAGTGCCCAATCTGCTGGAGACCATCTACAACGCCTTCCGTCTGGTGGCCTACTTCAGCTTCATCCCGGTGACGCTGGGGCTGGTCGTCGCCAGCGTGATGTACCGCGTGGCGACTGGGAGCTTCGGGGCAGCAGCGCGGACAGTGCTCTTCCTCCCCCAGGTCATTCCGCTCGTAGCGGCGGGCATCATCTGGGGTTGGCTGCTGGCCCTGCCGGGTTTGATCAACGAGATTCTCAGGGCCATCGGCCTTGGCTCGGTGACTCGCGCCTGGCTGGGAGACTTCGACTGGGCGCTCCCGTCTGTTGGCCTCATCGGTATCTGGGTTCTGCTGGGATTCTGCACCGTTCTGCTGTGGACTGGCATGACGAAGCTCGATCCCGCCCTGTATGAGTCAGCGCGCATTGATGGCGCGGGCTGGTTCACGGAGTTCATCAAGATCACCGTCCCGCTGCTCAGGCACGAGATCGGCGTGTGCCTCACGGTCACTGTGACGGCTGCGCTGGCGGCATTCGACATCGTCTACGTGGCGACAGCCGGCGGCCCCGGCAACGCGACGGCGGTCCCCGGCATCCAAATCTATATCCTGGCGTTCACCCAGCAGCGGATTGGCCTGGCCTCTGCGTTGGCCGTCATGCTCATGGTTCTGGTGCTGGTGGTCATCCTGCCCATCCAGCGTTTGAGCCGGGAGACGAACCTATGAGGATCAGTCGCGCCGAACTGTGGGCGGGCCGATCGCTCCTCCTTGGGCTGATGGCGATCACGATCCTGCCCTTCATCAGCATCTTCATGACTGCGCTGCATCCGTCGGGAACCGTACCCCGTGGGCTGGAATGGCCCGACGACCCACAGTGGGGGAATTTCGTGGAGGCGTTCAAGGTGGCGGAAATGCCCGCGCTCCTCGCCTCGAGCACGTTCATCGTCCTCACTGTGGTGCCGATAGCCCTTGCCATCTCGACGATGGCTGGTTTTGCCATTGGTCACCTGCGCATCCCTGGCTCGCGCGCCCTCCTGTTTCTGTTCGTGTTCGGGCTGACGCTGCCCTTCACAGGGATCATCGTCCCCCTCTACTACCTTGAGCGCGATCTGGGCATCTACAATACCCGGCTGGCGATCGTGTTGCCGCTGATCGGCCTCTATATGCCGTTCGCCGTGTTCTGGATGCGCGCGCACTTCGTCAACATGCCTGCGGAGATTTCGGAGGCGGCCCGGGTTGATGGCGTGAGCACGTGGGGATTGTTCTGGCGCATTCATCTTCCCCTGGCGCGGGCGCCCATCGCGTCGCTGGGGATTCTGATGTCCGTGTGGACGTGGAATCAGTTTCTCATCGCGCTCGTGCTGGTCGAAGACCCCACGCAGCGCACCATGGCCGGGGCATTGGGAGCGTTTCAGGGACACTATGCAACCGATATCCCGCTCCTGTGCGCTGGCACTGTCATCATTGTGCTGCCCACTCTCGTGCTGTTCGTCCTGTTCCAGCGGCAGATCATCGCGGCCCTGCTCCAAGGCTCTATCAAGGGGTGAGCCATGCCAGCATCATGGCGTTCTACAAGCGCCTGACCTTGCCAGTGGCCGCGGTAAGGAACCGCTCACACGGGGGAAAGAGACGCAGAGGTGAGGGGAAGTGCTGCGCGAGGGTTCATGACAGTCCCCAGGGAAGCAGGCCAGGCTGAGACCCCACCTCAAAAGGCAGGAACCGTTCGCCAGGGCTGTCCTTCCACAGCAGGTAGCCCTGGTAGAGCAGGCGACGGCGCACATCCACCGGCCAGCCCTGCGCGGCCAGCTCGCGCGCGCTGGCGGAGAACCACTGGCGCGGCCCCCAGGCGCGGTAGGCGACCGTCTGGCGGGCGGCGCTCTTCCAGGCGTCCAGGAAGTCGTTGATGCGCTCGCCAGGGATCACGCGGTGAATGCAGTTTTTCGGCAACACCGGCTGAAAAAGCTCCGGCGCGAACCCCCCGCGAAAATTGGTGCCGAAGAGCAGCCCTTCGTAACGCAGGCCATCTGGCGTGCGGCGCAACAGGTTGGCCACCCATGTCCGGCCATAGGGGTCGGAGGTGCCCTCGATGAGCAGGCCATCCGGCAGCAGGTGCCAGCCCATGGTCAGCCACGCCCCGCGCACCTCGTGTTCCTGGTACTGACGCAGCACGTTGAAGGCGCGGATCAGCCGCACGGTCTCGCCCGCCTGCAACGGTAGATTGAAGCCGCCCAGGCGAAACTGCGTGAGTTCGTCGGCGTAGGGCAGCGCGCGCGCCACCCGTTCGGGATCGATCTCCACGCCCAGCACGGGCAGGCGCGGGTTGGCGCGGCGCAGACGGGCCGCGCTCTCCAGCGTGGTGAATGGCTCGGCCCCGTAACCCAGGTCTACGAAAAACGCCGCGGCGAAAGGGCCATCGGTGCGGCGAATGAGCCAGCCGGCGTAGATCAACAGGAAATTGTCCACACGCCGCAGGCGGTTGCGCGCGGTCTTGCCACGGGTGGGCTGACCCTGAGGACGCCGGTCACGGCGACGGAGCGGGTACATAGAAGGCAGGAGTCCGCAGCAAAAAGGCGATGGCTGCTCTAGCTATTCGAAACGCGCCAGGGCGTCGTCGGCGGCGGCGTCCGGCGCAGTCCCTTCCAGCACGGCCACCAGCGCTTCCTGGAGCGCCAGGCTGGCGTTGTTGTTGCGCTGCGCCTCTGGCACCAGGATCGCTGTCGCCAGCAAATCCTGAGCGAATTCGGCGTATTCGCGGTCGTCCCACAGCCGTAAGGCGCGCGTCTGCGAGGGCAGCATACCCAACGCTTCGGTGAACAGGCTTTGCTGACCCACGCGCATCATCCACGCCAGGAAGGCGCTCACCCGTTGATAGCGCTCCGGGTTCTGAGTCGTGACCACCCACATCCAGCCGTCCAGGGCGGTGATGGGCGTGCCATCGGGGGTGGGAATGGACACAGGCCGGGCATTGGGAACACTGTCGCGCCGTCCCAGAAAGGTGAAGGTATCTACCGCCACCAGGTTGCTGGCAGCGGCCACGAACTGATTCCAGTAGTCCTCGTAGCGCACATACTGCAGCAGGGCAGGGCCGAACAGGCCAGCCTGCACTCCCTGCGCGTAGAATTCGAGCACGTCGAGCAACGGCTGCGCGTCCAGGATCGCCGTGCCCGTCTCGTCCACCAGCCGCCCGCCCGCGGCACGATATTGCAGCAGCAACGTCCAACTGATGGGAATTGCCCCTGCCGGAAAGAGATACGGCGTCCTGGTCGCCAGAACTTCTTCGAAAGAGGTAGGCGGCACCGCCAGAGCCGCCGGGCGGTAGGCAGCGTGCACCACATTGAGCGCATAGGGCACGCCGTATAGCACCCCGTTGATCTCGCCCAGAGAGCGCACGCCCGGCAACAGGTTGTTGTCGGCCAGATCGTCGGGCAGCCAGTCGTCCAGAGGCACGATCAGGCCCTCATTGGCGGCGGTGATCATGTCACCGCGGCGCATGAGCGTCAGGTCAGGCAACGCGCCCGGTGCCACCGGTTCCGCCGTGCGCAGGGTGGACAGAATCCCGCCCAGGCCGCTGCTGCGCTTGCGGCGTACTTCCAGGGTCAGCATGGGGTACGCCTGAGCGAAACCGTCCCACTGCGCCTGCAATGTTTCCAGCGCCAGCTCATCATTCTGGGGATAGAGTTCGTCCGGCCACCATACCCGCACGATTTCAGGGGCAGGGGTGGGCGTGATCTGTGTCTGCAGCGAAGCACTGGCGGGGCGGAGGGCACGCTGTCCTTCCACTTCGGGCGTGAAGCCCGTCAGCACGACCGTGGGTGAGGGGACAGCGGTGGCCGTCGCGGTGCCTGGCGCTGAGGGCCACAGGCTCGCGCCGCAGGCCGCGATCCCTATGGCGAGCAGCGTCGTCAGCGCGGTAAAGGTCACGATCTGTCGTGACATGTGTCTTGCTCCTCAGGCCATAGCGGCCCAACAGGGCGACGGCGCTAGGCCAGATCGCGCATGACCCGCTCGACCATCTGTGTGAGCGTGTCCAGGTTTTCGACCGTTAAGTCGGGGTCGGGTATGAAGATGCCAAACTGTTCCTGCACGAAGACCCCGAACAGCGCCAGCGAGAAAGAATCCACCAGCCCGCCGGTGATCAACGGCTCGTCGTCTTGCAGATCATACGTCGGCATACGGATCATGTCGTTGAGCACAAAGGCCCGTAGCCGCTCGCGTACCTCGCTGCGATCCATACTCGCTCCTTGGCAGGCGGTATTCCGATGCGGTCACGGTTATATCGTGTGTGACGCGGCTGGGCAACCTGCGTCCTGCGTTCATCGGCTCCACACGGCTGTTGCCTTCGTCCTGGCAGCAAGAAAGCGCCGTTCGCTGGGCGGGACGGCGCTTTTCCGGATATGGCAGGGCAGGCAAGGTCTCAACGCGAGCGAATGGACTCCAGCAGACGGCGCGTCTGTTCGCTGGGCGCGATCTTGAACATGCGTTGCAGGGTGCGTTCCAGGTGCCGGTACTGGGCGATGGCGTCATCAATGCGCCCTTGCTGGTGATAGATCGTCATCACGTCACGGTGCACGTCTTCCCAGTCCGGCTTCTCGCGCAGCGCGCGTAGCAGATAGCCCAGTGCCCGGTCGAGTTCGCCGCGGCGTTGATGGTAGCGGCCCAGGTTGATCAGCGCCTGCGTGTATTTGCTCTGCAGTTCCTCGCGACGTTGCTGTACCCAGGGTACTTCAATATCGGCCAGGAAGGGAGCGCGATAGAGCTGCACGGCCTTGTACCACAGGGCAGGCGCTTCGTCCTCGTATTCGATGGCCGCGCTGAGGGCGGATTCGAACAGGCGCACGTCGTAGTGCAGGCTGAGTTTGGGCGACGGCACGTAAAAGCCCGCGTGATAGCTGGTCAGTTCGTGCCCCAGCCGCTCGGACACCTTGCGCTTGGTGACGTGAAAGACGTTCGTGGCTTCTTTGACCCCCATCTTCGGCCAGAAGACGCTGAAAATCTGGTTGCGGGTGACCATGGGGTGATCCACGAAGTAGAAGAACAGATAGCGGGGCAGCGACCCTTCCCAACTGATGATCGGTCGCCCGTTCATATAGACGTGTCCGCCAGAGAGGGCGAACACCTCTAGCTGCGCGCGCCCTTCTTCGTCGCCGAAGATGCCGCCGTTCATCGCTTTGTCATTGCCCAACACCGCCGCGCGCCCAAAGCGCACCAGGTCGCTCCAGGGCTGCACGTCGAGCAGGCGAGCGTTGATCGCCACCTGGCCTCCGACAGGTAGTTTGTCGGCCAGGGCGCGGAAGAAGCGCCCGGCGGCAATATCGAACGTCAGCAGATCGAACTGATCCAGCAGCAGCAAAAAAGGCGTACCCAGCGCCTGTTGCAGGTCGGCGGCCAGCGCCGCGGCCAGGTCTTCGGGACGGGCTTTGGCGTCGAGCGCGGCCTGCGTCTGCGCGCCGAAGGGTACGGGCAGCGTAACGTCGGTGATCAGATGCCGCAGCCACTCGGTCAACGTCGTATCTGCCGCGCCCAGGGAGTAGTACACGACCTGATGTGAATAGCTGTCCAACAGCAGCGCCACCAGCGCGGCCCGACTACGGTGACGCGGATAAATCAGCAGAAACGGGTGATCGCGAAGCCGCTGCTCAAGGAGCGGGCGAGTTGTCTCGGCCAGGATTTCCAGATATGCGGGCATGGTTACCTCTTCTGCCTAAGGCGGATACACTGTACCGCCGGCCCACGAGTCCCCACCCCTGGCATACTAGCGGTATTACGAATGATAGTTTGTCTAGAGAGAATGGTTAAGCAGTCTGACAGCTTAGCATTTTAATTATGCCAGTGGTCAAATTCTATGTCAACGGGTGTTTAAGCCAATCCAGCCTGAACACAGAATGATATGGTAGATCAGGGCAGCCAGACCGTCAACAAGCAGACGAAAGGGGATGCGTGCAAATCGAGTCAGGCAAGCTGCTACGCTGTCTTGCCCTCACCCCTGCATCCCCTCTCCCTCGCGACCTTCAGGGGCAGACAGCCATTGAGCGCATCTCGAACAGGGAGCTGTCCTTGACTTTACCTCACCCCTGCTCGGCGCTGACGCGCCTGGCTGCCCCCTCTAAGTTATCAGTCTTCAGTTA
>AMZC01001246.1_pt1 | contig 15260 bp, 10 predicted proteins | sample 948551 | NCBI WGS metagenome assembly AMZC01 (sample SAMN01120625, study PRJNA171369) | bioreactor sludge metagenome | biome: sludge; isolation source: anaerobic thermophilic cellulolytic sludge from lab reactor | place: China: Hong Kong, Shek Wu Hui wastewater treatment plant | collected... | reverse complement strand
GTAACCGGTCGCTCCGTAGACTCCTGCACGAATGGTCATATCTCCTCGCCTCACCGGTAACGAAAAACCGCCCTCGGGTCCGAGAGCGGTTGGTTTTCACAGGCTTTGCCGCGCGGCGCTGGCCCAAACCCCGCTAAGCCGGACCCCCCTGCTGGGGAGCCGGACGGCGACGAGGACGACGGATCTCGCTGAGATAGAGCATGGGACAGCCGCTCACAAAGGCATCACGCGCAGACGGGCTAGACGATAGCACACACGAGAAATTCCGGCAAGCCAGTCGTTTTGTATCATTCGTCCAAATCGCCTCGCGGATGTTCCTGGTCAGTCTGCCTAAGGACAGGCGTGCGCCAGTTGTACGCAGTCCTGCAAGACCGCCGCCGCCGTGACTTCCAGACCGGCCCCTGGCCCGGCCAGGGTGAGCGGATGCTCATTGTAGCGGCGTGTCGAGAACGACACCAGGTTAGCCGTCCCCCGCAGTTGCGCGGCGAGACGCTCACCGACCATGCGCAGCGCCACCACGCCTCCCCTGGGATCGATCTCGGCCAGATAGCGCGGCACGCCCGCCAGCGCTCCCATGTAGGCAGCGAAGTCCGCGTCCAGGCGCGGCAACTGCGCCATGAACTCGTCCACGCTCAGCGCTGCCATCTCCGCCGGGTAGAGCGGATCCACCCGAATATCGCTCAGTTCCATTTCCCAGCCAGCCAGCCGCGCCAGGATCAAGGCCTTGCGCGCCACATCCATCCCGCTCAGGTCATCGCGCGGGTCCGGCTCAGTGTAGCCGCGCGAGCGAGCCATGCCCACTGCCAGCGAAAACGGCTCGCCGTCTTCCAGGCGGCTGCACAGATAACCCAGCGTACCGCTCAGCGCCCCCTCGATGCGGTAGATCTCGTCCCCCGTATCCACCAGATAGCGCAGCGTGTTGATCACCGGCAGCCCCGCGCCGACCGTCGCCTCGAAGCGAACGTGCGGCGATTCGAAGAAACGGCGCGCAACTGCCCACGAACCGGCCAGAGGGCGCTTGTTGGCCAGCACCACGCCGTAACCGGAATCCAGGGCATGCTGCAGGGCGGACTCCATGCCGTCCGCGGCAGTGGTATCTATCATGATGGCCCGCGCAATTCCGGCATCGGACGCTTCGGCAACGACGGTGGAAGCTGTCGCACCCAGTTGTGCCCCCTTCAGATCGGCCAGCGCTCGACCGTTGGCCTTGGCCCGCGCCGCCTCCTGGATGCGTTCCATTGGCAGACCAGCAGGGTCATACAGCGCGCCACTGCTGTCCAGCAGGGCTATCGGCTCCAGCCAGATACCATACCGATCAGCCAGCGAGGTTCGTGTCTGCGCGACCTGCGCCAGGAAGGCGCGCCCCACATTGCCCACCCCCACCACGATGAGGGAGATACGCCGGAGTTCCGCCACCGCCCTTCCTCCTCCTGCGTTCGAGCCATCCGATGCACGCTCTTTCTCGCGTACGGGATGCGGTCAAGCCTAGCACGCGCTCTCTGTTTAGTCAAAGAGTTTGGAGTCTGGAGTTGAGAACAGGAGGAGCAGAGCAGCGATTCAGAACAAGATAGTCCTCGTGCACCCGTGTCTGACAGTTGTTTGTGCCGTGCCATTTGCTCTATACTCTGCGCGCAGCATGAGCATGCTTGGGAGCGGTAGTGTTCGGCTATGACTCGTGAAGAGATCATCCGGCTGACGGCGCTGTCTTCGTGCGCGGGTTGAGCGTCGAAGCTGGCCCCGGCGGCCCTGGCGCAGGTTCTGCGCCCTCTACAAAACCTGTTCGATCCGGCGGACTACCCCGACCTGCTGGTGGGGTTGGGCGAGCCAGACGACGCGGCAGTCTACCGGCTGGATGAAGCACGCGCGCTGATCGTCACGACGGACTTCTTCACGCCGATTGTGGACGATCCCTACCAGTACGGCGCGATCGCGGCGGCCAACGCCCTCAGCGATGTGTACGCTATGGGCGGGCGTCCGCTGCTGGCGTTGAACATCGCCGCCCTGCCCCCGACCTTGCCGCCTGCCATGAGCGCTCAGATTCTGCTGGGCATGGCGGAGAAAGTGCGCGAAGCGGGCGCGGTGATCGCCGGTGGACATACTATCCAGGACAAAGAGCCAAAGGTTGGCCTGGCGGTGATCGGCCTGGCCGCCCCCGATCACCTGCTGACCAAAGGCGGTGCACGACCCGGCGATCTGCTGGCCCTGACCAAACCGCTGGGCACGGGTTGCATCACCACTGCCGCCAAGAACGATCGCGCCCAGGCCCAAGACGTTTCCGAGGCGGTGCGCTGGATGACTCGCCTCAACCGCGACGGGGCGGAAGCGGCGCTGACCGTCGGAGCGCGGGCCAGCACGGATATCACCGGTTTTGGTCTGCTGGGGCACGCCAGCGAGATGGCCGAAGCCAGCGGCGTCACGCTGGTGATCCAGGCCGGGCGCGTGCCGCTGATGGCCGGGGCCGAACGGTACGCGGAGCAGTGGATTTTCCCTGGTGGGTCGTCGGCCAACCGCGAGGCCTATGAGTCAGGCGTGCGCGTGGAAGCCGATCTGCCCGAAGAGCGCCTGATGCTGCTCTACGACGCGCAGACCAGCGGTGGGTTGCTGATCGCTCTCCCCGCCGATCAGCGTGACCGCTTCGCGGTGGAAATGGCCGCCCGTCAAGCCCCCTGGTGGGAAATCGGGCAGGTGGCGGAGCGCGGCGAGACCCCCATTGTCATTCAGCCGTAGACGGCAGTCATCAGGAAGCGGAAACCGAAAGTGTGGCGCGTGGACGTTACGAGACGGGGTTTGCGCGGAAGGAATGCAGATTGAGGTGAAATTCGGCGCGGCTGGGCCTTGACGGGGGAACGAGGCTATGCTATCATGTGCCTCGTTAACAACAGGGGGCGTAGTGTAGCGGTTAACATGCCGGCCTGTCAAGCCGGAGATCGCGGGTTCGAATCCCGTCGCTCCCGTGGCGGCTACGAGGGGAAATCTCACTCGTAGCCGCGTTTTTTATGTCCAAAACTCGTGCGATTTCCGCCGTTTCCTGCTCATCCTTTCCCAACACAACGCCAAAGTCACCATGTACCACCACCGCCAGGACTTTTCCCTCATGGACAAAGACCCGCTCTACGATTTTTTGGAGTAGCTGCTGGCGTGCATCCAGGGGGTTGTCCATCTGCTCGCACTGGTTCCAATACGCCTGGAAATTCTGGACCAAATCCGCCGCTTCGATCAGGTCGTCATAGTCAATCGGACGCAAGGCCTCCATCTCCAATTGGAGCTGCTGTCGTTTTTCGACATACTCCTCCCGTGAAATGAAACCCTGGTCCCAGCGGAAGTCGATACGCTCAATGATCTCCCGAATTTCTGCCATACGCTGCAACGCCATCGCATTATCGACCCGGCTTTGAACCGCCGCTTCCACCCGCTCACGAAACCCGTCCGGGATGATCAGATTGGACAGGATCGCCACGACCTGGTCATCCAGATCGACCACATCAATGTACGGCTGACCACAGGGGGCATACCCACGCTGACGCGCCAGACATCGGTAGTAGGCTTTCTCGTTCTCGGTGTGCCAGAAAGGACGCATCTTGCCGTAGTTGTCGTCCACCAGGCCATGTGGTTTATGGGCGATGCACTCGGCACAGAACACGCGGTCGTGCAGGAGGTAGGTACGATGCTGGCTGGGGATGGTGCTGCGACGCGCCAATCCCGCACGCACTTCCTGGCAGAGGTCGAACAGCTCGTCCGAGATGAACCCCTGGTGTTTGCCCTCATACCACTCTTTGCGCCCACGCGGGGACTGCTTGCGTTCACCCAAGGTGCCCGCATAGATGGTTTCGGCGTGCGATACGCGCCCGGTATACACCCGGTTCTGCAACATATCGCGTACCATCTCCTTGTTAATCGGCTGCTTGCCCGCACGCAGCTTCTGAATGATCGGCTGCGCGTTCATCCAATCGGCGATCTGCTGGTCGCTGAAATTCCCTGTGGAATACATCCGAAAAGCACGACGCACAATCGCGGCCACACGCAAGATGATATAGAGGCCTGCCGGGCGTTCCGGAGTCGCTTCTTTGGCAGTCACCAGCAGATATCCAATCGGAGCCACACTGCCGTTGAACTCCCCGCGCACAGCGCGCTGCTTCTTGGCGCGCTTGGTATCCGAACTCAGATTCCTTGAGAACATCGCTGCCTGGACCGCCAGCATCTGTTCAATCATGGCCCCGTAGAAGCTGTCGTCATCATCCTGGCTGACCCCTTCAACACAGTAGAGCTTGAGCTTGTACTCATGGCGCAGAAAAGCTTTCACAATGACCGACTGCTCAAAGTCACGCGCCAGACGGTCGAACTTCCAGACCATCAACGCATCAAACCTGCCCATTTCGGCGGCTTTCTGCATCTGCTTGAACCCTTCCCGGTCCAGGCTCCAGCCGTGTTCGGCCCCATCCTTATAGACACCGACAACTACACCCCCGCGTTGGCCGATGGCCTCACGGCAGACGATTTCCTGGTCTTCCAGGCTGATTTCATTCTGCATATCCGAGGAATAACGGGCGTAGATGGCGAAACGCATCCGTTTGTTACTGGTATTGCTTGACATGGGGATTCTCCTTATCTGCTGTTTCCGGCTGCTCATCGGACTTCAAAACATTCCTGGCAAGAATCAGCACGCCGCGAAGGGACTGCTTTTCAGTCTTTTTGAAGGGGGTGTATACGCCCTCCTCGACCGTGATCTTGCCCCCGGAGAAGATGTAACGCGGCATCGCCTACACCCTCCCCGCCGCCGGAACAACAAAGCGGCCCAATCCGACAGAGGAGTCAGTTGGGCCGCGAAATCCACACAGGACAGGAGTCCCATGATTCTGTATAATGCTATGCAGCCCGGTCACTGGCTTGCGCAGTGTCGGGTTAGAACCGTGTGGGGTGTTGGCGCACGCCGCACGGTTCGCCTTTTTGTTCTCGGCTGCCATCAAACTACACCACGTTGGCCCGTTTGTCAAGCCGCTGTGGGCCATTCTGGGGCTTCTGAAGGCCATTTTCATTGCGTCTCTCCTCACTTTTTTAGTGCACCGGCGGAGTCAAAATCGCATCCTGGCGCACCCGGCGCAGCTCGTGCGCCAGCCAGGTGAACACATCCCCACCCTGCAGGTGGAATTCGGTGATGTCTTTGCCATACGGCACACGGATGACATGCGCCCGTTTGGAAAGTGCTTGCAAGCGGGTAGCGCCTTTTGCCCCGGCCTGGTCCACGTCATAAGCGACCAGGATCAGCGGCACGGTCACCAGGTCGATGATCCAGCGGTCATTCAGTCCGGTGCCGGCACTGCCTAACGATACTGCCGTGACCAACGGTTCCGCTTCCTGGTGAGCCAGCAGCGCATCGAACTCCCCTTCGCAGAACAACACGGCTTTCGCGCCCGGCAGCGCATCACCCCGGTACAGACCGCTGCAGCTGCCACCGGCTATCTGGACATACTTGGGCTGCCCGGCAGCGCGCCGCACCTTCACCGCCCACACCGTCTCGCCGGTCAGCCACGGGAGGGTGATGCCGCACGGCACACTCAGCCCGGCAATGGTGCGCCACTGCCGATATCCACCCGGCACCACACCGAGATGCGCTTCCCGGATCGTCTCCCCCGCCAGCCCGCGACCGGTCAGATAGTCCAGCGCCTGTTCCCCCTGACAGGACCACAGCGTTTCTTCGGCCTGCTCCACCACCTGCCGGGCAGCGACCTGCCACTCGCTGGGCGGCGGCTCCGCCGGTGGAGCAGGACGGTTGGCTGCAAGCCTGGGCGCAGAACGCGGCGCTTCACCTAATGCCCGGAGCGCCTCCTGAAAACTCAGGCGGCGGTACCGCTGCAGCCAGTCGAACACATCCCCGCTTACCTGGCATTTGCCGAAGCAGCGAAACCCATCCGCCCACACCGCTAGGCTGTAACCTTTGCGCTCGTCGTGAAAGGGACAGCGCCACAGCAGCGCCTGCCTGCCGCGCATGGGAGCCGGTCCCAGGTCTTGCTCGACGATAAGCCGCAGGTCAACCTGCGCTTTCAGAGTCCGGGTATCCACGCCCATCACCGGCCACCCTTATTTGAATGTGTCACCGGCAAATGACATGGGACAGGTTGACAGGTTCGTGAACCTGTCGCGCCGCCGTGACACGTTCGGCCCAGACTGAAACGGCTCATGCGCTTACTCCGGATAGGGGGATTATGAACTCACTCACCGCAAAAACCCCTCGTATTTATTCGCGCTATGGTGTATAGCTTCAGACCACCTGCAAGGAACCCGTCACGCGCCGTGACAGGTTGACAGGTTCGTCAACCTGTCACGGCCCCTCGATCCCGACCAGCCGGTAACACTCCGCTTTCGGGCCGTGCTGGCCGCTGCGCGCGTAGTGCTGTTCGACCTGTCCATCCTGCTCCAGCGCCTTGAGGGCTTCCATCACCGGCTTGCGAGGCGAGCGCAGCGCGCGGTAGATGTCGCGGACCGACAAGCCGTTTGCGTTGGATGACAGCAGCTTGAGGATGCGCATTTCCAGGCGGGCTTCTTCGCTCTCACCCAGGTCATGCAAGAGGCGGTGCGCGGATGCCCGCCACGTCTCGACAATCTGTTGGGCGCGGTACCAGTGTGCCGCGCGCACCACCGGCCTGCCCTGCCGCCGCTCCCCCAGAGAAATCCAATCCAAGGCCGCCAAGATGATGGCGACCTTCAGCGCCTGGACATGCAGCCGCCCGTAGACGGTGCGCAACCGGTCATCCAGCGATGAGTTGGGAGCGGTCATGTCACGCAACACGCGCTCGTAGGCGTGCAGGGGTTCCCAGACTTCAGTAGCAGTCAGCGACCAGGGTTCGATGGCGGGCTGCTCGTCGCCGATGGTCTGTGGTTCCGGCGGTGCGGGCAGCGTCTCGTGCAACTGACGCAGCAGGCGCACCAAGTCCTGGGGCATGGTCGTGTCACGCGCGGCAATGCGCTCGGCATAATCCGGCTCCGGCGTGAGCAGCACAAAACGTGCCAGCGTCCCGTTGTGCCAATCATTGTGGCTGAGCGAGACTGACAGTTCCGCCGGGGTGGCGGCCCCCAGAATGGACAGCGCCGCATCCCGGATGACCACCAGGCCGCGATGGTTGGTGTTGGAGTCGAGGTAGTCCGGGCAGTCGTAGAGCTGCATCAGCAGTTCTTTCATGCCCGACATGTAATCCCGGCCAAACGACTTGAACAGCGCCGACAGCTCATCGCGCAGGATGCCGCGCTGCGCCGCGTAACGGTTGCCCTTGACCAGCCGCTCGCGGTCGCGGACCGGGATTTCATCAAAGTTGGGCGGCAGGACACCTCCCAGCATACTCATGAAGGCTTCCGGCGATCCCGGCTGGGGTAAGATCATGTGCGGCATGGCGGCGCGCGCCATGTCGTGCGCCAGGTTCAGCCCGGCGGACTTGCGGTAGTAGGTCGAGACCGCCACCGACATGATGTAGAGATTGGGGAAAACCCGCTGCCGCCAGGGCGTGTGCACATACAGGCGGCGGCCAATCGCCAGCGCCCCCAACCACAAGCCCGCGCCTTTGTGAACTCATGGCAGCCCTCCGTATCCTGCGCGGTGAGCCGCTCGTGGAACCGACGAATGGCCGGATGAGGATTGCCGTAACCCACGATTTCGCCGAGACCCATGCCCAGCCCCTCGATCCCTTTACTGAACTCCTCGACCAGGTAGTCTGCGTCGGGGTCTTCGCGTAAGATGATCTCGGCGGAGCGGATGATCTGGGTGCAGGCCAGCAGCCAGTAGTACGCAGCCGTGCCGCGCCATCCCGGCAATAGGGCGGCGTGGTCCAGCGTGCGGACCAGCGCACGACGCGCCGATTCGGCCAGCGCCAGCGTCGCCATTGAGGCGATCTGCTCATGCACTTCCCAGGGGCGTTTGCCGGTCACGAAGTGGTTGAGATGCCCGACTGCAAGCCTGACCAGCCAGGGGGTGTGATCGTCCAGTTCGCCGAGCGCCTCGCCGAGCCGCTGACCGGCTCCGGCGTGATATTCCGAGCCGACCAGCTCAAAGGATGCGTCGATGAGCAGGTTCATGATGCGGTTGTGGCGCCCGTCATACGTCTCCAACTGCGTCACCCGTTCGTCCAGACCCAGCGTCGCAGCCAGCGCTGCGCTGAACGCGCGATAGGTCTGGTTGTTGTAGTGGGCGTTGTACGTATCCAGCACCGGCTGGGGAATAGTCATCGTTTGGGACATACGAACCTCCGAGAAAACTCAGGATTTTCACGAGAGGCAAGTCCTGCTGTCGGGGAATGAGCAGAACCTGCCCGGCTCCTCTATCGCTCCCGGTTGCGGCCTGGACGTGGCAGACCGGCGGTGTGTGACCGGCACACCGTAGCCCCCGATCCACATTCAGTTTGCCCTTCCGGCGCAACTTGCGTTGCAGTCCACGACCATCGGGAACGCCCGCCGCACGGCGGGGTGCCGTGCGGCTTCGGAGGAGGTTTCATCTCGGAGCCGGACGCCTGCTCGATAGGGTTTCTGCTGCGTATAATCCGCAGCGCCGTGAAGCTGTTGCAGTCCACCCGTAGCAGGACCGGTTCGGTCGATGGGTTGTTAATGTGCGGTGTTCGCTGCTCTTGCGCGCGGCGCAGCAGGGGCCATGTCGGCTTGTCCCTGCACGAGTTTCTGGTGAGGGGCGATTGGCTTCATCAATCGCCCCGGCGCAAGCCCGGAAGAAACTCGTCGCAGCAGCCCGTAGGGCTGGACATGGCCCCGCGCCGCGCGATACTGGCGAACATCTACCGCACATTACCCATCGACCGAGGCCGATACTACTGGATTAGCTGTTGGCCGAACCTGCGTGCTTCTACGCCTGGCATGGGTGAGAAGAACAACCACAAGCACCCTCCGTGTCGTGACAACTACAGATACACTGGGATATGGGAGATAGACAACACCCCAGCCATGTCCACCAATCTGCGCCAGCATTGATCGCCATTGGCGTCCGGCCATAACCACCTAGTGCCAATTCACAGAACAGATCTTGACTTTTGGGGCGAGGAGGCTATGGTATGGAGCTTATGACTATCAAAGTGCGAACCCTCACCCCTGACGAAGTGGAGATATTGGATCATTGGCAACGAGCCGATGATGCCGTGAGCTGCCGGCGAGCGCGCATCTTGCGTCTGTCAACAGCAGGTTGGTCGTGCAGCGCGATTGCCAAGGCGCCGGGTATCCATGTTGAGACCGTGCGCAGCACCATCAAGGCGTTCAACGAAGGAGGGATAATAGCCATTGCCCCCCGGCCTCGTTTGAGGGGTCGCTGAAGTCCCTCGGAGCAGAGACAGGAAGTGGTGGAAGTGGCCCGCACGCTGATCCGGCAGAGGCCGCCTGCAGAAGCGGGGCGCGCCAGCTGGACCTTGCGACAACTGGCCGAAGCGCTGGTGCCGCGGGTGCGGATTTTCGAGGGTCTGCTGCCGCGCTGACGACCTTCACACCGCAGGTTAAAGCAGAAGAGGTGCTGGAATTGCGCGCCGATGGATGGCGACGACGAGCGACGGTCTGCCTGCTGCCCACACAATTGGGCGAGGCGACTCAGCGAGACTCTTTCCACACTACCAGCAGATTGTCTAGAAAATCCGCTACCGGTCCCCGCTTCAGGAGTGAGTGATAGGTCTGATTGTTATAGTCGCGCAGGCAGTGATAACAGCTTGTCTCCGGGCCACAGTCCTGGCAGCGCACCACACGGCTTGCTTCCCGCAGCACAAGGTAGAAGTTGTTGCGTATTTGCCGGACATGTCCCGCTCCACCTGGCACAGCATCATAGAGAACTATGCTCTGCCCCCATCCCCAGCCTTCTGAGCGAGGATAGAGCACTCCATCAATATCACGGCGCTCGATTTGCAGGGCATGGCTCGCGCCCTGAATAAGTGCGTACATCAGGGACAGCCAGAAAGAGAAGTCGTTGGGGTGCGGTACGTTCAGAGAAGATGATCCCATGAATCGCAGGTGCAGGGTGTCCGTCCTTTGGATGTGGCCGAGGGAAGCACGCACCCGGCGTGCATCGGTTACGTTTTCGGCCAGTCCACCCACCAAAGGAATTTCAAACCCGCGACCAAAAACGCCCTCGTTGACATACAACAGTTCTCCATCCCGCTCATACGCATAATAGACGTGAGGGCCCAGTACTTCCTCTGTAAGTGCACGCCCTGGAATTAGAGCTGAGCGCATCAGGTTTGGCTCAACACGTACGTATTGCTTGGCTGGTTTGCCGCTCTTCTGAGGATCCGCTCGGAAACCATCTGGGATCACGAATCTCAGCGTCTCGCGCCTGCGATTCGAGGGGGTGCTGTGACATACAGGGCATTCATGGGTCTGGTCGGTCGTCAGGGGGATGCCGGCCTCTGGGCTGATTTGCAGGTGATTGCACACCTCACAGATACGATATTCGCGATCGCGCACCGTGTCGCGGAAGAAAACCACGCTCTCGCTACGCCAGATGCGTTTGTCTGCCACTACCTCAGACCCCGGCGCGTATTCACGAATTGCATCGCTCAGATCGCGTTGCAGACGCAGGTGTTCGGTGTCACTGTCGGGGGGGAGCATCAGCTCCACTGTGTGCAACGGGAACGAGTAACTGGGTAGTACGCCCCGGTTGCTCAGGTAGTCGATCAATGATTCGTTCTGCAGGCGCTCCAGTAACTTTTCGTACCGTCTTTCGCGGTTGCGTGCTTTCTCGCGCGACGTGCGATCCCTCTGCGCACTCTCGATCTGCTGCCTGTAGTACTCCGCTGCGATCCGATAGTGCCCCTCGTAAACCGTCTCCATGTCTGTCGAATATGCCTCGATCCATTCTTCAACCGCTGTAGCACGGGTGCCCTTGAGCGTGTCGGCAAACTTCGCCAGTTGTGTGCGAATCTCGGTGTTGCGCAGGTCTAGCCATCTAGCCATGGCCCGGAAATGGGTATGGCCTTCCGACAGGTAGTCGTCGAAAAACGCCCCCGTCTTATCCAGGTTTTCATGACCAGCCGACATCTGGTAGCGCAGGAACATGCTGAGCAGGATCGCGTTAATATGCCTTCGTTGGATGACGGGATTGTCCAGGGCAATATATGGAACCCGCACTTTCCCGCGGATGATTTCTCCCGGCGCGTTAAAGTACGCCTGGTCGTGTGGGCGGTCGCCAGCCCAGGTCAGGATGAAGGCTGTGCCGCTGGTACGCCGTCCGGCACGTCCGGATCGCTGGCGATAGTTCGCCACCGTCGGTGGCACGTTGCTCATCACCACTGCTTGCAGATCGCCCAGGTCGATGCCCATTTCGAAGGTGGTGGAACAGCTCAGGATATTGATGTCTCCGTCACGGAACTTGTCCTGGTATTCTCGGCCTTTCTCCGCATCAAGTTGGGCGGTGTGTTCTTCTACTCGCATAGGAACGAGCGGCCGATCGAACGTCCAGAAGAAGAAATTATCGCGCAAGGTAGCTCGCTCAGCGACAGGACGCAGTGTGCCACCGCAGTTGGGATGTGGGCAAGGCAGAGAATCACCACGGTAGTACAGACGCTGGCATCGTTCGCAGCGATACCACTCGCAGTCAGTGCGGAAAAACAACCGGTCATTGCGTAACTGATAGCCGTCGCTTGGACACCCTTCCAGGAGATCGTTCTTCTGAAGCCATTCCCAAACCGCATTCAGGCTGTCTCTAACAGCCTCCTCGTCCGCGGGTAGACCATTAGTCTGCAACACCAACTGAACGTACTGGCGACGGCGCTGGCGCGGCGTCGCCCCAATCCAGGGCTGCTCGTGGGGACCTGGCTTTCCTTCGCGAATCAGACGTGGACTGAACCGATTGCGTCCAAAGGCCGGATCATCGTATTGAACCCCTTTGGGTAGAACGATCAGCTTTTTGCCGCGCACATCATCCAGTAGATACCCAACCAGCGTCTGGGTTTGCTCGATGGAGAGGCCGATCTGACCAGCAAGCGCGGCGAAATCCGGCTCGCGCCCTGCTTCAAAATAGGAGATGCCCACCAGCCCCAGCGCCTCAAGAGACTGGCGATCGGTGCGCCGTGTGGTGAACTCGGCGACAATCTGGGTCTGGACTTTCTGCTTCAGCCGGGCTTGTTGGCTACGACTCAAATACCGCTGGGTCGTTCGCCATTCTTCCGTATCAGGGTCGTTGTGAAAGATCTGATATTCCCAGGCCAAGTCGGTGCTGCGCCGGCTGACCTCTTCCAGATCAGGCCACCAGCCATTTTCCTCAGTCAGTTGGGAAATCGCCAAAGGAATGATGTGACGATAATTCTGCTGATTGACCACATCCTGTAGAAACGCGGCAAACCGCGCTGCGCCCTGGCGGCTGTCGTAAAAAGTCAGCAGTTTGCGTCCTTCGCCAGGCTTCCGCCTGATTTCATCCTTTGAAGCAGGGGGTAGAGCGCGATACAGCTCGTAGGCCAGGATAGACAGTGGCGTCAAGCCGCTCACAGTGATAGCCGTCGCAATCTCAGTCTCGGCAACCGCTTTTGAGCGGCAACGTGGACATTCGTTGAGCTGACTCAGCGGTTCGGTTCTCGTGCCACGCCTGTCCTCTCTTTTCACACTGACCTCGTAGAGTGGAAAAGACACGGGGGTTAAGCAAGAACAGGAGCTGATGCTGCCACAACGAAGGCATATATCTTTGTGCACAGACTCATAGTCCGAGGGACGACTCTCTTGTGGAGGCTGCTCTCCCTCGTCCTCCTCGCCGCTGGATAGCGCAATGTTTTCGACAATTGGCCTCCAGGTGAAGTAGTGCACGGCAGAATCCCCGAATAGATTCTCCGCCTCTGGCACAAGGTGTCTGTTCTCGTCTTCTTGCATGTGGAGATATGCCTGCCCGCACTCGCGACAGACATAGAGAGGGTAGACCAGGCAGCCACACCTGTCGCACCGTTCCCGGCGTTCGGTGAACAGCCGTGACCACTTTGCCTCTCCTGAGGATTCTTTGCCAGGGCAATGGGGGTTGAGGCAGACCCAGATGCCCTGTGGCGAACGCATGAACAGGTGATAGCGGGCGGGTAGTAGTGAGGGCTTGTCTGGGGCAGGACGGGCCATTGAACCCAGTTCGATCAGGCGATACAAAGCGTCCAGGCGCTTTTCGCTGTCCAGACTCCCAAAGATGTGAGCGGCGGCTTCCTCAACCGGTACAGGCTCCTCCAGTCGTTCAAGCATCCACTGGCGTAAGCCCGTCAGATCGGCATTGTCCTTGAGCGCATCGTACAGAAACGCCGCAACATCACGGTAATTGTCTGCCTGCCTGGCCACATACTCTGGGATCAAACCCATCGCGGATAGTTCCTGAGCGACCTTCGCCAGTCTACTGTTGCTCTCATCTCGCACGACCTCCATTAATCTCGCCAGGCGCTCGTCGCAGTATACCGCGGGATCAATGCGAGACAGATGAGCCCGGGCGGGCACGAACTCGCGCATGATCTCACCTGCGATGATGTCATCCTGGACGAAATCCTCGCCAAACAGATTTCGAGCGAAGTCAACAGCAGCTTGGGGATCATCGTCGGTGAGTGTGGCGCTGGTGGCGATACAGCGCATCTCGCCCGGCTGTTTGCCAAGACGGTGCTTCAGGCGGCGCAGCAACATCGCGACCTCGATACCCTTAGCGCCAGCATAAGTGTGTGCTTCGTCGAGTACGACAAAGCGCCATTGCCCCGATTGAAACAGAGGGGAATCTTGCGGGCGCAGCAGCAAGTATTCCAGCATCGCATAATTGGTGATCAAAATCTGGGGTAGTTTGCGCCCTGACCGGATTTCCTCCCGGCAGATGACTTCATTGGGGAGTGGATCACGTAAGCGCTGCAAAGCTTCTCGTTCGGTCTGACACAGTTCGCTGGTATAGCGACCAAAAGTGATTGCGGTGTCCTTAAGCACACGACGCAGGCGATCCAGCTGATCGTTAACCAGGGCGTTCATGGGATAGATCAACAATGCCCGCACTCCTGGCGTAGGATCGCGGAGTAAATCGTCCAGAATGGGGATTAGGAAAGCTTCTGTCTTGCCGCTGCCCGTACCGGACGAAATCACGACTCCACGTTTTTCTGCACATAGCCTGCGAATGGCGCCTTCCTGGTGCACGTACAATGGCACATCCGGTCGAATCGGCTCGCCATGCCTAAAGCACGGCAGATCCAGCAAGGCTGGAGTAAGCACACCTTCATTACATAGATCGTGCAGCGAGCAGCCGGTTCGGTAAGGAGGGGTCAGTTCCAGGAACGGTCCACGAACCAAGGCCCCAGGGCGATTCAGACGTTCTCTCAGCGCTGCCGCTAACTCGGCTTCTTGCCCATCACGGTTGACGTCGAATGTGGTGAGCAGGTAGTGAGCCAGGATGGCTCGGAGCTGTTGTGCTAATTGAATAGGGTTCATCGCTGTATGCCCTGTTTGCTGTCAGCCGCATCTGCGGAAGACACGTTCCCACCAGTTATTCAAGTCTCTTTGAGACCACAACTCTAAACCCCAGATCTTTCCTCTGTCTTCGAGGCTCTAGCTTGCAGCGCGAGGCAGCGCGAAATGCTGCCGATCCAACTGAAGTCCAGCCTCCGCCTCGAACACAGCGCGACTCTTTTCCCCACATCACGCCGTTTTTCTCTGCTTCTGGAGACTGATACCTGTCTTGCCAGATCGTCAGGCACCATTCCCAGACATTACCTGCCAGATCGCAAGCTCCATGGTTCGGGTTTGCCCCTTTTGGATACTTATGGACTGAACTTGTTCCTCCAGACCCGCTTCGTTTCCAGTTCAAGCGGGTAGGGTCCCATTCGTCACCCCATGGATATTTTCGCCCGTCCGGGCAGCGAGCGGCTTTTTCCCACTCGCACTCGCGTGCCAGCCGTACTACATAGTAATAAGGCGCTTCCGGCGGTTTGACGCCTGGCTGTTCGTTCAACCACTTGGCAAACGCCCATGCTTCATACCATGTCACGCCGACCACGGGGTGATTGAGACGGTGGTATCGTGGGTCTTCCCAATACTTGGGTTCGGTCCTGGTAGCCTTCCACCCCCAGCCTTCTGAAACCCAGTACTCATACTCGTTGTATCCCCCCGCTTTGACAAAAACGGCGTACTGTTCGACAGTAACGGGATACTTTGCGATCCAGAAGTCGTAAGGCAGGTCGAATTCGCCCCCGCTCCATGCTCTGTGTGCTTCGGGGTCACCTCCCATGAAAAACGGCCCTGCGGGTACGAGGCACCATTCAAAAGGTGGGATTTCCAGTACCTGGTCATCCGTATCAGCAACTTGC
>AMZC01000576.1_pt1 | contig 15268 bp, 14 predicted proteins | sample 948551 | NCBI WGS metagenome assembly AMZC01 (sample SAMN01120625, study PRJNA171369) | bioreactor sludge metagenome | biome: sludge; isolation source: anaerobic thermophilic cellulolytic sludge from lab reactor | place: China: Hong Kong, Shek Wu Hui wastewater treatment plant | collected... | reverse complement strand
AAATCCCCTCTCCACACGCGGAGAGGGGACTTAGCATAATACTTACCCCCCCCTCTCCGTGTATGGCTGAGGGAGCCGGGGGTGAGGTTTTCAAACGGCCAGTAAACCGTCGTCCGCCGCCGTTCACTTCCAGAGGCCCGCCATTAGGCGCGGCCTCTGGGTGTTTCTGCCATCAGCGCTGGCAAGATGCCTCCCACGCGGTAACATAGCGCCGCCTGTGATCTTGTCTTCGCTCTGTTGCGTATAACCGCACAGCGTATCGTTTCCGTCGGAGGCCGTAGCACTATGTCTCTGTTACGCCGTCTGTCCCTGGTATTACTGATCATGCCCGTCCTGGCTGCCAGCACCGGCCTGTCTTCGGCCACCGCTCAGGCAAATGACACCATCATCATCGGCACCACCGATCTGCCTGCCTCGCTCGATCCCGCCGAAGCCTACGACTTCATGGCCTGGGAAGTGCTCAGTCACCTCTATACGGGGCTGGTGCGACAGGTACCCGGCACACTGGACTACGAACTGGCTCTGGCAGAAAACTACACGGTCAGCGCCGACGGCCTCACTTATACCTTCACCCTGCGCCAGGGGCAGACTTTCAGCGACGGCACACCCATCACCGCGCAGACCTTCGTAGATTCGGTGACGCGCGTGTTGGCATTGCGCCGCCCCGCCCTCGCCCTGGTCGAACCCTATGTGGCCGGGGTCAACGCCCCGTCCGATGATGAACTGACCTTCACGCTCAAACGCCCTACGCCGTACTTCCTGCAACTGCTCGCCCTGCCCGCCTACTACCCCCAGCACCCCACCCTGGCGAGCGCGACAGCTCCGCAACCCTTCGGGGTGGACATTGTCGGCAATGGTCCCTATCGCCTGGAGCGCTTCACCGTGCGCCAGGAAATCGTCCTGCGGGCCGATCCGGCGTATACCCTTGGCCCTGCTCCCAAGACCACAAAGATCGTCTTGCGCCAGTTCGACCGCTCGCAAGACCTGCGCGAGGCGTTGCTGGCACACCAAGTAGACATTGCCTGGCGTGCCCTGCTGCTGGACGATGTCGAGCGTCTCGACGGGCAGCCGGGTCTCCGGGTACTCGATCTCCCGGCCACGCGCACTTTTTACCTCTATCTGAACCAGAACCGTGAACCCACCGACGATCCCCTGGTGCGCGAGGCCCTCACCCTGCTGATTGACCGGAGCGCTCTTGCGCAAGTTCTGGGCAGCCATGCCACGCCGCTCATCGCCCTGGTGCCTCCTGAGTTCGCGACAGCTTACGCCCCCTTGTGGCCAGGCGCGCCCGACATCCCCACCGCCGAAGCGACCCTGCGCGCCGCCGGTTACAAAGAACGGGGCACACCCAAGCTGAGCATCACCGTGGGCTTCTCCCTACCTCTGTACGGCGTGCCCTATGCCGACGCCGTCACCCGGCTGGTGCGAGCCAGCTTCCAGCCAACCAGCTTCGTGGACTACAGCACCTTCACCGACGTTGACGGGGCCACCTTCATGGACGTGCTGCAAGAAGGGGGTATCGGCCTGGCCGTCTTCGCCTGGACGCCAGTCGTGCCGCACCCTTACGCTTACCTGTTCCCGCTGCTGCACTCGTCGCAGGCGTTGCCTACCAACGGGCGCTTCGCCCGCCCAGAGCTTGATCTGTTGCTGGATCAGATCGCCGGGCAGGCAGACGCTGAGGCGCAGGCCGCGCTCTACGCTCAACTGGCCGAGTGGGTGCTCGACGATCACGCGCTGGTTCCCTTGTGGCAGGATCACCTGCAGATCGTCGCCTGGGACACGATCGAGGGGATCGCGGTAGCGCCGAACTACTGGCTGAGCTACGGTCAGCTTGCCCGCCGCTGACTCTTCCACAAGAAAGTACAGAAGCCGCGTTGGTCTGGGCGCGGCTTCTGTCGTCAAAGCAGGATGTCACATCAGAACGGCATCACGGCTTGGAATCGTAGCCGGGGCCGCTCTTGAAGAACTCATAATTCCACTTGATGTCCTGCGTCAGGTCAACGATTTCGCCGCCCTGCGCAGCGACACGCTGCTTGGTCTCGAAGGGGATGCGCTCCTGTCCCGCGGACATCTCGTAGGCGCTGGGCACCTCTTCCTCGACGAAGATGGCCTCGAAGGGGCACTCAGGCACACACGCCCCGCAGTCAATGCAGGTATCGGGATCGATGAAGTACCAGGGCCACTCGTTTTCTGGGAAACCGGGCACGATACAATCAACGGGGCACACCTCGGCGCAGGCCCCGTCGCGCAAACACAGGCTGGTGATGATGTGAGTCATGTGTTCCTGCTCCTTATGGTGGTATCCACCCAAAAGCCCTTCGGGCACTACTTGGTCTTCCGATACTCCACGAGGCCCATATGCGGCCTTCAGCAGTGGCTGCGCCGGGACATCACGGGGTACCAACCATCACTATAGCAAACCAGACTGCACTTGTGCAAGCGTTATGGATATGATCATTCCTCTGTCATTCAGGCAGACTCTTCGCCGCGATGGGCTGGCAGGGTGAAGCTGAAGGTGCTGCCCTGGCCCGGTGTGCTTTCTACCCCGACGCTGCCCCCCAGTTTCTCCACGATACGCCGGACAATGGACAACCCCAACCCATGCCCGCCGCCGTGATGCGTCGCCTTGCGGTTGAACTCAGCGAATAGATGCTCCCGCGCTTCTGGAGTGATGCCCGCCCCATTGTCTTTGACCCAGAAGCGAATCAGGTCGCCCTCACGGGTTGCGCCCAGTTCGATGCACGGTGGAGAGCCGCCGTACTTGATGGCGTTGCTCAGGAGATTCTCCCACACTTCCTCCACCCACGGCGCGTACCCCAGGGCCACCGGCCAGTTTCGCGGCATACTGATCTCCGCTCCCCTTTGCTGAATCTGTCGGCTCAGCCGTGACCTGGCCTCGGCCACGATTATCTCCGTCTTCAGCGCGCTGAGCGTGACACTCTCCTGCCGGACGCTCGCCAGCAACAGCAGCTCGTCCACGATGCGCACGATTTTGAAGGCCATGTTCAATTGATCGTCTGCCAACTGCGCCGTCTCTTCGTCTCCCAGCTCGCGCAGACGATCGGCCACCAGTTCGCTCAGGCCGATGATGACCGAGAGCGGATTCTTGAGATCGTGCGCCACCGTATGGGCAAAGGCATCGAGTTCGGCGATCAGCTTCTCTCGTTCCTCGATTTCCTGCTGCAGCGCCACATTCTTCAGCCGATAAATCTCCGCCTGCTGACGCGCCTTTTCGGCCTCATGCGTGGCCTCCAGGCTGCGCACGCGGACCGAGAATATCTCCTGAGAAGTATCCTGATTCAGAGTGTGGAAGCGCTTGTAATGCTCCAGGCTCTCGCGCAGGTGTCCCGTGCGCTCATACACTTCGGCCAGGGCTGCGTGAATCTCGGCCAGGACGGGCTTGCTGCCAATCTCTTCGGCCACCTCACGTGCCTGCTCCAATACCAGCAATGCCTGCCCCGCCTTGTCCTGATCCAGCAACAGGTGACCAATGTCCAGCAGGATAGCCGCCTCGAACTGCCGATAGCCGCGGTCTCTGGACAGCGCCAGTGACTGTTCGAAGTAGTGCAGCGCCTGTTCGGGGTCTCCCGCGGCGCGGTAGATTTTGCCAATGTTGCCCAGGGCTTCTGCCTCAGCGCGCGGGTAGGCGATCTCGCGATCCAGGGCCAGGCTCTGCTGCTCGTAAGCCAGCGACCGTTCGTAATCGCCCAGCAGCAGATAGGCCTTGCCGATGCTATCGAGCGCCTGCGCCTCACCGTGCCTGTAATCCAACTGCCGGTGCATCTCCAGGCTGCGCTCAAGCTGCACCAGCGCCGCCTGCCGGTCGCCCAGGTGCAGCAACATGTAGCCGGTGTCGTTGAGCACGCTGGCGATCAGGTGAGGGTCGCCGCTCATTTCGGCCAATCGCTGCGCGCGATAGCCCAGCTCCAGAGCCAGCGAGGCATTGCCCAGGAAGTAGTGAATCCCCGCAAGGTGATTGACCGTGTAGGCTTGCTTGCCGCGCTCACCCAACACATCGAAGAGGATCGCCGCCTGTAGCCCCAGTTCGAGCGCTTCCTGATACCTGGATTGATCCCAGGCCAGTATGGAACGGATCATCAGACTGTAGGCCAGCCCATACTGATAGGGGGCTTCACCGGTGTTCGCCAGGCTTGCGGCTTCTTCCGCCAGGCTCTGGCTACGCTGAGGGTCGCCGTGCAGCAGTGCCCAGGCCTGATCGTTGAGCCGATCAACCTGTTCCTCGCGGGATGGACTTGTCAGGCGGTGCAGGTCGAGTTCAGTAGAGTCATAGCCCATAGTCGGACCACTCGTTCGTTGCAGTTCACAGGGGCGGACACAGTACGATTTGCGTTGGAACGCTTTAGTATAAAACCGGTTGCGCCATACCTGCAAGCGCCCTGCAAAGAGACAAGCAGTCAGGCTGATGACCTGCGTCTGAGACGGGGAAAATAAAAAGGGGCGAGTTTTCTCTCGCCCCGTGCTGCTCTTGGTTCGCCTACGACCTGGCGTTGTAACCTGGGCCGTTGCGGAAGAACTCGTAATTCCACTTGATGTCTTCCGTCAGATCGACGATCTCGCCACCCTTGGCCGTGTAGCGCTGCCCGCCGTGCGGCACGCGCTCCTGGCCGGGTTTCATCTCGTAGGCGCTGGGGACTTCGTCCTCGGCAAAAATCGCCTCATAGGGGCACTCGGTCGCGCACGCGGCGCAGTCAATGCAGGAATCCGGATCGATATAATACCAGGGCCATTCGCTCTCCGGAATGCCGGGTACAATTGCCTCGGAAGGGCACACATCCGCGCAGACACCGTCGCGCAGGCACAGGCTGGTCACCACGTGTGGCATGGTAATATCTCCTGAGAAACTTGGTCTCAACACTTCTTTCACTATACCCCACCTGCACCCCCTGTCATGTGAAAAAACACACTCAGAACGGTTGACGATAGGCACACCTTCGCCTGCCTCACCCCTCAAAAAGACGGGCCAGGCCGAAGCGTATACTCCGGTCTGGCCCGCTTCTCTCACAAGCTCTGGTGCGTGCTAGCCGCCCGCAGCCGCCTTGAAACGCTCGGCCACGTCCGCCCAGTTGACCACGTTCCACCACGCCTCGACATACGCCGCGCGGTTGTTCTGATACTTCAGGTAATAGGCGTGCTCCCACACATCCAGCACCAGCAGAGGCCGCACGCCCCACTGCGTCAGGTTCTGGTGCTTCTCCGCCTGCAAGACCTCAAGCTGCCGGGCCAGCGGCTCCCAGACGAGCAGCGCCCACCCGCTGCCCTCGACCTGATTGGCCGCCGCCGAAAAGTGCGCCTTGAACGCGGCGAAGCTGCCGAAATCCCTGGCGATCTGCGCGGCCAGTTCGCCGGACGGCTCTCCGCCGCCACCGTTACCCGCCGGCGCCATGTTCGGCCAGAAGATGCTGTGCAGCAAATGCCCCGACCCGTGAAATGCCGCTTCGCGCGACCAGTGCTTGACCAGGCCCAGATCGCCTGCAGCGCGGGCCTGCTCCAGCTTGTCCAGCGCGTTGTTCAGCCCGTTCACATACGCCAGATGATGCTTGTCGTGATGCAGGCGCATGGTCTGTTCGTCAATGTACGGTTCCAGCGCGTCATACGCATATGGCAGAGGAGGCAACTCATATTTGATAGCCATTTTTCGTTTCTCCTTGTGCGTGTTACTACACCCCTGCGGGGTGCCAGACCGTTACCAGGGACGGCGACCCCGCCCAAAGAGAGAGGCGCAATGAGACGTAGCATGGCTGGTGTCGCCGCAAGTTCACACAGGGATTATAAGAAAATCCACCGCGCACCGCCCAATAAGAATCGCGTTGGAGTCAGGTCACCAGGGCATGTCGTCCGCCCTGCCAGCCAACGAAAACGGGCGCGGCTCATCGGCCACGCCCGCCAGCAATCCCCCACGGAGCCAAGCTACAGCCCCACCATCGTCCGCCGCAGCAAGGCCAGGTCTTCCAGGGCGCGGCCCGCCCCCACCGCCACGGCCACCATCGGGTCCTCGGCGCGATAGGCAGGCACGCCCACCTTCTGCGTGATGTATACGTCTATGCCGCGCAACAGCGCACCGCCGCCCGTCAACACAATGCCCCGGTCTATGATATCCGCTGCCAGTTCCGGCGGAGTCTTCTCCAACACGCTCTGCGCCGCGCTGACGATAGTTTCCAGAGGTTCGCGGATGGCCTCGACCACCTCGCTGGTGGTGATGGTGATCGTGCGGGGCAGCCCGCCGACCTGATCGCGCCCCTGAATCTCCATGCTGAGTTCCTGGCCGATGTCCACCGCCGCGCCAATCTGAATCTTCACCGACTCAGCCGTCGGCTCGCCGATGACCAGGCTGTATTTGCGCCGCACATAGTTGATGATCGCCTCATCCAGGCGCATCCCACCCATGCGGATGCTATCGGCCACCACGATCCCATTCATCGCCAGGACTGCCGCTTCGCTGGCCCCGCCCCCCAGGTTGAAAACCATGTTGCCCGCTGGCGTGCTGATCGGCAATCCGGCCCCCAACGCCGCCAGCAGCGGCTCTGGCAACAGGTACGCCGCGCGCGCCCCCGCCCGTACCGCCGCCTCGTGTACGGCGCGCTTCTCGACGCTGGTCACACCATAGGGCACGCTCAACATGACCTCTGGCCCGCGGAAGTGCAGCCGTCCGCTCACCTTGCGGAAGAAGTAGCGCAACATGGCTTCGGTCACTTCGTAATCGGCAATGACGCCATCGCGCAGTGGCCGCAACACCTCGATATGCTCTGGATGGCGTCCGTACATATCGCGGGCTTCCTGTCCCACCGCCACCACGCGCTCTTCTTCGATGGTGAGCGCCACCATAGACGGTTCCTGGAGCACGATCTGCCCGTCGGCGTAGATCATGACCTTGTTCGTGCCCAGGTCTACCCCCAGTTTTCGCGAGAACAGTCCCATATGAAAGTCGCTTTCCCACGTCGCCGGATTGCGTGTTGTGTCACAACGTATACCGCAAGCCATCGCAACACGCGAAAAAACAACGCACCGGGAACGTATCCGGCGCGTTGTCTCGTGCGCGGCATGATTTCCCGCCGTGCGATCAGGATTCCTCGTCTTCCAGGCTGCGCACCCGCTGCCCCCGCGCCTGCACGCGCCCATAGACCCTGGCGGCGATTTCTGCCCGCCGTAGCTCCTGGGCAATCTCTGCCCGCTGCGCCTCGGAGGGGGTTTCGGCCATCAGGTCGCGCGCGCGCTTACGCGCCGCCTCGATCTCCGCCATATTCAGCTCGTAGACCGACTCGGCATCGTCCGCCAGCACGGTCACTTTGTGAGGGCGCACCTCCACCACCCCCCCATAGACGACGAAGCTCACCACATCCTTGCCCTCGACGATGCGCAGTTCGCCGAAAGCGAGCGTCGTCAGCAGCGGGGTATGGTTGGGCAGCACGCCCATTTCGCCTTCGCTGCCGGGGATGATCACCATGTCGGCGCGGTCCGTGTGATACAGCCGCCGCACGCGCGACACCACCTCTACTTCCAGCGGCATGGTCGTCTCTCCTCTGGCTGGCACGCGCGTTCAAACTGCGCCCGGCCAGCCCGTTGTTATGCCTCGGCCTGCGCCTTGCGGTAACGCTCCAGCACATCCTCGATCGGCCCGGCCATGTAGAACATCTGCTCCGGAATATGATCCAGCTCGCCGTCGAGGATCATGCGGAAACCGCGCACCGTGTCCTTCACCGGCACGTAACGTCCCTCGCGCCCCGTGAATTGCTGCGCCACGAAGAACGGCTGGCTCAGGAAGTACTGAATGCGGCGCGCGCGGGCCACGATCAGCTTGTCGTCCTCCGAGAGTTCGTCCACGCCCAGGATGGCGATGATGTCCTGCAGGTCCTTGTACCGCTGCAAGACCTGTTGCACCTCACGCGCTGTGCGGTAGTGCTCCTCGCCCACGATGTTCGGGTCGAGGATGCGGCTGGTGCTCGCCAGCGGATCGACCGCCGGATAAATGCCCTGCTCGGCAATGGAGCGTTCCAGCGCCAGCGTGCCGTCCAGGTGCGCGAACACCGCCACCGGCGCGGGGTCGGAATAGTCATCGGCGGGCACGTACACTGCCTGCAACGAGGTGATCGAGCCGCGCCTGGTAGACGTGATGCGCTCTTGCAGATCGCCCATCTCCTGCGCCAGCGTCGGCTGATAGCCCACCGCCGAAGGCATACGCCCCAACAGCGCCGACACTTCCGAGCCACTCATGGAAAAGCGGAAGATGTTGTCAATGAAGAGCAACACGTCGCGGCCCTGGTCGCGGAAATATTCGGCCAACGCCAGGCCCGTCAGCGCCACGCGCAGCCGCACTCCTGGCGGTTCGTTCATCTGGCCGAAGACCATGGCCGTCTGGTGAATCACACCGCTTTCCTGCATTTCGCCATAGAGCTGCGTGCCCTCGCGCGTGCGCTCGCCCACCCCCGCGAAGACGGAGAAACCGGCGTGCTCCTTGGCGATGGAGCGGATCAGCTCCATGATCACCACTGTCTTGCCCACGCCTGCTCCGCCGAAAATGCCTGCCTTGCCGCCCTTGCGAAACGGGGCGATCAGGTCAATGACCTTGATGCCCGTCTCGAACATCTCCACCGAGGTTGCCTGCTCCTCGAACGGCGGGGCTTTGCGGTGAATCGGGTAATAGACCTCAGCCTCGACAGGGCCTTTGCCGTCAATGGGGCGACCCAGCACGTTGAAGATACGCCCCAGCGCCACCTCGCCCACCGGCACCATGATCGGCGCGCCTGTCGCATAGGCTGGGACGCCGCGCTGCAGGCCATCGGTAGCGTCCATCGCCACACAGCGCACGCGGTTGTTACCCAGGTGTTGCTGCACTTCCAGGATCAACGGTTCCTGGCCGTCGCGTGGCACGCGGATCGCGTCGTAAATCTCTGGCAGGTCTGCGCCTGGCGGAAAGGCCACATCCACCACGCCGCCCAGAATCTGCGCGACAGTCCCCTGCACCTCTTGTCTGACTCTCGCCACCATACGCTTCTCCTCTAAGCACGAGCGGGGCTACTGGCCCGCCTCCGACTGCCGCAGCGCTTCCACGCCGCCCACAATGTCCAGAATCTCATTGGTGATTGAAAGCTGCCGCGCCTTGTTGTATTCCAGTTGCAGCACCCCGCCCAGCGATTCGGCGCTCTCCGAAGCGTTGCGCATGGCGATCATGCGCGCGCTGTGCTCGCTGGAGAGACTCTCGCGGATCGCCTGCAAAATCTGTAGCTCGGTGAAGCGCGGGATGATCTCATTGAGGATAGCCGCAGCGCTCGGCTCGTAGATGTAGTCGCGGTTGCGGTAGCGCACTTCCGGCTCCGGCTCCACCAGCTCCATGATCTCGCGGCTGCGCGCCTCGAACGGACGCAGCGGCAACAGCGGCAACACGCGCGGCTGTTGCGTCACCGTGTTGATGAAGTTGGTATAGGCGATGAAGACTTCGTCCACCGGCTCGGTCAGGAATTCGTCGAAGACCACCCTGGCGATCTGCGCGATGTCGCCCAGATCGGGGTCGGCGGGCAGGTGCGAGAATTCCGCCACGATTTGCTGATCGCGCAGATAGGCGGGGGCAGTCTCGTCGCGCTCCAGCCGGGCGATGTAGCGCCGGATCAGGTCGCGCCCCTTGCGCCCCACGGTGATCCAGTGCACAGGCCGCTCATACTGCTCGACGAAACGGGTAGCACGCCGCACGATGTTGGCGTTGTACGCCCCCGCCAGGCCACGATCGCCGGTGATGAGCAGAACCGCGATCCGCCGCACCTCTGGCCGCACTTCCAGCAAGGGATGCAGTGGCACGCCGGTGCTTTGCGCGGCCACATTGACCAGCACGTCGTAGGCGTGCTGTGCGTAGGGCCGGCTGGCCAGCACCGCCGCCTGCGCCTTGCGCACCGACGATGCCGACACCGCTTCCAGCGCGCGCGTCACCTGATTGATGTTCTTCACCGACCGGATGCGGCGTCTGATCTCACGTGTCGAGGGCATCTGCCTTCCCCCTTCTGGTCAGCGCCGCTAATCGGCGGCGTGCAGTTCGGACCACGCCACGTTGAACCCGTCAATGGCTTCGGTCAACAGCGCCTCTATCTCCGGCGTCATCTGGTAGTTGACCGCCTTCACCCGCTCTTCCAGGTCGGGATAATTGCTGTGCAGGTAGGTCAGGAATTCCGCTTCCCATTGCTTGACCTGCGGCACTGGCACGTGATCCAGCTTGCCGCGCGTGCCAGCGAAGATCAACGCCACCTGATCCATCAGCGGCGTAGGCTGATACTGCGGCTGCTTCAGGATTTCCTGCAGGCGCATCCCACGGTCAAGCTGCTGCTGCGTGGCCTTGTCCAGGTCGGAGCCGAACTGCGCGAAGGCGGCCAGGCTGCGGAACTGCGCCATATCCAGGCGCAACATGCCCGCCACCGTCTTCATAATCTTGCGTTGCGCGTCGCCACCCACCCGGCTGACGCTCAGGCCGGTGTTCACCGCCGGACGCACACCCGAATAGAACAGATCGCTTTCCAGGTAAATCTGCCCATCGGTGATAGAAATCACGTTGGTCGGGATGTAGGCCGAGACGTCGCCCAGCAACGTCTCGATGATGGGCAGAGCGGTCAGGCTGCCGCCCCCGCGCTCCTTGGATAGCTGCGCGGCGCGCTCCAGCAGGCGGCTGTGCAGGTAGAATACGTCGCCCGGATACGCCTCGCGTCCTGGCGGACGGCGTAGCAACAACGAAACCTGGCGGTAGGCCCAGGCATGCTTGGAAAGATCGTCGTAGATCACCAGGGCATCGCGCCCCTGCTCCATGAAATACTCGCCCATAGCGCATCCGGCATAGGGCGCGATGTATTGCAGCGCCGCCGGATCAGAAGCCGATGCCACCACGACGATGGTGTGCTCCATCGCACCATACTGTTCGAGCGTCGCCACCACGCCGGCCACCTGCGCCCGCTTCTGTCCGATCGCCACGTAGATGCAGATCAGGTCCTGGCCTTTCTGGTTGATGATGGTATCAATGGCGATGGCCGTCTTGCCCGTCTGCCGGTCGCCGATGATCAGTTCGCGCTGCCCGCGCCCGATGGGGATCATGGCGTCAATGGCGCGGATGCCCGTCTGCACCGGGCGAAATACGTTCTGGCGCTCGATCACACCGGGCGCGATGCGCTCGATGGGCAGGTACCCGTCGGCCACGATCGGCCCCTTGCCGTCAATGGGATTGCCCAGCACGTCCACCACGCGCCCGATCAACCCATCGCCCACCGGCACCGAGACGATACGTCCTGTGCCGCGCACCTCGTCGCCTTCCTTGATGTCCACGTAATCACCCATGATGATCACGCCGACATTGTCTTCTTCCAGGTTGAAGGCAATGCCCATCACCCCGTTGGCGAACTGCACCAGCTCCTGGGCGCGCACTCGCTCCAACCCGCTGACGCGCGCAATGCCGTCGCCCACTTCGACGACATAGCCCACGTCCACCGCCTTGATCTCACGCTCGAAGCCCTTGATCTGCTCCAAAAGCCCTTTGGTGATCTCTTTGGTTAGCTCCGCCATATAGCCTGTTCTCCTCGCCGCCAGGGCAAGCGTTCCCGAATAATTCAGGCAGGGCACGCCGCCCCGCGCCATCGTCATAGAAGGCACAGAACAGCATCCCTGATCGCGTCCGAGATGCAGATCGCACCGCGCTGCTGACCGGTCTGCAGGCACCTACCGCTACGGTCACCAGCCAGCATTGTAAAATATAGAACAATTAAAGGCAATTTTCAAAAAACTTATGATAATTTCTGGGGGAGCGGCCTACCCCTCGCCCTCGTCGTGATTGTTCTCGTCCGGGTGCCGCCCGGCCAGGCGCGACACTTTGCGCCCGCCGCCCAGCCCCACGCTGCGCTGATACGCCGCCCAGATGGCCCGCGAAACCACCGTGCGCAGGCCGCCCTTCTCCAATTGATAGAGCGCTTCCGCCGAAGTCCCGCCGGGGCTGGTGACTTCGTTGCGCAGCATGGCTAGGTGTGCCCCCGACTGCGCCGCATACTCCACCGAGCCGCGCATGGTCTGCAAGACCAGCTTTTCCGCCACATGGCGTGAGAAGCCCAGGTGCACCCCCGCGTCTACCATCGCCTCCATGAAGAGAAAGACATGGGCCGGGCCAGTGCCGCTGAGCGCCGTCGCCATATCCAGATAGTCTTCGTCCTGCACGAAGATCTCTTCGCCGAAGGCGCGCAGCAACATCCGCGCCTGTTCGCGCTGCGGTTCGGGGACTTCGGACGTGGCCGTCCATACGCTGATGCCCTGCCCAATGCGCGCCGGTGTGTTGGGCATCACCCGCACCACCGACGCATTGGCCAGCCCGTCGGCGATCTTCTTGATCGGCGCGCCCGCCACGATGCTCACCACCAGCGAACACGTGCGCGCACCACCCCGCACTTCCGGCAAGACCTTGTCGAGCACCTGCGGCTTGACGGAAAGCACCAGGATATCGGCTTTGGTCGCCGCTTCCAGGTTGTCCGTGGTCGTGCGGATGCCGTAACGCGCCGCCAGTTCGTCCAGCCGTTCCTGGCGCGGGTCCGCGGCGATAATCTGCGCTGGCAGGATCATCTGCTGCTTGAGCAGACCATGAATCATGGCCTCGCCCATGTTGCCGCTGCCGATGAACGCAATGGTCAGGTCTCCAAACATGCCCGTTGCCCCCTCGAAATCGCTGGCGCTGATCCTTAAAGGTACTGCACCGTAGCAGGCTTACGGCGTCAGGTAGTACGTCATGTGTTGCAGGTGCGCCGCCGGATCAATGTATTGCACGCGCACTCCCGGTGGCACCGTGATGGTGATCGGCGCGTAATTGAGCAGCGCCTGCACGCCCGCTTCGACCAGCTTGTCGGCGACGCTCTGCGCCTCCGAGGCGGGCACGGCGATCATGGCGATGCGGATGTTCTGCCGCGTGATCTCCTCGACCAACTGACTCATGGGCAGCACGGTCAACTCGCCGATGCGTTCGCCCACCTTGGCCGGGTCAGCGTCGAACAGGGCCGCCACCCGGAAACCGCGCGCCTGAAAGCCGCGATAGTGCGCAATGGCCCGCCCCAGGTCGCCAATGCCTACTACCGCCATCAACCACTCCCGATCTACCTTCAGAATCTGGCGCAGTTGCTCATACAGGTAGCGAACATTATAGCCGGTCCCTTGCTTGCCAAACTCGCCGAAGTGCGACAGGTCCTTGCGTATCTGCGCCGAACTGATCCCCAGGCGCTCGCCCAGTTCGTGCGAGGAAGTATACTCGCGATTCTCCTGGATCATGCGGTTGAGGGCACGCAGGTAAATTGGCAAGCGCCCGATCACGATATCTGGAATAGCAGCTTTGTTTCCCATCCAGTCGCGGCTCCCTTCTCGCCCGACGGCTGCGCTCTCATCGTCCTGATAATATGCCCGGAAATATGGCTCATGGAGAAATGTGAATAGTATAACAAGCCTAGCACGCTTCGCACATAAAAACAATAATCGTTCGAAAAAACTCACCTATTTCGCTCTGATCATTGTCCGGGCGACCTCACCCTGCTATCATCCCCTCAGCGTCTGTGCCTGTCAGGATCATCAGCCATGCCTCAATCTCGCTCAGTTGCCCGCCTCACCCGCCGTGATCTGCTCGGACTGGCAGGCATGGCCGCTGCCGGAAGTGGCCTGGCCTGTCTGGGTACCGTGCTCGGTTACCTGGCCCTGGATCGCCTGATCAGTCCGTCACGCCCCACGGTTACGCTGTCGCCGCCTCCGACGCGCCCTGCCTTGTTCAAGCAGATCGATCGCCCCGGCATCCTGACTCGCCAGGACTGGGGCGCGCAGCCCCCGAATCACGAAGCGCCCAACGAATCCGGCTTCTACAGCGCCGAAAACCCCGACGGCTGGCGCGTCTACGAGGAAGACCTGCGCCAGGTGTACCGCACCGTCGTCATTCATCATTCTGTCCTCTACGAAGGCGACGATCTGTCCACCATGCGCGCCATCCAGGAGCAGCATATGGACCTGCGCGGCTGGGCGGACATCGCCTATCACTTCGGCGTCGGCCAGAGCGGACAGGTCTTCGAAGGCCGCCCGCTGACCGTGCGCGGCACGCATGTGCAAGGCTTCAACACGGGCAGCGTCGGCGTCGTCTTCCTGGGCGACTTCTCCGTGAGCTACCCCACCTCCCTTCAGTTCGAAGCCGGACGCCGTCTGATTGACTGGCTGGCGCTGCGCCTGGAACTCACCCATCTGGCCGGACACAGCGATTTCAACGGCGACACCGACTGCCCTGGCCAGCACCTGCGCGAGATGTTACCGCTCCTGGCTCAGTCAGCCGGGCTGACTCTGGGCACCGGCGGCTATGTGGCCGCCCAGGGATGAGCCGCGCCCGACCGGCCACAGAATCAAAAACGCTCCCTCTGCGGAGCGCCCTTCCCTGACGACCGATACCTTCACGCCAGCGCCCGACGGCCCCGATACCACACATACCACGCCGCCCCCAGGACGACGGCCAGCGCTCCGATGCCAACGGTCAACACGGAGGGTTCGCCTTCTCCTGCCAGCGATTCGCCAGGAGGATAGCCGGTCGCCGGCAGCCCTGTCGGCGCGAACAGTTCGCCCACCGCACTTTGGGCAAAGACGCCCGTCGGCCCGTTGCCCGCCAGCACCACCTGCGTGACCAGCACCCCGTTGACCGGCGCGTGCAGCACAGTGGTACGGACAGACATCCTCACCGACTCTCCGGGCCGCAATTCGGGTACAGAGAGAACCGCCGCGCGGTCGCTGGTGGTCACGACGCCCTGCGAGCTTTCGACATGCTCGATGCGCAGTTCGGCCTGCGGCGTGACAGTGATTATCAGATCGCGTCCGGGCGCTGTGCCCGTATTGTGCAGAGAGACAGTCCACAACACCGGCTCGCCCGGCAGCCCCAGCGCTCCCGCAACGGGCATCCCTGTCACGGTGAGCGCGGCTTGAAATGTCGGCTCTCCCCTGGAAGCCGGACAGAAGGGATTTTCTGCATCCCCTACTGCGACCTTCTCGACACAGCGAGCGATCGCCGGGCTGGACGGACAGGCAGCGGCGCGCACAGGGCGTACCCGCTCGCCCACAGCCAGCGTCCCCAGCAAAACCAATACGCCGAGCAGCAATAGCGCCGCTTTGTGTCGCATGTTCCCCCTGAATCGTCCAACATCTTTGCGCTCATTATACCTGTCGCTTGCCGGTCTGTAAAAAGAGTTGTGCTGCCCTGCTCTGCAGCAGGGTGCGTGCAAAATGTGTCAGGCAG
>AMZC01000133.1_pt1 | contig 15336 bp, 12 predicted proteins | sample 948551 | NCBI WGS metagenome assembly AMZC01 (sample SAMN01120625, study PRJNA171369) | bioreactor sludge metagenome | biome: sludge; isolation source: anaerobic thermophilic cellulolytic sludge from lab reactor | place: China: Hong Kong, Shek Wu Hui wastewater treatment plant | collected... | reverse complement strand
GGAGAAGGGGGCGGGGGATGAGGGCCATCCAGCGCACCAGGGTTGCTCGACACCCTTTGCATGCACCCGTGACAGGCGTTTGGAGGCATCCGCTATCTGCATAAACTGCCGATCACGCCCACTCCGTCTCGACGCGCGTGCGCACCAACACCTGCCCGCGCCGGATCACCGTGCGCTGCGGCGAATGACGGCGCAGCGCGTCCACCGGCGAGACTGCGTCCAGCAACACCAGGTCGGCGGGCGCGCCCGGCTCCACGCCGTAAGCGGGCAGGCGCAGCATCCGGGCAGCGTGATAACGGGGCATGTCAAAGGCGGCCTGAATCTCGTCCGGCGCGGCCAGGTGCGCCGCGTGCGCGGTGATCAGCGCCACTTCCAGCGGGTCCATGCGCCCGTAGGGGTAGAACATGTTCTGCACGTCGTCCTGCCCGCAGGTGACGTTGACGCCCGCCGCCAGCAATTCTTTGACACGGGCGATGCCGCGCCGCACCGGCTGTGGGTCGTGCCGCCCTTCCAGCAGCAGGTTGATCGGCGCGTTGGTGATCACGTGCACGTCCGCCTGCCTGACCTTTTCGATGATGCGCGCAGCCATCGCGTCGTCCCAGGCGGCCATGGCGCAGCAATGCCCCGCCGTCACGCGCCCTTGATAGCCGTTGGCAATGGTCTGCTCGGCCAGCGGCTCCAGCGAGTGCCAGTAGGGGTCGTCGGTCTCGTCAATGTGCATGTCAAGGTCGGCGTCGTAATGCCGCGCGATCTCGAAGGCGATCTCGATCTGCCGGGCGGCGTCGTCCATATCGCGCTCACCGTGCGGCATCCCGCCTACCAGATCAGCGCCGCGCTCCATGGCTGCCCACATCAGGTCTACCACCGCCGGGTCGCGGGCCATGCCGTGCTGTGGGAACGCGATCACCTGCACGTCCATCAGGTCGCGGAAACGCTCGCGCACGGCCAGGATGGCTTCCAGAATGCGTAGCCCGGCCACGCGGTCAATGTCCACATGGCAGCGCAACCATAGCACGCCGTTGGCGAGGGCCTCGCGCAGGACCGCCGACGCCCGCCGCATGATGTCGTCGGCGGGCATGTCGCGCTTGATCGCCGCGTAAAGGCGGATGGCCTCTTCCAGCGTGCCGCTGCGGTTGGGCACGTCCCACAGCAGCGCGTTTTCCAGGTGAAAGTGTGGCTCGATCAGCGCGGGCGAGATCAGCGCGCCGCCCGCGTCGAGTTCGCGCGCGCCCGGCCCGATCCCTTCTGGCACGACGGCGACAATGATCCCATCGGCAATGCCTACCTCTACGCGCTCGCCGCTGCGGTCGTGCCGGGCGTTGCGGATCACCAGGTCCATGCGCTGCCTCACTTCTCGCCGCGTGAATAGGGCACCGCGAAAGCGCCGGGGAACTCCGCCCGCCGGGAGATGCCCACCAGCACGATGATGGTGGCGATGTAGGGCAGCATCAACAGCAGTTCGGAGTCAATGGGTGCGCGGAGCGTCTGTAAGGCAGTTTGCAGCGCCGCTGCCCCGCCGAAGACCAGCGCGCCCCACAGCGCGCGCACCGGGTCCCAGCGCGAGAAAACCACCACGGCTACCGCGATGAAACCGCGTCCGGCGGTCATCTGCGTCCAGAAGATGCCCAGGTCGGCCAGCGGCAGGTAGGCCCCGCCCAGGCCGGCCAGCGCGCCACCGATCATCAGGCCGATATAGCGCAAGGCCGTCACGTTCAGGCCGCGCGTGTCCGCCGCTTCCGGGCGTTCGCCGACGGCGCGCAGCGCCAGCCCGAAGCGCGTGCGATAGAGCACCACCCAGGCCACGCCTACCAGGACAAAGACCAGGTAGACCATGACATTGTGCCTGAACAGCACTTCCCCGACGATGGGGAGATCGCCCAGCAGGGGCAGCGAGTGCACCTGAAAGGTCTTGATCGTGGGCGGGCGCGTGCGCAGGCCAAAGAACAGGCGGAAGAGCAGTGTCGAGAGTCCGCCGCCCAGGATGGTGATGCCCAGCCCGGCGACCACCTGATTGGCTTTGGCGGTCACGCTGACGAAGGCCATCAGCAGGCCCATGGCCATACCCACCAGCGCGGCGATCAACAACCCGATCCACAGGCTGCCGGTGTTGTACGCGCCGACGAAGCCGCTCAGCGCGCCCATGAGCATGATGCCTTCCAGCCCCAGGTTGAGGATGCCCGCCCGCTCGGTGAAAACTTCGCCCAGCGCTGCGTAGAGGATCGGCGCGGCCCAGCGCACCGCGGACGCCAGCACCCCCACCACGAAGGATACGGTAATCAGGTCCCAGTTCATGACGACGACCTCTTGAACAGGTAGGCCCGCGACAGCACCAGCAGGATCACGCAGCCCTGGATCACGTCTACCAGGGCAAAGGGCACATTGGCGTTGCGCTCCATGGCGTTGCCGCCGACAACCAGCGCGGCGAAGAAGAAGGCGGCGATGGTCATGCCGATGGGGTGCAGACCGCCCAGCAAGGCCACCACAATGCCCAGCGTGCCAAAGCCACGGGTGATTTCCTCGATCAGGCGGAAGTGCAGCCCGAAAATCTCGCCCCAGCCAGCGATGCCGGTCAGTGCCCCGCTGAGCGCCGTCACCAGCAGGATGGTGCGCGGGACGCTCAGCCCCACGTGCGCTGCCACACGCCGGCTGGCTCCCACGATCTCGGTGCGGCGGCCCCAGGTGCTGCGCCAGAAGATCAGCGCCAGCAACACGGACGCCAGCGCCACCAGGAAGGCCACGTTCAGGCGCGTGCGGGCGATCAGGCGCGGCAGTTCCAGCTCCTCAGGGATCAGCGGCGACTGCGGGAAGTTGAACCCCTGCGGGTCCATCATTGGGCCGCGCACCAGGTAGGCCAGCAGGTAGACAGCGATGTAGTTGAGCATGGAGGTGGTGATCACCTCGTTGGCCTGCAGGTAGGCTTTCAGCACGCCGGCGATCAGGCTCCACAGCATTCCCCCCAACGCCCCCGCCAGGAAGGCCAGGATCAGGTGTGGCAAAGGGGGCAGGCCCTTGACGTGCAGCCCTACCCAGGTGGAGAAGATCGCCCCCAGGATCATCTGCCCCTCCGCGCCGATGTTCCACACCTGCGCGCGGAAGCAGATGGACACCGAGACCGCCACCAACAGCAACGGCGTGGCCTTGACCAGCGTCTCGGTGAAGCGGTCGGTGGTGCCGAATGCGCCGTGATAGAGGCTGCGGTAGGCAGCGATTGGATCGCGCCCGCTGATCAACAACAGCACGCCGCCCACCAGCAACGCCAGCACCAGGGACAGGGCGGCCTGCACCACGTTGTCCCATAGTGTCCGCCAGGGCAGCGGGGCGCGCTCGGCAGCGGTGCCCGCTGTATCGGCTGTGGTGCTCATGACACTTTCTCCTGCACGCGCAATTCGGCCAGCGGCGTGCCCGCCATCATCAACCCCAGCGTCTGCGGATCGGCCTCGCCGCGTCGCAGCACGCCCATAGACTGTCCGTTGAACATCACCAGCACCCGGTCGCTGAGCAGCAAGACTTCGTCCAGGTCAGATGACACCAGCAGGATGGCGACTCCACGCGCCCGCTCTTCCAGCAACTTTTGGTGCACATAGGCCGCTGCGCCGATGTCCAGGCCGCGCGTGGGCTTGTTAGCGACGATCACGCGCGGATTCTGACTGAACTCGCGGGCCACGACCAGCTTTTGCTGGTTGCCGCCGGAGAGCTTGCCCGCCGGGATGTGCGGGCCGGGCGCGCGCACGTCGAAGCGGGCGATCAGGTCGCGGGTGAAGCGCACGATGGCGGGAAAATTCAGCAGTCCGGCGCGGGAGAACGGCTGCCGGTCGAAGACCTTGAGCGTGGCGTTGCGGCTCAGGTCGAAATCCAGCAGCAGCGCGTCGCGGTGACGGTCGTCGCTGATGTAGGCGGCGTTGTGATGGATGAAGTCGCGCGCCTTCCAGCGAGTGGCGTCTTCGCCCGCGATCAACACCTGCCCGGACTGAATGGGGCGCACGCGGGTGATCGCCTCGACCAGTTCGCGCTGCCCATTCCCATCTACGCCGGCAATGCCCAGGATTTCGCCGCCATGCACGGCGAAGCTGATGCCGCGCACGGCGGGCAGGTCGCGGTCGTCGCGCACGTGCAGGTCGCGCACCTCGATCAGGCAGGGGGCGTCGTTGGCAACGCTGCTCGCCATCGCGCCGCTCAACACGGCCTCTTCGTCACCGGCCAGGGCCAGCACTTCCGTCTGCTGATCGGCGTGCAGGGCGGTCAGTTCGTGCCCGATCATCTCGCGGGCCAGCGTTGCCTTGTTGGTGTCGCGCGTCATGGCGGTGTAGACGACGCGCCCCGCCCGCAACACGGTGACGCGGTCGGTCACACGCAGCACCTCTTCCAGCTTGTGACTGATGAAGACGATGGTCTTGCCCATCTCGGCCATGCGCCGCAGGGTGCCGGCCAGGCTTTCGGCCTCCTGCGGGGTGAGCACCGCCGTCGGCTCATCCAGGATCAGCACTTCCGCGCCCCGGTAGAGACTGCTGAGAATCTCGACGCGCTGCTGCGCTCCCACGGAGAGCGTCTGCACGCGCGCCGTCGGGTCAACGTCCAGGCCGTACTGCGCGGCGACCTGCGCGATTTCCTGCTGCGCGGCGGCCAGGTCAATGAAGCCCCAGCCGCCCAGGCCCAGAATGATGTTTTCGGTGACCGTGAAGGGAGGCACCAGCTTGAAGTGCTGATGCACCATGCCGATTCCCAGGGCGATGGCGTCGGCGGGCGAGCGAATGGTCACCGGTTCGCCGCGCACACGGATTTCGCCCTCGTCCGGCTGATAGAGGCCGAAGAGGATGTTCATCAGGGTCGTCTTGCCCGCGCCGTTCTCCCCCAGCAGGCCATGCACCTCACCCGCGTGCAGCGCCAGGTCAACGTGATCGTTGGCCAGCACACCTGGAAAGCGCTTGGTGATGCCGCGCATTTCGACTGTGATCATGAGTCCCTCGTGACAGGTTGGCAGTGAACGGTAGTGATCGGTTGGCGGTCATCAGGAGTAGGCGGCGAAGAATCGATCAGGCAGGCGACTGCTTGCCCTGACCACTGACCACTGACTACTGACCACTGACAACTGACAACCGATCACCCTTCACTGGTGACAGGCAGGGGGAAGGCCCAGACTCCGCCTTCCCCCCGCACTCAGCTTACTCCAGCTTGTAAGCGTCCAGGTCGCCCAGGTCGAGCGTGCCCTCTACGAAGCCCTTCACCGCCTCGTCGAGCGCGGCCTGCAGGTCTTCGTCAATGTACTGCTCGGCCAGTTCCTCATTGTAGACGACGGAGACACCCTCGTTGGCCAGTTCGATCCAGTAGTATTTGTTGCCGAAGGTGCCCTCGACCGTCTCCTCGATCATCTGCTGGTAGACCGGACCCCAGTCGTAGACAAAGCTGGCGAGCGTGTTCTCCGGCGCGATCTCGTTCTGGTTGGCGACGTTGCCCATGCACAGGATGCCCTCTTCCTCGCACGCGCCAAGCACGGCGATGCCAATGCCATCACCGCTCTGCCACAGCACGTCAGCGCCCGCCTTGATCTGACTCAGCGCCGCTTCCTTGGCCCCGGCCAGGTCGTTGAAGTCGCCGACGAAGTTGCTGAGCACTTTGACGTCCTCGTTGATCGCCTGTGCGCCCAGGACGAAGGCCACATGGCCGCGGTGAATCTCCGACACGTCCACGCCGCCGACCACGCCCACGATGTTCGACTTGGTCAGGTAACCGGCGATCAGGCCCATCAGGTAGCCGCCCTGCTCCAGCTTGACATCATAGACGCCCACATTGGGGGCCATCTTGAAACCCGTGCCAATGGCGAAGTTGACATCGGGGTAGTCCTCGGCCACCTTGATGATCGGCTCCTGGAACTGGAAGCCATGCCCGACGATCAGATCGTAGCCCTGCTGCGCATAGTCGAGCAGCGCTGGCTCGATGTCCACCGGGTCGTAGACCTGCTCGACGACAGTCAGCTCGACCTCGATCTCGCCTTCCAGCGCCTCAACGGCGGCGTTCATGCCCTCGAACGAAGCCTGGTTCCACGATACGTCGTCGGCGCGACCGGGCAGGATCAGCGCCACCTTCACCTTGGGCACTTCTTGCTGAGCAGCCACGGGCAGCGCAGCGGCCAGCACGGTCAGCACGACGAGAGCGGTGAGCAGTTTGCGGATGTTCATCGTTCACTCCTCTTGGGTACAAAATCTCCTGAAAAAACGGACGGCGCGCTCCTGGCCACGCCCGCCCCAGCGGACGGCCAGCGAAACGGAACCTCCCTGGCATGCTGTTTCTGCCTGATCCTCGCCCGTGTCTCCTCCCTCCTGTGTCATCGTGCCGCCTGTTCAACGAAGGTGCTGATCAGCGCGTGATCGCGCACGCTGATCAACCCTCGATCGGTCAGCCCAAGTTCTGGGACGGTCGGTAGTGAGATGAACGAGATGGTCATGAACGGCGCGGGCAGGGTACAGCCCAGTTCATGCGCGATGGCGGTGAGCCGCTCCAGGCTGCCGATCACCTCTTCGACGGGCGCTTCGCTGAGCAAGCCAGCGATGGGCAGCGGCAGTCGCCCCAGCACCTGCCCGCCCGCGGCGATGGCCAGCCCGCCCTGCATGTCGGCGATGGCGCGCACGCAGGCGGCCATGTCGGCCTCGTCTACGCCCGCGACGATGATGTTGTGATGGTCGTGCGCCACCGACGATGCCAGTGCTCCCCGGCGCAACCCGAAGCCGCGCACGAAGGTCAGGCCAATGTTGCCGTTCTTGCCGTAGCGTTCCACGACGGCCAGTTTCAGCACGTCCTGCGCCGGGTCGGCGATCACGTTGCCCCCCACGACGGGTAACGTGGCCTGCCCCGCCTGATTGATGATCTGATCGGGATACAGTTCGATCACCCGCACGCGCGCCGCTGGCCCCGGTGCCTCCAGCCGAAAGTCGGCTGCGGCGGTGCCGCGCTGCACGGTCACCGTCTGGCGAATCCAGTCGGGATAGGCGGCGGGGGCAGGCGGGGCGATCAACTCGCCATCCTGCGCCACCAGTTGCCCCTTGAAGAAGACGTGACTGGGCCGGATTTCGTCCAGGGCGGGGGCCAGGATGACGTCTGCCCAGCGCCCTGGTGACAGGCTGCCCAGGAGATGGTCAACGCGGAAGTGCACCGCGGCATTGAGGCTCGCCATCTGGATCGCCTGCACTGGCGGCACGCCCAGGGCGATGGCCCGGTTGACCAGGTAGTCAATGTGTCCTTCGTCGCGGATGTCATCGGGGTGTTTGTCGTCTGTGCAGAACATGAGGTGCCGGGTGTCCAGCCCTTCGCGCAGCACGCCCGTCAGAATCGGCTCCAGATTGCGCTCGGTACTGCCATCGCGCACCAGCACCGCCAGCCCCAGGCGCAGACGCGCCAGCGCCTCGGCATAGTCCACTGCTTCGTGATCGTCGGTCAGGCCGCCGCAGGCATACCCTGCCAGCGCGTGCCCGTTCAGGCCCGCGGCATGCCCGTTGGCGATCTTGTTGTGGGCGTGCGCCGCTTCGACTTTCGCCAGGTACTCGTCGCGCAGCCCCAGTACCTTCGACGGGTCGAGTTCGCCCAGGCTGATGCACTCCTCCCAGTCGAGCACCTGCCGCACGGCCTGCAAATCCAGTTCACCGCCTGCCGTCTCCAGGCCCGGCGCAGTCGGCACGCGCGACGATACCTCGATCAGGATGTGATAGGGCAGGCGGGCCATGCTCGCCAGCAACACTTCCATGCCCGCCAGCCCAGCGACGTTGGCGATCTCCATCGGGTCGGCGAAGAGCGCCGTCGTGCCGCGCGGCACGATCAACTGCGCCAGGTTTTCGGGGATGAGCAGGGTGGAATCAACGTGAATGTGCGTGTCAATGAAGCCGGGCAGGGCATACTGCCCGTCGGCATCGAATACCTGCCGTGCCTCGAAGCCGTCGGCGTCGAGCGAGACGATGCGGCCATGGCGGATGCCCAGCGCCGCCGGCTCGATGCGTCCGGTGTAGACGTTCACCAACCGCACCTGACGGATGAGCAGGTCGAGCGGTTGATGCCCCTGGGCTGCGGCAATCAGGTCCTTGCGTTCGGCTACGGAGATCATGGAGCAGTCCTTCTTGGTGCCGATCAGAGCATGGGGCGGCCCCTCTTGCTGCGCTGGCGCGGTCGCTCACATCTTTTTGCGCAGCACAGAAAAGCGCACATACCCGTCTCGATAGTACACGCGCGAGAACAAAACCGGTTTGTTCAAGGTGTTGAAACTGACCTCGTCAAATTGCAACAAAGCCTGCCCCACCGGGCTTTCCAGCAGTTCTGCCAGCTCGCCATCCATCACCCGCGGGATGATGTCGGCCAGCACCAGGGTCACCGTCTGATAGCAGCGCTGACGCATGAAATCGAAGATCGGCGCGTGCAGTTCTTCGGGCTGATACGGCTCGCGCACCAGGTCGGTGGGAAGAATGTCCAGGCAGTAGATCGCCGGGTTGCCATCGGCCAGGAAGAGCTTGCGCACGAACAGGGCGTCGGAGGCGGGGGGGCGTTCGAGCCGCGCGGCGATGTCAGCGGGCAGCGGTTGGCGCTCGACGGTCAGCGGACGGATCTCGGCGTGATAGCCAGCCTGCCGGATCAGGTCGGAGAATTCATAGGCGCTCTCGATGCTGGCCTGAATGTTGAGAGCGTACTGATTGACGTAGGTGCCAGACCCCTGGCGGCGGAAGATCGCCCCTTCGCGCTCCAGGATGGCCAGGGCATCGCGAATGGTACCCCGGCTGACCCCGTATTCCTGCGCGATCTCCAGTTCGGAAGGCAGACGCCCGCCCTTCTGGTACTCGCGTCGGAGGCGTTGACGCAGTGCGCGGGCCACGTTCTTTGACAGTAAGGAGTGTCTCCGTAACGTCATCTCTTCCCCCTACAAACAACTCTAAATTCCCGCAAACGTTGAAAGGTTTGACAACTTTATCTTAGTGACAAATTGGCTGCAAGATAAGTGAGGATCATCACATAATTCGTTCCTGGACAAGAAAAGCAGCAGCCGACCGTGACAGTCGGCAGCCGAATAAGCGCAGAGCGCGGCGCAGCGCGCCCGTCAGGCTGAGGGGGCACTGCCCTGATCGTCGTAGGTATAGTAGCGCCCGCCCTCGCCGGAGCCGCGCCCATAGTAGCCCCACTGTGGGAAGTTGAAGTCCGCTGTGACCGAGCGCGGCAGGAGTAGCACAGCCTGCAGGAAGGTTTCCAGATCGATCACGCCGTACAGGTTGACCTCGAAGCCCCAGCGTTGCAGCAGGTCATAGAAGGCCGGGCGGTACTCGCTCAGGAAGTTGACGGAGAAGCGGTTCATGCCCCAGGAGCGCAGCGTATCCAGAATGGCCTTGAGATGATCGGGCAGGTTGAAGGCCAGTGCGCCCAGGAAATCTACCGGCGCTTGCAGGATCGCCGCCGGATGCGCCTCCGCCAGCCGCCGAAACCCGCTGGCAGACAGGCGATGCAGATAGGCATTGAACCAGAGCTGATCGTCCCCAAAGCCATAGTGAGCTACCAGGGCCAGCGTCCGCTCGATCAGCTCGTCCCCGCCTTTGAGATCGAGTTTGGCGGCTTTGCCGTGCTCGCGCATACGCGCCAGCAGATTGTCGAGGGTCAGCAGAGCAGCCGTGTCGGTGTCGGTGATCGCGTCGTGATGGAGCACCAGCCGGTCGCGGTGCGGGTCCCAGTGAATGTCACACTCGCCCCAGACGATGTCGGAGGCCAGGAAGTGTTGCACGTTCAGTTCGTCGTTCAGGCCGTGCCAGACCAACTGCACCTGCGGCGGCAGATCGCGGCGGGTCATCGTGTCGGACAGGCGGGGGGATGAGGAAACAGGACGATCAGTCATGGCCTTTGTTCTCCAGCGAGATAGATCAACGTGACGGCTTTCGCTTTCGGCAAGCGACCGCCGGCGCAGGCGAGGCCGTCTCGCGCTTCGCCTGATCGCAGGTCACCGAAAGCCGGGCACTTCAAGCATAGCGCGAGTCGCTGGCCTGACAACCGACGCGGTCAGCGGGGTGCAGCCGGCGTGCCGCCGACTTCGGAAGTCAGTCCGCAGCACCACCCCATCGGATGCGGCGAACAGGCCGATCGCAGGCTATGCGCTCTCTTAATTTGTATGGGATGGACAAGGCAGTTTGTGCGGATTGTTTTTGCCCGCACCTGCAGAATATGCTACAGTGATCGGCAATAGCTGGCATGCGGGAGTCTATATTCCAGGCAGGCCACCATGCACTCAAATAATGAGCCTCTTTTGGCCCTTTTACTATCGTACACGTCGAGGACGTTATGCCCCTGAATTTGTTCCATAGCCCTCGTCTCGACCGCGCCATTGATGCCCTGATGCCTTTGATCGCTGTGGTGCTGGCCCTCCTGCTCGGCGGCGTGATGATCGCGCTGATGGACGCCGACCCCCTCACCGCCTACCGCGCGCTGTGGGACGGCGCGTTCGGCTCCAAGAACACGGTAGCCGATACCCTGGTCAAAGCGACGCCGCTGCTGCTGGTAGGGATCGGCATTTGCATCAGCTTTCGTGGCGGCGTGGTCAACATCGGTGGCGAAGGACAGATGATCGCGGGCGGGCTGGTGGCCGTGGCCATCGGCCTGAAGTACAAAGAGGCAGACCCTACCACGGTCATCATCACCTGCCTGGTCGCCAGCTTTGCCGCCGGAGCCATCTGGGGGGGCATCGCGGGCGTGCTCAAGGCGTATTTCAACGTCAACGAAATTCTGAGCACAATCATGCTCAATCAGATCGCGACCTTCGGCATGATGTACCTGGTGCGCAGCGAGTTCATTGACCCCCGTCAGAAAGGGGCCGCTGCGCCCATCCCGGAGACGGAGCGTCTGCCGCGGCAATTCGATCTGCCGCGCATCGGCGGGACGCTGGACGATATCTATCGCTGGCTGGGGCTGAGCGGCGAAGGTAGCGCGCAGTGGGGCACGACTCTGCTGCACAACGGCATTGTCATCGCCCTGGTGCTGGCTCTGGTAGTCTATGTCCTGCTCTGGCGCACCACGGTGGGCTACCGCATCCGCGCTGTCGGCAAGAACCCGCGCGCCTCGCGCTATGCCGGTATCCCTGTCCGGCGCTATGTGGTGCTGTCGCTGGTGCTCAGCGGCGGGTTCGCCGGGCTGGCGGGGGGCATTCAACTGCTGGGCGTGCGGCACCGCATGAACGCCGAGGGCGGCGCCATCGCCTTCACCGGCAACGCCGGTTTCAATGGCATCGTCGCGGCGCTGTTCGGCGGACTGCATCCTCTGGGCACCATTCCGGCTTCGATCCTCTTCGGCGCGTTGCTGGTGGGCGGCAACAAATTGCAGCGGGCTGTGCAGGTCCCTTCGGCGCTGATTACGGCTTTGATCGGGCTGGTGATTGTCTTCGTGGTGAGCAGCGACATTTTCGTCCGCCGTCGCTCGCGGCGACGGGTGGCGATCAGCGCAGCAGAAACCGTAACGGAAGCAGCGGAGGTGAGAGCGGGTCCATGATCGGCGATCTGATCACGGCAAGCGTGTTGGCGTCGGGCATCCGGCTGGCGACGCCCTACCTCTACGCGGCCCTGGGCGAGACGTTCGGACAGCGCAGCGGCGTGCTCAACCTGGGCGTGGAAGGGGTGATGCTGATGGGCGCGTTCACCTCGCTGTGGGCCGTGCACGAGTTCACGCCGGCGGGCGCGACCAGTTACGACGCCGGAGCGCTGGCGATGGGCGTGCTGGTGGCGATTCTGGTCGGGCTGTTCATGGGCCTGGCGACGGCGGTGATCAACGTCACCTTGCAGGCGGAGCAGGGCATCAGCGGCATCGGCATCTACCTGTTCGGGCTGGGCATGAGCGACCTGCTGTTCCAGAAGGTGTTCGGCGGCAACGTGGTCACCGTCAACGGCTTCCCGAAGGTGCACATCCCCGTCCTGAGCGACCTGCCGGTGCTGGGCGAAATCTTCTTCCGGCAGAATCTGCTGGTCTATTTCGCTTTTGCGCTGGTGCCGGTGACCTGGTTTGTGCTCAACAAGACCACGCTTGGCCTGAAGATTCGCGCGGTGGGGCAGAACCCCGAAGCCGCGGACGCAATGGGCATCAGCGTGGCGCGCGTGCGCTATTTCACCGTGACGCTGGGCGGTGTGCTGGCCTCGCTGGCCGGGGCGTCGCTCTCGATCAGCCTGGTCAACGTCTTTCAGCAGAACATGACCGCCGGACAGGGCTTCATCGCCGTGGCGCTGGTCTATTTCGGCAGTTGGCGGGCGCGGGGGGTGATGTTCGGCGCGCTGCTGTTCAGCCTGGTCAACGCGCTGCAACTGCAGGTGCGCACCAAGGGCATTGACGTGCCAGACGAATACGCGGCCATGGCCCCCTATCTGTTGACGATCATCGCGTTGATTTTCGCCTCGCAGCGCATTGATCAGCCCGCGGCGCTCACCAAGCCTTTCGAGCGCGGCGAGTAACCGTCGGTGGTGTTCGACCTGACCCTGCCGGGCCTGGCCTGGCAGGGTTGGGATAGCGTCAGAGGTCCGCTTTAGAGTGGTCAGGAGGAACCCCATGAAGAAGCTGTCGTTACTCATCGTCGTCTTGCTCGTGGTTGCTGTGGCAGCGCCGTCCTTCACCGCGGCGCGCGCCCAGGAAAAGATTCGCGTGGCCGTGGTGATGCCCAGCACCAAGAACGATCTGGCCTTCAGCCAGAGCATCGTGGATGCGCTGCTCGCCATCCAGGAAGAGCGCGGCGAAGACGCCTTCGAGTTCGTCTATTCGGAGAACATGTTCGTCGTGGAAGACGCGGCGACCGCTCTGCGCGACTATGCCAGCCAGGGCTATGACCTGGTCATCGCGCATGGTTCGCAGTATGGCTCGTCGCTGGCCGACATCGCCCCGGACTTCCCGGACACGGCCTTCGCCTGGGGCACGACGGTAGACACCTTCCGCGATCAGGGTATCACCAACGTCTATGCCTATGAAGCCCGCTCGGAACAGGGCGCGTTCGTGCAGGGCGTGATGGCGGCCATGCTCACCAAGAGCAAGGTCATTGGCATCATCGGCCCCATCGAGACGGGCGACGCCAAGCTCTACGTGGACGGCTTCAAGGCGGGCGTGCTGTGGCAGGACCCGGAGATCGAGGTGCTGGTCAACTACATTCAGTCCTTCAGCGACCTGGCGCTGGCGGCAGCCGCGGCGGATGCCATGCTCGCTGAGAACGCCGATATCCTGACTGGCACAGCGCAGATGGTGCCCGGCGCGGTCAACAAGGCCAAGGAAGCGGGCGCGCTGTGGTTCGGCACGCAGGCCAACCAGACTTCGCTGGCCCCGGAGATCGTCGTCTCCAGCCAGGTCTATGACTGGACGGTGGCGCTCAACCCGATCATCGAAGACGTGCTCGCTGGCGAGATCGAGGGCGAAGCCTACTCGCTGACCCTGGAGAATGGCGGTCTGCGCATCGAGTTCAATGAGGACTTCGAACTCGACGAGGACGTGAAAGCCGCCGGTGAAGAAGTGATGCAGGCCATCATTGACGGCAAGATCAGCTTCGAGATTGACGAAGAGGGTGTGCTGACCGTCGTGGAGACCGAGGAAAAGGCCGGCTAATTCTGTCTGTGTTGCGTCAAAGGACGCCGCTCCTGCGGGGGCGGCGTCCACTATCGCTGGTGATGGTTCATCAGGGTCGGTTCTTGCGGAACGGTTGCCATGTCCACTTCCTCTGACCAGCGCAGGTTGTTACCTACCGGCCACGAGCGCATTGATCATCTGGAAATGCGCGGCATGGTCAAGCGCTTCCCCGGCGTGCTGGCCGTTGACCACGTAGATTTCGACGTGCGCGCGGGCGAAGTTCACGCCCTGCTGGGCGAAAACGGCGCGGGCAAGAGCACGCTGATGAAGATTCTCTACGGCCTGTATCAGCCCAACGAAGGCGAAATCTTCCTCAACGGGCGCAAAGTGACGATCAAGTCACCTTCGGATGCCATCGCCCTGGGCATCGGCATGATTCATCAGCACTTCATGTTGGTGCCGTCGCTGACGGTGGCCGAGAACGTGGCGCTGGGCCTCAAGTCGTCGCGCGAGCCGCTGCTCGACCTGGACGTGGTGAGCGCGCGCATCGAGCAACTGGCCAGGACTTACGGTCTGCAGGTAGACCCATCGCGCCCGGTGTGGCAACTGGCTGTGGGCGAGCGGCAGCGCGTCGAGATTCTCAAGGCGCTCTATCGGGGCGCGGCGTTGCTCATCCTGGACGAGCCGACGGCGGTGCTCACGCCGCAGGAAGTGGACGATCTCTTCGCCACCCTGCGGCAGATGGTCGAGGACGGGCACGCGCTGATCTTCATCTCGCACAAGCTGCACGAAGTGCTGGCGATCAGTCACCGCATCACCGTGCTGCGCGATGGCCGCGTGGTCGGCTCCGTGCCCACCGCTCAGGCCACCAAAGCGGAACTGGCGCGGATGATGGTGGGTCGCGAAGTGCTGCTCACCTACGACGTGCCTCCCGCCCAAGCGGGGCCGGTGCGGCTGAAGATCAGCGGGCTGCGGGCCAACAGCGACCGCGGCACCGAAGCGCTGCGCGGCATTGACCTGGAAGTGCGCGCGGGCGAAATCCTGGGGCTGGCGGGAGTCTCTGGCAATGGTCAGCGCGAGCTGGCCGAAGTGATCTTCGGGCTGCGCCCGGCGACCGCCGGATCGGTCTTGCTCGACGGACAGGACATCACCGGCAAGTCGCCCGCCGAACTCAACAAACTGGGCATGTCCTACATCCCCGAAGAGCGCATGCTCGACGGCGTGATTCGCGATTTCTCCGTGGCCGAAAACCTGATGTTGCAGGAACACGCACAACGGCCCTACTCCTACCATATCTTCCTCAACCCGCGCGCCATTGCGCAGCGTTGCGCCGAGTTGATCCGCAACTTCAACATCCGCACGCCCAACCAGGAAACGCCGATCAAGAGCCTCTCCGGCGGCAACATTCAGAAGCTGGTGCTGGCCCGCGAACTGGCCCGCGAGCCGTCCGTGCTCATCGCCGCGCAGCCCACACGGGGCGTGGACATCGGCGCGACGGAGTACATCCATCAGCGCCTGCTCGAACAGCGCGCCAAGGGCACGGCTACCCTGCTCATCTCCGAAGACCTGGACGAAATCCTGGCCCTGGCCGACCGCATCGCTGTCATCTACGAGGGCGAGATCGTGGGCGTGGTGGATCGCGCCCAGGCCGAGGTCGAGACGCTCGGCCTGATGATGGCGGGCGTGCGTCGCGAAACAGCCGCTGGCTGATTCACTTCTCAGACACTTAAGCGAGCCATTCCATCATCCGTGTGCAGGTTTCAAGGGCGGACGGGGCTAGAGCAAGTGTAAAGGCTGGCTCGC
>AMZC01002288.1_pt1 | contig 15421 bp, 12 predicted proteins | sample 948551 | NCBI WGS metagenome assembly AMZC01 (sample SAMN01120625, study PRJNA171369) | bioreactor sludge metagenome | biome: sludge; isolation source: anaerobic thermophilic cellulolytic sludge from lab reactor | place: China: Hong Kong, Shek Wu Hui wastewater treatment plant | collected... | reverse complement strand
GGGCGCGCGGGCGGGTTGCGTCTCCGGCAGCAGCAGCCACCAGCCCACCGCCGCCGCCAGCGTAATCAGCGAGCAGACGCGCAGTGCCGCCAGATAGCCCAGCCAGTCGGTGAGCACCCCTCCGGCCAGCGACGCGCCGCCCGACCCGATGAAAAACCACATCTGCAGGCGGCCCACGAAGCGCCCACGATTGGCGAAGGTGGACAGGTCGAGCGCCATGGTGCTGGCGCTGAGCCAGATGCCCGCCCACGACATGCCCCATAGCAGCCGCCCGATCAGCAGTGGCCAGAAGCCGGGCACCGTGTAGAGCAGCGAAGACAGGCCGCCGCAGAACAGCGCCGGTACGGCAATGCGCCGCCGGGGGACGCGCTCGATCAGCACGCCCAGCGGCCCGTTGAGGACGATGCGGATCAGCCGGTTGGCGGAGAGCATCAGGCCGACGTTCGCCAGTGCAATGCCGGCGTCTTCGGTGTGCGTGGGCAGCACCACGTAGAGCGTCAGATCGCCCAGCAACGAGATGGCCACGCCCAGACCGATGATCAGCAGCGCCCGTTCGGGAGAGAGCCGTTGCCGCCACGCCAGCACGCTAGGCATGAGCGAACGCCTCCCAGACCGGCTGCCCCTCCCACACATCGGGCCGCGGGACGCCCAGCAGGTGAGCGATCGTTGCGGCGGTGTCGTGAATGCGCACCGGCGTCGTCAGAGCGTGCCCCGCCTTGATGGGCGGGCCGCTGATGATCCAGGGGATGGTCAGGTCTTCGGGCGAAGCGGTGCCATGGGTATGCTCGTGTCCGCCGTGATCGGAGAGAAAGATCACGGTGTACTCGTCGCGCAAATTGGCCTGGTCGAGCGTCGTCAGCAACAACCCCAACGCCTGATCCATGCGCTCGATGGACTGCAGATAGGCCGCCGACATCCAGCCCGCCGCATGCCCCACCAGGTCGGATTCGGCCAGGTAGACCACCAGCAAGTCGGGGCGCTCGCGGGCCAGCAAGGCGGCGGCCTGCTCCGCGACGATCTGATCGGCGTCCGGTGTCACCGCCCCGTCGCGGCAATAGCTGACGGTGAGGCTGCCGTGCGACGACAGATCGCGTAGCTGCTCCCAACTGTAGAACATGGCCGTCTGCCGTCGGTGCTGATGCGCAATATCCACGAAACTGGGAAAGGCGACCGCCGAGGGCTGAAAGCTGTTGTCGGTGACGCCGTGCCGTTCGGGCGTCACACCGCGGAACATGGACATATGGGCGGGCAGGGTGAAACTGGGGGCCACCGATTGCGCGTTCCAGGTATACGCGCCCCCTCGCCAGAGTTGCTCCACATGGGGGACGCGCGCCTGCCACAGCGCGTCGGGGCGACAGCCGTCGAAGATAACCAGGAGTATTTTGCTGATCATGGGTGTGTGGCGTTTCTCCGGTGCGAGCGATGCAATCAACGGTTTCAGGTGTTGGCGCGAGAGACGGAGGCGATGTGCACCGTGATCCCCTCGCGCTCCAGCGCCTCGCGGAATGCGGGACTCAGCCCGTCGTCAGTGACGATATCGTCCACGACCGACAGCGGCGCGACACTGGCGAACGTCTTCAGCCCAAACTTGCGGCTATCGCTGAGCAGGATGCAGCGCTGCGCATTGCGAATCATGTGCCGCTTGACCTCAGCGTCGTCGGTATTGTACTCGGTCAGGCCCGCTTCCAGGTCTACCCCGCCGATGCCGATGAAGGCTTTGTCCACATAGAACTGACTGAAAGTGTACTCCGCTACCGGCCCGATCAGCGAGCGCTCGCCGGGACGCACGATCCCGCCGCACAACATCAGGCGAATGCCCGGCTGATCGGTGAGCAGATTCGCGATGGGCAGGCTGTTGGTCAGCACGGTGATGTCCTGCAGACGGGTCAGGTTGCGGGCCAGTTCCAGCGTGGTCGTGCCGATGTCCAGGGCGATGCTGTCCCCTTCGTGCACCAGGGTAGCGGCCAGTCTGCCGATGGCGCGTTTGGCTTCGGGGGCTTCGTGCACGCGGGTCAGCACGGGCGGCTCGTAGCTGCGCCCGCGCGCGCTGACCGCCCCGCCGTGAATGCGCCGCAGCAGGCTGGCGCGCTCCAGCGTGGAGAGATCGCGCCGGATGGTCATATCCGAGACGCCGAAGCGTTCGCACAGCTCAGCGACGGTCACTGCGCCCTGCTCGGCGATGATCTGCAAGATGATCTTCTGACGTTCGATAGCGTTCATAGACTCTGCCTTTCGGCACGGCGTTTCATGTCATTTTGCCAACACAATCTGTTGCATTTTGTGTTGAATTGTGTTGAAATAGACACAAAGCACCTTACCAAGCAACTCCGCAGCCTCTGCGCCTCAGCGGCGAATTGACCCCTTATCACCGCAAGAGTTCATCACAGCCCCTACCGCCGTCGCGACGGGATGACCAGATAGTCGAACCAGTTGCGCAGCTCGGCCTCGCGGTACAGTGGGTCGAGGATATCCGGCCCGACGGCGAAGCGCTCGCGCAGCGCCGGATCATCGGGATGCTCGTGCAGGGCGAACATGGCTTCGGCGTAGGTTTGAACGTCGGCGGTGGTAGCGAAGAAGCCTTCTTTGACCAGCGGTTCAGCGCGGGCGCGGATCAGGCGGGCCATCTCGTAGAAATTGTACTCCGGATGGTATTGCGTGGCCCAAAAGACGCCGTTCTTGTGTTTGACTTCCAACGCCTGCACCGGCGTGTGCTCGTTGGTAGCCAGCAGAGTGGCACCGGGCGGCAGAGTGACGACCTCGTCCAGGTGCATGATGAAGCCGTCGTAGACATCCGGCTTGCCGCGCAGCAGGGGGTGCGCCCGCCCGGCCTCGGTGCGCGTGATGCGGCGGGCGATGCCCCATTCGCGGCCTTTGGGGTTCTTGCGCACCTCGCCGCCGGCGGCGTAGGCGGCCATCTGAATGCCCCAGCAACTGCCATAGCAGGGCACGCCCGCTTCATAAATGGCGCGGGCCAGCTCCACCTGCCGGGTGACGCGCGGATCGTCGGTGTGATAGATGGTCAGGTCGGAGCCAGTCCAGATGTAGGCGTCGTAGGAGCGCAGGTTGGCTCCGGTGGGCAGGGCACTATCCAGGTCGGCGATGAAGAGCACGTCCAGGGTGGCCCGCGGGACGTAGGAACGCACGAAGCGAGCGTACATGTCGTGCGGGTGCCCCACATCGGCGGCGTCGAAGCGTTCGCGGCTGGCTTTGGGGTAGCCATTCAGGATGGCGATGGCGAGGGGCAGATCGGGATACATAGGGATTGTTTCCTTTCAAACAGCATCGAACAAGATTTGTGTGGATTCGAAAATACATCATATGGCCGAAAAATACTACTCACCCCACAGGTGCGTGCAAAATGCGTCAGGTTGTTTGCGCGCTCTGGTTCACCTCATCCCCCACCCGGCGCTGACGCACCTCGTGGCTCCCTCTCCACGCATGGAAAGAGGGCGAGCCGGGCGAAGCGAGGCTGGGGGTGAGGTAAACACGCCTGTGTCAAGTAAGTTGCTGACGACCTTTGCCTGCACCCCACTTGTTGGTCAGACCTCCGAAGTCTGCAAGACTTCGGAAGTCTCAAAACACCCTCCCTCCCGTCCTGCTCGCCTGTTTCATCTTGAGGAAGGATAGCCATGCCTTACGGGTATCACGGCAAAATTCTGCACGTTAATCTGAGCACCGGCAGCCTCACCGTCGAGGAACCGGACGAAATCTTCTACCGCACCTACATGGGCGGTAGCGCCATGGGGTTGTATTACCTGCTGAAGAACACGCCCCCTGGCACCGATCCGCTCGCGCCGGAGAACACGCTGGCCCTGATGGACAGTGTGGTCACTGGTATGCCCATCTCTGGCCAGAGCCGCATGTGCGCTACCGCGCGTTCGCCGCTGACGGGCATGGTCGGCGACTCGCAGTGCGGCGGCTTCTGGCCCGCCGAACTCAAGTTCGCCGGTTTCGACGGCATCGTCATCTGGGGCCGCGCCGAAAGACCGGTCTATCTGTGGATTCACGATGGCGAAGCGGAGTTGCGCGATGCCGCGCACCTGTGGGGCCGCGTCACCTACGACGTGCAGCGTGCCCTCGAAGACGAACTGGGCGATCGCCGCGTGCAGGTGCTGCAATGCGGGCCAGCGGGCGAACGCGGCGTGCGCTTCGCCGCCATGATCAATATGTCCAACCGCGCCAACGGGCGTACCGGCATGGGCGCGGTCATGGGCAGCAAGAACCTGAAAGCGATCGTGGTGCGCGGCAAGCAGCGCCCGGCGATCTTCGATGCCGAAGCCTTCAAGGCGCTGGCCAAATGGGGCGCGGACAACACCGAAGAGATCATGGGCGGCATGACCCTGCTGGGCACGACCGCTCTCATCCGCAAGCAGCAGAGCCGCGGCGGCCTGCCCACTTACAACTATGCCAGCGGTGTGTTCGACGGCTACGAGAGCATCAGCGGGCAGACCATGCGCGAGACCATTCTCAAGGAGACGGACACCTGCTATGCCTGCACGGTGCGCTGCAAGCGCGTGGTCGAAAGTCACGACGGCCCCTACCCCCTCGACCCCGTCTATGGCGGCCCGGAATACGAGACGCTGAGCACCTTCGGTTCCTACTGCGGCGTCTCCGACCTGAAGGCGGTGGCCTACGCCAATCAGCTCTGCAACATGTACGGCATGGACACCATCTCCTGCGGCGCGACCATCGCCTGGGCCATGGACTGCTACGAGCAGGGCATCATCACGCAGGCCGACACCGGCGGCCTCGACCTGCACTTCGGCAATGCCGAGGCCATGGTACGCCTGACGGAGATGATCGCCCGCCGCGAAGGGTTCGGTGACGTGCTGGCCGATGGCTCGGCCATCGCCGCGCGGCGCTTCGGCCCGGCAGCCGAGGACCTGCTGATCACCGTCAAGGGGTCGGAGATGCCCGCGCATATGCCACAGGTCAAGCGCAGCCTGGCGCTGATCTACGGTGTCAACCCCTTCGGGGCGGATCACATGTCCAGCGAGCACGACGGCAGCTACACCGAATTCAACCCGCGCATCGCCGAACTGGGGCTGCTCAACCCGCAACCGGCGACTGTCCTCAACGCCGAGAAGGTGCGCTACGCCTTCTACACGCAGTGCACCTACAGCGCCCTGGACACGCTCAGCCTGTGTCAGTTCGTGTGGGGGCCAGACTGGCAGCTCTTCGGCCTGCGGCAGCTTGCTGACTTCGTGCGGGCGGTGACGGGCTGGTCGGTGACCGTCTTCGAGCTGCAGAAGCTGGGCGAGCGCCGCCTGAACATGCTGCGCGCCTTCAACGCCCGCGAAGGCTTCGGGCGCGACCAGGACACGCTGCCCAAGAAACTCACCAAACCGTTGCGCGGCGGGACGAGCGACGGCCTGTACGTGACCGTCGAAGAATTCGAGCGCGCCAAAGATATCTACTACGCCATGGCTGGCTGGGATGTGACGACCGGCACCCCTACCCGCGCCAGGCTGGAAGAACTGGGCATCGGCTGGGTGGCCGACGAACTGGAAACCGCGCGCTCTGTGCCGCAGGGGGCGGGCGATGACTGAGCCGCAGCCCGGCCTTCTGAGCCGCGCGGCCCTGGCCGAAGCCGTAGAGCGCGGGGAGATCGAAACCGTCCTGGTGGCCTTCCCCGACCTCTACGGGCGGCTGCTGGGCAAGCGCTACGACGCCCGCTACTTCCTGGAGTCGGCGGAACACGGCCTGCATTTCTGCAACTATCTGCTGGCCTGCGATCTGAGCATGGACCCTGTGCCGGGCTATCGCTTCGCCAGTTGGGAGCAGGGCTACCGCGACGCCTGGGCGACGGTGGACTGGGACACGCTGCGGCACGCTTCGTGGCTGGAGCGCTCGGCGCTGGTCCTGTGCGACGTGCGCGACGAGATTACCGGCGACCTGGTGAGCATCGCCCCGCGTTCCGTGTTGCGCCGACAGATCGAGCGGGCGCGCGCGCTGGGGTTGCTACCGATGGGCGCCAGCGAACTGGAATTCTTCGTCTTCCAGGAGACCTACGACTCCGCCCGTGCCAAACACTATCACGATCTGCGCACCTTCGGAGCCTACATTGAGGACTATCACCTGTTCCAGGGCAGCAAGGTCGAAGGGCTGCTCGGCGCGATCCGTCAGCACCTGCATCGTTCCGGCGTGCCGGTCGAGTTCAGCAAGGGCGAATGGGGCGCGGGCCAGGAGGAGATCAACATCCGCTACAGCGACCTGCTGACCATGGCCGACCGCACTGTCCTCTTCAAGCAGATGGCCCGCGAGATCGCCTGGCAGCAGGGGCTGGCGGTCACCTTCATGGCCAAGTGGGACGAACGGCACGCGGGCAGCAGCATGCATCTGCACTTCAGCCTGTGGGACGCGGAGGGCCGGCACAACGTCTTCGCCGGAGACCGCCCCCTGGCCGACGATCTGCCCGTCGCTGGCAGCGACACGTTTCGCTGGGCGCTCGGCGGGATGCTGGCGCACGCCCGCGCCCTGACGCTCTTCTTCGCCCCCACGGTCAATTCCTACAAACGCTATCAGGCGCAATCGTTCGCGCCGACGGCGATCGCCTGGGCCTACGACAACCGCACTACCGGTTTTCGGGTGGTGGGGCGCGGCGACTCGCTGCGCGTCGAATGTCGCATCCCCGGTGCCGACGCCAACCCCTACCTGGCGTTCGCCGCGCTGCTGGCGGCGGCGCTGGACGGGATCGAGCGGCAGACCGAGCCGCCGCCCCTGTTCGTGGGCAACGCCTATCTGGCGGCAGACCTGCCGCGCGTGCCGCGCACCCTGCCCGAAGCGATCGCCGCCTTCGAGAATAGCGAACTGGTCCGCGCAGCCTTTGGTGAGGAGGTGGTGGAGCATTACCTGCACTTCGCGCGCACCGAGCAACGCAAGTTCGACGAAGCGGTCACCTGCTGGGAGCGCGCGCGCTTTTTCGAGCAGATTTGAAGAGCAACGCTTTTGGATAGTTTTCGCAGGTTTGCGCAGATTTTACAGAAGGAGCCAAAGACACCATGCGACTTGAGAACAAAGTGGCGTTCATCACCGGCGCGGGCAGCGGCCTGGGACGCGAGACGGCCCTGCTCTTCGCCAAAGAAGGCGCGCGGCTGGTGCTCAACGACATCAACGCGCAGACAGTCGAGCAGACAGCGCAGATGATCGCTCAGGCGGGCGGCCAGGCCATTGCCGTCGCGGGCAACGTGGCCGTGGAGGCCGACGTCGAGAAGGCGATCAAGGCGGGCGTGGCACAGTTCGGCAAAGTGGACACCCTGGTCAACAACGCCGGCATCATGCCCGACGAAGACATCTCCGTGCTGACTATGGAGCCGGAGGTCTGGCGGCGCGTGCTGGATGTGAATGTGCAGGGCGTGGCCCTGTGCTGCAAGTACGGCATTCCGGAGATCATCAACGCGGGCGGCGGGGCCGTGGTCAACATCGCCTCGTTCGTGGCTCTGGTGGGTTGCACCGTGCCGCAGGATGCCTACACCGCCAGCAAGGGCGCGGTGATCGCCTTGACCCATTCGCTGGCGGTGCAGTTCGGCCCCAAGAAGGTGCGTTCCAACGCCATCTGCCCTGGCCCGATCATCACACCGCTGATGGAAACGCTCTTCGCCACCGAGGAAGCCAAGATGCTGCGCCTGCGCCGCATCCCCATGGGGCGCTTTGGGCAGCCGCCGGACGTGGCCTATGCCGCGCTCTATCTGGCGTCGGACGAGGCGTCGTGGGTCAATGGGGCCAGCCTGGTGGTGGACGGCGGCATCACCGTCAACTACTTCTAAGCAGCGTGAAAGGGGTGTGCGTTCTGTGTGCGCAATCCAACAACTGGCATGTTGGCTTATGTTGGCACAGAGACTTTTTTGGCATACAATGACGGTAAGTCGGGGATAACAGGTGATCCCGCTCTCTGCCGCACCGCTCTTCTGCCAGGCACAGCGCGCACCCCTCGGCGATGGTTCTGCACGAAAGGAGGCGTTACCGGAGGAAGTTAAAGAAGGTTCACCCACCATTCCGGATCGTCAGGTTCTTTTTACCCACAGTTAGGGTGGATTTAGTGTGCAGAGATTAGAGTTCTGCCTGGTGCTCCGGCACTGCTGTCCATCCGCATCATTTAGCCTGTTTGAGGTGAGGAGATGAAAAAACTCGTATTTCTGTCCGTTGTGCTGGTCATGATGCTGGCGCTGGCTGCGCCGGGGGCGACGAGCGTCGCGCAGGAAAAGATCAAGATTGACGTCTGGATCGCCTTCCAGGACTATCGCTGGGACTGGACTAAGGAAGTGGCCGCCCGTTTCAACGAGATGTTCCCGCAGTATGAGGTCGTCGTCACCGGCGGCTACAGCTACGAGACCGTCTTCGCGCAGGTGGCCGTCGCCGCGGAGCAGGGCCAACTGCCCGCCGTCGTGCAGTTCTTCGAGGCTGGCACGCAGGACGCCCGCGACAGTGGCCTGTTCAAGCCGATCGCCGATGCGCTGGGCGACCGCACCGAAATCCTCGGCATGCCGGTGGACTTCGACGACTTCGTCGAGCCGGTGCGCGCCTACTACACGCTGGACGGCAAGTGGACCTCGATGCCCTGGAACACCTCCTCGGCGATCATGTTCTCCAACATGAACTACCTGCGGGCTGCCGGCTGGGAAAAGCCGCCGGCGACCTGGGACGAGGTCGAGAAGGCCTGCGAAGCGATCATGGCCCTGGAGAATGCGCCGGAATACTGCTTCACCTGGCCCAATCATGGCTGGTTCTTCGAGCAGTGGCTGGCGCAGCAGAACGCGCTGTATGTCAACAACGACAATGGCCGTTCGGCCCGCGCGACCGAAGCCGTCTTCAACAGCGAAGCGGGCGTTGCCATCCTGCAGTGGCTGGATGACCTCTACAACAAGGGGTATCTGTACTACAGCGGCGCGCAGGGCGGCGACTCCTGGTCTACCGTCGATCAGGCGTACTCGACGCAGCAGGTCGCCATGGCCGCCTATAGCAGCTCCGACACGACCCTCTACACGCAGATGGGCATCGAGGGCGGCTTCGAGACGGTCGCCTCCTTCCTGCCCTACAACGACGACACGGGCTGGACGGGCAACCTGATCGGCGGCGCGACCCTGTGGCTGGCCGACGGCCTCGACCCGGCGGTGGAAGAGGGCGCGCTGGGCTTCCTGATCTACCTGACCAATACCGAGAACGCGGCGGACTGGCACAAGATCACCGGCTACATCCCGATCCGCTACAGCGCCTACGACCTGCTGGAAGCCGAAGGCTGGTTCGAGCAGTGGCCCAACCAGACAGTCGCCGTACAGCAGCTCGCCCAGAGCAAGGTCACTCCGGCGACCAGCGGCGCGTTGGTGGGCGGCTTCCCGGCCATCCGCAACGTGGTCACGGCGGCCATTGACCGCGTCCTGCTGAGCGACGACGATCCCAAGGCGGTGCTCGACGAGGCAGTGGCCGAGGCCAACCGTATCATCGAGGAGTACAACCTGCTGAACGCGCCGTAAATCCGGGGCACCAGCGCTTTCTTCATCTGGGGGGCGACGCGGGAGTCGCCCCCCAATCGGGTTTTCTCATAAAGTCCTGATCCGAAAGCCTAGAGAGAAAAAGTCATCATGGTCGTTTCTCCTGTGGTTCTGATGCTGGCGGGCGCAGCGATCGGGGCCGCTGTCGTAGCCTATATCTTCAAACGCGCCGGTGGACTCTGGCTGCTGGGCCTGGGCCTGGGAGCCATCGCCGGGGCGCTTGGCTCGGCCCTGTTCCTGGCTCCGCTGGACTACTGCACTTTCGAGGCGGGGCGCGAGTCGCTGGATCAGGCGTTCGGGCTGATCCTGGCTGCGGCAGGTACGGCCATCGTCGTGGCTCCCCTCGGCTGGCTCAGCGGCAAGCTACTGCGTCACGAGAGTCTGGTCGAAGGGCAGCAGAGCCAGGGGGCCTTCCGGCACTGGTGGATTGCCCTGCCCCTGCTCGCGCCGACCCTGACCATCCTGCTGCTGTTCCTGTATTACCCCTCGCTGGAGACGTTGCGCCTTTCGACCATGCTCTCGCGGCTGGGCGCGCGGCGCGAGGTCTTCGTCTGTGTGGACAACTTCACCCGCCTGGTGGAGGACAAGACCTACTTCGAAACGGTCGTGCGCACGATGTACATGTCCTTCTTCATCGTCGTGCTGAGCATGGGGTTGTCGTTGTTGATCGCCACCATGGCCTATCTGCCCCTGCGGGGTGCTTCCATCTACCGCATCCTGCTGGTCTGGCCCTATGCCATGTCTCCAGCCGTGGCGGGGATCATCTTCCTGCTGATGTTCAACCCGTCGGGAGGGCTGATCAACTACTTGCTGGGCAAGTGGCTGGGCCTGAAACTGGGCTGGCTGAATGACCCCAAAGTCGCGCCCTGGACGATCATCCTGGCCAGCGTGTGGAAATCCATGGGCTTCAACATCCTGTTCTACATCGCCGGCCTGCAGAACGTGCCCAAAGACCTGATCGAAGCGGGCGCGATTGACGGCGCGGGGGTCTTGCGGCGGTTCTGGCATATCGTCTGGCCCATGCTGTCGCCCATCACCTTCTTCCTGGTCGTCACCAACCTGACTTATGCTTTCTTCGAGACGTATGCCACCATTGACTACCTGACGCCCGGCGGCGGCCCGCTCCGCTCCACGACAACCATGATGTACCGCGTGATTCAGCTAGGCGTGCAGAACAACGACATGGGCAAAGCCGCCGCAGAATCGATCGTGCTATTCCTGACGGTGATCGGCATCACCGTGGTGCTGTTCCGGACGGGCGGGCGGCAGGTCACCTACGGAGTATGAGGCCATGACAGTCGTTTCACGAGAAAGCGCTCGCGTCACACCGGCTATCTGGCAGAAGGTGCGCAGGTGGTGGCCCAAGCGCTGGTACGCGCATCTCATCCTGATTGTGGCCTGCTTCATGTCGGGGATTCCGCTGTTCTACGCGCTCATCGTCAGCACACAGACCAATGCGGAAGTCTTCCGCTATCAGTTCACGCCGGGCAGCGGGCTGCACGAGAACTGGCACGTGGTTTTCTACGAACGCCATCTGCACACCTATATGATCAACAGCGTGATCATGACCCTGGGCATCACCCTGGGCAAGACGATCTTCTCGCTGCTCTCCGGCCTGGCGTTCGTCTATTTCCGCTTTCCGGGCAAATGGCTGGTCTTCGGCTTTGTGCTCATCACGTTGATGATGCCCACCGAAGTGCTGATCATCGCCCTGTTCCGCTTCATCAACAAGCTGCACTGGCAGAACACCTACTGGGCGCTGATTGTGCCCTTCACTGCCAGCGCAACGGGCACCTTCCTGTTCCGCCAGCATTTTTCCAGTATACCGGCGGAGCTATCCGAAGCGGCTCAACTCGACGGGGCCAATCCGCTGCAGTTCCTGTTCCGCGTGCTGGTGCCCATGAGCTGGAACACCATCGGGGCGCTGGCCGTCGTGCAGACCATTTACGCCTGGAACATGTACCTGTGGCCGAACCTGGTCATGTCCGACCCGGATATGCAAACGGTGCAGACTGGCATCGGGGCGTTACGCCTGGGCGGCGGTGCCTTGCGCTTCGGGCCGCTGATGTTGGGCACGGTGATCGTCAGCCTGCCGCCGGTGATCATCTTCATCCTGCTGCAAAAGCAGTTCATGAGTGGCTTCACCCTCACCCGTGACAAGTAACCCGCTGCACTCATCCCCCTCTCCGGCGACACCGGCACGCCGGAGAGGGGGGCTTCTGCGCGTGTGCACTGGATACCCATCCCCCTGCCCGGCGAATGTGCTATGATCAGGGGCGTATCGCCTGCATCACCGCGCACTCTGCGCAGGTGCCTTCCCCATGACGGTTGCAACTGCCGAGCTATATCAATACCTTTTCGACGAGTTACCCGACGGCGTGTTGGTGGCCGATGAAGACGGGCGCGTGCTCATCGTCAACCCGGCCCTGTGTCGGCTGATCGGCTCGTCGCTGGCAGAAGTAGTCGGGCAGCCCCTGGACGCGCTGCTGTCTCTGCCCGGCGGGGACGGAGACCTGTTGCCAGCCATTCAGGAAACGCCTGCGCTGGAACTGTCGCTGCGGCGGCGGGATGGCGGGACGCTCTCGGTAGAAATGCGCCGCTCAACGTTTGTGCACGCGGGTAGGGTGCATCTGTTGATCACGCTGCGCGATGTCACCGAGCAGGTGCAGAAATACGAGCGCCTGATCCGCAACGAGCACGAGAAGCGCCTGATCGCCGAGGGGCTGCGCGGCATCCTGGACGTGCTCAACTCCGAGCGTCCGGCGGGCGAAATCCTGGAATATATCATGGTCGAGGCGCAACGTCTGCTCAAGGCGGGTGCGGTCGCCATCTTCCGGCTGCGCGACGAGGGCGGTCAGCCGATTCTCGAACTGGAAGCGGCGCGCGAACTGCCCGCCGACTATGTGTCCGGTATGCAGGTGCCGCCGGGCGTGGGGGCCATCGGCAGGGCGGTGTCCGAACATCGCCCCGTCTACCTGCCTGATATGCGCGCCGCGCTGCCGGACTATCAGCGGCTGGGCGACCCGCACCGCGAAATGTTGCTGACGCAGCTCATGGAGCATTACCGGGCCGTGCTGGCCGTGCCGCTGTGGATGCGCGACGAAATGTACGGCAGCCTGGTGCTCTACTACGCCGAGCCGCGCGACCTGACGCCGGAAGATATCGAACTGGCCGTGGCCTTTGGCGATCAAGTGGCGCTGGCCATTGCCAACGCCCGCCTGCGTATGCAGGCCGAGCAGGCGGCGACGATGGCCGAGCGTCAGCGCCTGGCCCGCGAACTGCACGACGCGGTCACGCAGACCCTGTTCTCTGCCAACCTGATCGCCGAGGTGCTGCCGCAACTGTGGCAGGAAGACCCAGACGAGTTCCTGCAGCGGGTGGCCGACCTGCGCCGTCTGACACGCGGTGCGCTGGCCGAGATGCGCACCCTGCTGCTGGAACTGCGCCCCGCGGCCCTGGTCGAGACGCCCCTGCGCGACCTGGTGCGTCAACTGGTTGAGGCCATCACCGGTCGCACGCGGCTGGATGTGGAATTCACCGCCAACGGGGGACAGCACGTCTACCCGGCTGAGATACAGTTGGCGCTCTATCGCATCGCGCAGGAAGCGCTGCGCAACGTCGTCAAGCACGCCCGCGCCCGTACTCTGCGCGTCGAGCTGGCGACCACACCCACACAGGTGGCCCTGACCATTGCAGACGACGGGCAGGGCTTTGATCCCCAGAACGTGCCCGCCGATCATTTCGGGCTGCGCATCATGCGCGAGCGAGCGGCGGCCATTGGCGCGGCGCTGACGCTCAACACCCGCATCGGCGAGGGTACGTCGGTGGCCGTGCAGTGGCACAGCCCCACTCAGGAGGAGATATGAGCGAGGCGCGCAAGATTCGCGTGCTGATTGTGGACGATCACGAGATGGTGCGCACCGGCCTGGCCGCCTTTCTGCTGGTGCACAAAGACCTGGAGAATGTGGGAGAAGCAGACAGCGGCGAGGAAGCGGTGCGCCTGTGCGAGCAAACCTGCCCGGATGTGGTGCTGATGGACATGGTCATGCCGGGCATGGACGGCCCGACTGCCATCCGCGCCATCCGGCAGCGCTGCCCGTCGGCGCAGATCATCGCGCTGACCAGTTTCAAGGAACAGGAACTGGTGCAGGAGGCAATTCAGGCGGGCGCGTTGGGTTTCCTGTACAAGAACGTGTCGTCGGACGAATTGATCCGCGCCATCCGCGCCGCCGCTGCCGGTCAGCCGACGATGGCCCCGGAAGCCCTGCAGGCGCTCATCCGCAAGCACGCTCAACCGACGCGCCTGGGTCATGACCTGACCGAGCGCGAACGCGAAGTGCTGGCGCTGATGGTCAAGGGGCTGAACAACGTGGAGATCGCCGATCGGCTGGTGGTCAGCCGATCGACGGTGAAGGTGCACGTGAGCAACATCCTGGCCAAGCTCGGCGTCAGCAGCCGCACCGAAGCGGTGGCGCTGGCCGTCGAACACAAGCTCGTGTCGCCCTGAGGCTGGAAGGTTGAATCGGCGAGGCACAGTGATCTATCCGCCGGTTTGTCTCATCCCCAGCCTTGGCTTTGCTCGGTTCGCTCTCTCCGCGAGAGCAGCTCAACGGGCTAGCGCGCGTCATGAGCCGCACGGATGGCTGAGTCGAGATCGTCCCAGAGGTCTTCGGCGTCCTCAATGCCCACGCTGAGGCGCAGCAGCGAAGGGGGCAGATGCTCCTGTCCTGGCAGCGCAGCCCTGCGCTCCATCGTTGATTCCACAGCTCCCAGGCTGGTGGCATGGCGGATGAGCCGGACGTTGCGGCAGACAGCATCGGCAAACCCGGCCCCTCCCAGCAGATCGAACGAAATGATCGCCCCGAAGCCCTTGAGCACACGCCTGGCCGTGGCATAGGTCGGGTGCGAGGGCAGGCCCGGATACCGGACGCAGGTGACCAGCGGGTGCTGCTCCAGCCGCTCGGCCAGGATCATGGCGGTTTGCTGCGCCCGCTGCAGGCGCAGCGCCAGAGTCCGCGCTCCGCGGACGGCCAGAAAGGCTTCCAGCGTGCCTGGGGTTGCGCCGGCCAGTTCGCGCGACTTCCGGAGGGCGTGCCAGAGCGCGTCATCTCTCGTGGTGACGACCCCTGCCAGCAGATCAGAGTGCCCGCCAATGAACTTGGTCGCCGATTGCACGGAGACCGTGGCACCGAAATCGAGCGGCTGCTGATTCAAAGGCGTGGCGAAGGTATTGTCCACCGCCACGATCGCGCCAGGTTTGCGCGGCGCGGCGCAGATGGCCTCCAGGTCTGCCACGATCAGCAGGGGGTTCGAGGGCGATTCCAGCCAGATCAAGTCGGCGACGGCACAGGCATCTATCCACGCGGCGGTATCATCTACCGCCACGCGCCGTACCGTCCAGCGCCCACGTTCTGCGCCCGCTGCTGCCAGCCCTGCTGTGCCCAGGTAACAGTCATCGGGTAACACCACAAGGGCACCGGCAGGAAGCTGATCGAACACGGCGGCGATAGCAGCCATGCCAGACGCAAAGGACACGGCCCTCCCGGCTTCAAGCCCGCCGACGATTTCTTCGAGAGCTTCCCACGTCGGCGTACCATCATCGCGCGAATATCCGCGCCCGCTACCGAGGATGAAGTTGGAGGCGGGGACGGGGGGCACGTTCAGCGGTGCGCCAGGCTCGGAAGCGCGGCCTGCCGAAACGAGCCACGATTCCGGTTTGATTCCAGACGGATGCTTTTCCATTCTTCCGCATACTCCCTATGGTGGACAATTGGCCAGGAACTCTCGACGCATGACTCGTGACTTAGCCCTCCCCACTCCCCTTTCAAGGGCGGACAGCCATTGAGCGCCTCTCGAACAGGGGGCTGTCCTTAACTTTAACCTCACCCCCACTCGGCGCTGATGCGCCTCGTCGCCCCCAGCCTGAGTTATCA
>AMZC01000020.1_pt1 | contig 15458 bp, 10 predicted proteins | sample 948551 | NCBI WGS metagenome assembly AMZC01 (sample SAMN01120625, study PRJNA171369) | bioreactor sludge metagenome | biome: sludge; isolation source: anaerobic thermophilic cellulolytic sludge from lab reactor | place: China: Hong Kong, Shek Wu Hui wastewater treatment plant | collected... | reverse complement strand
TGCAACCCCTCGATCCGCTCTGAGGATATTAAAATTATGAAATCTACAAGTTGTTCTTTTTTCGTTGAATCTGTTGCACCCCCTCAATCCACCCCAAGATATGAAAAGTTGACGATGGATTAACTTTTAAGACACATTCACCCTGTATGGGTGAATGTGTCTTTATAAAGAAAATTACGAAGGCAAAGGATTAATTTTATAGTGTCCAGAAGCCCTGGTCGTGTAAAGAAAATTTTCGCGGTTCTGTTAATACTGACCCGGGAACCCATCCGTGCCCGATACTTGATAAAGCATTCCATCCTTGAACCATATCGCGTCCGCTAAATGATTCGATATTTCCACTAATTTGAATGCACTCATTTATGAGGGTATGGGCTAAAAGGTGAGAGGTATAAATTTCTGGGTAATCAACATTTTGCGTATGCACTTCATACCCAAAAAATTGATTTTCCTCAACAAGGGTTCTCTCCCGGCTGAGCCATCCCTGTCCATGGCGTATATCACCACCTACAAAGAGTTGCGGTAACTGAGCAAGGGCATCTAAGACTTCATTATCCCCATTTATAAATATATACCCGGTTAGTCCCACTTTTTCTAAGACTGCATTTCCCCAGCGTGAGAAGGGCAGGAGGATTTCATGCTCCCGGAGAGTGCTCTCTTCCGCCACTTCGTTGTCTGGAGATATGGCTGTTGCAGGGCGAGTATACAAAAGCCACATTCGGAACTCTCTATCCTCGATTATCTTCTCGTCCTTTTCATCCCTTCTTAAGCACCACGCCAATCCCTTTACTTCAGAATTCCTTGGATCGTGAATGTATTTAGGTAACCATGGATACCAGTTGCCATCCATTTTCTGTGCAGGGAATAAATAACTGAATCGGACTTTCTTACGCAATTCCTCACCAACTCTTTCATAGTCCGGAAATTGCTCGCTTTGTTTGCGGGCAAGTTCGGCTGTGATTGCTCCCCAGAGAGTTCGTGCAGGCACATATAATCGTGTTCGATCCAGAATCCCTGCTGGGGTTGTACCTATGTGAAGCGGCGAGTCAAGAATCCATGTCCAGCGGTACAGTTTCCAATCAGACATATTTGTTATCCCCTGGCTTTAAGGTGGTAACGGGCATAGGAGAGGGCCTGGATAAATAAACTTCTTACGAACAACAATTGATCCAAGTCATTGGAGATTTGCGCAACCCTTTGTAAGATATCGCTGTCGCTATAGGATGATCTGGTTTCCACTTTATTCAGGAAAGACATGCTTTTCTTCGAAAACTTTCCAAAAACATCTTTCTCGCGGGCTTTCAGGTAAAGGAACATGGCATAAAGGCCTTGGGTTTCCAGGATTGCCAATGCAGCATTGATAATTTTCTCTGTCATTTTATCTATTTTGGCAATCTCTTCACCAAGGAGTGCGCATTCGACATCTAGATTTTGAATTTGTTGGTTCATGGCATAACCTCCGAATTAAACCAGAACTTTTATCCTTCCCATTCCACGTGTTCCCATACCTCCGATCCCTAAATGTTCAAAGAAAGGATGGGCTTTTTGGGTGATGTAATGTACATCTTCCATTTGTGGATTTTGCTTGAATGAGACCGGTTTGCTGTTTATGCGGTAATGGTTGGGGTTCTTACAAACGATTTCCCAATACAGGAATGTGGTACGTGGCAGGGCTTCATAGGTAAATAAAGCCCCATCTTCAGCGGCACCCGTTTCTGGATTAATCGACACTGAGGTGCGAACCTCTAAATTGCTGTTCACCACATGAGCGAACAGGTCATCGGATACAACACCCACTTTTTCGATTACGTAGTCAGGCACTTTTAAGTCTTGCAATTTCTCCTGTATTTTATTTACTACTTCTTTTTTCAACCCCATAATTGGAAGCATAAGCCAACCTAAATTAAGGGGAGAATTTGAATTTGTAGGATCAAGGAGATACAATCCTGCGGATTGAGATAATTCAATTTCAATGGAGAAGAAACGCATTGTATTTGGACTGGTGATCCAATATACCCCTTTTCGAGTTGGGACCGGGAAGAGCAGAACATGTGCATCGCTAAATGCTGCTAATCCGGCAAAACCACCCTCCTGCCCACGTGCAAACCCATATACGGTACAAATGGGACAATCAGGCTTACCACAATGCCCGCCAGTTCCATCAGACTGAGGTAAACCAACCCCTGCACATTGGGGATATTTTCCTTCTGCCATTGCTGAGTAGGAACGGTAAGTGCCAGCCAGACTGGAGCCAGGAATTTTAGGAATTTGAGTAGCAGGGTCACGTACAATTGTCGAATCAACGCGCCCCAAACGATTTCCTCCTGTACCAACATGAATGGGATCAATTGCCATCCCCAAATGAGAGAACTTTGTATAAGAGTTATTTGGATTATTCATTTATGCCTCCCGGTTCATAGAGTTTTATTTTTCTTTCGCAATGCTGAGGTGCCAATCGATTGTCCAGAGTAAAACACCCCTTTGAAAACTCTCTAGCAATTTTTCGATGTCTTCTCCAGATGTTGACGGTAATCTCTCTCTTAGATAAACGCGTAACAATTCTTCGGCAGCCTTTTTAGCAGATCCTGTTTGCTCTATTCTCCATTGGTGGGTTAGGCGCAGAAGTTCTGCTCTTAACATTTGTAACTGGGAAGTAACCATTGAACAGGACAAGAGTTCCCAGTTATCTCGCATGGTTTCCCAGTCTCTGAGGTAAAAAATAGTAGGGCTCTCAAATCGTCGAACGGTCGTATCCAGGAACACTGTAGTGATTTTAGAAGGATAAACCCGAATTTCCTCCTCAGGGGATACATCTTCCGCATGGCGATATACAGTGCCATTGGGGGTTTGGAAATCTCTATCCTTTTGCACAGCAGAATTGACCATTGCAAGATAGGGATAAAACACATCCTTTCTTCCATCAGGCAAATCTGTAGGGATTTCCCATTTTTCTATTCCGTTATCGGGATGGTGTAAATGGACTCTTACTTGCCCATTTTCGTTGGATTTTTCCTTAACTGTCCACTTCTCTGGTGCACTTCGTGATGTTAATTTATGCTCAATCGTTCGCGCCATCTCAATCACGGCTTGAAAAGACATTTTGCTTGGAAACACCACCACACCGATGTTGAGAGGCAGGCGATCCTGAACACAGGCAAATTGTTGACGCCATTCTCGGATCGCAACATCCACACACTTGGATGCAGTCTCAAGGGAAACCAGAATCCGGAATCGCAATGGACTGAGTTCCAGAGTAATGATTGGAAGATATTCTTGTAGAAGGGGGGAATCTTGGCTAACTTTCTTTATCTTAACCTGGATGGAGGGATCTTGAGGCTTTTCCGCATCCTTAAGCGTAAGAGTATTCTGGAATTTGTCGGGGGATGTTTGGTGAAGCAAAAGAAAGCGGGCTAAATTTGATGCGGTGATTAAGGCTTCACCATCAAAAAGAAAAGAGCAAGTTTGGTTTCCGATAAGGCCTTCATAGAGATGATTTTTTTGGAGTTTCTGTGTGTTTTCTGGAATGAAAGCCAATCGTCTCAGGCGCCAACGGTTAGGGTGCTTGGAAGATATTTCAGAAAATTTTTTGTAAAGGTGTTTAAAGAAATCCTCGCTTTGCCGCCAAAAACGATAGGTGCGGCCTGGTGAGGGTAATTTCCTGAACAATTGATGAGATAACCAGATAGCGCGTTCATGGTTCGTTAATGAAGCCCATTTAGGCGCTTCTTTGGTGCGATCTTCTACTATATCTTCAAAAAAAGTTTGCCAGTTTTGATAGGACTTGAAACCTTGATTGAGTGCCGCAAGGATATTGTCATTTTGGTTGAATTGAGAGAGTTTACCCTGAATGTAACCATGCAGTCGCATAAAGGCCGCTGTATTTGCTTGACCTAGTACATTGCCAAGATTTGCATTATGACGAAGCCAATCAGGAATGGCTTGAGCGCGCAGACTGTCTATGCGTTCCCCCTCCAGCCAGGGTTCTACATCCAATTGTAAAGTGATGAGCGCGATACGATCGTTGGAATCAGCAACTTCATCGAGCCAGATGGTCTCTGAGCCCGATTCCCCATTCAACCAATCCTGCAAACGATGAGAGCGTCGTTTAAGACATACTTCACACGGACGATCTTTATTGGTGGGATCACTATTTTGCCGTACACCACAGACCGGACATACATGCCCGGAGTTTTGATCATTCGTGCGGGGAAGCCAATAGCGGTGAACCGGGACGGAGAGAGCATGATCGGCATCATGTCGGGCTTTAACAATCGGAACGAGAGAGCGAGTAGGCGCACTCAAGAAGCAATAAGGCGGAGTTTCTAAATCGTATTGATGGGCAAGATCATCGGTTTGGTTTTCCAACCACTTCTGCCATGAAAAATCCTGGCTTTCAATCCACGATGCCGGTGACTGTTGGTCCTTGGACTCACCGGGAAATGTAAAGATGCACACCTCAGTATCACGATAAATAAGTGACCCAAGGGCAAGGTCTACCTCGATCAAGCGCTGGACACCTTCAAAGAATTCTTCCAGGATACGGGCCGTTCCCGTCCAGTCGCCAATCTTCACCGCCCGAGCTTCGTAGTACTCACTACCGATTCCAATGGTAAGCAGACGCCATCGAACCTTGCTCTTAATCCCTTTATCAGAAGTGGAAAATTGTGAATCTAACAAAGCACCTGCAATGGCACTTTTGAAGAGCGCCGCTGCAATGTAGGATTGATCCCACAAAGTGACATCGTTATTGGGAAGGCGCGTTTCGGCTAACGTGGAGAGGAAGGCTTTGCGGACAAACGCGTCTGGGCCAACCAAATGATTTCGCCATTGGAACCACTCATCTACCCTGGCATTATTATTTTTCAGATTATTGGCTTCCTTGAGTTTCCCTTTAATCTCGCCAATTAGATTATTCCATCCGTCAGATGTAAGGACAGAAGGAGGATCACTAAGAAGATTACGCTCGGGGGTGCCAAAAGCTGAGGATAGCCAAAGGTCAGGTTTGGTTTGAGCAAGGTATTCCACGGTTTTGGAAGCATAACTTTGTTTCTCAATACCTGAAGCCATCCCATGGGCGGCCTGGAGTAAACCTAATAAACCCGTGCCATTTTGATCGGCGTGTTTCGTGACTAAGTCGCGCCATAACCCCGGTAAAAAGCCCTGGCTCAAATGTGCGGGTAGCGAACTAGAGCCAAGAATTTTGGATAGGAGGTCGGGTTCAATGTTCTCGGTTTCAGCCCACCCTTTGTAATCATAAGAAGGTATCTCACCCGCCTGGTATTTCAAGAAATCTATTTTTGCTTTACCAGCCATATGAAACAAACCAATGGCTTCACAAAGCAACAAGAAAGGACGATGGTTTCTGAGAAGTTCTACCGGGTTTAGACCATTACTCGTCATGATCATTTCTCTCCACTGAGCAAGGTTTCGAGTTGGGATAACGCATTGGTAAGATCACCGGAAGACATTCGAGATTTAGTAGAAATGTACCATTGCTTAATTTGTGCCGTACCCCATCCGGAAGTTCGTTTCGCCGAGATGCCATAATGGGTGAGCAGGACTTCAATGGCTAAAAACAAATTTCTCAGCGCGGTTTTCTGTTCACTCTTGACCGTCATACCCGGGAAGGGTGCGTAAAGGAGAAACAATGTGCCCGATGCGCCAGCGGGTACAACTTCGTAATAAACAGGCTGGGTACCTGCCCGTTTGGAACGGTCATGAGGATTAATCACCTCATACCCAATTTGATCAAACCAGGTGGGATAGAACGCCAATACGCCCTGATTGAAATGCTCTTCTTCTCCCTTCTCGTTACCGAATAGATCCACGATCCAGTCGGGGTCTTTCCAGCCCTCCAATTTTCCATTGTATTTCTCCAGGTGTTGGCGCAGGCCGGATTGCATGCGACATGACCAGCGTAGCAACCCTTTCCAGGTAGTGGCTGGAATGTAAGGCACATCAAAAAGATGTTCTTTTCGAAGTGGGTTCTCAAGGATATGGAAAACGCGATCATCTTTGGAATACCAGGGGCGTTTGAGTTCGAAGTCTACCTTAATCGCTAACCAGGAAGGAAGTAAAGGCTTTTCGGGATACCTAAAAATGTCAGTAGCCTTAATGGAAGACAATGGCTTTTTCTCTTTTCTCTTTTTTAAAAAGTCAGCACGCGTACTGTTTTTAGTGTCTTTGTCTCCCGAAATATCAGCATGAAAGTGTCTTAATAATATTGAATCTTCGCTGTTCTCCTGATCATGTTTTGAAAGATAAGTCTCATGTTTTGAAAGATAAGTCCAATACTCGTAGGACATATTTTGTTTAACCTCCCTGATGATTGACCAATGTCTCAAGAATTGATTCGCCTGTAAGAAAACGGAATTCTTGGTTCCCCTGTATATTCCAGACTTCTCTCAGAGTATTTTCTATCTCACTAAAATCACTATTTTTAAGCACAAATCCATATGTGCGCTCATAACCACGCGTTTTAAAACTAAATACTTTCTTGCTTTCCCTTTGGCTTCCAGCCAGCCAACTCTTTCCCCAACTCGATCGTCCTTTCTCTTCAGGGCGCCCAAGGAGGCGGTTAAAGGTACTGTGATAGTCGCTTTGGCGGGCAAGGTAACGTCCCTTGACAACCCAGAAATGGCTTAGAGAGGCCCAGTTAAAGTCATCAGCATCATGACTGGATTTACACCAGTTTGGCCGTTTTATGTATTTTTGGAGGTTGTCTTTCCCGATCGTGAATAACTCTGGATTTCCTTCCAGAGTTATTAACCCATAATCTCTATGATGTATCATCATTTCCCGGCCTTTTTCGTCTGAGGGTTTGAACACCGTTTTCCCACCGAGGGCGGTATATTCTGAGATAATTCTCAATGTCAGGTCGAGCAAAGCCCATTCTTCATCGCAAATCATGCGTAGGGGGGTAAACCGCAGAATGAATATTGTATTGGCACTGATTGCATTTTGAATTGGTTGCCCGCTTTCATCTACAACCTCGAAGCGAAACTTACGCGCCCAACCAGTGCAACCAAACAATTCACAAACCACACAATGGCATTTTTCATTCTGATTATTTTTATTTTCTACTGGACATCGAGATTTGGCTGTGGGGTCACAGGCATAGCCACCTAATCCTCTCACCACAACTTCAAACCACCAGCGAATCGATCCGAGCAACCCGGGGAGGATCAACTGCTGATTTTGACGTTCTGCATTTCCTGTCCAGATATTGGTAATGGCTTTGAAACGCCATTCTTTAGACATTGTATTCATAAGCGATCCTCCCAAATCGACTCTAGTCTCTTACTCCGGGTCAATTTCTGCATCTACGCCCATCTGGCTGAAAGTCTCGCTCACCTTATCTTCCATTTCGCTTTCTGAGACAGCCCCTCCTTCCCGAGCAGTGTCAGCAATATTTTCCACCGCAATCACGATTTCACTGCGGAACTCTCTCGCACGACGCTCGATGAGTTCAAGATAATCCTCGCCGAGTGTGCGGCGCAGCATTTCCAGTTCGGAACAGAAGCGCTGCAGGTCATTTTGGGAAACCTTTCCGTTCATTTCCACACTGGCAAGACGGCGCAGGGTGTATTTGGGCAGGGTCTGGAATTCTTTCAAGTCTCGCAGCAGGGTTTGGATAAATGGCAGATATTCCTGTAAATCAGCCGCATGATTTGCCAAAGCACTTCTAAGGTTATTTTCGGCTTTAACGCTCAAGGACTGCTCGCTTTGGGGCATGGGAATATGCTCGCGATGTTCCTTGATGGCTTCATACGCGGGCCAGAAATTGGCGCTGAGCGCTTCCCGTGGGGTACCGGGCTGACATCGAATGTGCACAATGGCTTCCTCCAGGGAGAGAGCCTGTACTTCTGGTTTATCATCCCCTGTGTTGGGTACGGCGTGAATGAAAAGTTGCAGTCCCTTTCGTCGGAACACCAGCAATTCGTTGTTTTTGTCGCGTTTGGCGGTTTTCACCCGCGGCGGGAAGTCCGTCAGTCCTTTCACCATCTCCGGGAATTGTTCTTGAATGTCGAAGAATTCCCGGCGAATGGCGGTGAGCAGACTTTCTTCTTCTGTTTCTTCCGGGTTCGTGTTGAGGCGTTTGAAAAGTTCAGCAGGGGATGGAGTTTCATCCGGGGCAAAGATTTTGGCGTCTTCCCCAAGGGTGTTATGGATCAGGAACATCTTTTGGGCGGCAATCTCACGGCTTTTGACCACTTCAGCGCCCTGCTCTGTGGGGAAGAAATTGTAAATATGGAGCGTATCAAAAACTTTTGCGCCAATACGGTTGATACGCCCAAGGCGTTGAATGACGCGCGTTGGATTCCATGGGATATCGTAGTTGATACAGGCTCCAGCGCGGTTGAGGTTAACGCCTTCGGATAATTTGTCCGTTGCCAGAATGATATCGTAATCATCCCTTTGTTTGCCTTGGGAATAACTGGCGTCAAAATTGGCTAGCAAATCGTCGAAGAAACTCTTACTCAGCGCACCTTGCGCGACCAGTACACGCCCTGGAAATGCGGTTTGGATTTGAGGAGCAATATGGGCAACGGTATCCTGGTACTCGCTGAAGATCACCACCTTGCAGCGCGGTTGCCCTGGTTTTGGCTTTGATGCCAGGATTTCCTGAACTGCCTCGACCAGGCACTGGCTCTTTGGGTCCTGATGGACCAGGTTCAGCGTTTCAACCCGTTGCTTGATGTTCTTAAGCAGTGTCAGGTCAGCCCGAATATCCTCGATGAACTTCTCGGACTCGTCGAACTTGGCAATTTCATAAATGCGGTCATGACGCGGGTTCAGGTTGGGCTTCTCTGCCAACCTGTTGGCGAATGCCACCAGTGCTTCTTCGATGGTTTCTTCGTCTTCTTCCCAAATCTTTTCAATCAGAGTGCGATCCAGGATGTATTTACCGGTATTCTCGATAAAAGTCAGCACAATTTCGTGAATACGGATGAAATTCTCGATACTTTGGGCAAAAGCCCCGAACGAACTCTCGAAGCGTTTGACCAGCAAGCGCCGCATGAAATCGTACAGGTTGCGCTGTTGCTGGTAAGTAAATTCCTCTTCCAGTTTTTCACCCTGAGACTGCTTTTCATAGGCGAAAGGCTGGTAAATTGCACCACAGAACTGTCCTTCTTCCCCAAAGAAATCGTGGATGACCTGATCGTAGAAATGGGATTGTTCAGGACTCAGTTCGTAGAAGAGTTGGACAGGATCGGCGACTTCTGAGAGTTCTGTGAGTTCCTGTGAGTAAACAGGGTCTTTCTTGAGGTCAAGGCGGTTGCGGCGAATGATTACCGGTTCGATGACCGCACGGATTTCATCGGCGATACGCCGTACTTCCTGTTGTACCCGGCTGACCTGAATGGGCGGAAGGTCCTCAAAAATATCCGTGTAGTAGTTTTCAGCGCGTTTTTGTTTTTCGCCACCTGCGTTATAGTAGCGCAGGATATAGGAAAGTTTGCGAAACTCGCTGTTATAACGGGCGAAGCGTGCGGCAAGCCTCTCATCCAGTGTCAAAGTGGACTTGCCCGGCGGAATGAATAGTTTGAGCAAGGCGAAGATATCCAGGGGGGTGTTGTTAAAAGGTGTGGCAGTGAGCAGGATCACACCCCGATTTGCGCATATCTGGCTGAGGCGTTCATAGGCTTCGGTGTCTTCGTTGCGGAAACGATGGGCTTCATCCACAATGATGGTGGTCACATCATCACCGTAGGTGGATAAATATTCCTGCACCTTGTCCAGCGATCCCAGCGAGTACACATCCCAGTCGTGCAGCCCGAAATCGCTCAGGTATTTGTACCAGCCGCTGTCGCGGGTTTTGGGGTCGCCCATTAAAGCCGGGGGACAGATCACCAATCCGCGCCCGTTGCGCTCTCGTGCCAGCCAGCTGGCAATGATGGATTTTCCCAATCCCACCACGTCAGCCAGGATGACGCCCCCATATTGATTGAGAACTGTCAGGGCTTGTTGAACGGCTTCTTCCTGATAACGGTAAACCTTATAGCCCCGTGCCTGCATGATCCGTTTGATATGAGGGCTGAGAGACTTGAGTTCCATCAAATCCAGATACGTTTTCAGTACCAGCGCATAGGCTTCGAAGGGGGTAATCTCAGCAACTTGCGTTTGGCGGCGGATCACGCGGACGATTTTCTCCTTGTGTTCCGGCACTTCACTGATGGGGATGGCTTGTTCCCAAAGATCGTCGAAATATTTTTCGGCATCTTCCCAACCGTAATCCCCGATTTCCACATTGAATTCCTGCTGATCTGTAAGCCCGGCGCGGGTCAGGTTGCTCGAACCGGTAATAAAACGTCCGGGGGCGTTGACCAGCGAGCGCCCATCTTCATTTAAACAGAAGAGATAAAGTTTGGCATGGTTGGGGTCGAGAGTCTTGCGAATCTGCAGGGAGCCGCTTTCCAGTAATTCCAGGAAGAAAGAGACCTGTTCGTAGAACTCTTGGGTGTCGAAATCTTCATCACGCAGGGCGGAGCGCAGAGAAGCAAAATATCGTCCTACCAGTTCATCTCGATTGCATTGGGACGCTTCCGGGGCGGCAATTTCGATGACCCGTCCCATGTGCAGGTCAGTATCCAGCCCGACCAGAATTTTGATGGAAAAAGGGGTGCTGGTTGAACGTGCGTTCGTCCAGCGGTTTTTTATTGCCTTGTAGAGTTCATGCCAACCGGAGAAGTAGAAGTACCCTACCAGGAATTTCAGTTCCTGACTGTGTCGAATGAGGGTTTGGATGCGCTCTTTCAGGTTTTGCTGTTTGGCGTTGGTGATGAAGTTGTGAGCCATATACTTTCCTAGACTCAGTGAAGGTGGGCAAGGTGCGGTTTGAGGGCATTTTCCAGGTGTACCATCGCATCAATCATGGCGTCTTGAAGCGCGTCCCAGTTTTCCTGGTTGGGAAGTCCGCCATGCCCACGAATCAGGTAAGCAATGCGCGCCGCACGCTTCTCGTCCAGACGCTGCCATTCCAATGGCGCGCCAAAACTGGCTTCGATTTGCTCTTTGTGCTGGAGCAGAGCATCGAAATAGTGTTTGTTCTTTTCACTGTCTCCTGTGTCAATATACAGTTCTACCCGGGCATGGTCCTTCAAAACAACATATGCCCAGGTAAATCCGCTCTTCCCGGCACTCGTGCTGATCCAGTGATCTTTGCCGGGGGAGATGCTGGCAAATAAGGTGGATTTTTGCCTGGCTTTCTTCAGCAAACCATCCCAAAACTCCATTCGCAGGATGTGACGGCGTGCCAGTTCCTTACGCTGTTCGCCGATTTGGCGGCTCTCCGCGCTTGGACCGGCAATGACCGTGAAGAGCGGCGCAGGCGGGGAGTTATCAATGCGCACCGCTTCGATCTGAAGCAGGTAAAAAGAGGTATCGTCGGGCAGGGTTTCGTTGAGCCAGTGCACCGCTTTTTCGTGTTCAGGGCGCGGCTGGCTGGTGATCCAGATCGCTGTTTTGGCATCGTGGTTGCTCATGTAAGTGATGAGTTTGCCCAAGTGGTCGTGATCGGTGCGCTCCAGTTGATTTTCGATGACCACTAGGTTGCCATCCGCATCTTCTGCCAGGATGTCCACGGCAAAATCTCCGGCGGCAGCTTCGGCTTCCACCAGCGAAAGGCGCAAACCGGTGGGATCGGAAAGCAGGTCGAGGTTTTCTGCCAGCCAGCGGGTGAAGTTCAGGGCTTCGTGATGCCAGACGTCGCGTAGGGGAATACGGGTGAGACGGGCAATGGGATTCATGGCGGGTTCTCCAGTTGGTGGTTACACACTCTTGGCTTTGCTGATGCGCTCCCAAACCAGTTGGCAGACAGCGCGGTACACTTCCTTACGTTCGTTTTCGGTCAGCCCTAAGGCATCAAAGACAATATCGTCCAGCGCTTTGCGGTCAGGAAGCGGTTGGGGGTCTTGCTCGGCGATGGGGGTTTCAGAGTTGGGGTCAATACCGCATTCGGTAAATATACTCTGTACTTCTCTATTGAAAGGAATAAACAACTCTTTTTCAACTTGAACAACCCAAATTTGACGATACTCTATAGGATCTACCTTTAGAAGACCACCTCCTAAAGAAGCACGCCCTACAATTTCAAGAAACAACCACCCTATTGGATGATTTAATGTAAAGAAAATTGAAGGTAAATAATTTTTTGAATGTAATCTAATCTCGGTATAGCTATTACTTGTGATTGCTTGGACATCATTTAACCCACACCACACTCTTTCTCCATATCCACATGGAGCAATTAAGTCAGCGGGCGAGCGCATCGGTATGTACCACCAATTTTTCTTGGCCATTAAGGTGCGGCTTTTGGGGAGTACTTCTTGTTCACCAAATTTTAGGTATTTGGCAACTTTGTCTTTTGTCCATTTTTCATCTTTAGGCAAAGTGAGAAAATAACTGTCGATTTGATTTAAAGTTATCCTTAAGTACGCTCTACCACGGGTTTTCATTATGGCTGGCTTGAGATAATTCTCTTCAATTTGAAATTCTTTCGCTAACTGAGGAGTGACAAAGAAAAAATCGTTTGCTCCAGTTGGACGGCCTTCGTTTACCTCAACATCCACATCCCCCAATCGCACCAATTTCCCCTTACCTTTTTTTAGAATGGTGAAGTAAATGTCCGGCGCGCGCAGGTATTTGCCACCCCATTTATTGCCTTCATACTGCCCGGTGGTTTGCAATTCCTTTTCCCCACCCTCCGAGCCTTCGCGCAGAAGTTCCGCCGCGCTGAGCGGCACCACGCGGTAGTCTTCGGTGCGGGTAATTTCAACGGCGCGCTCAATTGCGATGAAGTTGTCTGAGAGCGCCGCTTCTTCAAAGGGGCGTTTGAACGCCACGAAGTGCACCACATGCTCAGTGGGTACCTCGCGCTCCGGCGCCCCGGCTACGCTGATGATGGTGTTCACATCGGCGCGCTCAAACGAACGTTTGGCGTGGTTGTCAATCACCAGGTAGAGCGGCGCTCTGCGCAGGAAGAATTCTTGCAGCCATCCTCCATAGCCTACATCCAGCCAGGAATTGGAACAGATGAAGACGTGCACCCCCTGCGGATTGAGCAAACGCAGAGAGCGAATATAAAAGCAGGTGTACAGGTCGGAACGCCCGTCGGGTTTGCGGTTCTTCTTGAACTCGTTCAACTGCACTTTCGATTTGGCAAAGTACTCCGGAAAATCCAGGCGCACCATTTCTTCCAGCGCCGCTTTGTAGTCCTTGGGATTCAGCCGCCCATTCGGATCGCTGATGCTTTCTTGGCGCACATAGGGCGGATTGCCGATGATGATATCAAAACCGCCCTGGTCAAAGAAAATCTCGGCAAATTCAATGGCCCAGATGAACGGGCGTTCGTCTTTTAAGTTGCGTTTTTGGTCTTCCAGCTCAGCGATCTCGGCTTCCAGCGCTTCCCGCTGTGCTTTGGCGGCTTGTGCCAGGTCCAGTTCTTGCTGCGTGGGCTTGATCTCAAATAAAGCATTCTGTTGAGGTTTAGGAGCCAGGAGTTTGCGGATTTCTGCCTTTCGGGACTCGATTTCCGCGTCCAGGATGGCGCGAAAGACGCTCAGTTCTTCCTGCTCAATGGGACGGTAATCGTTGCTCTGGTTATAGAAGAAGTCACGCTTCTTTTTCTTCAACTCGGTAATCTGACGTTTGATGGCGGGCGGCAGGCTGGCGTGCCCGTGGACCGGGAAGGTTTTACTGCCAATGCGCTGTACCAGCGAGTCACCGGTGCGCACCTTAAAGGTCAGGTTAGGCAGTAAGGGGTCTCGGGATTCCTTGAGTCCATCCGGCATATCCACAAACAGCGTCAGCCAGAGACGCAGGTGGTTAATCCAGACTGCCCAGCGTTTGACTTCCACGCCGTACAGCGAATTGGCAATGATGGCTTTCTTGCGATTGAAAGCAGATGGGGCTTGGGCTTTCAGGTCGGCGGGAGTGTTGTTACGGCTGTACAGGTTTTCGAGTACCTGGTCGAGCACCTGTAACATGCCAACCTCAAACGCTCCAGAACCGGCGGCTGGATCACAAACGGTGACTGATTCCAATTGTTTGATCAGGGTGCGGATTTCTGCAGGGGAGAAATCGCCCTGCCGCTGGTACTCATCGAATTCCTGCCCGGTTCCGGCTTCGCGGAAGAAGAGGTGATAGAGATCCTCCTTTTGGATAGAGGTGGTTTGTTCCAGCCATTTGACCAGCGCCAGGCGGCACATCAGGTCCACTTCAACCCGTGGTGTGTAGACCGCACCCTATTCTTTGTTGGTAATGCGCTCGAAGATGATGCCCAGGAATTCGGGATTGAGTTCGAGTTCTTCGTCGTAAAGTTCGTTTTCTTCGACGGTAAAGTTGTACTCAAAGAGAAAATCAAAGAACGCCCCAATCACGTCATCCGGAAGCCACAATCCCTGATCATCTACTCCCCGCTTACGCTTGAACAGTTCACCGTTCAGATAGGGCGCCATTTGCAGAATATCCTGCGTCTTCTGAGAAAACGGTACATGTCCATAAGAGACCTTTTGTCCTGGAGAAGAGTTCAGCGCCTCGAAGAAGAGCGGCTCCAGCCATTCTTTGTAGAAAGTATTGCTTGCACCGGTACTTTGATATTCCGCCCAGAAATCCTGCAGAAAACGCGGATTGTCCCCCAACCAGCCTTTCTTTTGTACAAATCCTATGAAGATGGTGCGAATGGTGAAAAGAAGGGCAAAGTCCTTTGCGAGGTCTTTGTCCTCAGTCCCTTGCACTTTTGCCGCAATCTCACTGAATTTGATCTCAAATTCTTTATAAAATTCGTCGGATACCGCTTCGAGGGAGAAGGTTTGCAGAATGCTTTCGAGTTTGTCGAAGCTTGCCCTGCTCATCTGTTGAACAAAAGTCTTGTTGGGCAGAGCCGGGTCAACAAAGAAGGTGTATCGGCGGAAAGTACTGAACTGGCGGCGCGTGCCGTGATAGGAAACAGTTACCAGAGAGAGCCGGAAGCGCCCCGCACGATCATAAAAGGCGAAGATGGCAGCATTATGGTTGCTATCCTTGAGAATGCGTTTGACCAGTTCATACTGCTTGCGTTTGCTGGAGCGGGCAGTGAGTTCGTCTGAGACGTGAACAGCCCCCACCAAAACGGTTTGCGAGTGGGGTAATTCGATCACACCCATTTTCATGGCTTGATCGAAAGCATCATCCCGATTGAGGTAATTGGCAAGGTTCTCGGAAATTGGCCGAAAACTTGGGGCTTTTTGTCGTAAAAATGTTGTCAATTGCTGAGGAGAAAAGGATGTGATGAGTCTTTGGACGTTGTTTGTGGCCATATCAAACTTTTTCCCGAGAATGCTTGAAGTTTGGTGAAATCGTTTGTTTTCAGAACAATTCAAAAGTCAGGTGAAGAATTCATCACAAAATGGAGTGAATCAATCCGCCCACGCACGCATTTTGGTTCGCTTGCGCGGGCGGCAAAAGTTTGTTATGCT
>AMZC01003139.1_pt1 | contig 15483 bp, 8 predicted proteins | sample 948551 | NCBI WGS metagenome assembly AMZC01 (sample SAMN01120625, study PRJNA171369) | bioreactor sludge metagenome | biome: sludge; isolation source: anaerobic thermophilic cellulolytic sludge from lab reactor | place: China: Hong Kong, Shek Wu Hui wastewater treatment plant | collected 2011-05-01... | reverse complement strand
AGGAACATCTACCAGCGCCGAGACGCGGTTGTAGATTTCCAGCACTGCCGCCGGATCGTCGGGCAGCTCGGCGGGCGTGATGGTCACGTTATAGGCGGGGTCGTTCTTGGCCAGGGCGATTCCGTTGCGGTCGAGGATGGCCCCGCGCGGGGCGGGTTGCAGGGCGAGCTGCAGGCGGTTCTCTTCGGCATCCCGGCGGAACTGCTCACCGCGGGCGAACTGTAGCTCGGCGGTGCGCATCACCAGCACCAGCAGCGAGAAGATCACGATCGCCTGAAAGAGCACCAGCCGCCAGCCCTGGAAGGGGAGGATACGCCGTCCGTTCATAGTGATCTTGTGCTCAGTTGGCCAGACCTGTGCGCGTCACGAACCGTTCGGCCCCCCTCAGTCTGTCTCACTTTAGCGTCGGTGCCGCCTGGCCACCGACCGCTTGACGGCTTCCTGCGATACCGTCTGCCGGTTGCGCTGAATGATCGGGTAGCAGCAATACTTGAATTTCTTGCCGCTGCCGCAGGGGCACGGGTCGTTGCGGCCCACGCCCTCGTAACGACTGATGTGCAGCGGCAGGCCGCTGATCTCGCTGGTCGTCGGCAGTTTGCCACGCACCGGTTGCGGGCGACTCCCATCGCCTGCGCCGGCTGCTGCCGCTGCCGGGACGGGTGCAGCAGTGGGCATGGCTCCGCGCCCGGCCTGAATGTTGCTCAGCCGCACCTGCGTGGGGATGCGTTGCTGTTCGACGGGGGCCACGCGGAAGATATCGTGCACCACTTTGGCCTTGATCTCCTCCTGCAGCGCCTGCCACATCTCATAGCTCTGCCGCTTGTACTCCACCAGCGGGTCGCGCCCGCCGTAACCCATCAGGCCGATGCCCTCGCGCAGCACGTCCAGATCGGTCAGGTGACGCTGCCACAGCGAATCCACGGCGTTCAGCATCACGTAGCGCTCGGCACCGGCCATCCATTCCTCGCCGAAGCGCTCGACGCGCGTCTGATACGCCCGCAGCGCACCCTTGACCAGCGTCAGTTCGATGGCCTCGGCGTCGCCCAGCGCCGCCAGCGCCTGCGGGGTGATGTCGGCGGGCACCGGGTAGATGTTCAGCACGGCGCGGTGCAGTTCTTCCAGGTCCCAGTCCACCGGGTCGCCAGCCAGCATGTCCGCCACCACACGCTGAATCTGCTCGGTGATCAGGCGCTGAATCTGCTCGCGCAGTTCGTGCGGGGCCGAGGAGAGAATCTTGCGCCGCTGACTGTAGATCGTCTCGCGCTGCTTGTTGACCACGTCGTCGTATTCGAGCACGCGCTTGCGGATGTCAAAGTTGTGTGCCTCGACGCGCACCTGCGCCTGCTCGATAGACTTGGTGATCATGCCGTGCTCGATAGGCATGTCTTCGGGCATGTCGGCCCATTTCATGAAGCTCTTGACGCGCTCCCCGCCGAAGCGCCGCATGAGATCGTCTTCCAGCGACAGGTAGAAGCGGCTCTCGCCGGGGTCACCCTGGCGGCCCGAACGCCCGCGCAACTGATTGTCAATGCGGCGAGCCTCGTGACGTTCGGTGCCCAGCACATACAGGCCACCCTCGGCGATCACCTTCTCGCGGTCGCGGGCGCACTGCGCTTTGGCCTCGGCCAGCACTTCCTGCCACTGTTCCGGCGTGGCCTCGGTGATCTCGATGCCGTAGCGCTTGCGCAACATCTGACGGGCCAGCCCCTCCGGGTTGCCGCCGAGCAGGATGTCCACGCCGCGACCGGCCATGTTGGTGGCGATGGTCACTGCGCCGGGCCGCCCCGCCTGAGCGATAATCTCGGCTTCCCGCTCGTGATGCTTGGCGTTGAGCACCTGATGCTCGATGCCCGCTTTCTCCAGCAGTTTGCTCAGGCGCTCGCTGGTCTCGATGGCCGCCGTGCCCACCAGCACCGGCTGCCCGCGCCGTTGGCGCTCCTTGATGTCCTCGACCACCGCTTTCCACTTGGCGCGTTCGGTCATGAAGACCAGGTCTTGTTTGTCCTGGCGGATGACGGGCAGGTTGGTGGGGATGACCGTCACTTCCAGGTTGTAGATTTCCTCGAACTCGGCGGCTTCGGTGGCGGCGGTGCCGGTCATGCCCGCCAGCTTTTCGTACATGCGGAAGTAGTTCTGGAAGGTGATGGTGGCCAGCGTCAGGTTTTCGCGGCGGACTTCCACGCCCTCTTTGGCCTCGATGGCCTGATGCAGCCCTTCGGAGAAGCGCCGCCCATGCATCAGCCGACCGGTGAACTCGTCTACGATGATCACCTGATCGTTCATCACCACGTAGTCCTTGTCGCGGTGATAGACCACATGGGCGCGCAGGGCGTTGTCCAGGTAGGGCAGCATGTCGGCATTTTCGGGGCTGTAGAGGTTGTCGCCTTTCAGGACGCCTTCCTGGGCCAGCTTGCGCTCGATCTTCTCGACGCCGCGCTCGGTCAGGTAGACGCTGCGGTGACGCAACTCCTCCACATAGTCACCGTCCGGATTCTCCATCTCGACGCTTTCTTCGCTGCTGGGCTTCAGGTCTTTCACCAGCCGCGCGAAGAGCACGTACAGGTCGGACGGCTGATCGGCCTGCCCGCTGATGATCAGCGGCGTGCGCGCCTCGTCAATGAGGATGTTGTCCACCTCGTCCACGATGGCGTAGTAGTGCCCGCGCTGCACGACCTCGTCCAGCGAACGCACCATGTTGTCGCGCAGATAGTCGAAGCCGAACTCGTTGTTGGTGCCGTAGGTGATGTCCGCCAGATAGGCTTCTTTGCGATCGATCGGCTCCAGGAACTGAAAGCGAGCGTCGTCGCTGATCCACTGCGGGTTGAAGCGGAACGAGTGCATGGTCTCGTTGCCGCCGCGACTCTGGATGACCGCCGACTCCAGCCCCAGGAAGTGATAGATCGGCCCCATCTGCTGCAGGCCGAACTTGGACAGGTAGTCGTTGGGCGTCACCAGGTGCACGCCGCGACCGGTCAGTGCGTTGAGATAGAGCGGCAGCGTGGCGACGAGCGTCTTACCTTCGCCCGTCTTCATCTCGGCGATCTTGCCCTGATGCAGCACGATGCCACCAATGAGCTGCACGTCGAAATGGCGCTGCCCGATGGTGCGCACGGCGGCCTCGCGCACCACGGCGAAGGCTTCTGGCAGCAGGTCGTCGAGCGTCTCGCCCGCCGCCAGGCGCGCCTTGAATTCGTCGGTCTTGTCGCGCAGTTGCGTATCGGAGAGTTTCTTCATCTCCGGCTCCAGCGCGTTGATCTGTTCGACCACCTCGCGGTGACGTTTCAGTTCGCGCTCGTTGGGATCGCCGAAGATTGTGCGTACCAGTGACTTGAACATGGTAACTCATCCTGGCACAGAGATGCGCACCGCGCACCCCGCGCCGGTCTATGGGCACAGGTAGATGGTGTGATGACGTGCGGATTATAACACAACGGAGGTGCGAGCGGTTAGCCCATGCGCTGACGCTTTTACAGCTTCTTTACCACTCTTTAACGGAATCATGCTTGTGCTTGTCTTTATAGATGTAGTAAGATTTAAATGAAATGTAACCGATCGAGTATTTGATAAATTCAAGTGATGCGGATAAGGAGAAACAGCCATGAAACGCCGTCTGTTCTTCGTCGGTTTGGTTATGGTGTTGCTCAGCACTTTTGCGCTGACTGGCACCAGCTTTGCCGCAGGGACACCGGGCAATCCTGTACTCAGTGTCCTCTTCTGTACCCTGCGTGTCGAATTCGACGCGCAAGCTGCGGGTGTGGCCTACAATGTCCAGATTTGGGACGATGGCGAACGGCTTTTCAACCCGATTCAGACGTCGTCCTCTGTCGGACAGACGATGGTCTTCACCTTCGATTTCAGTGATATCGCAATCAAGCAAGGCGCTCCTGGCATCGGTATTTTCATCTATGCGGATGGGGCGTTTGCTTTCGCCAAAGATCCCTACACCGATCTTGACGCCCCCTGTGCCGCTTTCCAGGCCAAGGAGCCGGGGTGCGACCTGCTGCCCCTTCCCGCCCAGGCTGTCGGGGGCGCGTTCGTGCAGACCGCTCCGCTCTACTGGGCACCAGGTGAACCTGTCCAGCCGGCGCTGAGCATCGAGGCGGGCAAGACTGCCTGGGTCATTGGGCCGGATGCAACAGGCCAATGGTACAAGGTTGCCTGGGCGTGCGACTTCTTGTGGGTGCCTGCCAGCTCTCTCGGTCCCAACTTCGACAACGTATGGCAGGGAAAGCCGTTACCCACCAATGCAGTGAAATAGCTGAAACAAGATCAACGTGAACGCGGGGATGCCTGGTGCATCCCCGCTCGTTGACTCCAGACACACCCTCTGAAATTGTGTGCCGGGGATCATTTCTGCGGTGAAACTGGCCCCGCGTCCCCTACTCTGGCAGTTCCTCGATGATCACGTTGTCTTCGCCCAGCTTGCTGATCACCCGCTGCAACGCTTCCTCGTTGATCTGAATCGGGTGATTGGGGAAGTCCAGGCAGGCGCGCCGCCCACCCCCCTGCACGATGAAGCGGAAGCGATCCTGGCCCGGATACTCCGTCAGGACGCCGTGCAGCCAGCGCAACTTGCGCTGATCGGCAGTGGAATCGCCGGAGCGCGTGACAATCAGCGTGAGCCGACGACGCGGTTGCGGCGCAGCGGTTGACGGTTGCGCGGCGCGCTCTCGACGGGCGGGCACAGGCGGCAACGCATCCGCTTCGACCGCTGCGGGCGGCTCCGTCCGGCGAACAGGCGGTGTCGGCGGAGAGGCGGGCGGGGACACTTCGGCCCAGTCGCCTTGCTGCTCCATTTCTTCCAGCAGCCAGTCGGGCATCTCGCGGTCGGTGAGGAGGTGCTCCGGCACTGCCGGGGGCGTCATCCGCTCAGAAGGGGTCGGGGCACTTTCCTGACGCTCCTCGCGGGCCAGGGAAGCGGCGCTATCGGCGACGACCTCGCCCGTTTCTTCGTCGTAGATGCCGCCGTTCTCGCCGTTTTCGCCCGACGTTTCCGCATCGCGCACCCAGAGCGGGTTGTGCGACAGCGTCAGCGGCGGCTGATCGGCGGGCTGAATCACCTCGAAGTTCTGCGTCACCGAGTCCACGATCACCTGCACGTCCCCACGCGACGTGTCGGCTTTGCCGCGCACCACCAGCACCGCGTCTTCGTCCACCAGGTCCTGACACTCAGCCCAGGTGCGCGGGAACATGACCGCGCTGATCGTGCCGGTGATGTCCTCGATGGTCATCACGGCCATCGGCTCGTTGCGCTTGGTGAAGAAGGTGCGCAGGCTGGTCACCAGGCCGGCGATGGTGACCGGCTGCCCGTGCGCGGCCTCGCCCGCCTCGATCAGCTCGGCGCTGGTGTGCGAGATGATATGCTGCAGTTGCCCCATGACCGACTTGAGCGGGTGATCGGTCACGTAGAGGCCCACCAGTTCGCGCTCCCAGTTGAGCATCTCGCGGCGGGGGATGTTCTCTACTTCGTGCAGGTGCGCCAGAATGCTTTCGTGCGCACCGAACGAGACGCCCGTCTCCTCGCCGAAGAGGCTCATCTGTCCCGTATCCCTGGCCTTGTGATAGTCCGCGGAGAAACTGACGATGCGGTCGAGCGCGGCCAGCAACACCGCGCGGTCGCCGAACTCGTCCAGCGCTCCCACCTTGATCAGCGACTCCAGGGCGCGCTTGTTGACGATGCGCGCATCTACGCGGCGGCAATAGTCGTCCAGGTCGCGGAAGGGGCCACCCGCCCGGCGCTGTTCCAGGATGTGCTCTGCCGGGCCGACGCCCAGGTTCTTGATCGCGCCCAGGCCAAAGCGGATCGCCCGCGAGCCATCCGGCTGCGGTTCGATGCTGAAGTCCAGCTCGCTGTTGTTGACAGTCGGCGGCAGCACGGCGATGCCCATGCGATGGCAGTCGGCAGCGAAGAGGCCGATCTTGGCCGAATCATCGCGGTGCACACTCATCAGCGCGGCCATGTACTCGTGTGGATAGTGGCACTTGAGGAACGCCGTCTGACAGGTGAGCACGGCGTAGTCCGCGGCATGTGAGTTGTGAACCAGGATATCGTTAGCGACGAAGTTGTGTGTATCCGGGACAGTGAGGTCGTATGTCTCCGCCTCGCCCGCGTATTCGATGGCAACGATCTTGTCCCAGTAGATATCGCCAGTGACAGGCGTATCTGTGTCGGCCAGTCGCAGGGACGTGTTGCCATACATCCCTACGGACAAATCACCTGACGCGCGGGCGTAGACCTCACCCCCGGCCTCGCCATGCTCGGCCAGCCCCCTTTCCATGCATGGAGAGGGGGCAACGAGGCGCGTCAGCGCCGAGTGGGGGTGAGGTAAATCGGGCTGCCCCCCCCTGAAGGATACTTGGGGCAGGTCATTAAGACAGGCAATCACGCAGCTATTTCGACCGTGTTGCACGCGGCACAGAACACCCAGCCGCAGCCATAGGTGCTGGATTTGCTGCGCCAAGCGGCGTGATGCAAGCGTCAGTTGACCGTCTCCTATGCCACGTTGCCATAATCGCCTCAGCAGGCGTTCAATACAGGAGTTCCTCAGACCAAAAACTTCATCAGGAAAAGCTGATGTCGGGCAGTCAAGGATCAGCGAATCCGCCAGGGCAATTATTCTGTGCTCCGGCCACTCGGTTCGCCCTTCCACCGGAATACGACGGGGCACCGCGATCGAGTCACCAACCCGCAGTTCGCCCAGCAGACGCCAGCCCTCGAACGTGTAGAAGGGATGATTGGCCGTGGCCGTGATCATGCGCCCCAATTGTGTCGTCAAACGGTAGACCGGCCTGACTCCGTTGAACATGACTTGCGTGACAGGCCCAGACTGGATGGTAAGCCGATCCAGATCGCAGGTCAGAGTGTGTTCGATGGTCGCGACGCCCATGGCCAGGTCACCCACGCGCACCAGTCGTCCACTCACAGCATCCACGATCTCCGTGTCCGCCACAACACATTTGTTAAATCCATACCGCGCGAAGAACTCGATGTCGTCGAAGATGGCGTTGGCCGTATCCGGATCGACGCCGTGCTGTGGGCCACGCTCGATGAAGGTAGTGCGGTGTTTGAGCAGGTCTTCTTTCTTCTTCTTGGAGACGGCGCGGCGCATCAGGTCGGCTTCGCCCAGCGAGTAGCCGAACAGCTCCGCGCCGATCTGCATGATCTGCTCCTGGTAGACGATGATGCCGTAGGTCTCTTCCAGGATCGATCTGAGCTTCTCGTGCTTGTACTCGACGGGTTCTTCGCCGTGCAGGCGACGGTTGTAGCTGGGGATGTATTCCATCGGGCCAGGGCGGTAGAGCGCAATGCCCGCCACGATGTGCTCGAAGCGCGTAGGGCGCATGTCGGTCAACATGCGCCGCATCCCCTGCGATTCTAGCTGAAAGACGCCCACCGTCTCCCCCCGCCCCAACATCGCGAACATCTCCTCGACCATGCGCGTCTTTTCAGGATCGTTCGGGTCGGGGCGGTAGGGGATATTGGAAAGATCGTAGTGTACGCCGTGATAGTGCTCGATCAGCTCGCACGCCTTGCGCATGATGGTCAGCGTGGACAGGCCCAGGAAGTCCACTTTGAGCAGCCCGATGGACTCGCAGGTCTCCATGGGGAACTGCGTCACCATCTTGACGGGCGCATCCTCCGCCGAGCCTTTGGTGGGGCGGTGCAAGGGGATGTATTCCACCAGCGGCTTGTCGGCGACGATCACACCGGCGGCGTGCGTGCTGGCGTGCCGGGTGATGCCTTCCAGTTGACGGGCCACGTCAATCAGGCGACGGGCGGTCGGGTCGTTTTCGTAGGCCGCCTTTAGATCGGGCAGTGCCTTCTCCGGATCGTCGCTCAGCGCGTCCTCGAACTTGATCGGCTTGCCCGCGCTGGGGATCAGGCGGGCAATGCGGTCTACTTCGGTCGGCGGCATGTCCAGGGCGCGGCCCACGTCGCGGATGGCAGCCTTGCTGCCCAGCGTCCCAAAGGTGATGATGGCCGCGACCTTGTCCTCCCCATATTTCTGGGCGCAGTACTGGATCATCTCGGCGCGGCGGTCTTCGGGGAAGTCCAGGTCAATATCGGGCATGGACACGCGCCCAGGGTTCAGGAAGCGCTCGAAGAGCAGGCCGTTGGTCAACGGGTCAATGTTGGTGATGCCCAGGCAATAGGCGGCCAGGCTGCCCGCGCCCGACCCGCGCACGTTCCACCAGATATCAGCGTGACGGGCAAACTCGCACAAGTCCCACACGATCAGAAAGTACGTGTCAAAGCCCATCTCGTGAATGATGTGCAGTTCATAGTCCAGCCGCCCGCGCACAGCCGGTTCGTCGGCGCGCGCGCCATAGCGCCAGCGCAGGCCGCGCTCGCACAGGTGACGCAGGTAGGTGGCCGGGGTGAACCCCTCTGGCACGGGGAAGACGGGCAGATGGTAGCCGTCCGAGTCCAGGTTGACATCGCACATTTCGGCGATCAGCAGGGTGTTGGTGAGCGCCTCCGGCACATGATGGAATAGCTCCCACATTTCCGGGATCGACCGCAGGTGAAACGACTGACTTTCGAAGCGCAGGCGGTTGCGGTCGGCCTTGACGCTGCTGGTTTGAATGCACAGCAGGGTGTCGTGAATGTCGTAGTCTTCGGCCAGCACATAGTGCACGTCGTTGGTGGCGACCAGCGGCACCTGAGCATAGCGTTGATGCGCCAGCAGCCAGCGGTTCAGGGCGTGCAGTTGCTCGATGTCGTGATGCTGCAACTCCAGGAAGAAGTTATCGCGCCCGAAGACATCCTGATACCAGCCTATGCGCTGCAACGCTTCGTCCTCGCGCCCCTCCTCCACCAGGCGAGGAATCTCCGCCGCCAGGCAGCCAGACGTGGCGATCAACCCCTCGGCGTGCTGCGCCAGGAACTCGTGATCAATGCGTGGGTTGCGGTAGTAACCTTCCAGTTGTGCGGCAGAGGCCAGCTTGAGCAGGTTCTTGTACCCCGTCTGATTCCGCGCCAGCAACAGCAGATGCGCCGACCTGGCATCGAGTTCGCTGTCGCGGTCGCGCATGGAGCGCCCCCAGGGGGTGATATACGCTTCCATGCCGATGATCGGCTTGATGCCGGCGGCACGGCAGGCGCGGTAGAAATCAATGACGCCGAACATCGCGCCGTGATCGGTGATGGCCAGCGCAGGCATGCCCAGCTCTTTGGCACGCCCGACCAGTTTCTTGATCTGGCTCAACCCGTCCAGCAGGCTGAATTCGGTGTGCACGTGGAGATGGACGAAGTTCTCGGCGTCGGACATCGGGCACTTTCCTCGGTACGCGCGACAATCGAACAAAGATGCGAGGGCTTGCCGCCATTATAACACCGCCCCTGCCGGTTGACCCTTAAAGTTCCAAGCGCGTACAATCAAAGTAGATATGTCTCACATTCGAGACAAGAGACTTCGACCGCAGAGGCACAGAGAGCACAAAGGGGAAAAGCTGCAGAAGACGCTGTTCCTGGGCGGCGTGTGTTGTGGTATCTGAAAAGAAGGGGATGATGAGCAAGGAACATTTGCGCTTCGTCTTCAAGCGCCTGATCATGATCGAGGCGGGTGTGATCGCGGGAGTGGCCATCGTGTGCCTGGCCATGGGCTGGCATTCCGTCAACGAGATTGCCATGGCCTACCTGGTGGTGGGCGTGATCATCTTCGCCATCGGGCCGTTCAGCATGATGGGCGGATGGGGCACCACCCGCGACTTCACCTACCTGTATGGGCGCTCGATGGACGAACGCTCGCACCTGGAGCGCCTGCACCAGGATCAGGACGAGATCGGGCGTAGCATTGGCCTGGTGATCCCCTCGGTCATCCTGGGCACGATCACCATGGTGCTCTCGGTCGCCTTCCAGACGATCTTTTCGTGAGTGAGGAGCAGACTCAGGACACTGCCAGCCCCACTATTCGAACTCTGGACTCGTGACTCATGACTCCCGACTCCAGACTCACACCCTCTCAACACCGGAGAGAGCCATGAATCGAACGGCAATGATACAGGTCACAGGGGCGCTGCTGCTGACGCTGGCCGCCCTGGCGACGCCTGCATGGGCCGCCGCCCCCACTCCGGACGGCACGCTACCGCCCGCCCAGGCGGGGGCAGACTGGCGCTGTGCGCGAGTCAACGGGGAAGTAGGGCTGAATGTGCGGGGTGGGCCGGGCACCGGCTACGCGGTGATGTTCACGCTCCCGCCCGGCGCTGCCCTCGAAGCGGACTACGCCAGTCAGCGCCAGGCCGACGGCTACACCTGGCTGCCGGTGCGTTACCAGGGGCGCGAAGGTTGGGCGATCCTGCCCCGTCTGGACGCCTGCCCCGCCCCTCGGTTGACCCTGCCCACCGCCGCCCCTGTCGCCATCAACCGCGACGGTGTGCTCGACCGCACGGAGATCGCCCAACTGGCCCGCAGCGTGGTCTTGCTGGCGATCCGGCAGAACGGTCGGCTGTACGCTTCCGGCACGGGCACCATCGCTTCACCCGAAGGGCTGATTCTCACCAGCGCGCACGTCGTCGAGGGAGCCGATGAGGTGGCCGTGGGCGTGCTGGACGATCTCAACGATCCCCCGCAATGGCGCTACCTGGGGGACGTGGTCAGCCTGGATGAGCGCGTGGACGTGGCGCTGATCGCTGTGCGCAGCGACATGGACGGGCGGCCCCTGACTGGCTCGCTCGAACTGCCCTATATGGCGGTGACGCTGGCCGCCGACGAAGTCTACCGCGGTGACATCGTCTACATCTTCGGCTACCCCGGTATTGGCGACGACTATCTGGTGGTCACCCAGGGCAACATCGTCTCGGTGGAAAACGGCACTTTCAACGGGCAGCGCATGCCGATGTGGTACCGCACCGACGCAGAGATCGCGCCGGGCAACAGCGGCGGGCTGGTGGTCAACGGCAACGGCGAATTCGTGGGCATTCCCACCTTCGTGCAGTCCGAAGAGCAGACCGGCGGGCGACTGGGCGGGATTCGCCCGGCGCAGGTCGCGCTGATGGCCGTGCTGGACGACTATCAGCCGGTCGCGTCGAGCGCTGCGCCCGCCGTAAGCGTTGTGCTGGAACAGGTGCGGCTCGACCCTGCGGTGACGATCAACGGCCTGCCGGGGCTGGCGCTGCACGTGACCTTCACTCTCTCCGGCTGGCAGGGTCGTCCGGCACAGGTAGAAGCGCGTTTCTTCTACGACGAAGCAGCGCTGTCACCGGTGATCAATCCGGCTGCGCCCGTGGCTTATCGCGACGCCGGCGATCAGCTACGGATCGCGCAACCGCTGACGCCCTGTTGCCCACAAACGCGCTTCTGGGACGTGACTCTGTCCATCCCCTACGAAGTCCTGCGGGCCGCCGCGCCAGGAACAAGCCAACTGCGCGCGGAAGTGCGGCTGAGGGCACAGGATGACTCGTGGCAAGAGACGCTGACGTGGGAAACGGTGCGCCTGCCATGAGTATCTCCGGCTCGCCCGTTGGTGGTGATCAAACCGCCGAGAACGCAGAGGGCGCAGAGAGAGGCCCAGAGTATCCTTCTTCTCTGCGCTCTCGGCGACTCTGCGGTGAAGCCCTCGACACTGCATTGCCCGACTTTCGCCCTGCGAAGGTTGGATTATACTAACCGTCAGCCGCACCCGCGCCTGAGCCGTGCCAGGCCGGGCCAGGTCATCCCTTCGCGGCGGCTGTCGCCCCGACAGCCGACCGCTTGAGTCGAAGGAGAGTGGGCTGATGTCTGCGCGAACACGTCGAGCTTTGCGGATCGCGATTCTGGTGGGCTGGGCCATCGCCGCCCTGCTGATGGTCGTGCCAGTCCTGGCCCAGGGGGGCGAGAGCACCCCGACAGCGGGTGGGACAACCCCCGGCACGCCCGAAGACCTCAGCGAGGCCGCCGCGCGGCTGGTGCCGCTGTTGGTCGGCGCGGCGCTGATCGAGCGCACCCTGGAGTTCCTGTTCGCCTGGTCGGAACGCGCCGCCCTGGACGCCACCAGTTCCATGCGCGGCATCGCGACGCGCATCAGCGGGCTGGTGCGCGTGGACTTTCACCAGGCATACGAGCGCTTCGATGAACTGAGCGAGGCCCTGCTGCGTCGCCGTCAGGCAGCCGTGCCTGCCGAAGCGGGCGATCCCACTGCCGCCGATCCCGCTGAATGGCCGCTGCAACATCTGGAAGAGCAGCTTTCTGCCATCGAGACTCTCCTGACCGACACCGAAACCCGCCTCAAGCAGATCATGGACTCGCCGCTGTACAAAGAGCGCAAGAAGATGGTGGCAGGTGTGCTGAGCATGATCCTGGGCGTGCTGCTGGCCTTCACCGCCAGCCTGCGCCTCTTCGAGCCGCTCGACGTGCAGGTCTCCGGCTGGTTCGCGGGCACCTTTGAGATCATAGATACCGTGCTGGCGGGCATTCTGATGGGCCTGGGCACCGACTGGGTGCATCAGGTGATCAGCCTGCTGACCAAGGGGCAGCGCGCCCTGGGCCGCGCCGGTGAAGGCGTCCGCCTGGATGTGGATAGCGTGCAGAACCTGGCCGCCGAAGCGATTCAGCAAGAGTTCGACCGGCGCTGGAAGGAACTGCGCGAGCAGATGGAGGCGCAGATCGCCGGCATCGCGGGGATTGACACCGCGCCCGGTTGAAGAGAGACGCCGCAGGCGGCGCTCACCGGTGAGGAACTGGAGCGGGCGGAAGACGCCCTGCTGGCCCGCCTGGGGACGGGGATGAGAGCGGCAGCCGTGCCGGTGCGGCGGGTCGTCACGGCGGTGTCGGCTCCGGCTGGGGCCATTCCCCTGCGCGACGTGACCGTGACCGTGCGACCGGGCGGCACGACAGTCTATGCCGCGCCAGATAGTCGCGCCGGGCGGCTGGGCGACTTGACCGCCGGAACGCAGCAGGCCGCGCACGCCGTGCAATTCGGCGAGTACTCGTGGCTGTTCATCCCCTGGGAAAATGGCGGCGCGTGGATTCCCGGCGAAGACACGGATTTCGCACGGTCGGCAGCCTACAATCAGGTGGTAGACGCCTGGTACGAGACGGAAGCGGTGCTGGCCTTCCGTCGCGCCCTGGCCGCCGACCTGTTGCGCGTGCGCGGGGCGGATGCAGCACAACTCGCCCGGTTGAGCACGCTCAGCGGCGAGGCCCTGCGGCAACTCGAAGACACCCTGGCCCGCCAGACCATCCCGCCCGCCGCCCGACAGGTGCACGATCTGGCCGGGCAGGTGGGGCTGCCTGCGCCGTTCGAATATCTGCCGGTGCACACCGCGCCTCCCGCGGGTATCGCGGCGCTGGAATTCCAGGGCTTCGGCCCCAGTACCATCGCCTACGAGCAGTGGCCACTGTTCTACCAGAACACGCGCGGCATGAACCCTGGCCTGGACTTCTTCGTGCCGGAAGGATCGCCGCTGATCGCAGTCGCCGACGGTGTGATCGTGGATTTCCGCTTCCTGGCCGACGACGCCGACCGTTCGCTGGCGCTGCGCCCCTATCTGCCGGAGACATACCGCGCCGCGGACGGTTCGCGCCTCCTCTCCAATGTCATCGTCGCCTATGGGCACCTCACCGGTGACCCGACGGCGGAACTGGTGCACGTCGGCGACGAAGTGCGCGCCGGACAGATCATCGGCACGTCGGGCTGGCCCATCTACCGCCGCGACGACGGCACGGTCGCCATTCAGGGCAACAACGCCCATCTGCACCTGGAGGTACACCTGGTCACCGATGGCGAGCACAGTTTTGGCAGCAGTCAGCCGTTCAACCCGCTGCTGTTCTGGACGCCGCGCCTGGTGGCCTTGCAGGCGCGCCTGGCCGTGCACAGTGCCGCCCCGCCCTACCCGACCGGCGGGCAGCCCTGGGGGCGACTGGGTTTCTTCACCATTGGTTGCTTCCGCACAGGCACCGACATCGTCTGGGAGTATGAGCCGACCGCGGAGGCGCAGTGGCCGGACGGCGTCTACGACCTGGAGGCGACGCTGGCCTATCTGCGCACCTTCAAGCCGTATCTGGCGGAGCCTTCATGAGCGGACGGCAGACGTAATCACAGGGGCGGGTTCAGGTACCCGCCCCTATCTGTCTGGCAATCTGCCCCTCACCCCTTAAACCCCTCTCCCTCGCGACTGCGTCGCGGGGCGAGGGAAAGTCACCCCTTCACCCGCCGCGCGGGAGAAGGGGCCAGGGGATGAGGGCAAAAAGTGCAGAACGCGCTCTAGCGTCCTTTTTCCCAGGTGCGCACCACCTCCATCAACAGAGCGCGCACGGCCTCGTCGGGCACTTCGCCTACCTCCTGATAGAACGCCCCGTCCACTTCGATGCTCACGCCGCCGCTCAGCGCGGGCCGCACGTGAATCTCGCGCCCGCCGAATTCGGGCAGGCCGCGCAACCGTTCCTGCAGCAGGTCTTCGATTTCCTCGGCAATGGAGCGCTGCGGCGTCGGGGGCACCAGAGGTTCGGGCGTCTGCCCCATGGCGACCCGTCTCATCTGCCGCAGAAATGAGGGCGGTTGGGTGGGCACGTCGTCCGCGGGAGCTTCCGGCGCGGCGCTGACTGGTGACGCGGCGGGCTGCGCTATCTGCGCCAGCGCCTCCAGGTCGCGCAGGATGAGCTGAAAACGGCGCTCCAGGTCGGCATTGCGCAACTCGTCCAGCGAGCGAAACTGCTGATCGCCAATGACCAGGATCAGGCCGCCATCGGCCAGGTCGCGATAGACGCGCAACAGTTCGACGGTATCCCGCGCGGGCGGCAGGGGCGGTGACTCAGGCGCAGACTGCGAGACCGCGGCAGGTTGCCCGGAGTCGGTCGGGTCAGACGGGGCAGCGGGTTGGACGGGCGACGAGGGCGGCGGGGCAGGCTGAGCGCCCAGATCGCCGGTGAGCATGGTCAGGTCGGGCAGAGGCACCGTCACCTTGGATGACGGCGGGGCGACTGAGACCTTCCCTCCGGACGCACTGCCACTCCCCACCAGGCGGCGATAGATGGCCACCGGCAGGCTCGGCAACGGCTCCAGTCCCTGCGCGGCCCGCCGTCTGCGTTCGGCGGCGCGTTGCAGCACCAGCGCCATCAGCCCCAGCCACAGGATTCCAGCCACGCAGGTGATGGCGATCAGGCCGCTCACCTGGCGCAGGAAATCGCCCGTCCCCGATGAATCGCTCAGCGCCAGCAGCGGGTGTAGAAGGAAGAGAGCGGGCAGCATAGAAATCCTCGCAGCAAAACTCAGCGGATAGTGACACCCTCAGTATCATGCCAGTTGCCAGACCTGGCAAACCGGGCAGAGGTGCGTACCGCGTCCCGCAACGACGATGCGCTCGATCGGATGACCGCAGCGCGGGCACGGTTGCCCGGCCCGCCCGTAGACGTTCAGTGTTTCCTGCACCGTGCCTTTGGTGCCATCCGGTTTGCGGTACCAGTTGACGCTGGCCCCCTCACGGATGATGCCCTCGCGCAGCACATGACGGATGGCGTGATATAGGCGGGGCACGTCGTCGTCGCCCCGGGGATGCGCAGGGCGC
>AMZC01003346.1_pt1 | contig 15536 bp, 12 predicted proteins | sample 948551 | NCBI WGS metagenome assembly AMZC01 (sample SAMN01120625, study PRJNA171369) | bioreactor sludge metagenome | biome: sludge; isolation source: anaerobic thermophilic cellulolytic sludge from lab reactor | place: China: Hong Kong, Shek Wu Hui wastewater treatment plant | collected... | reverse complement strand
TCACATCGAAAAAGGGCTGGCTGTGGCCGAAGCCTGGGAAGCCGCCGGTGCGCCCGGCGTGACCCTCATCGAAAGTCACGGGTTGCACCGCCTGCGCGAGCAAAGCAAGGAACTGGAGCTACCCCTGATCGTCTCGATGGCCCAACTGATGCGGCAGATCGAAGAAACCAATCAGACCATCTTCACCGTGGTGGACGACGATCTGGTGGACGTGATGCTCGACGCAGCCTGTCAGGCGCTCGGCGCGCGCACCCTGGAAGAGAGCGGCGTGGGCGTGGCCTTCGTCATTGATGTGGAACGTACCATTGGCATGCGGCCCTGTCGCCGCCCGACGAACCCATGATGCTGGCCGATACGCAACCTGCCGCGCGGGTGTTGGCGCTCATCCCCGCCTACAACGAAGCTGAGCGCGTCGGGGCGGTGGTGACGGGCACGCGCGCCTATCTGCCGGTGCTGGTGGTGGACGACGGCTCGACCGACGACACCGCCATCCTGGCCGAGGACGCCGGCGCAACAGTGCTGCGTCAGCGGCCCAACCAGGGCAAAGGCGCGGCCTTGCGAGCGGGCTTCCGCTGGGCGCTGGAGGCCGGTTACGACGCGGTGATCATGCTCGATGCCGACGGGCAGCACGATCCCGCCGAAATTCCCCGCTTTCTCCAGACCTATGCCGCCCAGAAAGCCGATCTGATCATCGGCGAGCGCACCTTCCGGCAGATGCCCTTCCCACGTAACCTGTCCAATACCATCGGGCGCTGGCTGTTCTCCTGGGCGCTCGGTCAGCCGGTGCGCGACAATCAATCGGGCTATCGCCTGCTGAGCCGCCGCATGATGCAAGCGACGCTCGACAGCCGCGAACAGGGCTTCGAATTCGAAGTCGAGATGATCGTCACCTGCGTGCAGCACGGCTACAAGCTGGCGGGCGTGCCCATCCGCACCATCTACGCGGGCGAGAAGAGTCACATCAAGCCGCTGCCGCAGACGGTGCACTTTCTGCGCGTGGTCTGGCAGACGCGGCGGGCCATGCGGCGGGCGCGCGCGGGCGGTGTGTCGTCGCACTGGCCTTCGCTGCTGCTGTTGCCGCTGCTGGCGCTGACGGGAGCGCTGCTGATCCTGGCGGGCGCGATAGACCTGGACGCGGCGGGCACGCCCTCGCCCGTTTACCCTACGCCCGCGCCGATCGCTTTCACACCGCCAACGCCGCTGCCGCCGACTCCTGAGCCGACGCTGCCCGCGCCGGAAGAAATCATCGGCTTGCCCGCGCCAGACTATGCCCTGCCGCTGCTGGACGGTGGGACAATTCACCTGGCCGCAGTGCGTGGACAGGCCGTGTTCCTCAATTTCTGGGCGACCTGGTGCGTCCCCTGTCAGAACGAGATGCCCCTGTTGCAGCGCCTGCAGGACGAACTGAGCGACACGGTGCGCGTGATCGCCGTCACCGATCCACACCTGGGGCAGACCGAACAGCAGGTGCGCGAATTCCTCAGGCGTTATCGCATCACGTTTTCCGTGGCCCTGGTGGAGGACGAGACGGTCTATCGCTATTTCGATGTGGCACAAATTCCGCTAACGATTATCCTGGATAGGGACGGGGTGGTGCGGTTTCGCCACATTGGCGAGCTGACCGTCGCAGATGTCAATCGCTATCTGGCTCAGGTCGCGCCGGAGGAGGAGTTCACCGGCGGCTGAGCGCATCTGGACACGGAGTAGAGTATGCTGACCCATCGCAAACTGCAACGAATGGCCGAGATCATCGAGTCGGCCAGGCTGGACGCCATCGCCCTGGTGCCGGGGGCTAACCTGCACTACCTGACCGGCATTGACTTTCATCTGATGGAGCGCCCGCTGGTGGTGTTCTTCCTGCCGGATCGCGAGCCAGTAGCGGTGCTACCCGCCCTGGAAGAGGCGCGCCTGGCCGCCTGCGACATCCCCATGACCCTGTTCCCCTGGTCGGATGCCGAGGGGTACGGCCCGGCCTTCGCCGCGGCAGCGGGCGCCCTGCGGCTGACGGGCAAGCGCATCGGCGTGGAAGAACTGCGCATGCGCGTGCTGGAAGCGCGCATCCTGGAAGACGCCCTGCCCGGCGCGACCCTGGTGCATGCCAGCGCACACCTGGCGGCGCTGCGCCTGCGCAAAGACGCCGACGCTATCCGCGCCCTGCGCGAAGCGATCCGCATCAGCGAGGCGGCGCTCTACACGGTGATGGATCGGGTGCGCCCCGGCATGACCGAGCGCGAGATCGCCGCGTTGATCACCATGGCGCAGCTCGAACAGGGCGGCGGCAAGCACCCCTTCGAGCCGATCGTCCTCAGCGGCCCCAATAGCGCTCTGCCTCACGGTGAGCCGGGCGAGCGCATGATCGCCGAAGGCGAGCCGTTGCTGCTCGACTTCGGCACAACGGTGCGCGGCTACGCCTCCGACATCACGCGGACGTTCTGCGTGGGCGCGCCCTCGCCGCGCCTGGTAGAGGTCTACGAAGTGGTGCGCGCCGCCAACGAAGCCGGACGCGCCGCGGCCAGGCCGGGCGTGCCTGCGCAGGAGGTGGATCGGGCGGCGCGGCGTGTCATCGAGGAGGCGGGCTTCGGCCCGTACTTCACGCACCGCACCGGCCATGGCCTGGGCATGGAAGCGCACGAAGGGCCGGGCATCGTCGAGGGCAATGAGCTGATCCTGGAGCCAGGGATGGTCTTCACCGTGGAGCCGGGTATCTATCTGCCGGGCGAACTGGGCGTGCGCATCGAAGACGACGTGCTGATCACGCCCAACGGGGCCGAAAGCCTGACGACCTTCCCGCGCGACCTGCGGCGCATCGGCTGGTGAGAGGGCGCTCGGTTCGCGTGATCAGCGGCGGGCCGCTGCCTGGCCTGGAGGTAGCGGCCTGTTTCTCTGTGCTCCCCTGGCTGTGCCAATCGTTGCACAAGCGGGCGCTGCAAGGTTATATTTTGTGTGATGAATATTTGAGAAATTGGCATGGCGTATCGTCTGCTGCCATGCCTGCCCATCTCACCATGAGGATCGCCCTGCATGTGCCCGACGGTGTGGATTTACCTGGGCGAGATCTATCGCCTGCAAGAAGAAACGCCCTGGCCGACGCTCTCTATGGTCGCCGAGAGTATGGGAGTCTCTTTGCAGGCGGCCTCGCGCATGATTCGCCGCATGGTCGAAAACGGCTACATCGAGCACGAGCCGTACCGGGGCGTGCGCCTGACTCCCGCGGGTGAAGCGATCGCCCTGCAGGTGATCCGCCGTCACCGCATCCTGGAAGTCTTTCTGGTGCGGGTGATGGGCTTTGGCTGGGAAGAAGTGCACGAGATGGTCGAGACGCTGGAGCGTGGCGTTCAGGAACGGCTGATTGACCGCATGGACGCCATGAGTGGTCACCCGGTGCGCTGTCCGCATGGCGAGCCGATCCCCACCAAAGACGGGGTGATGCCCCGCGTAGACGACCGCCCGCTGACGCTCTGGCCAGAAGGCACGCCAGCCCAGGTGAGCCGCGTGAAGACGCACGACCCGGAGAAACTGCGCTATCTGGCCAGCGTTAACCTGATCCCCGGCGCGACGCTCACCGTGCGCGACCGCAGCCCTTTCAACGGCCCGCTGCATCTGGACTGTGGGGGCGAGTGGCTGGTAGTGGGTAACGAGCTGGCCGGCGAACTTTACGTGCAGCACCCCGATCCTGCTTTTGTGCCGCAGCCCATGGTTGGCGGTCAGTCCCCTAAGCGACCTTGATGACCTTGCGCGGTTTCAGCCGCAGCACGATGATATCAAGGTCGGCCCAGGCGGCGATGTCCTGTTCCGCCTGCGCCGGTTCTTCGTAGCGATAGGTCAGGCGGCGCACCCACTCGTCATTGGGGTCTGGCTCGATGACGAAATCGCCTTTGATCAGATAGCCCCCACCGTCGTCGGATTCGCCGCCGATGACAACGGCGCCCCTGGGATTGGCGCTGAGGTAGTCCACCTTGCGCGTATCGCGCGCGCTGATGAAGACGATGTCGTCACCGTCGCGCATGAACCATACGGGCACCGTGTGCGGATACCCCTCGTCGTCAATGACCGACACCCGCGCGATCAGAGGTTTGTCCAGCACGGCCCGCGCCCGTTCGTCATAGAGAGACATGGTTTTCTCCTGCCCTTTGGTGAATGATGTCACACGCACGTTGTTAAGTATACTGACGAGCGCGTCGCTGCGCTTGTGTGCAGAACGATTATCAAGTATTTCTAGGATAACAGGTGTCATACCGACAGACATCTTCTGCCGCCTGGCAAGTAGCCGATAGTTCCGGGGCAGTCCGTTTTTTTCGCACCCCATTGCCGAGGAGAACCATGCCCGCCCCGCTCCGATCTTTTCCCCTGCGCACCAGTCTGCTCTATCTGGCGTTCTCGATTGCCTGGATAGTTGGCTCGGATGTTGCTGTCAGCGCCCTGACTGGCAAACCTTACCTGATTGAGCAAACCGTCAAAGGACTGATCTTCATCACTGTGACAGCCAGTCTGCTTTATATCTTATTGGGACGTGAGCATAACGCCCGCAATCTGTCCGAGGCGAAGCTGCGTCGGGCCAATCGTGCCTACCGCCTTCTGAGCAGTTGCAACCAGGTCATTGTGCGCGCCGCTGACGAGACAAGGTTACCTGGCGACCTGTGTGAGACGATCGTGACTGCAGGCGGCTATCGCCTGGCCTGGGTTGGCTTTGCAGAGCAGACTTCAGAACGTCTGATCCGTCCGGTCGCCTGGGCCGGGCACGAGGCAGACTATCTGTCAACCATCCGTCTGACCTGGGCTGAAGATCAAACGGGCCTGGGTCCAGCCGGGAGGGCCATTCGCCTCCGTCAGCCCCAGGTAAGCCGCTACATTCCTGACGATCCTGGCTTTTTTTGGCGCACAGAAGCGTTACAGCGAGGTTATCAATCGGTAGTGGTTTTGCCATTCCTGGTAGAGGGCGAAGAGGTGGGAATTTTGGCGATCTACGCTGCGGAGCCTGATGCCTTTGATGAGGAGGAAGTCTGTCTGCTGGACGAGCTGGCACGCGACCTGGCCTATGGGCTGCGCGCCCTGCGCGCTCACCGCGCCCTGCAAGAGGCTACCCGTGCCCTGGCCGAAGTGGCGCAGCATCAGTTGGCACTTGATCGGGCCAGGTTACTCCTTTCTATGGCTGTTCACGATCTGCGCAATCCACTGGCTGTCATTCAGTCGGCGACAGAGCTACTACACCGTTACGGCGATCGCCTGTCCGAGGAAGAACGGGAACAACGCCGCACCCGCATCGTAGAGAGCATACGGTTCATGAAAAGCCTGCTCGACGATCTGCTACTGGTGAGCAAGGCTGATTCGCCCGCTTTTTCAGTACACCTTGAGTCTCTGGATATCAAGGCTTTCTGCCGTCAGGCGCTTACCGATATCGCTCAGACGACCTCAGAACATAGGTTGAACTTCGAGGGTCCGGAACAGGATGTCCTGGTCCTCACTGATCCCAAGCTGCTGCGCCATATCCTGACCAACCTGCTGGAAAACGCCGTGCGCTATTCCCCGCCGGATAGCACGGTCACGCTGAGCCTGGAGTGTCAGCCCGAACGTATCATCCTGCGGGTGTGCGACCAGGGCATGGGCATCCCTGCTGCCGATCAGGCGCGCCTGTTCGAACCGTTCTTCCGCGCCAGTAACGCGGGCAACATCCAGGGCAACGGCCTGGGGCTGACGATCGTCAGGCAAGCGGTCGAGGCGCTGGGAGGTACCATCGCGGTAGAGAGCGCCGAGGGTCAGGGTTCAACCTTCACCGTGACGTTGCCCGTGCTTGCCGCAGAGAGCGAAAAATAACAGGCCCGCTTTTCGGCGGGCCTGCGTTTCATTTCCGTCCGTTGGCCCGGCGGCCATTGGGCATGTCCTTTTCGGAGATCAGGTAGGGCACGCTGATCACCACCACATCCTTCATGTAGCGCAGACGCATACGCAGGATGGTCGCCGTCTGATTGTGCAGGAACTGCCCGCCCAGCTCGGTGGTGACGAACTCCGGCACGACGACGGTGATCAGTTGATCCGGGAATTCCTCGTGGTTGACGCGCTCGATGTACTCGACCAGCGGGTTGAGGATGTCGCGGTAGTCGTAGTCAATGATCACCAGGCGGATGCCCTCGGTCAGCTTGGGGAAGCGCTTCCAGCGCTCTTCGATGCGCTGATGCATCTGCGGCGAGGTGCTGATGCTCACCGCGCGTACATCGCGCGACAGACGCTTGGCATACTGCAGGGCGCGCAGTGTCCCCTTATGAACGTCGGCGATGGGCACGATGACCACGTCGGCCACTTCGACCAGCTCGCTCTCCTGCATCTGACTGGTGCTGAGCGCCGCAGCCACCCGCTCGTAATGGCGGTGAATGCGGTCGAACAGCAGCACCAGCAGCGGGATGAGCAACGCCACAATCCACGCGCCTTCCAGGAACTTGGTCGCCACCAGCACGATGAAGACGATGCCCGTGACGGTCGCCCCCAGAATGTTCAGACGACGCTTCCAGTGCCAGTTCGGCTCGTAGTGAATGGTGGTGACGCTGGTCTTCATGGACTCGCCAGGCTTCAGCGTGCCGACCTTCTGCATCAGGCGGCTCATGCCCGCCTGCGACAGGGTGAAGCTCAGCATCACCCCCAGCGCGTAGAGCGGCAACATGGCGATTTCGTCCGCCTGGAAGATGATCACGAGCAGCGAAGACAGGCCGGCCAGCACCAGAATGCCCATGCTATAGACCAGCCGGTCGCCGCGGTTCTGCATCCAGCGCGGCATGAAGCCGTCCTTGGCCAGGAAGGAACTCAGGCGCGGGAAGTCCTGGTAACCGGTGTTGGCCGCCAGGAAGAGGATCAGGGCGGTGAAGGTCTGCACCCAGTAGTAGAGCACGCTTGTCCCTGCCACATGGCGCGTCATTTGCGACAGGATGCTCTCTTCCTCTTCAGGAATCAGGTGCATCGCAGTGGCCAGGAAAGAGATGCCGATGAACAGCGACATGGCCATGAAGCCCATCGCCACCATGGTCTTGGCGGCGTTCTTCGATTCGGGCGGCTTGAACGCCTGCACGCCATTGCTGATGGCTTCAATGCCTGTCAGGGCTGTGCAGCCGCCAGCGAAAGCCCGCAGGAGCAGCCAGACATACACAAATCCCACCGCGTCCTTTTGTTTTGGCACTACGTCGCGGAACACGGGCAGCGGTTCGGCCCCAAACAGCCCCAGATACCGGATCAGCCCGATGACGATGACCACCATCACCCCGCCCACAAAGGCATAGGTGGGGAAAGCGAAGATGGTGCCGCTCTCGCGCACGCCGCGCAGGTTGATCCAGGTGATAACGGCAATGGCGAACAGCGCGATGAAGAGGCGGTATTCGAACAACTCCGGCACGGCGGAGGTCACCGCGCGCACGCCCGCCGACGTCGAGACCGAGACCGTCAGCACATAGTCGGTCAGCAAGGCCGCCGCGGCCAGCAACGAGGGCAGGCGGCCCAGGTTGTCCTTGGCGACGGTGTAGGCCCCGCCTCCGTCGGGATAGTGCATGATGGTCTGAATGTAGCTGAAGACCACCAGCAATACCAGCCCGGCCACAGCCATGGCCAGGGGCAGGGTCATGCTCAGTGCGCCGCTGCCGAGCACGATCAGCACGTGCATGATCGCTTCGGTCGCATAGGCATTGCTGCTGATCGGGTCGGACGCGAAGACCGCCAGCGCACGCACTTTGTCGAGCCGTTCGTGGACTTCGCGGCTGCTGGGGAATGGCTCGCCAATCAGCACCCGCTTGACAGTAGTCAGGTTCATAGGAGACTCCGGACGAAACTCAGCGTGTGCCAGATCGCCCTAATGCGCAGGGTGTGCGGTAGGGATCAGGGGAGCGACAGACAAAGAAATAGCCTCACCCCAAGTCCGGGCAAGGCCCTGCTGAGACGTGCCTGCAGGCATGGGTGTACCCCTACCTACATCATAAGCCAGTGCTCATCCAGTGCCAGGCCGGTCGTCCCTGCCTGCAACCAGCGCACCAACTCGTAGATAGCGAATGTGGTAAGATGCTCCAAACTATACGACAAACAGGCGCAGATGGCAAGGGCAGCTTTCACAAATTTTCCTTGGTATGTTTGGCCAAACACCTCTATAATCTCCATCGGACAATCACAAAGCGCACTGGGGAGCTCGACGACATCGGGCTGAGAGGGTATCTGAACGGATACCGACCCACGAACTTGACCCAGGTAATGCTGGCGTAAGGAGTGTCCGCAAATGGGTGATCGTGACCCTCGCCTTGTCCCTCTGCTGCTGTTTCAGTCACCAAACACAAGTTGGCAGCGCCTAACGCCGGCTAGATGCACTCGCTCCTCGGTTCGCTTTTGTGGCAGTCTCCCGTTGGCGACCACAGTGAACTGAATAAGGAGGAGTGAGACATGATCCGTCGTCTGTGGCTGCTGGCTGTTATCGTCGGGCTATTCATTGCATTGAGCCAGGTTGTTTTGGGAGTCCCCTTGAGTCAAGCCCAGGAAAGAGGGCTGACAGACGTACGCCTGCCAGAACGCCGAACAGTTCGCTTTCAACTCGACTGGACTCCAAACACCAATCATATCGGTGTGTATGTCGCGCGGGCTTTGGGTTTCTACGACGACGTAAACCTTGATGTCCAGATCGTCCAACCGCACGAGACTGAGTTGAAGGTGATAGAGGCGGTCGAGAGCGGCGCTGTCGAGTTTGGCATCAATTATCAGGAATACACGACCTTTGCCATTGCCGATGGTGCGGAGGTCTTGTCAGTAGCAGCGATCATCCAGCACAACACCACTGGTTTCGCCAGCTATGCCGGGCGTCACCCCGTGCAACGTCCTGCTGATCTGGCCAACCTGACCTACTATGGGGGTGGTAAGGTAGCTGAGGCGATCATCTCACGTTTGGTCGCATGTGATGGCGCGCAATGGCAGCCGCGGTATGCTCAGCTTGGCGTTGTTGATCTTGTCCAGGTCTTGCAGACAGGTGACGCGGATTTCGGCTGGATTTACTACGGCTGGGAAGGGATCGAAGCCGAACTGCGCGGCATTGATCTCGACGTGATCATGCTGCGCGACTATCCTGACTGCATCCCCGATTACTATACGCCGTTTATCCTGACATCGCGGCATCTGGCAGAAACCGAACCCGATCTGGTACGCGCATTTGTCCACGCAACAGCACGCGGTTACCGGGTAGCTATTGACTACCCGCTGGCAGCAGCCGAATTGCTGATCGCCGCCGAGCCGCAGCTTGATCCTGAATTGGTGCGGGCAAGCGCGCTGTGGCTTGCTCCGCGCTACCAGGAAGACGCGCCACGCTGGGGAGAACAGCGCGTGGAAGTCTGGCAGCGCTTTACTGACTTCCTGGTTCAAGAAGGGCTGCTCGATGCCCCCATTGAGGTCAACCAGGCCTTCACGAACGAGTTCTTGCCAGATTAGCAGCGTACACACCAAAGAACATCACCTGCCAATGATTGCCTGGGCGACGGGAGGCATCTCACCTCCCGTCGTCACCATGGCCAGGGCCTGCGGTCCGTCAGGTCTACGTTGTCTGGTATGATCGTCAGTCAACCAACGCTTCTTCGACCAGCCAGCGCCATACCCAGGCCAGCGCCTGCACGTCGGCCCGCTGATAGGTGCAGGCGCGGGTCAGCGCGTCCAGGTCGCCCCAGTCCAGCCAGGCCCGATAGTCCTGGTAGGCGAGGAACCAGTCGTCGTGCCCTGGCCAGGGGAAGCCCAGATAGGGCGCAACGGCTTTGAGACTCAGGCTGGGCAGCGGCAGACTCACGACGCGGCGGCACACCGCCAGCAGGTCCACGAAGCGGGGCGCGAGTTGCTCGCACAGATCAGGCGGCGCGCTGCTGCGCAGGATGGACCGGTCGTAGGCGCTCCAGTGATAGAGCGGCCCGTCGGTGTCTGCCACTGCTTCCGCCAGCGCCGCCCACAGGCTGTCCACGTCCGGCGCGAGCGTGACGGGCTGTCCGTCGGGGAGGATCAGCGTCTGCGGCTCCTGCCCAGGGGCGAGCAGAGCGATCTGTGTGCGCCCCTCGCTGTCGCACCAACCCATACACCAGGGCACGGTCTTCCCGTTCACCTCGCAGGTCTCCAGGTCGAACATCCACCCGTCGCGGCGGTACCCGGCGGGCAATGGCCCATGCCAGATCGGACGTCCTTCGACCCAGGCGCGCGCGCTGGCCTGCAGTTGCCGCGCCCGCTGCGGCCCCACACCCCGCACCCGCTGCAAGACTTCCAGCGGGCAGGCGGCGACTGCCGCGATTGTGCTCAGGTGAGCGGCTTCCAGTGCGCCGCGCAGCGCCGGCCCGACCCCCGGCAACACGTCCACCTGCCCGGCCTGGACTCTGGTCGCAAAGCATTCTTCCTGCCACAGGCAGAAGTCACAGTGACGCCCCAGGGTGGCGGGTGGCATGGAGGGCGCATCGAGCGTCGCGATGGTCGCGGCGAGCGCCTCCATCAGCCGCTCCTCGTCGTATTCGTGCGGCAAGCGTTGCCAGGGACGCCCGTACTCATCCGCCCCCAGCCATAGCTCACCGGGTGGCGTTGTGCCCTGAAGCTGACGCAGCAGCCAGACGTAGAGATCGAGCTGCACCCAGTCGGTCTCCTGAGGCGTGCGCCGCCGCTTGATCTCGACAGGGCGGTAGGCCAGCGTGCCGAAACAGGGCACCCGCTGCAACAGGTCCGGTTGTCCGCGCACGATGAACAGGCGATCGGTCAGGTCGAGCGGGGCCTGATGCTCCAGGAAGCCGTGCCACAGTTCGGTCACGCCCTGCGACAGCGCGTCCCGCGTCAGGCGCACCCCTTCTTCCCATGAGGTGACGGGCAGTGGCTCAAGCAGCGGCGCTTCTGTCTGCTGAATGGCGATCTCGTGCTGCTGACCCTGTTCCAGCAGGAGCCGCGCCTGCAGCGAAAGTTCGCCGCGCAGCGCCGGATCGCCGTGACGCTCCAGCCAGACCTGACGGGCACAGATGAGCGCGGTGCGCACCATCTGCGCCGTGATGATGAGGGGTGGTTCGCCGGTCGCAGGCGTTGCGTCTCTGCCCATGCCCTACAACCAGCCGCGGCGGTGCATCCAGGCGGCCATGAGTACCGGCAACACCACCATCACCAGCAGCGTGATGACGAAAGCGGGCTGATCGGTCCAGGCATCCAGGGAGGTCACCGGCCCGAAGAAGTTCATGCCGAAGAAACCGGCCAGGAACGACAGCGGCATGAACAGGGTGGTGATGATGGTGAGCGTCTTCATCACGTCGTTCATGCGATTGTTGACCACCGACAGATGCGTATCCAGCACGCCGCCTACCATATCGCGCAGGCTCTCGGTGATGTCGTACAGGCGCACCAGGTGATCGTACACATCGCGGAAGAAGACGCGATCATCGTCGTGAACGACGGGGAAATCCCCGCGTGCCAGCTTGTTGAGTACCTCGCGCTGCGGGGCGATGATGCGGCGCAGATGCAACAGCCCACGCTTGAGCTGAAAGATCTGTTCGGGCACGGTCTTCCCCGCGTGATCGAACAGCTCGTCTTCCAGATGATCGAGCGCCTCGTCGAGCTGCTCCACCACTGGCATATAGTCCGCCACCAGTTCGTCCGCCAGCAGATAGAGCAGGTGATCGGGGCCGCGCTGAACGTGTCGCTCGTCGCGCTGACACAGCGTCCACACCCGCTCGACGGCGGCGATCGGCTCGCGGTGATGGGTGATCACGTAGGAGCGCCCCAGGAATACGTCGAGTTCCAGGGTATGCAGACGCCGGTCCTCCTCGGCGTCGAAGGCCACGCCGTGCAGCACCAGATACAGGTAGCTACCCCAATCGTCCACCTTGGGATGGTGCGACTCGGCCAGCGCGTCGTCCACGGCCAGCGGGTGAAAGCCGAACAGATCGCGCAGGATCGGCTCGCACGCCGCCGCCGGTTCGTCGCACAGATCAATCCATAGCAAGCCCTCGGCGTCTTGCCGGGCCGCGGCAAGCGCTTCCAGAGACAGGTCGGTTTGTACCGCCCCTTCGGCGGAGCGGTAGAACGAGCGGATCATGCCCCTTCCTCCGCGCTACGGCACGCCTGACCCTGCGAGACACAGAAGAGGCGTGAGAGCCAGGCGACCATCAGCGGTCATTGCTCTCACGCCTCATCGTTCCTCCGTCCCCTATGCCAGACCAGCCCGCGCTGCCCCTTCGCGCAGGAAGCGCAGCCCCTCGGCAGCCAGCACCGCCGGCGGCTGATTCGGCGGACGCCACAGGCAGGTTGCCGCGGCCAGGTCGGGGTTGATCGCGGCGAACGATTCGAGTACCAGTGGGCCGCGGTAGTGCGCGTCCTTCAGACCGCGGAAGACCTCGTCCCAGATCACCGTCCCAGAGCCAACCAGCCCGCGATGGCTTTCGCTCATGTGAATGTATCCCAGCGTCTCGGCGCAGGCCACGATGGGCTTGTAGAAGCCCTCTTCTTCGATGTTCATGTGATACGTGTCGGCGTGCAGTTCGATGTTGTCATAGCCCTGCGCGCGCACCGCCAGCACCGCCGCCTGTCCGTCTTCCAGCGCGTTGTAGAGATACGTCTCGTAGCGGTTGCAGCATTCCAGCGCCAGGGTGATACCGCGCTTTTTCGCTTCGTCGGCCACTTCGACCAGCGTCTCTACCACCACCTGCCGTTCTTCTGGGGTGGGCGCTTTGCCCGTGAGCGTGCCCAGCGAGTAGGCGATGCAGCCGCACAGGTAGTTCCCGCCGATCTCCACCAGCTTGTCCATCGCGCTGACCAGGAATTGCTTGGCTTTCTGCGGCGCGACCGGCATATGCGCATCCTTGGGCAACACCAGCGAGGCCGTGGCGGCGATCCCCGCGTCCTGCAGCGCTCGCCGATGTGCGGCAGCGTCGAATTCGTGCGGTTTGAGCAAAGGTATCTCGATGAAGTCGAAACCGGTGCGGGCGGCAGCGTCAATGGCGTAGTTGCCGGTCTCGGTATTCCAGTCGCCAATCCACAAGAAAGCGTGTGCACCAAACCTGGGCATAGTAAATCCTCCTTCGCAAAGTAGAGCCGTGTACCCGGTTACGCCCATAGTGTGCGCCAGCATGCGCCCGCGCGCAAGAACTGGGGGTGCGTGCAAAACGGGTCTGGCCGTTTGCTGCGCTCCGCTGCCCTTCACCCCTCAAACCCCTCTCCCTCGCGACTGCGTCGCGGGGCGAGGGGAAGCCCGCCGCGCGGGAGGGGGATGAGGGCGAAGAGCGCGTAACACGCTCCACAGATCACTGGGGAAGACACAGCGTATTGCTCCTCTGCGCGCTGTGCGTCTCGGCGGTTCCAAATCACTGGCCCAAGGCGCGAGGTCGCCTCGCTGGCGTTGCGGAGTGGCAGCAAACGCGCGTTTCGGGCACACTTTGATAGCAGAGGTGTGATGTGTTGCAGAGAGGCTGAAGAACGATGAAAGTGACGCTGGGGCTGGCGCAGATCAGTCCCAAACTGGGCGATGTGCCCGTCAACCTGGAAAAACACCTGGCGCGGATGGAAGAAGCCGCCGCGCAGGGCGTGCAGTTGCTGTTGTTCCCGGAGCTGTCGCTGACCGGTTATTACCTGCAGGACATGGTCTACGAGCTGGCCATTGCGCCCAGCGCCGACGACCCCACTTTCGGCCCGCTGCTGGCGGCCACGCGCCGCCTGGGACTGGACGTGACGGTAGGCTTCGTCGAGGAAGACCGGCGGCACCGCTTCTTCATCTCGCAGGCGTACCTGAGCGATGGCGCGATCGTGCACGTGCACCGCAAAGTCTATCTGCCGACCTATGGCATGTTCGACGAGGGCCGCTACTTCGCCTGGGGCGACAGCGTGCGCGCTTTCGAAACGCGCTTCGGGCGGGTGGGAATGCTGATCTGTGAAGACTTCTGGCACGCTTCGCCGCCCTATCTGCTGTGGCTGGACGGCGCGGATGTGTTGTTGCTGCACAGCGCCAGCCCAGGGCGCGGCCTGGACGAAGACCCGCGCCTGCACAGCGCCCGCTGGGTCGAACTGGTCAACCGGGCCTACGCCAGCCTGTTCACCGACTTCGTCATTCACTGCAACCGCGTCGGCTTCGAGGATGGGCTGAACTTCTGGGGCGGCAGTTCGGTGGCCGATCCCAACGGCGAATTCCTGTTCCAGGGGCCCTATTTCGAAGAAGCTCTGGTAGTGGGATCGTTCGATCTGAATCAGTTGCACCGCACGCGCTACCGGCTGCCTCTGCTGCGCGACGAGCGCACCGGCCTGATGATGCGCGAGCTGGCGCGTATTCTGGACAACTCACCGCATGGCAACCGGTAGCGCTCTGCGCTATCGGAGGTTCAGGTGAGGTAAAGTTAAGTGTTCGAGATGCGCTCAATGGCTGTCCGCCCTTGCACTATCCGAGGAGGGGGAAATTATGGCACGCGCTCTTCAGTTGATCGGCCCGCGTCAGATCGTGTTGGTGCCCGCCGACGAGCGTCCTCTTCAGGCAGGCGAGATACGGGCGCGGGCTGTGCTCAGCGGCATCAGTCACGGCACAGAACTCAATCTCTACCGCGGCACTGCGCCCTTTCACAACCGGCGCTTCGACCCCGACCTGCGCCTGTTCCTGCCCGCCGAAGAAGGCGCGCTCTATCCGGCCTCGCTGGGCTATGAGTGGGTGGGACGGGTCACCGAAGTGGGGCCGGGCGTGTCCGGTTTCTCCGTCGGTGACCTGATTCACCTGCCGTACGGTCACAGCGAAACGCACATCACCCGTCCCGCCGAACTGACCATGATCGGCAGGGTCGAGCCGCTGCCATCTGGTATCACGCCAGACGCCGCCGTGATGCTGGCGCTGGCAGGCGTGGCGCTACAGGCCGTGCACGACGCCCATATCAAGCTGGGCGACCGCGTGGCGATCTTCGGGCTGGGGGTGATCGGTCTGCTGGCGGTGCAGTTGGCCCGCCTGGACGGGGCACTGTGGATCGACGCCGTAGACCCCTTGCCGCGCCGACGCGCCCTGGCCGAGCAATTCGGCGCAGACCGGACGCTCGATCCTGCCGCCGGCGACGTGGCCCTGGCGATCAAGTCCAGCAGTCCGCAGCGCGGCGCGGACGTGGCCATCGAGCTATCGGGTCACGACGCGGCCCTGCACGAAGCCATGCGCAGCGCCCGCGTGGCCGGGACGGTGGTGGCGGGAGGGTTCTATCAGGGCGGCGCGGCGGCGCTGCGCCTGGGCGAGGAATGGCATCACAACCGCCTGACGCTGATCTCCAGCATGGGCGTGTGGGGCTGTCCGCACCGCGACTACCCGGCCTGGGATCGCGCCCGTGTGCACGCGACGGCGGTCGAATTGCTGGCGAGCGGTCGCCTGCGCACCGATGGCCTGATCACGCATCGCTTCCCCTTTGAGCGCGCCGCCGAGGCGTACGAACTGATCGATCGGCGTCCGGACGAAGTGGTCAAGGTGGTGCTGACCTACGACTAGAGCGTGTTATGCACTTTTTGCCCTCATCCCCCCCTTCTCCCACGCGGCGGGCGAAGGAGCGGACAGCCATTGAGCGCCTCTCGGACAG
>AMZC01004179.1_pt1 | contig 15668 bp, 15 predicted proteins | sample 948551 | NCBI WGS metagenome assembly AMZC01 (sample SAMN01120625, study PRJNA171369) | bioreactor sludge metagenome | biome: sludge; isolation source: anaerobic thermophilic cellulolytic sludge from lab reactor | place: China: Hong Kong, Shek Wu Hui wastewater treatment plant | collected... | reverse complement strand
ACCCCCTGTCCGAGAGGCGCTCAATGGCTGCCCGCCCCTGAAATTTCTCCCTGAGATGTGCCCATCCCCAAGCTGGGCTACAATACCCCTGCACCACATACCGACAGGCCCGCAAGGGCGCTGGGAGGGCACGTATGACGGGGAACAGAGGGCTGGCGGCCCTGCTCGTGGTCGTGATCAGCCTGGTGCTGACCGGTTGTAACTTCAGCCTGGGCGGCGAGGAAGAAACCGCGCGCCGTCCCACGCTCGGCCCGCCCATCCCCTGGGCCACCGCTCGCCCGACGGAGACCCCCTTCGTGCTGGTGATCACCGCGACGCTGCAGCCGACCCCCACGGTCACAGCGATCGCCGCCGTGCCGACCAAGCAGGCCCCGCCGTCTCTCTCTCCCACGCCGACGCGGACGCCGTTCACCATCCCTTCGCCCATCGTCGCGCCGACGCTGACGCCCGCGGCGATAGTCCTGCCCTCCTTGACGGCAGCGCCCACGCAGATGCCTTCGGCGGTACCCTTGCCCAGCCTGACCGCCGCGCCCACCCTGACCGTCCCGCCGCCCACCATGACTCCGCCACCGTCGTTCACGCCAGCCCTTGCCGCCACCAATACCCCGTTGCCCACGGCGCTGCCGGCGGCGCAGGTTTGCCCCACGTGCGCCAACCTGCGATTGCGCGCCAGTCCGGGCACGGCGGGGCAGGTGCTCACCCTGCTGCCCGCCGACCTGCCGCTGTCGGTCATCGGGCGCACGGCGGACAACGCCTGGGTACAGGTGGTGCTACCCGACGGCTCCAGCGGTTGGGTGGCTGCGCAGTACCTGACGCTGCGCATTGATCTGAACGTGGTCAGCGTGACCGGCGCGGCCCAGGACGCCCCGACCGCCGTTGCCAACACGGCGGGCGTGGTATCGGGCGTATCCGCCAACGCGCGGCGCATCCTGCTCGACGGCCTGGCCAAAGGCAATCTGCCGCACAGCTTCACCAGGGTGGGGGATAGCATCAGCGCTGCGCCGCAATTCCTGACGCCCATCGGCAACGGCACCTATCGCCTGGGCGACTACGGCTACCTGAGCACCGCGATCAGCTTTTTCTCCGGCCCCAACGGGCGCGGAGCCAATCCCTTCTCCGCGGCGTCGCTGGCGGCGCGCAATGGCTGGAGCACCGAAAGCGTGCTCAACCCGGCCAACGCCGACCCCAACGTCTGCCGCGCGGGTGAAACGCCGCTCGCCTGCGAATATCGCCTGACCCGTCCGGCGGTGGCGCTGATCATGTTCGGCACCAACGATTCCGGCGGGATGCCGACAGCGACCTTCCAGGCCAACCTGCAGGCCATCGTGCAGACTTCGATCAGCATGGGCGTGATCCCCGTCCTGAGCACCATCCCGCCCAAGCGCTACAACCCGGCCACCGACGGTCGCGTGGCCGAATTCAACCAGGTGATCGTCGCCACGGCTCGCGCCTACGACATCCCCCTGTGGGACTACTATCAGGCGATGGTCGGCCTGCCCAACAACGGCCTGGCACCCGACGGCGTGCACCCTTCTGCTCCGCCGGACGGCCTGACGACCGTCTTCGACGCCGAGCACCTGCGCTACGGCTACACGGTGCGCAACCTGACGGCCCTGCAGGTACTCTATACGCTGTGGCAACAGGTGCTCTACGACGCCGATCAGGTGCGCCCCGCCACTGCCCCACCCCCGACCTCACCAGCGGGCGGCGTGCCTGGCGATCTCAACGATCCGGCCTGCCTGGGCGTGCCGCCGCCGCGCCTGACGGTCGGCGGGCAGGGGCGCGTGACGCCCGGCCTGCCGAACAAGGTGCGCAGCGCTCCTTCGACCAGCGCCGCGGCCATCGGCAGCATCCCCGGCGATGCCATCTTCGCGGTGATCGGCGGGCCGCGCTGCGCCGACGGCTATCTGTGGTGGCAGGTCAATTACAACGGGCTGATCGGCTGGACGGCCAGCGGCACGGGCAGCGAAGACTGGGTGGTGCCCTACCCGTAGGCAAAGCACAGAGCTTGAACCGCCGAGACGCGGCGGGTGCAGAGGAAAGACGGAGCGTTTCTCTGCCTTCGGCGGCGAATTTCGGTCGCGTGCCGGGACACACCTCTTCTCCCGCCGCGCGGTTTCATGGGCGGGCAGGGCCAGAGCAAGCGTTCAGGCTGGCTTGGTTTACCTCACCCCCAGCCTCGAACGGGGGTGAGGTGAAGCAGGGCAGCACAACTCGTCTTGGCCCCGCCCTCGCCCTGCTGTGTTCCGGCCAGGAAGGGCTTATAATGAACTCAAGCGCACTGCACCGCTATCTTCCCTCAGGAGCCTGCCATGCCCGATTCGCGCGGATATCTGCTGCCTGCCGAGCGTCAGATTTTGTTGCAGCGCTACGCGCCGGTGCTGGTGCTCTTCCCAGAGCTTGAGCGACAGGCCCCCTATCCAGACGAAGGCGACGCCATCTATACCATGCGCGGCTCCTATCACCCCCGCGCGGTCGAGTTCTTTCTGCAGGAAGCGCGGCCCCGCTACCGCCCCCTCTACCGGCTGAGCCATCCGCGCCGCTGGTTCCGGCGACACAGCCTGCAAGAGGAGATCGCCGCGGTCAGCCTGACCATCAGCGAGGCGCAGGTCGAAGCGGCAGTGCAGGAATATGGCGACGACCCGCGCTATGCCGGGCTGACGGCGGAGGCATTGCGGCAGGCCGTCCGCACGCGCCTGATCCAGCAGGCCCTCAGTCAGCGCCTGCAAGGGTTCGATTTGCCGCTGGGGCGCGGCGACAACATCGGCTTCTGGCGGCGCTACTTCAAACTGCTGGCGGAGTCCGCGCCGGACGTGCGGCGGTGCGTGGTCTACGGACGCCTGATCCAGGGGCGCGCGCCCCTCGACGCGCGACTTTCGGCCACCGAAGCGCTGCTGCGGCAGGGGGTGGCGCAGGGGCCATATGACGTGCGGCGCTCGCGGGTGGCGCTGCAATACTGGTTCCACTACTACTACGACGACTGGGCCAACCGTCACGAGGGCGACTGGGAGGTGATCACCATTCTGCTGGAACTCGGCGAGCAGGTCTTTGCCGAGGCGCGCCCCCTGGACGAGACGACCCTGTTGACGGGCGTGCAGGTGCTCGACGTGGGCTATGCCACGCACGAAGACGGCTACCGCCGCCTGTGGACGGATGTCCAGAAGACCGCCGCCGGGCGGCCCCTGGTCTATGTGGCGCGGGGATCGTCGGCGTCCTACTTCGCCTGGGAGATCGAGGGCTATCCGGCGTCGGCGCGGGTGAGCCTGGTGGAGAAGGTCTTCTCGCTGCCCGGAAAACTGGTGCGCGGACGGCGTATCTTCGGGCGGCGCTGGGACGCGCGCTTCTCGGCCCGCATCACCGGCCAGGACCCCAAGAATGTGGACTGGGTGGCCGCCGACCCCCTGGCGCACGACCGGCACCCCTCCGGCCCCGACAACTGGCTGGAGCGGCTGGTACCGCCGCCCTGCCGGGGGGTGCGACGTACCCCCTCCACGGCTCCCGATGCCGGTCTGGACGACGCGACCTATCACCTGGAGACAGACGATCTGTTCTGGCTGGAGATGGTGCACGAATACGGCGTGCAGTGGGGGCAGGAATCGCCGCTGCCCGGCGCGCAGGGTCCCAAAGGGCGCGACCCGCAACGCCGCGCCCGCGAACGCGCCGAAATCCACCAACTGGCCGTGCTGGAGACGCGCCTGGAGCGGGCTTTGCAGACGCTCGGCCAGGTGCGCTGGGACTCCGAACACGCCATCCCCGAACTGAGCGCGGCCCTCAAACCGCTGCGCCCCCGCAATCTGCAGCGCGAGGGATGCTTCCCGCGCAGCGCGCGCACGCCGATTTACACCATGTGGGCCTGGATTCTCAAGGAGCACCCCGAAGCCTGGCCGGGCGGGCCGGGGTTGTGGCTGCGGCTGGTTTTCCGTCGCCTGCTGTATCCGGGGCCGTTGCAGTTCCTGCGCCAGGCTCCAGAGCCAGACCCGCTGCTGGCCCGCAAAGACCCGCTCTATCACCTCAAGTCGGCGCTGGCGCTGGTGCGCCGCACGCGCTACGAGGCGCAGCAGCCGGGGTCGAAGTGGGACAACCCCTTCGCCTGGGTGCGTCACGTCTGCCAGGCGGACACGTTCTACTACGGCAAAAAGCGCCAGCCCAAGGCGCGCGCCGACCTGCTGCCCCTGCTGGACTGCGTGGATACCGAGATGTCGCTGGAATAGCGGGCAGCAGAGGGCGCACCAGCCGGTGCTGTCACCATGCTGTAACTGTGCTGTAATCGTGCTGTCAGCGCCGGAAGCAAAAAGCCCGCCGAAAAGCGTTGTCCGACGGGCTGGTTTGTGCTATGATTCATCCCGCCAGTCGCCGCCGCAATCGGCCTGGCCATGCTCCGGGCTGCTGCTCACAGCGCCGGGGCGTTTTCTTTTGTCAACGTACAGGCACAGTGTAGCACTGTTTCGCGCCGCGTGCAAGCGGTTCGCCGCTTTTTTCCTGGCGACAAATGCCGCCACTTCCAGGGGGAAACGCCCCTTTTTTAGGGCGACAAATGCCGCCACCTGCGCAGTGTCGCTCGCAAACCGCCCCGCCAGACGCGCTACAAGGCCCGTCTGCGCGGGCTGCACGTAGGATGAGTCACGCACCCCCGCCAGCGGCCCGCACAGCGCGTTACAGCGCGTCGGGTTCTGTCCCGCCCCCCCTGGGGGCGCACAGGGCGTGCCCGCGCGCCCCCGCAGCGGAGGAGGACTACACCGATTCAGTCGGCAGGAACACGCGCTCCGATGCGCCCCAGCCCGGCAGGACGGGCACAAACGCGCGTTGCGCGACGCTGCGGCGCGCTTCCCCGAATGCGCCCACCAGCCGCGCCCAGCCCTCGGTGATTTCCAGCTGCAGGCGTTTGGCCTCGCGCTGCGCGGGCGACAAGTACTGCGCCTGCAGTTCAGCCAGCTGCAGCTGCAGCGACGGGGGCACAGACAGCCCGTGCGCGTCCAGGTAGGCGGGCAGTTCTTCGTCAAGTGCGCGCAGCGTGGCGGTGTCGCCATGCGCTGCTGCCTGTCCGGCCACGTCCTGCACCACGCGCAGCAGGGCAGCGCTGTCGCTGGCGACGGCGTCAAAGCGCCGGGCCAGGCGCGCCCACGCGCGTTGCAAGCGCAGTTCTGCCAGCGTCTCAGCCGCTACGTCGCCGTCCCGCGCAAACTGCGCGGCAATCCAGCGCTCCAGCGTTCCCCGCGCCTGCTCTGCGACTTGCCAGAGCGCGTCAAGGCGCTGCATGGCCTGCTGCGCCAGTTCGTCTTCGCGGCGCGTCTTCGCCCCCTGGTTCAGGTCGGGGTCGGCGTTGACGCGGGCCACGTCCAGGCGCAGCTGCCAGAGCACGGCGGCGACTTCCTGCACCACGACGCGCAGCGTTTGTAGCGCCGTCTGCGCGGGTTTCGACAATTCGTTGTACTGCTCGGCCATTTGTTCACTCCCATCTGCTACCGGCTTCGCCGGAGAACACACGTAACGTCATCAAACACTCCAATTAGATTGCACAACCGGCTACTGGTCTTCCCTCAGCGCTGCCCGGCAACGTCGCCAAATGGTGATTTGACGACGTTCGGCCTCACAGCGCCCGGCGCTGCACCGCCTCGGCCAGGTCGGGGTCGGGCGCGGGCCGCAGGTCGCCAAACCAGTCGGCAAAGTCGCTCAGCCTCAGCACCACTAGGTCGTCGGCGTGGTGCTGGCCGTGCTCATGGAGCACCACAACCGCCAGTTGCCCGTCACGTGCGCAGGCCTGCGCCTGCGCCAGGGCGTGGTGCAACCACGCCGGAAGCCTGCGACGGTGTTTCACTTCGATTGCCAGCCAGTCGTGGGCCACGTCTGGCGCGTCGCCGCGCGCCCGCCCGGTCACCGGCACGCGCTGGCCGTTCAGCCGGGCCGCGATGCGGCGCTCAGTCCGCTTCCAGTCGGTCATGATTGCCCCCCACGCGGCTTCCATGCCCGCGTCCAGTCCAGACCGACGCGCTCATACAACACGCCGCTCAGCGCCGGGCCGTCCAGGCTGAGCACCTGCCCGGTCGTGTCCAGGCGCACGGTGTACACTGTCACGCGGCGTTCGCGCACCGTGACCACGCCCCCGCGCGGGTCGGCGTCTACATAAGTCGTCACGCTGTGCGCCACGCGCAGCACGCGCGCGTCACGCAGGCCCACGCCTGCCAGCCGCACCGACACCCGGTCGCCGGGTAGAAACAGCCCGGCAGCGCGCAGCTGGCGCACCGTCTGCGTGCGCTGGTCAGCAGGCGCAGGGCGGGCGCTCAGCGGCGGCGGCCACACGCCACCAGCCAGCACCTCATCGAAGGTCGCCTGCAGCCGGGCGGCCAGGCGCGGGTCGCTCACAAAGTCGGTCGCGCTTAAGGTCATGCTCCGCTTCCTTTCTCGCTCTGTAGCCTGCGCAGCGTTCGCCACACCGTCATCCTGGCCTGGCCGCTGCGCGCCGCCAGGTCGCGATAGCTACCGCGCAGCGTGCGTGTTGTATCTGTCCCAGCCGGTGTGCCCCAAGTGCGCGGGCGGGCGAATGGCCACGACGCCAGCAGCACCCAGTTGTCGCGCCCGGTCGCGTCGGTCATCAGGGCGCGGGTCAGCGCAATCTGCCCGGCCTGCGCCAACTGGTGGGCGGCGCGCAGCAGGGCGTTGTACTCGCTGCGGGTCAGCGGACGGCCCAGCGCCTCAGCGCCCAGGTCGGCCACCACCAGCAGCGCGCCCGGTCGGGCGTTCAGGGCGGCCAGGATGAGCGCCTGCCAGCGCCCCCTGCCCCGGTTGCTCCGCTTTGTGTGCTCGCTCATGTGTTGTATCTGTCCCATCTGCGCCGTCGGCACGGGTCGCCAGCGCGCGCTCCGGCTCGGCGCTCACTGTTGTATCTGTCCCAACCGCCCTCTGCGCCAGCAGGTCGGCCAGGTCGCGCGCCAGCTCAGCCGCAATCGCCGCGTGCACCGCGCTGCCCTCAGCCGCCCGCGCCTGGGCGTGGGCCAGCATACGCGCGATGCGCTGCGGGGCGTTCTCGCTGCGCACCAGTTCGCGCCAGCGGGCGGCCACCAGGCCGCCCAGCGCCCAGTCGCCGTCCTCAACTTCACATACGCCCCGCCGGGCGCGCTTGCGTCTGGTCATCCGCTATATCCCCCAGATAGATGCTTCCCCTTAAACCGCCGCGCTGACAACACCAGCGCAGCACCCCCAAAAGCCGCAAACCATGTTCCTGCAGGTTCCAAAATGTCTCATTTAGTACCAAATAGAGCCAACCAAGTAAGGCCAATCGGTCAGCGCAGCGTCCGGTTTTGCCAGTCACAGAAATCACGCTTTTCACACCTTTTTTCAAACAAGTTTTCTGGAAGTTCCAGAAAATTTGTTGTAAAGAAGGTGTGATTTCCGTGATTTCTGTGACTAAACCCATCGCCAGCCCAACCAGGCGCGCAGCTTGGCCTCGCCGCGCTGCCCTTCTTCCATGCCCAGCGCTTTCATTTCACGCCCCAACCGCCGGTCGCTGTAGGCGTTCAGACCACGGTCGCGCAACCAGGTATTGAAGCGTTCCTGGAATTCCTGTTTGTAAATGAAGTCATCCGACTGATACGTCCGCACGCAACACTCATCGAGAAACTGGCGCAGCGGGTTACTCAGCTGCTCATAGACGCGGCGCGTTTCCTCAGCGCTCCGATGCCCGGTCATCACAAAGTGCCGCGCCAGCAGGTCGTGCAGCGCCGCCACTGCGTTTGCCAGCGTCCATTCAAACTCCGGCACGCCCGCTGGTGATGCGGCCAGTTGCGCCAGCTGGTTCAAAATGTCCGGGTTTTCGTCAAACTGCTGCTCAAACTGCACCAGGAACGCGCGGCGATAGAAGGCGTCGGTCGTATCGCGCGTGACCGGCACAGCATTGGCCAAGAAAACCAGTTTTGCGTGACTGCGGAAGGGCACGGGGTCGCGATACTTGCGCTCGCACTGCAACCAGTCATCACCCACTAGCTTTTTCAGCAAGTCGGTATTTTCCAGGTCAGAGTAGGCCACCTCGCCGGCGATATTCGCCAGTTTGCCGTACAGCGCCGCCGCCGCAAAGCGGTTCGTCTGCAGGTCGCTTAGTGTCAGCCCGGCGACGTGCTGCACGCCCAGCGCGTAGCGCATGATGTTTGCCAGGAAGGTTTTTCCGTTGCGCCCGCGCCCGAACCAGAAGAAAAAGCGCTGATACGGGTAGCCGCGCCACAGGCAATAGGCCAGCAGTTCCCAGAAGTGCACCTGAATCTCGTCTGGGAAGTTCACCAGGTGGCGCGATATGAAGTCGCTGTGCGCGTCCGGGTTGTAGCGCCAGGGTAGTTGCCAGGTGAAGCCGTCGTCTGGCGTATAGGGGCGCAGCGTGGCCGTGCGCAGGTCGTAAACGCCGTTGCTGAAGGGTAGCAGGTGTACGTCCGGCGTGGGCAGGCCGTCGGGTGACCAGGTCAGGCCGCGCACGTCGGCCACAATCTCTTCTATCGCGTAGCGCTTTTTCTGCTCGTCATTCATGATGCGCGCGCGGCGCACGTAGGCGGCCACCAGGTCTTCAGCGTTGGAACGCCAGATTCCGGCCTTGGTGTCGTATACGTAGAAGTCGCCGCGCGACGTGGTGCTGGTGGCCAGGAAGCGGTAGCGCTGCAACAGCAGTTCGCTGTACGGTCGCGGGTAGAAGCGCTGTAGCACCTGCACCTGGCCCGCGTCGCCGTCGGCGGCGGCCTGCGCTGCTGCTGCGCTGGCCTTCAGCTGCGCCACCAGCGCGCGCACGTCATGCCCCAGCAGGTGCGCGTCCGACAAGTCCTTGACGCCCTCAGGCGGGCGCAGCACGCGCAGGTCGGGCACGTTGGCGGCGATGCTGCGCACAAACGCTTCGCCGCCCCGGTCGGGTTCTTGCCATGCGAACACCTGCAGGCCGCGCAGGTGCTCGGCCCATTCAGGCCGCCATGCCTGCGCCCCTGGCACGCCCAGCGCGGGCAGGTCATATGACCACGCCGTGTGACAATCACTTTCGCCCTCTACCAGCAGCACCCAGCCGTCGGCGCGGATGCTTTCCATGCGCCACAGCCCGTACAACGTCGGATTGTCACCGGGCCGCCACGCAAAGCGGTTGTCGCGCTTCCCCTTGCGCAGCGCGTAGCGGCGACGCTCAGCCACCACGCGCCCGGCAGCGTCGCGATAGGGAATGGCCAGGTACGGCCCGCGTCCGTTGTCATGCTGCGTCACACCCCACTCTGCCAGCAGCGCGGCGTCAAGGCGCTTGGCGCGCGCGTAGTCTGCCAGGGTCACGCCGGGCACTTCCGGCTGGCGCGCTCCGGCGGGTGCGGGTTCAGCCACGGCGACGCCCAGGTGACGGGCCAGTTTCACCAGCCCGCCTTTTTCGCCGCAGACAAAGCAGTGGAAGCCACGCTCGCTCACTGAGAAGTTCTCCGGATGCTGGTCATCCCCGCAAAATGGACACAGCGCCCAGTATTCGCCCTTGCGGTCGGGCCAGCGATTGGCCGGGGTCTTGCTGTGGTCAAGTCTGCTCAGCACAGCGCGCAGCAGCGCTTTGGTGTCGCTCATGCTACATCCCCCCACAGCGCCAGCTGGCGCACTTCCGCGCTGGCGCGCTCGAAGTCGTCTGCGCCCTGCACCTGAACGTGCCAGTAGCCCAGCCGCAGGCCCACTTGCTGGCCGTGGCCGTGGTCAAACTTGAAGCCGTAATCGAAGAAGGCCGCCAGCGGCGCGCTGTAGACCAGGCGGCCTTCGGTCTCTTCGATGACGATGCGCGTCACGCCCAGGTCGGCCAGACGGCGCAGCGCGGCGGCGTCCACAGCCCAGGCGGGCGGCTTGCGCAGCATGTGCTTGGAAGCGGCGCGGCGGGTCGTGAACGTGTCGCCGGCGACGTGACCAATGAGACGGCCAGCGGCGAACACAGGTTGCGGACGGCGGGCAGGTGTGCTATGATGAGTTTGTCCGCAAGCACTGTTCGTGGTTTTTCCTGCCCCGCCCCTGCCGTTGGCCCCGGTCAGGGCGGTTTCTTTTTCGCTCATATCATCCCCCCACACGCTGGTTGCTTTGAACCCTGGCCCATTCGTTAGTCAGCAGCAGCCGCACCACGTCACTTCGCCCTATCTTGTAGTGCGCAGCGAGGGCGTACAGCGCCTCGATGTCGGGCTGGCGCAGGCGAAAGGCCATTGGCCGTGCCTGGTTTCTGGTAGCCTTGCGTCCTGGCATTTGCCTTCCTCCATCACTTAAGGTACTATCCTGCATGATACACGAAATGAAAAGCAAGTTCCACGAAAATAGACGAAAATAGCGAAAATAAAGGTGCAAAATGCCGAAAACGTACCCACAGCCTGTACGGGCCTACGCCCGCGAGCGTTTTCGCTTAGGTTATTCGCCCCCTCAAACGCTGGCGCAGATGGAGCGTGACCCGCGCCTGGACGGCTACGAATTGCCCACGCTGCGCACTGTCGAAAACTGGTTCGTCCAGTTGCGCCAGGAAGAGCAGCTAGAAGAATCCTGGACACTGGCCGACACGCCCCAGGATGCGCCCATGGTGCTGGCGCACTGGAAGCGCGCCGCAGAATGGGCGATTGCCCACGACTTCCCGCCCCCCGTTATCACAAAAACGTTGGCGCAAAGACTCATCTGGGTGCACCAGGCCGCCCCAGATATTCCGGTTGGTTTGGCCTGGATAGTGGCCAACAACTATTTCGACAGTCCCGACAAGACCTACTGGCACTTGCTGTTGGCCACCAAGCCCTGGCAAAGCGAAGAAGCCAACGCTAACTTCTATCGCCTGGCCAAAGCCCTTTTCGGGCCGCCCGTCGGCGATAACGAAACAGCTGACGAGTATCGCCAGCGCTACCCGCTCGGCGTGACACCGTTTCACTTGTTCGGAAGGTGACGGGGCACTGCCTATTCCTCTAGTAGATGCTCCGCCTGGCAGCGCCCCGTCGTACAGCATTCGTACAGCACTACGTTTCAGGTACTGGCACGTTGTCGCGCTGCACAACCGCGCGCACATGCGCCACTGGAATCTGCACAGTGCACACCTGCGCGCCGGACGCGGCCAGGCTCGGCGGGGAAGTCCAACAGCAGCGTCACCCGGTCGGCCCGGATGTATCCCCAGCTGGTCATGTTTCACTCTCCATAGAACACCGGGATGGCCGGGTCGCCCGCGTGCACCTTGACTTCAGCCACCAGCACTTCGTTGTCGGCTGGCGCGCTGTGCCAGCTGCCAATTCGCGTATAGAGCACGCCCGCTTCCTCAAGCGCGTCAAAAACCGTTTGCCCGCGCTCGCAGCGCAAGCGCAGCGGGCCGCCCTGCGCTTCGATTTTCGCCCGCAGCGCGTCCAGGCGCGTGGCGTGGCGTGACACTTCCTGCGTGTTGAGCAGCCGCCCCGCCTGCCAGGTTTCGCGCAGCAGCAGCCACGCGCTCTCATCCGATGCGCGGTATTCGCCGCTGCTGCCCAGCTGCACGTTGTAGACCACAAACGTTTCGCTCATTTCTCGCTCTCCTCTGCGCTCTCTGCGCGATAGAAAAAGCCTTGCACGACTTCATACATGGCCTGCCGCCACGCCGCACCGTCACGGCGGTTGTCCCACCAATCGGGCAGCGTTCCCGCGTACCCGTCGCGCCAGGCGGCGTAGGCGTTGTTCACATACTCCGCGCACAGCAGGCCGTCGCTGGCGGCCCGCGCGGGCGGGTAGTCGGTGTTCAGCAGCCACAGCGTGACTTCATAGACACTCCAAGCGTCGCGCTCACTCATGGCCGTTGCCCCCATTTCCAGGTCGCACCAGCGCCAGCGCAGCGCGTTCGGCCTGCTGGCGGGCCGACTTGTCCCCGAACGTCGCGGCCAGCAGCAGTTGGCGCAGCTGCTGATTCTCGGCCTGCAGCGCCGCCACCTGCGCCGCCTGCTGCGCCACCAGCGTCACCAGCTGGGCGACTTGCCCCTGCAGGGCGGCGACCTGGCCGGTCAGTTGGGCCAGCGCGTCGGTCATCTGCGCCAGCCGCTCAGTCTGCGCTGCCAGTTGACGCAGCGCCGGGTCGGGCAGGGCGGGGCGGGGTAGCAGGCCGTAGTGCTCCATCAGCGCCTGGCGTGCAATGCTGCTGGCGCTGCCCTTGCCTTTGCGTATGTCGCGCTCCAGGGCGGCGCGCAGTTCCAAGTCCCTGCCCTCTTTGAAATACATTTTCAGATGCGGCTGTTTGATTTTTGCTCCCATGTTCGCCTCTGTTTCGGATATGGGACAGCACCAGGTCAGTGCTGCCCCTACAAGCTCGGACGGCGCGGCCAACCGCGCGGCGGGCGGGCCGGAGCGCGGCCAGCGGGATGCTCAGCGCGATGCTCCGGCAGACGGTAGCGCAGCGCCCGGCGCGTCTGGCGGCGACGCCACCAGTGCACCAGACGCCGCAGGAAAGGCCATACGCCGGTCGCGGGTATGGCGTGCGGGTGAAATTTGCGGTAGTGTGTGTTTTGGGCCATGGAAACCTACCCTTTCTGTGGCCTGACCGGTCAGGTGTGCCCGCACCTGACCGGCACTTTCGATAGAACGCGCTCAGGGCGCGCTAGGCACGATAGAACGCTCCAACACCCGGCCAATCGCTGTGGCGGCGACGGCGTCCTGACCGGCCAGGGCGTGGGCATAGATGCTCATGGTCACCTGCGGATTGGCGTGGCCCAGCCGGGCGCTCACTGCTGTCACAGGCACGCCCTCATGGAGCAGCAGCGAAGCGTGCAAGTGACGTAGGCCATGCGGCGTGACCGGCGGCAGGCCCAGGCGCTCGCATTCTCGCTTCAGCGCGTGCTGCACAGTGCTGGCCCACAGCGGTTTGCCCTCGCAGTTGGTGAACACAAAGCCCGTGTCCTGCCAGTCGTGCAGGCCTGCCGAGGCCTCGGTGCGCCATGCCGCTTGCTGTGCCTGCTGGCGCTTCAGCGCCTCGATTGCCGGGGGCGGCAGTAGCACCGTGCGCCGGGCAGCGGGTGTCTTGGGCGGCGTCACCACAGCCTGGCCGTCCAGACGGCGCAGCGTCCCGCTGACCGTCACCGCCACGCCCATCCCTGCGTCATCCCAGCGCAGCGCCAGCGCTTCGCCCAGCCTCAGCCCGGTGCTCAGCAGCAGCAGCCACAGCGGATACAGCCAGTGCTCCGCCGCGCCGGTCAGGAAAGCGGCCAGCTGGTCTTGTGTCCAAAGCGTCTTGCGTTGCGGCTTATAGGCGGGGGGCAGCACCCGGTCGCAGGGATTGGCGGGCAACCAGCGCCACAGCACGGCGACGGCGAAGGCCCGGTGCAGCATTCGGTGCACGGTGCTGGCGACGCTGGGCGTCAGGCGGGCATACAGGCGCTGCAGCTGGTCAGGCGTGACGCGCTCCAGGCGCACCCGGCCCAGGTCTGCGCGGACGTAGGTGTCGAAGAACCAGCGATGCTGGGCAATCGTGGCGGGTTTGAGATTGGGGGCGTTGCTCAGCCAGGCGTCTATCAGGTCGGCCACGGTGCGGCGGCCCGGCGTGGTCAGTGCGCCGTCCGTGGCGACTTGCGCCTGCAGCTGGCGCAATTTGGCGCGGGCTTCGCGCTCGGACGTGGCGTACACCGTGCGGCGTACGCCGTTCACCTGCAGTGAAATCTGCCAGCGCCCGTCGCGGCGCTGTATGATGCTGCCCTGGCCGGGGCGACTTCTGGGCATGGTTCAGTCTCCATTCCTGAACACTGCCCCGGCGCAGGTGATGTTGTACGGGTGCTGTCACACGGCGACGGCTGAGGGCGCGCGTCTACTACGGCAAAAAGCGTCAGCCCAAGGCGCGCGCCGACCTGCTGCCCCTGCTGGACTGCGTGGATACGGAGATGTCGCTGGAATAGCGGGCAGCAGCGGGCACGCCAACCGTTGCTGTCACGGTGCTGTCAGCCAGAAGCAAAAAGCCCGCTGCATGAGCAGCTCTGGGGTGAACGGGCCTCAGGCAGGTGATGTGTCCCTGACCGCGCGGCGGGCCAGCCATTCGTCGAGCAGGCGCAGCGCCAGCAGGCCCAGCACCCAGGCCAGGGCCAGCAGCAGCACCCCCTTGTAGGGGTTGACCACGGCGATATAGCGCGGCTGCACATTGAGCACTACCGCGCTGGCCGCCGCGTGATTGGCCACCACCGCACCGGCGATCAGTACCAGGGGCAGCGCACGCCGTGCCCAGGGCACCAGCAAGACGGCTACCCCCACCGCGGCATACCACAGGTACGGGTGCGGGCGGCTCAGTGAGCGGTAGCGCAGCGCGACACGGTCCACCAGCCGCCGCACCGTCCAGCTATCGGGCCACGGCGGGCACATGGCCTCGGCGATGTCGCGCACGATGGGGCGCAGCGTCTCCGCGCTGACCTGACTGGCCCCATAGAGTATCCAGTCTTTCTCCAGGTATTCGCGCGTCAGGCGATCCGTCCGCTCTTGCACGTCGGCGCACTGCACGTCGCTGGGCAGCAATTCCCCGCTGTATTGCAGGCCGTGCTGCCGCAGATAGTCGGTGAAAGCGTCGAAGACCTGCCGACCGAACTCCACCGGATGCGCCTGCAACATCTCGCGGTAGGCGCGCGCGTACAGGCCGCGTACCGTCGGCCAGTCGCCTTTCTGCCGCACCAGGCACAGGTTGAGGCTTTCCCCTTCGGGGCAGGCGCTTTCCAGCGCGATCAGTTCCGCCGAGGCCGGGCCATTGTCGGCCTCCAGCAGACCGGAGAGTTTGAGCGGTCGCCCCAGCATGAAGCTGCCGCCCCCGTTGAGTTCCAGCCGGTCGAAGACGACCCGGTTGAAGAGCAGGAACAGCCCCAGCGCCAGGGCGAAGCTGCCGCCCAGGGCTGCCGTTCGCCAGGGCGACCGCGTGCTCAGCAGGAAGAGCAGGCCGAAGGGCACGATCAGGTAGCGCCCCACCGGTCGAATCAGCAGCACCAGCGCCAGCAATACCCCCAGCGCCACGTCGCCCGCCTGCAGACGCCGTCCGCCGGGCCGCCGGGCCTGGATCAGAAAGACGCTGAAGGCCAGGCTCAGTGTGAACATGTAGAGCGGCTCGGTGGAGGTGAAGTTGTAGAGGATGCCGGTCTGCGGGTCGGCCAGCACCAGCACCGCCGTGCCGAAGGCCAGCGCCGGGCTGTAGGGGCGGATGCCCCAGTAGAAGATCACCCCCTGCAGGGCGGAGAGGGCCAGTTGCAGCAGGATCAGCCAGTAGACGCTGCCCAGCACATAGTGTGTCAGGTAGATCAGCAGGGGATAGAGCGGATAGATCAGCTCGAAGACGATCGGCGCGTCCAGCCCCTCGAACTGTGCAGCGTAGAGAAAATAGTCGGTGGAGTCCGCCCCGTGCGCCGGCGGATAGGCGATCAGGAAGATCGCCGCCCGCGCCACTCCCAGCGCCAGCAGCAACCACCAGGTATAGCGAGAATCGAAGATCGGGCGCAGCCGCCGGTACCAGGCCAGCAGCGCCGGAGAGCGCAGCGTCGAACTACGCAGAACCGCCTGAGCGAAGCCCTGCAATCCCCTGCCCCTTTCTGTGCATCGGGTCGCCCGTCTCGCTGACGGGCGGCGCTATTATAGCCGCCCGCCGGGTGCTATCCAAGGAGGCGCGATTCAGGGGTGCGGGCGCAATGGGTCGGGCGATTGGCTGGGGGTGTGCCCCTCACGCCTCGGTCCCCTCTCCCTCGCGACTTGCGTCGCGG
>AMZC01001327.1_pt1 | contig 15765 bp, 12 predicted proteins | sample 948551 | NCBI WGS metagenome assembly AMZC01 (sample SAMN01120625, study PRJNA171369) | bioreactor sludge metagenome | biome: sludge; isolation source: anaerobic thermophilic cellulolytic sludge from lab reactor | place: China: Hong Kong, Shek Wu Hui wastewater treatment plant | collected... | reverse complement strand
TAACCGTGAAGTGACGAGGGAGAGGCGATGGAGGGGGAGGCCAGGCCCGGCGAGCGTGTTTGATACAATCGCCCTGTGTGCTCTGTTCAGCCAGAAAAGCGGAGGTCGGGCGGCCAGCCCGACCTCCGAACGCTCATGAGCGGGGAGATGTCTGCCTGTTACTCGCTGGGGGGCAGCAGCACACCGTCAATGATGTGCAGCACGCCGTTCGAGCCGATCAGGTCGGGCAGATAGACGTTCGCCTGGTCGCCGTTGAAGGTCGTGCCGCTGATGCTGATGCGCGCGCCGTTCAGCGTAGGAGCCGAGCTGAGCGTCACCACTACATCGGACGTGTACGAGCCGGGAATGACGTGGTAGAGCAGCACGCTGGTCAGCAATTCCTTGTTGGCGAACAGTTCATCAGCCGTCAGGCCGAGCGCGTTGAGCGCCGCGACGAAGGCTTCGTTGGTGGGAGCCAGCACCGTGTACGGGCCGCCAAAGAGCGCAGGGGTCAGGCCGGCGGCATCCAGGGCAGCCTTGAAGATGGTCAGGTTGTTCTCAGCGGCCAGCCCCAGGATGCTCTTGGGCGGGAACAGCACGTTGTCAATGACGTGAATGACCCCGTTGCTGGCGATGATGTCGGTGATGATCACATTGGACGAGCCGTTGAGTTGCACGCCCGTCGGGCCTTCGCCAATGCGAATGGACGAACCCTGCAGAGTCTTGGCCGAAGACAACCCCAACACCTTGTCGGAGGTCACCGCACCGGGCACGACGTGATAGAGCAGGATGTCGGTCAGCAGGGCTTTGTCCGCCAGCAGATCGGCAGCAGAAATACCCAACAGGTTGAGGACGTTGGCGAACGCCTGATCCGTCGGCGCGAAGACGGTGAATGGGCCACCTGTCGCCAGAGTGTCGGCCAGGCCAGCCGCCTGCACCGCGGCTACCAGCGTGGTGAAGCGACCATCAGCAACGGCGATGTCCACGATCGAGTTGCCCTGCGCGCGGGCGTCACGTTGCGCGGGGAACGCAAACGCTGCCATCAGAGCCAGCACGAGCACGAACAGAGTAACCTTGCGCATGTTGAACCTTCCTCCCAGTCCTTTGAATGTTGTAGCCCCGTATGCTCCACGGGCCTATGCAGGTCATATGTGTCAGAGAATAGGCATTCAAGATGAGATAAAAACGAAATTCTTCTGAGAAAATCATGAATGTTGGAGCGCCGCCGCGTGGGGCAAGCGCCCAGCGCCCGCCCGATCAGGGGGTAGGCAGCGCGTCAGGGCGGGGGTATACTGGGCGGTCGTGTTGAGCCGTGTACAGTGAGGTCTTGACGAAGCGCATGAAGCGTCGGGCGGTGTTTTCCGTGATGTTGCTGGCGGTGATGATCGGGGGGGCGCTGAGCAGCACGCTGCTGAGCGCTCCGTCTCCAGCGGCGGGGCAGAGCGCGCCGACTCTCCCGCCCACCAATACGCCGCGGCCCAGCCCCACGGCGACCGCCACGCCGCTGCCCACCAACACCCCTCGCCCGACTTTCACACCGACGGCTACGCCCACCGCGACGGCCACGTCTACGCCGACGGACACGCCCACCTATACGCCGTCCCCCAGCCCTACGGCGACGGTCGTCGGTCCCAACGAGTATCCGGACAACTTCAATCCCCTCACGGGCCTGCCCTATCCCAGCGAGGAAGCGCGTAACCGGCGTAACCTGATCGTCAAGGTCTCCAACTTTCCGGAGATCGTGCGGCCCCAAAGTGGCCTGGACAAGGCGGACATCGTCTTCGAGTACGAAGTCGAGGGCGCGGTGACGCGCTTCGCCGCCATCTATCGCAGCCAGGGCGCGGAGAAAGTCGGCAGCATCCGCAGCGCCCGCCTGCTCGACCTGGAACTGGTCGTCATGTTCCAGGCATTGCTGGCCTACAGCGGCGCGAACGACTGGATTTACCACTACATCCTGGATTCAGACTGGAAATGGCGCGCCCTCACGCCACAGATGGGGGTCAACTGCCCGCCTTTCTGCCGCTATCCGGAGGAAGGCAAAGCGTATGAGCATACTCTGTTCGGCAACACTTTCCAGATGTGGGAAGTCGCCGAGCAGCGCCAGGTCAACGACGGGATGCAGGTGCGCGGTTTCGCCTTCTCTTACGAGCCAGACCCTGGCGGCGTCCCTGCCGTGGACATCTTCATAGACTACTGGAGTCCGCGCCAGGACACGCGCTGGCAGTACAATCCTGCCGACGGGCGTTACTACCGCTGGAACAACGGCCTGCCGCACGTGGACGCCATCACCGGCAAGCAACTGGCTGCCGACAACGTGGTGATTCTGGAAGCCGAGCACATAGACCGGCCCGACATCCTGGATAGCGAGGTCAGCGGCGTGGTGATCGAAACGGTGTTGTGGGGGCGTGGCACAGCCTGGCTCTTCCGCGACGGTCTGTGGTACAAAGGTCTCTGGGCACATGCGCAGGGCAAACCAGGGCTATGGCTGCTCTTCCCCGACGGTCAGACGCCGATGCACCTCAAGCCTGGTCAGACGTGGTTCAACGTGGTGCGACCGGTGATGTACGGTGTGCAGGTCAGCGAGCAGCCCGCCGACATGGTCGCCACGGCGCAGGCCATCTACGCCACGCAGACGCAGTCTGCCGCGCTGACAGCGACGGCCATCGCTCCGTACATCACGCCCACGCCGACCGTCGCCACGCCGACGCCAGAGCGCTTGCCGTGAGTCACGAGTCCGGAGTCTAGAGTTCAGAGTCTTGAGTGAAGACCTCCAACGCCCAATACGTCGGCTCCGGGCGTGAGTGGCTTTTGCCGAACTCCTGACACATGACTCCATACTCATCACTCAGGGGGAACACATGGGGGGCACACTGCTGAACTCGTTCACCGTGTTGCTGGGTAGCTCCGTTGGCCTGCTGATCGGGCACCGGCTGCCGCCGCGCATCCAGGAATCGGTGATGACCGGCCTGGGGCTGGTCACACTGGTGGTGGGTTTCTCCAACGCCAACGAGACTGGCAACATCATCCTGCCTCTGCTCAGCCTGGTGATCGGCGCGGTCGTCGGCGAACTGCTGCGGCTCGACGTCCGCCTGGAGGGGTTCGCCGGCTGGGTGCAAAGCCGCGTACAGGGCGAAGCCAGCGATGCCGCCGCGTCCGACCGGCGAGCGCGTTTCATCCAGGGCTTTGTCACCTCGTCGCTGGTGTTCTGTGTGGGGCCGCTGACCTTCGTCGGCTCCATCCAAGACGGCATGGGGCTGAACAGCGGCTTTGAGCAACTGGCCATCAAGAGCACGCTCGATCTCTTCTCCTCCATGGCTTTTGCGGCCAGCCTGGGCATCGGCGTGCTGTTCAGCGTCTTCACGGTGCTGAGCGTGCAGGGAGGGCTGGCCCTGCTGGGTGCGCTGGCCGGGCAGTTCATGACCGACCCCATGATCAACGAGATGACCGCCGTCGGCGGGTTGATTCTGATCGGCCTGGGCCTGGTGTTGCTCGATATCAAGAAGCCGCGCATGGTCAACTTCCTGCCGGGTCTGCTGATCGCGCCGCTGCTGGTCGAGCTGGCGACGCTGTTGGGGATCAACATCTACCCCCTGTGACCTTTTCTGCCCGCGTGTGTTTCGGTTTTGCCCCGCCTGCCGTATAATCAGCAGCGGATGCATACGGCAGGAGGGGGCAGATGCCCAGGCCGCCCAGACGACGTATCCCCGATTTCGACGATGTCCCGGTCGAAGAGCTGATCCGGCTCAGCCGCGCGCTGGTCCGACGTATCACCGACCAGGACCGTCAGCGCCTGATCCTGGCCCTGCGCGAGTCTGGCGACGCGCGACGGGTGTGGACAAGCGCGCCCGCGTTGCTGCAACAGTTCTTTGCCGGCGAGATCGACCTGGACGAAGAGCTGCTGGGCCGGTTTCCCAACGCTCCTCTGCTCTCGCATATGCACGTGTTACCCGGCAGCAGCGCCCCTCTGCAGCAACAGGTCACGGTCACGCTGGGCAGCAATGACGACGCGGCTACTCTGATCGTGGACGCGGCGCTCGACGAGACGGCGGCGCTCACTTTCACTTTCTCTTTGTTTGGCGCACTGGCCCTGCGCTTTCACCTGACTCCGCTGCTATCCGCCGACCGCGCCGCCTGGTTGCCATTGCTGCGCCGCGAGAACGGCATCACCGTGTTGTGGACGCGCGAGCGCTGGGAGCAGCCCTACCTGATCCTGGTGCGGCGCGAAGGGTTTGGGCGGCTCTATGCCTTCTCGCCCTATGGCTTCGAAGCTGCCGCCCGCCTGACTCCGGACATGGTCACTGCCCTGGCCGACTGGTTGGAGCGCACCTGGTTTGCAGAGGAAAACGCTCCGGCTCCCACCTCCGACGGGCGGCGCGCCGCTCACCCCGTGCCATCGTCTGCGCCGGACGAAAACGCTGTGGGCGATGCGCACGATCCCGGCTCAGACGCTGGCCCCTTCGAATGGTAAGCAATAGAGTAGCGGATGAGTTGGCACACACCCCAAAGCAGACTATAATGACAGATACAACAGGTAAACGTTATCCGTCAGGGTGACGAGGTTGCCTGTCTGGTCTGTCAAAGTAAGCCTTTTTTCACGCGGGTTTGGTGCAGGCTTAATTGCTCCCGCTCAAAATAGCATTTGGTTTCACAATTGGTCTTTCCAGGTCATCATGGTCGTTGCTCATCGCTCCCCACTCTGTTCCTTCCCACTGCGCGGACGACATCCGCTCGGCGTCTTCTGGGTGTGTGTCTCCCTGGTCTCCTGCAGGCCGCCTGCAGAGTGCCAGAGACAGCGTGTCTGACAGGTTAATTAAGGTTCATAAGGAGAGTGGCAATGAGAGTTCACCGTTTGCTCCCTGTTCTGCTGATCGTCGCCCTGGTGATGGCCCTGGTGCCGGTCGCCACCGCCCAGGAGACCATCTCCATGCGCATCCGCTGCAAGGCCGTGCCTCCGGTTGAGGAGTGGCGCTGCAACAACTTCGCTCAGGTCGAATCGCAGGTCGAAGCAGCGTTGGGCATCAACCTGGAGCTTGAGCTGATCCAGGACAACCTGGACTGGGGCCCCTACAAGCAAGAGTTCCAGCTTGCCGCCGAAGCGGGGCAGGCTGTGGACATCATCCTGTCGGGCCATGAGGACATCGGCGCATGGGCGCAGGCCGGCTTCATCATCCCGCTGGACGACCTGATCCCCAACTATCCGGAGTTCGCCGACGTCGTCCCCAGCCTGTGGGAATCCATGAAAGCCCCGGACGGCAAGATATATGGCATCCCGCAGGACGCCGAGGCTCGCCCGCTCTACTTCAGCAAGCCGTTGCTGCGCGACCTGGGCTGGAGCGACGAGGAGATCGAGGCCCTGCCCGACAAGATCAAGGCCGGTGAATTCACCTTCGCCGACATGCTCGACGTGGCCCAGGAAGCGGTCGAACTGGGCGTGGTCGAGGAAGGCAACGGCTACTGGCACCGCCCGCGCAACGGCCCGGACTTCCTCTACTTCTACTATGGCATGGGCGGTCAGGTGCTGGACGAAGCGGGTAACCTGGTCTTCGACAAGCAGGCTGCACTGGATGTCTACAAGCTGTTCGAGGATGCGCGCGCCCGCGGCATCATGGCCGGTAAACACCTGGGCATCGAGTGGGCCGACTGGCATACGGCGGTGTCGTCTGCCGAGAACGTGCTCTTCTGGACCGGCGGCACCTGGAACTGGGGTGACTGGGCGGTCAACTATGTGGCCGACCGCGGCGGTGAAGACTACCTGTTCGAGAACATCGGCGTCGCTCTGGTGCCCGCGCTGAAGACCGGCAAGCCCCTCACGCTCACGCACCCGCTGGCCTATATGGTGAGCGCCAGCAGCAAGCATCCGGAGGTGGCGATGGCCCTGCTGGCCGCGATCACCACGCCGGAGGCCAACAACCGCCATGCCATCGAAAGCGCGCACCTGGGCATCCTCAACGCGCAACTGGAGTCCGAGGACTACAAGAACGCCCGCTTCCTGAGCCTGACTCATCCCATGCTGGAGTACACCACCTTCATCCCCAACCATCCTAGCTGGGGCGCGTGGTCGGAAGCCTACTGGACGGGCATCCAGAGCGTGGAGAGCGGCGAGATGAGCGCCGAGGCGGCTCTGGATGTGGTGGTCAACCGCCTGCAGAACGAGATTCCGGGGATCGTCATCCGCTAGGTGCCGGGCACAGACCGGCCTGTGAGAGAACCGTTTGCCAGCCGGGGGCCTGCCTCTACGCGACCTCCGGCTGGTCGGTTCTGCGGGTTGCTGGTACTATCCCTGCCAGGGCAGAACAGGAGGTTGACCTATGGCATCTGCAGCGTCGAGCGCCCCGGCCATGGTGCGCAGCCGCGGTCAGGCCGCGCGCGCCCGCCTCACCGCCTATGGCTTTCTGGCTCCGGCGGGCTTCCTGGTGCTGGTCTTTTTCTTCATCCCAATGCTGCTGATCCTCTTCCTCAGCATCACCAACCTGGCCACGACCAATTTCACCACCGACGTCTGGCGCATGGCCACCTCGCGCGATCCCAAATACATCGTCGGGCTGGACAACTTCGAGCGCATGTTCGCCGACGAGTTTGCGCCCAAAATCCTGTTCAACACTTTCTTCTACGTGCTGGCAACGCTGCTGCTGTTCAACGTGGGGCTGGCGCTGGTCATCGCCCTGCTGACCGCGCACGTAGATCGGCGCGCCGGTTTCATCTTCCGCGCGCTGTGGATTCTGCCGCGCATCACCTCGCCGGCTGTCTACATCCTGATGTGGAAGCGCATCGTGGCGGCTTCGCCGTTCGGCATCCTCAATCAGTTCAATCAGTTGCTGGGCCGCCCGGAAGTCAACTACTTTCAGGACGAAGCGTGGGTCTTCATCGTCATGCTCAACGGCTTCATCGGCGCATCGTTCGGCATGATCATTTTCACCTCGGCCATCGAGTCCATCCCCAAGGACCTGATGAATGCCTCGCTGGTAGATGGCTCCACGCTGTGGCAGCGCGTGCGCTACGTGATCCTGCCGCTGCTGCGCTGGCCGCTGCTGTTCGTCACCACCTATCAGACGCTATCGCTGCTCACCTCGTTCGAGTACATTTTGCTGTTCAACAACGGCGGGCCGGCCTCGCAGACGGAGGTATGGTCGCTGGCGGCCTATAACCGGGCGCTGAATACCTACTTCGCCAATGCGCAGTGGGGCTATGGCTCGGCCTTCGCCGTGGTGCTGGTCATCATCGGTGTCGTGTTGGCGACCGTCTATATGCGCGTCTTTCGCTTCAACGAACTGGTCGCCGAGCCGAAGATCGAGGTGCTGTGATGGCTACGCTCACCTCTTCTACTTCTGCAGGCCGTCCGCTCAGCAGCCAGGAGTACCGCTATCGGCAGGCCGAAACGGGCGAACTGGTCGGGCAGGCTGTCTTCACGGCTCTGATCGTGGTGCTCTTTTTCGAGCTGGGCGTGATTCTGTTCAAGGTGCTGAGGCCACTCATTCAGTCGTCGCCTGCCCTGCTGGGTTCTGAACTGAAGGTAGACGAGACGCTGACGCGCGCCCTGGCCAGCGCGCTGACCCTGCTGGCTCCCTTCGCTGCCTATGTCGCGTGCGGCGTGAAACTACGCGACCTGGCGGCTTTCGAGCGGCGGCGCGCCGTGCGCGTTGCGCTCACCGCGACAGTCATCGTCTATGCGATCGTCACCATGGGGCAATATGTGTTCCAGGTGGGGCCGTTCGCCGAAAAGCCCTCGCTGGAGATGTCGTTCCGCCAGACGGACGAGGGTGTCCTGGTCACCGACGTGGTGCCGGGCGGCACGGCGGACAGGGCGGGCATCCAGGAGGGCGATCTCATTGTCGCCATCGGGCGCGCACCCACGACCGCCGCCGAACTCAAAGAGAAAATCGCCCTGGCGAAGTTCGAGAGCAAGATCGGCCTGCGCGTCTCGCGCGACGGCCAGGAAGAACTGATGCCGGTGGAAGTGGTGCCAGTGATGGAGATCGGGTTGGCCCCGCTGATCGGCGGGCTGATCGTGGCGCTGATCCTGGCGGTCATCGCGCTCTTCTGGCCGGGCGGGCTGACGCCCTACGTGCTGATGGTGGTGATCATGATCCCACTGCTGGTCGGCTACCTGTGGTTGATCGTCGCCACCTTCTCCTACCGCACCGAAGGGTTGCTGCCAGTGGACGCCAGCGGGAATTTCGGCGGCTTCACCCTGCGCAACTGGGAATTCCTGACCCGACCGGGCACCAGCTCCTACCCCAGCATCTGGCGCATCACGCTCAATACCCTGGTCATCGCCAGCTCGATGGCGATCATCGTGCTGACCGTGTCTTCCATGGCGGGCTACGCGCTCTCGCGGATGAACTTTCCAGGCCGCCGGGCGTTCCTTTCGCTGACGCTGATCCTGCACGGCTTCCCGGCGGTGACGCTGCTCATCGCCATCTTCTTCGTGCTGCGCAACATTGGCAAAGTGCCGGTGCTGGGTGATTACTTCGGCTTCAATACGCGCGGCGGGATCGCCCTGGTGATGGTCGCCTTCGAAATGCCGCTGGGCGTGTGGCTGATGAAAGGCTTCTTCGACAACATCCCCTGGGATATGGAGCGCTCGGCGCTGATTGACGGCGCGTCGCGCTGGCGCACCTTCTGGGAAATCCTGTTGCCGCAGATTCGCCCTGGCATCCTGGCCCTGGGTACCTTTGCTTTCATCTCCGGCTGGGGCGCTTACCTGATCCCGCAGACCTACAGCATCGGCACGCGCACGGCTACGCTCGCCGTCTACATCACCCAACTGACGGGCGACACCGCGCCGGTCAACTGGAACGAGGTTGCCGCCGTCGGCCTCTATCAGATGATTCCGGTTTTCATCATCTTCATCTTCGCCCAGGAATACCTGCTCAACATCTATGCGGGGGGTACCAAAGGCACTTCGTAGGGGGCAATGCCATGAAAATCGTCCTGGAAAACCTGACCAAGAAATTTGGCACGGTGGTGGGAGTGGATGACGTCAGCCTGACCATCGAGGATGGCGAATTCGTGGCCTTTCTGGGGCCGTCGGGGTGTGGCAAGACGACCACGTTGTTGATGATCGCCGGCATCTACCGCCCCACAGCGGGTATTATCCGCTTCGACGACCGCGTGATCAATCAGGTGCCGCCCCGCGACCGCAATATCGGCATGGTCTTCCAGAGCTACGCGCTCTACCCGCATATGACGGTCTTCGGCAACATCGCCTATCCGCTCAAGCTCAAGAAGGTACCCAAGGAGGAACAGGCGGAGCGCGTGCGCGAAGTGGCGGCCAAGATGGGCATCGCCAACTTGCTCGACCGGCGACCGGCGCAGCTTTCCGGCGGCCAACAGCAGCGCGTGGCGCTGGGGCGGGCACTGGTCAAGCAGCCGGATGTGCTGCTCTTCGACGAGCCACTCTCCAACCTCGATGCACGGTTGCGCCTTTCCATGCGTGGCGAAATCCGGCATCTGCAGAAAGAACTGGGTATCACGGCCATCTATGTGACGCACGATCAGGTCGAGGCCATGACCATGGCCGACCGCATTGCAGTGATGAACCAGGGTAAGCTGCAGGCGTTCGACACGCCCGACGATCTCTACGACCGCCCCAAGACGCTGTTCATCGCCGGTTTCGTGGGCAACCCGCCCATGAACTTCCTGGAGGTAGAAGTGCAGCGCGAGGGCGACACTTTCTACGCGGTCAACTCGGCACTGCGCGTGCCCCTCCCCGCCGAGCGCGGCGAAGCAGCGGCCCGTCACGGCGGGCGGGTGATCATGGGCATCCGCCCCGAAGACATCGCCCTCAGCGAGACGGGCGCTGTGAGGGGCGAGGTCTTCGTCGTCGAACCGCTGGGCCGCGATGACCTGCTCGACGTGCACCTGGACGCGGCTAATCGGCTGAGCGTGCTGGCCGATCCCACGGCTCACCTGCGCGCTGGCGACACCGTGACTCTGGCCCTGGACACGCGCAAGGTGCAGTTCTTCGACCCGCAGACCGAGCTATCGTTGCTGTGGCGTTGAGAGCAAAAGAGAGCATGACATCGCGGAGACACCGATTGGGCAGAGGCATGGCCCTGTGTGTCTCGGCGGTGAATTTCCTCCGCCCGGCCTGGCCCGCAGAGTAGGAGATGACCGGGCTGCTCCCCTTTTCACGCATCTTGTTTTTGTCGCCAAGATCGGCTCTGTCCGGTACAATCACGGCATCGAGCGTTCCGCTGCCCTGGGACAGGGGGAGCGCATCGGGGTATCATACGGCACAGCCAGTGACCGCCTGTGTGTGCGGGATCACCCGTGCACAAGCGAAGAGGGATAAGGGACTCATGAAAGACATCTTCGAAAAGACGCGCACCTTCACCCGCGCCCGCGAAGCCATGGAGATGGGGCTGTATCCTTTCTTCCAGCCGTTGCAGGACTCCGACGCCACAACGGCGCTGTTTCGGGGCAAGGAAGTGGTGATGATCGGCTCCAACAACTACCTGGGGCTGACGACTCATCCCAAAGTGAAACGGGCGGCGATGGAAGCGATCGAGCGCTTCGGCACCAGTTGCACCGGCAGCCGTTTTCTCAACGGCACGCTGCAGTTTCACCTGGAACTGGACAATCGCCTGGCCAAATTCGTGGGCAAAGAGGCGGCGATCGTCTTCTCCACCGGCTATCAGACCAACGTGGGGGTCATTTCGGCGATCGTCGGGCGGGGGGACTTCGCCATCCTGGACAAGGACGATCACGCCAGCATCGTGGACGGCTGTTTCATGGCACGCGGCATGAATCAGGCCGAGATGCGGCGCTTTTCGCACAACGATCCCGATAGCCTGGAATACACGCTGTCCAAAATCCCCGCCGACGCGGGCAAACTGGTGATCGTGGACGGCATCTATAGCATGGGCGGCGACATCGCCCCCTTGCCGGAACTGGTCGAAATCTGCAAGCGGCACGGCGCGCGCATCATGGTAGACGACGCGCACAGCATCGGCGTGCTGGGGCAAGGGCACGGCACGGCCTGGCATTTCGGCCTGACCGACGAAGTAGACCTGATCATGGGCACGTTCAGCAAGTCGCTGGCGTCCATCGGGGGCTTCATCGCCGGCGACGAGCAGGTCATTCACTACATCCAGCACTTCGCGCGCTCGTTCGCCTTCAGCGCCAGCCTGCCCGCTTCCAACGTGGCCGCGGTGCTGGCGGCACTGGATATCATCGAGAACGAGCCGGAGCACGTGCAGCGTCTGTGGGACAACGCCGAATACATGCGGGCGGGCCTCAAGCGCCTGGGCTACGACACGGGCAAGAGCAATACACCGGTCATCCCCATCTACATCCGCGACGATTATCGCACTGTGCTGGCCTGGCACGCGCTGATCGAGGAGGGCGTCTACACCAACCCGGTCGTTTCGCCTGGCGTCCCGCCGAACAGCAGCCTGCTGCGCACCAGCTACATGGCTACACACACCAAAGAGCACCTGGATCGCGCCCTGAAGGGCCTGGAGACGGTCGGCCACAACCTCGACCTGATCCCCGCCGACGCTACCCTGCAGCGCGAAACCAGCGGGTAGTTCTGCTCAGCCGCCCGGAACAAAAGACGCCCCTCGGTGCGAGGGGCGTTGTCTTTGCTGAGGGCGCAGATGCCCTACTGCCCGGCGCTCACTGTCAGTTCGTAGGCCATGTCCCAGTAGGCATAAACGACGAACAGGTGCACGCCAGTTTCCTGCGCGGTGAAGGTCACGGTCTGTTCCTGGTAGGTATCGAAGTCCTCCAGCAGGAAGCCATCCGGCCCGTAGACGCTCAGGTAGGGATAGTCTTCGGACACCAGGGCGATCTGTACTGTGTCGCCCGCCTCCAGGGCCAGGCTGTAGATGTCGCGGGCTTCGCCGTCCACATTCACGAACGCGCCGCTGACCACCTGTCCCATCACCAGCGGGCCTTTGACCTGATCCGGCGTGCCTACCAGGTAGTTGTCGCTATCGTCCAGCGGATAGTAGACAAGAGGGGCGCTCACCCCATCAAGGGTAGTGGTGTTGATGTCGTCCAGCAGCACATAGACTGATCCCTGTACGCTGGCCGTCTGCGTCTCCGCTTCTTCGCCCAGCAGGGCCAGGTTGAGGTCGAGGCCCAGGTCGAGGCTCATACGGTGCACAAAGCGATCCTCTCCCCCGACCCATTGCGTCATGCTGAAGCGCGCATCGGCAACGAGCAAACTCACCGTCATCAGCACAAACTGTACCTGCTGTTCGTTGAGCGACTGCAAATCTTCGGTCTCAACATCAAGCGCGGCCAGCGCCGGATTCTTCAGCAAAGCCATCAGCAAGGGAGGCAGATCGGGATCGGCCAGGAAACCTTCCAGGTCGAAGGTGGTGATGAAAGTGTACATCGTCTGCCCGTCATAGACGGTATCTGCACCGCGCGCCGTGCCGATGTACTTGCTGGCCAGCGCCTGTAGCTGTTGGGTCGGGCCGGTCAGCTCGGAAAGCTGCGCCAGCATCTGCTGCGTTTCTTCACTTTGCAATTGGGCCAGGGCCTCCTGCAGGCTGGTTTCCACCTCGCTCAAATCGGCAGGAGTCAGGGAGAGCTTCTCGCCGAACCAGGCGTCAGCGCCAGTAGGCGAAGGAGCGTGCAGGTACAGCCCCATGTCTTTGAACAGAATCTCGATTGGCCCGGCCAGGCTCTGATCGGGCTGTGGCAGGCGCACTTCGTCCAGCACCAGGTAGAAGCCCAGGCCAGCGAGCATGGCTGGGATGGCTGTCACGTCGATCTGCTCCAGCGCTGCGCTCAGCGCCGCCGCGTCGAAGGTCTGGCTGAGACCTGTCCAGGTGGTGAGCAGCGCCCGCAGGTCGGGGGGGAGCACCAGAGCAGCAGAACCGGCTATGTGCACGGCCTGCGTGCCCTCGTCGGTGGTCACTGTCAGATCAACGGCCCATTCCGGCACGCTCACCGACTGCACCTGCTGCATCGCCTCGGTAGATTCGACCAGCACCTGGCAATCGGCAGCGCTCAGCCCGTTGCAGTTGATCGGCCACTCGCCGCCTTGCGCCAGGGCTGCCGTCAGTGGAGAGGCCGCCAGCACTGCCAGCAGCCCCATCCCAGCAAGTACTCTGCGCCAGCGATTCATGATCCCGCTCCTTTACTCGGTATAACAGGGTGAAAGGATACGCTCAGAATCCATCTACGCAGAGGAAGGACGCGCGTTGCGAGCGGAGAGAATGTGAGCAACCAGCCCCCTGAAGAGACAGGGGGCCGGCGCCGGCGCAAGACTAGAAGTCCATCAAGGCGTTCAGCCCTTCGAGTTGCGCTTGCAGTTCCTCGATGGGGCGGTAGCTCGCCGGGAAGGACACGCTCACGGGCTGATTGATCGCGCCAATCTCGGACGAGAAGGAAATGTTGCCGGTGATTGGCGGCGTCTCCGGGTCGAAGGCGCTCAGGTTGAGATCAATCACCACGTCCAGGGCGATCTTGTACAGCATGTTGTCGCTCAGGCCGATCCACTGGCCGATGGTGAGCTTGCTCTGGCCAAGCATGGGGCTGAGGAACATGCCCATCATCTGGATATCTTCGGGTGTCATCTCGCCCATGCCCAGGTCGTCACCGGCTGCGCCCAGCGCCTCGCCCAGCAGCGGCGAGGACAGCACGGCCACCAGCAGTTGCGCCAAGTTGATGTCGGTGGTGAAGACGGCTGTCGCCTGCCCGCCGACCTGCTCGTCCGCGCCGCGCGTCGTGGTGACGACGCCCGTCAGGTCAATGCCCGCGCCGCTCAGCCCGGCGGTGCCCTCGCCCATCAGGCCGCTCAGGCTGCTGACATCGCCCAGGCCGCCCAGGTCTTCCTCGGTGATCTCACCGCCGTACCATTCGCCATTGAAGTAGACGTAGCCCATATCCTGGGTCAGGATGACTTCGGCGGCCCCTGCCTGCGAACCGTTGGGGGTGACCAGCGACGCCTCGTCTACGATCAGATGCAACAGCAACTGTGAGGCATCCGGCGAGAACTGGAACGCGCCCGATCCTCTGGCATTGAACGAGAACTGCTGTGTGCCGTCGGAGATGTTCAGATCAATGGACCACGAGGGGGTGGAGAACGACGAAACACCGGCCATAGCCGCCTGAGCGCCCTGCAACAACTGGCAGTCGGCGTCGCTCAGACCGGTGCACAGAGGATCGCCACCCTGCGCCAGGGCCGGAGCAGCCAGCGCCAGGGCCAGCAGCACGGCCACAAGAACTGAAAGTTTGCGCACTGCGTGTTTCATGAATGTCTCCTTCACTGCTACTGCTTGATAGACTGAGGGGGGAAAGAATCCGCTCTACCTGGCGACCGTTGTCCGGATCAGGCGAACACCTGTCGCTGTGCAGAGCCAGAGTCTTCCTCAGTATAAGCGCAGAATCGATCTGAGGGCAATTTAAGCACCGTCTAGAACCTGCAAAAAAGCTGTATATGCGGAAAAGAGCTGTGAGGGCCAGCCGGCGGTGCGGCTGACCCTCGTCTGGCCGTACGCTTTATTGCAGACCGCCCAGGCTACCCAGCAGGCCGCCGCCTTCGCCCAGCAGGCCCGACCCTTCTGTTGCGCCTTCGGGGGCGGTGATGGTCACTGGCTGATTGTGGCGGACGATGTTGCCGGAAAGCTCATAGCGCATTTCTACGCGCTGAGGCTCGCCCTCGCCCGCCAGAGCACCCAGGGCGCTGGTATCCATCAGGAAGGTGTACTTGTCTTCCACACGGTGAATGTAACCGTCGTCCGCGCCAATGTAGATGGTGGTGGCGAACGAGGTGCCTTCGAACATGGGCAGCAGCATGGCCGAGAGCATCGCCAGTTGTGCGGCGTCCACGCCCAGGTCTTCCTGAGTCATGCCCAGCGCTTCGCCGCCCGCGCCAAAGCCGGAGCTCATCATGGCGTTCAGCGCTTCCGCATTGGCGAGCAACGCACCCAGGTTGAGCGTGAGCGTCTGCGCCTGCATGGCCTGGCCCGCGACCGCCTCGGCCTCGGAAGTGCTGACGGTGAAGATTGACGGATCGCTGAACAGATCGAGACGGGAACCGGTCGGCCCACTCAGGCCCAGGATCAATCCCAGGCCCAGCAGCGCGTTCTCGTCAAGCTCTTCGTAGACCCAGTCCTGCCCTGGCTTCTTGGTATAGGCTTTGTTGCCAACGATGATGAATTCCGCGCCGCTCAGCGATTCCGTGCCGCTCTCGTCGGTCATTTCCGCCGAAACCAGCGTGGCATGAACGTTTGCGCCCAGGCCGCCTTCCTCACCAGTGACCACGTACTCGTAATAGCCGGTCAGCACCATGGACGTGACAGAGGAACCATCGTCAATGTGCAGGGTCATGCTCAGGTCTTCTACTGCCGCCGATTGCAGTTGGCTCATCAACTGATAGGCGTCCTGGCGGACCTGACACGACGCGGCTGGCTCGTCCTGAGCACAGACGGCCTTGGTGACGGCCATGGTGGTGGTGCCAGCGGGCAGAGGGAACCCGCAGGCGAGGACGGACAGGGCGATCATCACCGTGACCAACAGCGCCGGTAAACTTTTGTGTCGGATCATCTCTTGTTTCTCCCATGACAACTGGCGAGCACGCTCGTGCGGCGCGTGGCCGGACGTCGTACCCCGCTGATTGTAGACTTATCCCCAGTATAACGATTTCCGTCAGGGTTGCGATAGTTTCCCAACGTAAAGTTCATAAAATTCCCAGAAAATCGGCATAAAGGCTTGTAAAAACTGGCCTGCGGGAGGTCATCTCGGCAGGGGGTGTGATGAACTCTCGCGCTGTATCTGGCCCTCACCCTTCAATCTCCTCGCCCTCGCGACTGCGTCGCGGGGCGA
>AMZC01005844.1_pt1 | contig 15855 bp, 8 predicted proteins | sample 948551 | NCBI WGS metagenome assembly AMZC01 (sample SAMN01120625, study PRJNA171369) | bioreactor sludge metagenome | biome: sludge; isolation source: anaerobic thermophilic cellulolytic sludge from lab reactor | place: China: Hong Kong, Shek Wu Hui wastewater treatment plant | collected 2011-05-01... | reverse complement strand
ATTAGGCTACTGTCTGCCGGATTACTGCTGCCATAGGCATCGAATTGGGTCCAGGTTACGTATATAGTGTTGGTTTTGCGGTCAACCACACTCCAGTGCTTGTCTTGCGCTTTTGTACCATTTAGCCCGGTGTAGGTTCCAGGGCTCCAGCTCTGTCCGTTGTTCACCGACTTCTGGCATACAATACGATCAATCCAACTGCCTGATGAAGGGTTGGATAGATGAAAAAAATAAAAATTCCCCAGAGTATCTACATCAATCACAGGGTCACCCCATACCCCATAAGGAGACGTGAGGATGCCCTGATTCCAGGTCCGGCCTGTGTCGACACTATAGTAGTAATTGTTGAGGTTTGCTCCTGCAACAATGATTGCGGGATTTTTGGGGTTGAGTTTAATAGAAGGTTCTTCCGGATAATTGGTGTTACTTATCAATACATTCTGCCCCATGAGGGCATTTGTAAGAGCCCACAAGGCAACAAGCATTATAGAATAACGCGTCATGTTTTTGGCTTTTGGTTTGGAGGGATAAAGATAAAAAAAACCTCCCAGAAGGGAGGCTCAGTTTAACTTATTTTCTGAAGATTTACATACCAAGTTTTTCATTCATTTCCTTCACCTTGTCCAATTTATTCTGGCGGGTGTATATTTCTTTGAGGGAGATAATAGTGTTACGGTCGTTAGGATCCAATTCGTGTGCCTTTTCGAGGTAGGGCAGGGCTTTTGCCAGAAATTCTTCGGCTTGTACCTTCATTGCCTCATATTCCTTTTCCTTTTCGAGGGGTAACTGGTTAGCAGCATCAAGCACTGCGGCAGCTTTGTTTACATACAACGCGCCTAGGTTATATACTGCATCAAAGTAGTTAGGCTTAAGTTCAACGGCTTTTTTATAGGCTTCTTCTGCCTTTGCAAAATTCCCCAGGCGGTCGTAACTGGCACCCACGGCAAAGAAGATGCTGGGATTGGTCTGGTCGAAATTCTTTGCTACCTCAAGGTTTTCAAGTGCTTTTTCCGTCATGTTCTTTGCCAGATAGAGGTTGGTTTCGGTAATCAATACATTGAAATCTTCGGGATATAGTTTTCTGGCTTCGGCAATGGTGTTGAAAGCAGCAGCAGTATCTCCTAAGCGTGTTTCAACGTTGGTCAGTGAAATCATTAGCTGGGGGGTACGTTGGCCTGCTTCATAAACAGCTTTGTATTTATTAAGTGCCAATTGGTAGTCCTGTCCAAACTCAGCACAGAGGCCGGCATTAAAAGTGGCAGCCGTATCGAAAACCCCGAGCTCGCTTTTTACCATAGCAGCACGGTCGAATTCATGAGCAGCACCCAAATAGTTCTGCTCATTAAATTTGCTAACACCCTGGGTATAAAAACCTTCTGCAATTACATTCATATTCTGCAGAATGTCGAGTTTAAATTCATTGGCACCTTCTAAGGTGAGGGCTTTCTTGTAGCTTTCAAGGGCAACCTGAAAGGGGTTGTCGCTCAATTTTTTATATTCTGGATTTTCGGTAAGCCCAATCTGTAAATAGATATTTCCACGATAAAACCATGTTTTGGCTTCGTTCATAGTTTTTTCGTGTGTAAGGGTGGGCTCAATATTTTCGAGGGCTTTGTCGAGTTTCCCGTTTTTCAGGTAATTGAAAGCAGTAGTTCTTTTTGCGCTTTGGCCCTGTGCATAGACGAACATTCCGGCCAGAAAAAATAATAGAATAATACGTTTCATAAGTTCGATTTTTAGGGTTGATTTTGAAGTTGCAAATATAAATTGATATTTAGCTTCTTACAATAGTTATGCCATGGGGAAATGTAGTTGTAATGCATATATTAGAAAGCATTTTTCATCAACTTTCATCTTCTTCCATGCTGCCATTTTCAGAGTCCTCGCCGGCTTCAACAGGGCCGGTTTCAAACTCAGGAAGCACATCCGGAGTATCTTCTGAAGCAAGATGGACACGGTTATTCATTTCGGTGTTATCGTCTCCCTCCAACTCTTCCTCCTCGGGTTCAACACGAGTAACAGCAGCAATTTCATCTCCTTCTTTCAGGTTGATAAGTTTGACACCCTGTGTTGCACGGCCTTGCACACGTAAGTCGCTTACAGGAATGCGAATGAGAATGCCGCTTTTGTTGATGATCATTAAGTCGTCGGAATCTTTCACGTTGTTAATGGCGACAAGCTCACCTGTCTTTGTCGTGATGTTAAGGGTCTTCACTCCTTTACCCCCGCGGTTGGTTTCTCTATAGTCATCCAAAGGAGTGCGCTTACCAAAACCTTTTTCAGAGACCACCAAAATGGTATCGTTGGGATCGTCAATACAAATCATGCCAATGACCTCATCTTTTTCGTGAGCAAGGGTTACTCCTCTCACTCCCGTGGCGTTACGACCCATGGGACGCACCTTATCCTCGGGGAAGCGTATTGCTCTTCCTGACCGAAGGGCCATAATAACCACGCTGTTGCCCGAAGTGAGTCGGGCTTCAATCAGTGTGTCACCTTCTCTGATATTGATGGCGTTGATTCCATTGGAGCGAGGCCGACTATAAGCCTCCAGGCTGGTTTTCTTGATGGTACCTTTACGGGTGCAAAGAATTATATAATTGTTGTTGATGTACTCTGGATCGGTGAGATTTTTGAGATTGATGTATGCTCTTATCTTGTCGTCCGGATCTATATTAATGAGGTTTTGAATGGCTCTGCCTTTTGAGTTTTTGTTTCCTTCCGGTATTTCGAATACTCTGAGCCAGAAGCATTTTCCTTTCTCGGTAAAAAGAAGGAGGTAGTTGTGGTTGGTCGCAGTGAACAGGTGTTCCACAAAATCCTCGTCGCGAATTTCGCTACCCTTTGCACCCTGGCCGCCGCGCTTCTGGCGACGGTATTCTCTCAGGGGTGTACGTTTAATATATCCTAAATGTGAAATAGTTACTACAACGCTATCATCGGCTATGGTGTCTTCGATGCGGAAATCCTGAGCGCGGTATTCTATTTCGGTTTTGGGTTCGTCTCCGTATTTTTCTTTGAGTTCAAGTAACTCCTTCTTAATGATGTCCATGCGCATTCCTTCATCGGCCAGCACCTGACGATAGTAATCAATCATGCGCTTGAGCTCATCATATTCTGCCTGAAGCTTTTCTCTTTCCAGACCCGTTAAGGTAGAAAGGCGCATGGCAAGGATGGCCTTGGCCTGAACTTCCGTAAGGCCAAAACGTTCCATAAGTCCGTTTTTGGCTATTTCAGTGTCGGCCGAAGCCCTGATGAGTGCAATAACCTCATCGATATGGTCAAGAGCAATGAGCAGACCTTCGAGCACATGTGCTCTTTTCTCTGCCTGATCGAGCTCGAAACGGGTACGGCGGGTGACAACTTCATGCCTGTGGTTAATAAAATGTACGATGAGATCTTTCAGGTTGAGGGTCATGGGCCGGCCGTTCACCAAAGCAATGTTGTTAACATTGAATGAGGTTTGAAGCGGAGTATGCTGATAAAGAAGGTTGAGAACGACATTGGTGTTGGCTTCGCGTTTAAGATCATATACAATGCGTAGCCCCGTGCGGTCCGATTCATCCCTGATGTCGGCAATACCTTCAATCTTCTTTTCATTCACCAGGTCGGCTGTTTTTTTAATCATCTCTGCCTTGTTGACCTGGTAAGGGATAGAGGTAACCACAATCCGTTCGTGATTGTGTTCTTCCTCAATTTTTACGGTTCCCCTGATTATAATTCGTCCCCTGCCTGTTTCGTAAGCTTCTTTAACCCCGTCGTAGCCATAAATAATTCCCCCGGTGGGAAAGTCAGGCCCTTTAATGTAGTTCATCAATTCAGCTACCGTTATGTTGCGGTTGTCGATATAGGCTATGCACCCATCAACCACTTCACGCAGATTGTGAGGGGGCATATTGGTGGCCATACCTACAGCAATACCCGATGAACCATTTACCAATAGATTGGGCAGCTTGGCCGGTAAAACCACAGGTTCCTGCAGGGAGTCATCAAAGTTGTTCTGAAAATCAACAGTATCTTTTTCAATGTCGGCCAACATTTCTTCGGCAATTTTCCGAAGCCTGGCCTCGGTATAACGCATTGCAGCAGGAGGGTCCTGGTCGATGCTTCCAAAGTTTCCCTGGCCATCTACCAAAGGATAACGCAATGACCAGTCTTGGGCCATCCTTACCATGGCATCATAAACCGATGAATCTCCGTGTGGGTGATATTTACCCAACACTTCCCCAACAATACGCGCCGATTTTTTATATGGACGGTTGCTAAGTACACCCAAATCGTACATCCCGTACAAAATCCTTCGGTGCACCGGTTTTAATCCATCCCTTACATCCGGTAATGCTCTCGATACAATCACCGACATCGAGTAATCGATGTAGGCCGATTTCATTTGGTGTTCAATATTTATCGGTACGACTTTTGCCTGAAATTCTTCCATTAAAATCTTAATATTTTCGAAATGAGATATTTGGGTTTTCAAATACCGAACTGCGAAGTTACGAAAAATATAAATACCCCGTTTCCAACGTTAATATATACGATTATTGTTGAAAAACTACTGTTGTTTTGTTGAAAAATAAATTGGAGATATGTAAGCGAATGCATACCGAGGTATTAATTTTGGCAAAATAACTGCCACCTTCAGTTTTGGCCGTAAATTTGCAGCAAGAATTTACTGAAGGTGATTTTTAAATTAAAAAACCTTGAAGAACAAAAATTTAGGCAAAATTGTTAATGAAATAGACTTTTAAACCATACATGGAAGCTAAATTTTCACAAAGAGTAAAAGACGTATTGTCATATAGTCGCGAGGAAGCCATAAGGCTGGGCAGTGATGTTATTGGCGTTGAGCACATATTTTTGGGAATTCTGCGTGAAGGAGAAGGCATGGCAATCCAAATCATGCTTTATCTTGGCGCCAACCTGACCGAATTGCGCCAATCTATTGAGACAGCAATAATAAAGCCTGTGGCTCCTTTGCCTGATGCTGAGAATCGCAACATTAGTCTGGTGAAGCAGGCAGAAAGAGTGCTCAAGATGACCTATCTGGAGGCCATGGACCTTAAAAGCGATTTAATTGGTACGGAACATTTGTTGTTGGCCATTTTAAAAGTAGGGGAAAACCTCGTAGCCCAGAGACTTGAAAATTACAATATTGGTTACGATGAAATAAAGAACGAGGTGAGAACCATGGCGGGTCGTCCGGATGACCAGAACAGCACCCGCAAAAGTGAGAATCCGCAGGATGGATATTCACGGGGTGGTGGAGGTGATGCTGAGGATGAGAGTGAAGAAGACAAGGAATTTCAAAATCTTAAGAGGAACGCCGATCCCAAAAGCCGCACTCCTGTACTCGACAATTTCGGACGCGACATCACCCGGGCGGCTGAGGAAGGCAAACTCGATCCTATAGTAGGACGCGAACGCGAAATGGAGCGAATTGCCCAGATATTGAGCCGGCGCAAAAAAAACAATCCCATCTTAATCGGAGAACCAGGTGTGGGCAAATCGGCTATTGCCGAAGGATTAGCCATAAGAATTACCAAACGGCAGGTACCCCGCTCGCTTTTCAATAAACGTATTATTGCACTCGACCTGGGCTCATTGGTAGCCGGAACCAAGTATCGCGGGCAGTTTGAGGAGCGAATGAAAGCCGTTCTTAATGAACTCGAAAAAAATCCCGATGTCATCCTGTTTATTGATGAAATTCATACTCTGGTGGGTGCGGGTAATGCCACCGGCAGCCTTGATGCTTCTAACATGTTCAAACCTGCCCTGGCCAGAGGCGAGATCCAGGTGATTGGAGCTACCACCCTTGATGAATACCGGCAATACATCGAGAAAGATGGAGCTTTGGAACGCCGTTTTCAGAAGGTAATGGTAGATCCTACCACACCCGAAGAAACTATTGAGATACTCAATAATATCAAGGAAAAGTATGAAGATCATCACCTGGTCAAATATACTGACGAAGCCATAATGGCCTGTGTCAACCTTACCATGCGCTACATTACCGATCGTTACCTGCCCGATAAAGCTATTGATGCCCTCGACGAGGCCGGTGCACGGGTGCATATGAAAAATATCAGAGTTCCGGAAGAAATTCTCAATATCGAGAAGAATATTGAGGAGGTGAGAGCACGCAAAAATGCCGCAATCAATGCCCAGAAGTTTGAGGAGGCTGCCATGCACCGGGATACAGAGCGTAAGCTCACCAACGAACTGGAACGTGCAAAAAGACGTTGGGAAGAAGAATCGAGGATACATCGGGAGATGGTTACCGAGGAAAACGTTTCGGAGGTGGTTGCCATGATGACGGGTATTCCCATCCAAAAAGTAGCTCAAAACGAAAGCGAAAGGCTACTCCATATGGAAGATGAGCTGAAGGGCAGTGTGATAGGTCAGGATGAAGCCATTCGAAAGATTGTGCGTGCCATTCGTCGCAATCGTGCCGGATTGAAAGATCCCAATAAACCCATCGGCAATTTTATCTTTCTTGGCCCAACGGGTGTGGGTAAAACGCATATGGCTAAGGTGTTGGCCAAATACCTCTTCGACTCTGAAGATGCACTTATTCGCATCGACATGAGCGAATATATGGAAAAATTTGCCGTATCGCGCCTCATAGGAGCCCCTCCGGGATATGTAGGCTATGAAGAAGGTGGGCAGCTTACCGAAAAGGTGCGGCGCAAACCCTATTCCATTGTATTACTCGATGAAATTGAAAAAGCTCATCCGGATGTATTTCACTTGCTTCTGCAAGTTCTCGATGATGGCGTACTTACCGATAGTCTTGGACGAAAAGTGGACTTCAAAAACACTATTATCATAATGACGTCGAATATCGGTTCTCGGCAACTGAAGGAATTTGGCCAGGGGGTAGGATTTGCCACTTCGGCTAAAACAGCTCAACAGAACGAGCATGCCCGCAGTGTTATTGAAAATGCCCTCAAAAAGACCTTTTCTCCTGAGTTCCTCAACCGCATCGACGATATTATTATCTTCGAAAACCTTGAACGCGAAGATATTCACAAGATTATCGATATAGAAATGAAGCATCTTTACAACAGGGTGCGCTCCCTTAAATACGAGATTGCTGTGACAACCAGCGCCAAGGATTTTCTCGTAGAGAAAGGTTGGGATCCCAATTTTGGTGCGCGCCCATTGAAAAGAGCCATTCAGAAATATGTAGAAGATGCATTGGCTGAGGAAATTATTCGCAGCAAACTTCAACCGGGTGATACCATACTCATCGATTTCGATACGGAAAAGCAGGAAATAGTTGTAAAAACCTCTTCTCAAACCACTCCGCAGGAAACACCTGGCCTTTCCTGAAAATTTCCTAACTTATGGATGGATGCAGCTGGTGCTAATTTTTCCGGCTGCATTTGGTTTTGATAATTACGAGAATAGCTTTTTCTGATGCACTCAACCCCCCTCTCAGGGTAAAGCTGTAATTTTGCAAAGTTTTTTTAAATCTGTGAAAGTGTTAGTAACCCCAATAATGAGAAGTATATCTGATTTTCGAAGGAACCATCCCGGGTTATTTATTGCCAGTTTTAGTGTTCTTCTTGTTTTGACCTTACTCACGGCCTGGCAAATTGTCGGAGAGCCCAATGACGATGACTTTATAAAACGTTCGGGTTCTTCGACAGTAGCTGTGCCTATACCTCGCAAGTTGTCGTTTGCCGGCGAACCGGTTCCCCTCAACCTTTTTTATGTCAGGGAAGCGCTCGATAGGGAATTGACCCTTAATACTTATTGGCATAGCCAGTCGCTTTTGCTCTTTAAACGGGCCAATCGCTTTTTCCCTATAATAGCGCCAATATTGAAAAATAATGGCATACCTGAGGATTTTAAATATCTCATACTGGTTGAAAGTGGCTTTTTGCATGATATTTCACCCGCTGGCGCAGCAGGTTATTGGCAGTTTCTTCCAGAAACAGCTAAAGAATTTGGATTGGAGGTGAACGATAAAATTGATGAGCGTTACCATCTTGAAAAATCTACCGAAGCTTTTTGTAAATTTCTGAAAAAAGCATACAGCAAATATGGCAGCTGGACTACTGCTGCAGCTGCTTTCAACGGTGGGATGGGCCGCTTCGACCGGATATCCGGCACGCAAAAAACTTCCAATTACTACGAGATGTATATGAATTCTGAAACCTCCCGATATGTTTTCAGGATTTTAGCTTTCAAGCTTATATTCGAGCACCCTCAGAAGTACGGATATGTACTTCGCAAAGAAGACCTTTATCCCCGCATTCCGATGAAAGAAGTACGTGTCACGCAAACCATACCTAATTTGGTGCAATGGTCACGCCAACAAGGAATAAACTATCGAATTTTAAGGGAACTCAACCCGTGGATACGCGACACTTCACTGGTGGTTAAGCCGGGAAGTGTTTACACTATCAAAATAGCTAAAGGAAAATATGCAGACTACGATGCCTTGTTGAGGCAATCGGTAAACGAGGCAGATACAACGAAATGAACAGGGAAGAGACTACCGGATTACAAATTGCTAATGAAGTGCACGACGAACTTCGGGTGGAAGGCGCCAGGGTTCATAACCTTAAGAATATCGATGTTGTTTTCTCCCGAAATAAATTGGTAGTTTTTACTGGCCTGAGCGGAAGCGGGAAATCGTCATTAGCCTTTGATACGATATATGCTGAAGGTCAGCGCCGGTACATGGAGACCTTTTCAGCCTATGCACGTCAATTTATCGGCAACCTTGAAAGGCCCGACGTGGATAAAATATCAGGTCTGAGCCCTGTCATTTCTATTGAGCAGAAAACCACTGGCACCAACCCGCGATCTACGGTCGGAACCATCACCGAGATTTACGACTTCATGCGATTGTTGTTTGCCCGTATCGGTACAGCTTATTCCTATCTGAGCGGTAAACCCATGATTAGGTATTCAGACAAGGAAATCCTTGGGCTTATCGAAAGGGAATATGCGGGTGAAAAAATTTACGTGATGGCCTCCGTCGTAAAGGGCAGAAAAGGGCATTATCGCGAAGTTTTCGACAATCTGCGAAAGCAGGGATACGCAAAAGTGAGGGTAGATGGTGAGTTGAAATCCCTCAGTGAGGTTCGCCAGCTCGATCGTTACAAGGTGCATGATATTGAATTGGTTGTTGATCGTATTGTTGTAATTGAAGAAAACCATGAACGTTTGGTGCGTTCGGTGGATACGGCCCTGCGGCACGGAAAAGGCACTTTAATGTTGCTGAATCATGAAACCGGTAACCCGCGCTACTTGAGCCGCAACCTTATGGACCCTGAAACAGGCCTGGCTTATGATGAGCCTGAACCAAATTCTTTTTCTTTTAACTCCCCTTACGGCGCTTGTCCCCGCTGCAGAGGATTAGGACAAATCAGTGAAATTGACCTGGAAAAAGTATTTCCTGACCCTTCGTTGAGCATCCGCAAAGGAGGTATTGCCCCGGCTGGTGAGTATAAAAACAATTATATTTTTACTCAGTTCGAAGGCATTGCAAAACGATATGGATGTACTCTCGATACGCCTGTAGGTGAACTTCCCGAAGAGGCCATAAATACTATTCTCTACGGAAGTAACGAACCTTTTGTTTTTCAGAAAGAGTTTGGAGGAGTAGTCAATACCTATCGGCTCGATTTCGATGGATTAGTCAATTTTATTCTAAATCAATACGAAGAAGGAGAATCGGCCAGCATTCGCAAATGGGTAGGTAGTTTTATCAATCAGGTGGAATGCCCGGAGTGCGAGGGTACAAGACTTAAAAAAGAATCACGCTGGTATCGTATTGCCGGAAAGAATATAGCTGAGCTTGCCCGCATGGATCTGGAGAGCCTTGATGCTTGGTTTGAGACCTTGCCGTCTCAGCTGAATGAGCGCGAATGGACGATAGGCAAGGAAATCATTCGGGAAATCAGGTCACGGCTTAAATTTTTGTTGAATGTTGGTCTGGGTTACCTTTCGTGCGACAGAACGGCACGTAGCCTTTCCGGAGGTGAAAGCCAGCGGATTCGTCTGGCTACCCAGATAGGAAGCCAACTCACAGGTGTACTGTACATTCTCGATGAACCCAGCATTGGCTTGCATCAGCGTGATAATCATCGCCTGATAGATTCCCTAAAAGCTCTTCGCGATAGTGGAAACTCCGTAATAGTAGTAGAGCACGATGAAGATATGATCCGCTCAGCCGATTATGTGGTAGATATCGGACCGGGTGCAGGCATACTTGGGGGACGCATCGTGGCACATGGCACACCTGAACAGATGCTTTCCCAGCATTCGTTGACCTGCCAATACCTGCGCGGAGAGAAAAAAATCCCTGTACCCACTCATCGGCGCAAGGGTAATGGAAAGCATCTTATCCTTTACGGGGCCAGGGGACACAATCTTAAAAATGTTAACCTTGATTTGCCTTTAGGGTTATTTATTTGTATTACAGGTGTATCAGGTAGCGGTAAATCGAGCCTCATCAATGAAACCCTGTATCCTATCCTTAGTAAAAAGTTCTATCGCTCCGAACAAAACCCATTACCATACGATAGGATTGAAGGTGTTGAAAACATCGATAAGGTAATAGAGGTAGATCAAACCCCCATAGGGCGTACTCCGCGTAGCAATCCTGCTACTTATACGAAGGTTTTCGACGAAATCCGACAATTGTATGCTTCTTTGCCTGAAGCCAAAATCAGGGGATACAAGCCCGGCCGCTTCTCTTTTAATGTTAAAGGCGGTCGCTGTGAAACCTGTGGAGGAGCAGGAGTGAAAGTTATTGAAATGAACTTCCTTCCCGATGTAATGGTACCCTGCGAAACCTGTCAGGGTAAGCGCTATAATCGCGAAACCCTGGAAGTTCGCTACAAGGGCAAAAGCATCAATGATGTGCTCAACATGACCATAGATCAGGCTGTGGAATTTTTTGAGAATATTCCTTCCATCGTACAGAAAATTAAAACTTTACAGGATGTAGGCTTAGGATATATAACCCTGGGACAGTCGTCGACAACCCTGTCGGGGGGAGAAGCCCAGCGGGTGAAGCTGGCAGCTGAATTATCGCGGCGCGATACCGGAAAAACACTTTATATTCTTGATGAACCAACCACCGGACTTCATTTTGAGGATGTGAATGTCTTGCTTCATGTACTGCAAACTCTTACTGATAGAGGCAACACTATACTCGTTATTGAACACAACATGGAAGTAATAAAAGTGGCTGATTATATTGTTGATATTGGTCCTGAGGGGGGACATCGTGGGGGAAGAATCGTAGCCGAAGGCACCCCCGAACAAATTGCTCTCCACCCCGAAAGCTATACGGGCCAATTTCTTAAACCTATTTTAAATCAAAGCCTATGAAAACCATTGAAATAATCTGTCTTAACAACAACGCTCGCAAATCTTATCCACGGGGTACCACCCTTCTTGAGATTGCCGAAGACCTGAGTGTTCAGACACGTTATCCTGTGCTTGGAGCATTGGTAAACAATAAATTGAGGGAGCTCGATTACGACCTATACAAACCCAAAACCATTTTGTTTATCGACTATACACATCCCATCGGATACAGAATGTATGTGCGGAGTGTGGCCTTTCTGCTCTATGCTGCTTTACGCGATGTTAATCCACATGCCTTTCTCCGTATTGAGCATGGGGTAAGTAAAGGATGGTATGCCGAAGTTGACGGGGTTGAGGTTAATTCAGAACTCATTCATGAACTCAAATCAAGAATGGATGAGCTGGTAAAGCAGAATCTTTCATTCACCCGCCAGGAAATTCCTACCCCTGAGGCAGCTGAACTTTTTGAAAAAAACGGGCATTACGAAAAGGCTAAACTTTTCAGGCTGCGTCATGAAATGTATACATCGGTATATGGCATGAATGGGTATATCAATTATTTCTATGGATACCTTGTACCTTCCACCGGCTACCTCACAAGCTTCGATTTGCAACCTTATTATAAAGGGATACTCATCCGGGTTCCCGATCCCGAAACCTTTGAGATTCCCGAAAAGGTATTTTATCAGCCTAAGTTGTTTAAAGTATTCCGGGAGCATCGCAAATGGGTGAATATTCTTGGGGCACCTTATGTTGGCGATCTCAACGAGGCTACCCGTGAAAAGCGTGATACCGACTTTATTAAGATTGCTGAAGCCCTGCACGAAAAACGTATCGCCCGAATCGCCGATAAAATTTACAAGTTGCGAGACAATGTCAGGGTGGTACTTATTTCTGGTCCTTCCTCTTCGGGAAAGACCACTTTCAGCAAGCGTCTCTCCATTCAGCTTATGGTACTGGGCTTGAAACCAATGCAGATTTCGCTCGATAATTATTTTGTGGATCGTGAGCTTACACCCCGTGACGAAAATGGAGATTACGACTTCGAAACCATAAAGGCTATTGATATTGAATTATTTAATCAAAATCTCAATGATTTGATGCAAGGCAAAGAGGTAAGGTTGCCCCGTTTCGATTTTACCTCAGGCAAGAGAAGTCTTTCTGCCAACCCGGTGCGCATGGCGAAAGATCAAATTTTGGTGGTAGAGGGCATTCATGGATTAAATCCGGAGCTTACTCCGGCCATTGAACCTTCTTGTAAGTTCGGTATTTTCGTTTCTGCTCTTACCCAAATCGCTATTGATGCACAAAATCCTATTCATTCTACTGATAATCGTTTGATCAGACGCATGGTACGCGACTATAGATTCAGGGGGTATACAGCACTGGAAACCCTGCGGCGCTGGCCCAGCGTCAGAAGTGGCGAAGAGAAGTATATTTTCCCCTTTCAGGAAAATGCCGATGTAATGTTTAATTCTGCCCTCTTATACGAATTAGCTGTACTAAAAACGTATGCCGAACCTCTGTTGAAAACCATTCCGGAATGTGAGCCAGAATATGCCGAAGCCAACCGTTTACTTAAGTTTTTGTCGTATTTTCAACCCATCTCTGCACGCGAAATTCCGCCTACAAGTATTCTCAGGGAATTTCTTGGAGGCAGCAGTTTCATTTACTAACTCCGGACAGCAATAATGGCAAAGTCGGTGCTTCAGGTATATCATGTCAGAGAAGACAAAGGGGTTCACCAGACAGTCAATATTCGGATAAATGGGCTTCCGGCAAGGATGCTTATCGATACCGGAGCATCACATACCGTTTTTTGTAAGCGTCGGATTCACTATTTTGCCGGCGATGAAAACATTGAGCACCCCAATTTTCGAGCTATTGGGATGGGTGAGTCGTTCGAAGCATTTACCTTTCCTTTAAAAAACTTTACTATTGGCAAAATTTGCCTGTCAACTTATGATGTCCTGCTTACAGACCTCTCCCTTATAGAACGCCTTTACGGCCATCTTATAGATGGACCTATCCACGGGGTTTTGGGCGGAGATTTACTCACCCTCCCGGGTTCCATGATTAGCTTCAGAAAACATCTTTTGCGTATCGGAGAAGCAAGATCCGTAAAGTTTCATACACTTACACTGCAACCCGGTATTACACACTTAATGGTTCAGTTGAAAATAATGGGGAAAAAGGCCAACATGTTGATAGATACGGGAGCTTCTGTGACTATGTTCAATAAATTTCGGTTTCATGAAATTTCTTCTTACGAAGAGCAACTTCTCGAGCCTGTGGAAGAGCCATGTAAAGGAGTTAAGGATGATAACTCAGAACTGGGCATGGTAAATCTTAAAGAGGTGCAAATAGGTCATGTGTTGTTGCACGACTATCGTGGCCGCCTGTTAGACCTTGAAAATGTGAACGAATCCTATTTGAAAATGGGCTACCCACCCCTGGATGGCATCATTGGCAACGATTTACTTTTTACTTATCAAATTGAATTATTTCCGGCTGATAATAAGCTGATCATCAGGAGTTAACAACATGAAAGACCTTACCACCGGTAATGAAGGAAAGATTATATTACGTTTTGCCCTGCCCATGTTGGCCGGTAATGTGTTTCAGCAGCTATACAATGTGGTGGACAGCATTGTGATTGGACATTTTGTGGGCAAAGAAGCTCTGGCAGCTGTGGGGGCTTCTTTCCCTTTTGTCTTTATTTTGGTGGCTATGGTCATTGGCATTGGTATGGGCTTCAGTATTGTTATTTCGCAGTATTTCGGAGCCAAGCAGCTGAATAAGGTTAAGGCCACAATGGATACCATGTGGATTTTCTTATTTTGGTCAGGCCTGGTCACTACTGTCCTGGGAATACTATTAAGTCGCCCTATCCTCAGGTTGACAGGCCTTCCCGAAGAAGTAATGCCTTATGCAATTACCTATCTTCACATATACATGGGCGGTAATCTTTTCTTTTTTGGTTTTAATGGAATGACCTCTTTGCTCAGAGGTATAGGTGACAGTACAACGCCTTTGTGGTTTCTTATTATCTCAACGGTAGTGAATATCGGGTTAGACTTGTTGTTTGTTATTGTTTTTCATTGGGGTATAGCGGGAGTGGCCATAGCCACTGTCATTGCTCAGGCAGGGGCTTTTGTCACCATGGTTTGGTGGATTAATCGAACACACAAACTCATCAATCTTAGTTTTCGCAAGTTTGATTACGACAAAGCCATCATGCGAAGGAGTTTACAGATTGGGTTGCCTTCGGGGGTTCAGCATACAGTGTTTTCGTTAGGTATGTTAGCGATTTATGGTATCGTCAACCGATTTGGTACGGATACTGTAGCAGCGTACTCGGCAGCTGGCCGCATCGATTCGTTTGCCACCATGCCGGCCATGAATCTTTCAGCGGCACTCTCCTCGTTTACAGGTCAGAATATTGGGGCAGGGCGCACCGACAGGGTAAGAAACGGCCTCAGGGCTACTCTAAAAATGTCAGCAATCATTGCAATTGCAGGCACTATCGTGTTCTGGCTCTTTGGCCATTCGTTGATGAAGATATTTACACCTGACCCTGCGGTAATTAGCAAAGGCGCTGATTATTTAAGGATTGTGGCTTCATTTTACATACTGCTTACTACAATGTTTACTATTAATGGAATGTTGCGCGGTGCAGGCGATACCCTCATTCCTATGTTCGTAACCTTGCTCTCCCTTTGGATTATACGTGTTCCTCTTTCTTACTGGCTATCCGGTTTCTGGGGAGAAAAAGGTATATGGTGGGCAATCCCCCTCGCCTGGGTGTTTGGCGTATCGGCCAGTTATATTTATTATAAGACAGGAAAATGGAAAAACAAATCCGTCGTCAAAAATGCCATCCTCAGCGAATAGCAATCTGACAATTGAAACTGGTAAATTTCTGCATTTACTTTAATGTATTATAAACCATCCCCATTCATTCAAAAAACGATAACCCCAAACCCCAAACCATGAACCCGGAACCCAGAACTAGGAACCCGGAACCCGGAACCCGGAACCCGGAACCCGGAACCAGGAACCCGGAACTTGGAACCTGGAACTAGGAACCTGAAACTTGAAACCTGAAACAAAAATGAATTTAACAACACGGCAAAACGGAGATAAGCAAGAAATTTTCGATCCTTTCCGCAAGAAATGGGTCACCCTTACGCCAGAAGAATGGGTACGTCAGCACTTTGCCCGATTTCTTGTCGAACAGATGAATTATCCCATGGGCCGCATTGGAATAGAAATTTCACTGGAAATCAACCGGCAGAAAAGACGATGCGATATTGTGGTTTTTGATGGAAACTCTGCTCCCTGGATGATTGTGGAATGTAAAGCAGAAGAGGTGGTTTTAAATGAAAAAACTTTTGAACAGGCGGCTCAATACAATTATATCTTTAGGGCTGCTTATATCACATTAACCAATGGAAAAAATACATTTTGTCTCAAGCCTGACTATGTCACCGGAAAAGTTGCAGTGCTTGATTTCAT
>AMZC01000263.1_pt1 | contig 15997 bp, 13 predicted proteins | sample 948551 | NCBI WGS metagenome assembly AMZC01 (sample SAMN01120625, study PRJNA171369) | bioreactor sludge metagenome | biome: sludge; isolation source: anaerobic thermophilic cellulolytic sludge from lab reactor | place: China: Hong Kong, Shek Wu Hui wastewater treatment plant | collected... | reverse complement strand
GGGCCATCGCCGAGCCGATTCACGACGCGCTCGAAGCGGTGGGCCTGGATGACGTGCTGGGGCTGGGCAGCCTGTTCACCGTCAGCGGGCCGATCAAATGGCGCTGGATGGATAGCTGGCCAGCGCTGGTAGTGCCATTCCTGGCCAGCACCTTCAGCATCTTCCTGTTACGGCAGTTCTTCCTGCAAATCCCCGAAGACCTGTGGGATGCCGCCCGCATTGACGGGGCGGGGCACCTGCGCTACCTGTGGATGGTGGTGGTGCCCATCTCCAAGGCGGCCATCGTCACCACCATCATCTTCACGTTCATTGGCACCTGGAACGCCCTGGAATGGCCGTTGCTGGTCACCTTCAGCGACAAGTGGCGACCGATCTCCTATGGCCTGTACGCCTTCACCACCGAGGCAGGAGCGAATGTCAACCTGCTGATGGCCGGTTCGGTCATCACGCTGATTCCAGTGCTCTTGCTCTACCTGGTGGCACAGCGACAGTTCACCGAGGGCATCGCCACGACCGGCCTGAAGGGGTGAGCGGGGCGCTCGTCAGCGCCAGGGGTTGGGTTGACGAATGAAGCGCGCTTCGATGCCCGCGCTGCGGAACCAACCTGGCAACAGGTCGCGCAGCACGACCATCTCGCTGGCGTAGTGCGAGGTGCCGAGCAGGTTCATGGGCAGGGCCGGGATCAAGGCGCGCAGGCTCTCGCGCTGACGGGCGGCGTAGTCGTAGTGTCCGCGCGGCCACCACTGGCCTGTCACATAGGTATCGCAGCCCAGCTCGCGCGCAGCCTGTAGATACTCCGGGTGATCGCCGCCGCCAGGGATGATGGCGACATGTTCGACCGTCTGCCCGTTGAAGCGCACCTGGCTGTAGCGCAGGTGCGGGAGATCGGTCACTTCGGCGAGCCGTTCGGCGAACTGCTCGAAGGCGGTGTCGCTGATACGTCCGTGCAATCCCTCGTACCCTGCCCCATGAGGCGCGAAAGGTTCCCAGTCGCGCAGTTTGAGCGCTTTGGCCAGGGCGATCCCCGTGCTGATCTCTGGATGAGCGTCCAGGGGGGCGTGACAGCAATAATAGCTGATGTGATGCTCGCGCAGGTCTTCGACCTGAGCGTCGCTGATGCCCAGGAATCCGCGCCCGCCTTCTTCGAAGTCGGCGGGATGATGGGCGAAGATTAGCGCGCCATGCGCGCCGCGCTCCACTTCCAACGCCAGGATGGTATCCAAGACCGCCTGACCGGGGAAGACTACCAGATACACGCGATCAATCTCCGCGGTGCAGTCCAGCATCAGCCCGTTCCAGGGACCGGCGACGAACTCCGGTCGGGCAAAGCGCTGATAGAGCGCCAGGTCGGCGGGCGACAGAATCTCCGCCCAATGGGCGCTCTCGTCGAACGCTTCGACCTGGAAGAAGGCGTCCAGTTTGCTGACAAGATCACTCTGGTTCATGGTCGTCCCCCTCTAGCTGAGCGAACTGTCTGGCTTCGTGCTCGATCAGCGCCACTACGGCGGCGATCGTCGGATCGGGCGGTGTCTGATCGTCAACGGCCAGCAGCCGCGCGCTCAACACTTCCCACTGCGGCCACGCGACATCCAGGCGTGCCAGGCAGCCCTGTGGCACATCGCCCAGGATCGGAGCATCGCCGGGCGGCGGTGGCATGGGTGAAGCCCGATCTACTACCAGTACGGGTGGAGCAGGGGCTGCCTGCGGCTGACCCGGCGCGATGGTGAAGGTCACTCCGCCTTTGGTCAGTGGGCGAGGTCGGTTCCAGATGATGATGGGCATGAGCATCTGATCTACCAGCAGGCGCAAGGATGCTGGCGGGATAGGCGCGGCTTCCGGCCCGCCGATGATGGCCGCATCGTATCCCATGCTGTCCAACACCAGCAAGGGAGCGCGCCCCAGCGTCGCCCGGCAGACCCAGGCATCCGCGGCGCAGGTATCGCCCAGGTCGAGCAGAACGACCGGTCCTTCTGCCTGTTGACGCTGCTGACGGATGAGCGTGAACAGGCGCGGCAACAGCGTCAGATCACCCCCGATGTGGGCGGTAGCCAGAAAGGTGATGATGGCCGGGTCGCCCCCCACGTGACTGTCCGGCATTGTCCTCATTCAGCCCGGTTTCGCCCGCCCTACTCGCCCGACCAGTGCGGCTGACGCTTTTCCAGGAAAGCGGCCATGCCCTCTTTCTGGTCTTTGGTGGCAAACAGGGCGTAGAACAGGTTGCGCTCGTAGGCCAGACCAGCGTTCAGTGGCGTCTCCAGCGCCATGTTGACGGCTTCCTTGGCCAGTCGCACGGCCAGAGGCGCGCGGGCGGCGATCTGCGCCGCGAGCGCTATCGCTTCGTCCAGATAGCTTTCCACCGGCGCAACCCGGTTGACCAGGCCGAAGCGCTCGGCTTCGGCAGCGGTCAGGCGACGGTCGTTGAGGCACATTTCCATGGCCAGCGCCTTGCCCACCGTGCGCGCCAGGCGTTGGGTGCCCCCTGCGCCGGGAATGACGCCCAGGTTGATCTCCGGCTGGCCGAACACAGCCGTTTCTGAAGCCACGATCATGTCGCAGGCCAGGGCCAGCTCGCATCCGCCACCGAGTGCATAGCCGCTGACCGCGGCGATCACCGGCTTGCGCAGGGTGCGCAGCTTCTCCCAGCGGGCGATGAACGCTTTTTGCATCAATTCGACCGGCGTGGCCTGCGCCATTTCCTTGATGTCCGCGCCAGCCGCGAACACCTTCGGTGTGCCGGTGAGCACCATGCAGCCAATCGCTTCGTCGGCATCGAAGGCTTCGAGTGCGCTCATCAACTCGTGCATCAGCGGGCCAGTCAGGGCGTTGAAGGTGCGCGGCTCGTTCAGGCGCACCAATCCCACTCCTGCCGCCGGAGTCTCCACCAGGATGTGCTCATATGTCGTCATAGGCAGCCTCTCAAGACCTTGCTGACAGATGGCGAGACAGACCTGTGCCGCAGACAAGCGGTATTCTACAGGATGACGGGCGCTCTTACAAAACGGCGACAGGGGCCATCCGGTCACAGCAGGGCATTGCCTCCATCTACGACCACCATCTGCCCGGTGATGGCCCTCGCTGCCGGTGAGCACAGGAACAGCACTGCCGCGGCGATGTCGTCCGGCGATACCGCAAGTGCTGCTGGCATCTCAGCGGGCAGCCCGCTGCAGACCGCGTTGACGCGCACCCCTTGGCTGAGCAGTTCCCGCGCGGCCTGGCGGGTCAACCCCAGCAAGCCGGCCTGACTGGCTGCCAGGGGGGCCGCTTCTGGCGCGGTGAGCAGCGGCCCAACCAGGCTGAGCACGTTGACGATCGCTCCGCCGCCTTCGTCGGCCATCACGCGCGCGGCCAGTTGGGTGCAGAAGAACGCTCCCGTCAGGCTGATTTCGAGGGCGCGTCGCCAGTCGTATTCGTCCAGCGCGAGCAGGGGGGCGCGCTTGTCGGCAGCGGTGGCGTTGACGACGATATGCAGCCCGCCGAAGGCGTCGCGCGTGGCTTCGATGAGTGCGGCGACCTGGAAGCGATTGGATATGTCGCCCGTCCAGGCCAGCGCCCGGCCACCCGCACCCTCGATCCGGGACACCGTTTCGTCAAGACGATCCGGGTTCACATCCACGGCGCAAACCGCCGCGCCAGCGCGCGCCAGGGCCAGGGCGATGGCCTGTCCCGTGTCACGCGCCGCGCCGGTGACCATGGCCACCTGTCCAGTCAGATCAACCTGAAATGAACCCATGCGCTACTCCTGTGCAAACAAACAGGAGCAGCACGGGGCTGCCCCTGTTGGTTGCTTCTCTTGCCGGGCGACCGATCAGGCGATGGTCACCGACGGATCGAGGTAAACGTCCTGAATGGCGTTGAGGATTTCGATGCCCTCGCTCATCGGACGCTGGAACGCCTTGCGCCCGCTGATCAGGCCCATGCCGCCCGCGCGCTTGTTGATGACGGCGGTGCGCACAGCCTGCACCAGGTCGTCCTTGCCCGACGGCCCGCCGCTGTTGATCAGGCCGACGCGGCCCATGTAGCCGTTGGCAACCTGGTAGCGGCACATGTCGATCGGGTGATCGCTGCACAGATCGGTGTACATCTTCTCGTCGTACTTGCCGAAGCCGATGGCCTTGAAGCCGCCGTTGTTCTCCGGCAGTTTCTGCTTGACGATGTCCGCCTCGATGGTCACGCCCAGGTGATTGGCCTGGCCGGTCAGGTCGGCGGCGACATGGTAGTCCACGCCGTCTTTCTTGAAGGCGGAGTTGCGGGTATAGCACCACAGGATGGTGGCCATGCCCATATCGTGCGCGATCTTGAACGCTTCGCTGACTTCGACGATCTGACGGCTGGACTCCGGCGAGCCGAAGTAGATGGTGGCCCCCACCGCGACGGCGCCCATGTCGAAGGCGTGCTTGATCTGTGCGAAGAAGACCTGATCGTACTTGGTGGGGTAGGTCAGCAGTTCGTTGTGGTTGAACTTGAGGATGAAGGGAATCTTGTGCGCATACTTGCGCGCCACGGCCCCCAGCACGCCCAGGGTCGAGGCCACAGCATTGCAGCCGCCCTCGATGGCCAGCTCGACGATCTTCTCCGGATCGAAGTAGATCGGGTTGCGGGCGAACGATGCACCGGCGGTGTGCTCGATACCCTGGTCAACCGGCAGGATGGAGAGGTAGCCCGTGCCCGCCAGGCGGCCATGGTTGAACATCTGCTGCAGACTGCGCAAGACCGGCGTGGGGCGGTCGGATTGCACGAAGATGCGGTCTACCCAGTCTGGGCCGGGGATGTACAGCATTTCCTTGGGGATAGTCTTGCAGACATGGCCGAGCAGGTATTCGGCCTCGGCTCCCAGCAGTGATTCGATCTTCCCTGCGGCAACAGTAGTCATGGTCTGGCTCTCTTTCTATACTCACGAGGTGCGTTTGTTGACATCACCCCTCAATGATCGGCGATAGTGCCTTGGAAGGGTATAGTCATTCGTCATAGTTCACAGGGCCAAGTGGCATACAATGCCCAATCGGAGCGATCATAACACGCCAAACGCCGGATGCAAGCGGAATTTTTCTGCCTGGAGACGGGGAACCCCATGGTTCCATCTGTACCAACTGCTCCCTGTGTCGGCGGGCACTTACGCGCTGTGGTTCTGGCTGACCGCGCCGCTCACCCTTTCCGTGGGGCGCTTGGGACAGGTAGGGCTGGAACCAGGGCTGGTGGTCTATGTGGGGAGCGCGCGTGGCCCTGGCGGACTGCGCGCGCGAGTGGGGCGTCACCTGCGGGCGGATGGGCGCTTGCACTGGCACATAGACGCGCTGACGGCGCAGGTGCCGGCAACCGCTGTATGGTATACGCAGGGAGCGCAACGGCTAGAGTGCCGGTGGGCGGCGCAGTTGTTGACGGTTCCAGAGGCAACTTTGCCTGTCACCGGTTTTGGCGCTTCGGACTGTTCCTGCCCGGCGCACTTGCTGACGCTGCCCGTGCGCGCGCTGTCCGCGGCCTGGCACGTGCTGGATCGTCCCGCCGTGCTCACTCTTTGGGCGCTGCCTGAAAGCGAGGGCGCTGACCCAGCAGCAGACACGTATGAGCGATCAGCAGGGGCAGGGTCACGCACAGCGCGGTGAGAGCCGGTAGCAGCAGCAAGCCGAGCAGTTCGTTCAGGAATGGCCGACGCTCAAATGCCTGGGGGGCAGGGCGCGAGCGCCAGTCGCCCCACCAGAAGATCACCGATACGGCGGACACCGTCAGCAGGGAGGCCTGCAACAGCAAGAACGGCGCGCTGCTGAGCTGAGCGCGCCACCAGGCGGGGGCAAGCAGCACTGGCAACTGTGTCCCCAGGCCCAGCAGCACCGCGCCTGCTCCCGCCAGCAGGTGATCGTGCGCCACGCGCAGCGCCAGCCGCCATCCTTGCGCGTTGACCGCGTTCCCCAGAGCATGGCCGATCTCCTCGGCCCCCCAGGCATGACGGATGCTCTGCCGGAAACGGGCCAGCAGTGTCCGCAGCACCGTATCTGCGCTGACAATGTGTACCAGGGAAGGCAGGAATATCGGTTGCAGGCGCAGACGACCCTGTTGAGCGCGGAAAGAGCGCACGTACATATGCCATTCGTCGGCGACCGCATCGGTGGCCCAGCCGCCAGAGTTGTCGAGCAGGCACAGGCTGAGCGAGTAGGAGGACATCGGCAGCGCCTGCCACCACGGGGCGGCCAGATAGGCCAGTTCCCAGGCCGAGGCCTGCGCGTGCAGGGGACGCATGAGCCAATGTGCCGTCCAGATGTTGCCCTGATAGCGGATGGGGGCCTGCCAGAAGGTGGTGTAGCGCTGATCGTCGGTGGCGAAGAGCGTCGTCAGGCAGTCGAAGTAGGCTGGGTGCCAGAGCGTGTCGGCATCCATCACTGTCACCACGATCTGTTCGGGCGGATATCCCTCCTGGTCTACGAGCACCTGCCGGGCGTGTCGCGTCGCCCAGGCCAGATTCGCCGATTTGCCGCGCACCTCTCCCGGCAGGTTGGCGGGGTGATGTGTCGCCAGGACGTGCCGGAAACGATCGGCATAGCGTTGTTGCAGGCGGGCGGCGCGATCGCCAGCAGCCGGATCGCTGCCTTCCATGGCCAGCACCACCGTCATGGCGCGCGCGGCGTCCGGCCAGGCGGCCAGTCGATCCAGTGAGCGGCTCAGCAGCGCCTCGCTCTCGTTGGCGCTGGGCAAGAGGACCAGGTGATGCACGGCCTGCCAGGCCAGGCTGCGGGCGCGCTCGCGGCAGTCATACTCGGCGCGCCAGTCGTAACGCTCCCATTGCCGGATCAGGCGCAGACCGCGCGCCCACGCCAGCCCGGCCAGCACGAAGCGCAGGGCGAGATAGGCAGCGAGCAGAGCGGTGCTCCACAGCAAGGCCCTTCGCGCCGATAGCGCACCCCACACCGCGACGCAGACGGACAGCCAGGCCAGCGCGCCAGGGATGCCGTTGGCGGCGTGTGTCACCCAGGCAGCGCGCCTGCTATCGCTGACCGCAGTAGCGCTGCCTTGCCTGAGTGGGCGCGGTAGGCTGCGCAGACGATTCATGGGCGGACTTCATTTTTGCGAAGCATGACGATCCTGTACAATGATGACAGATAGCCCGTAGGTGCTGGATGGATAGTCTCTGTCATGGTCACCAAAATCTTGATTGTCGAAGACGATGTCGAGATGAACCGGCTGCTGGAGATAGACCTGAAGCGGCGCGGGTTCGAGGTGTACACCTGCGACAACGGACTGGACGGCCTGCGCAGGTTTCATGAAGTGCGCCCCCATCTGGTGGTGCTGGATGTCGAGCTGCCGGGCATGGATGGCCTGACCGTGTGTCAGCGCATCCGCGAACTGTCGAACGTGCCGATTCTGATCATCACCGCGCACGCCGTCAGCGAAGAGGAGATGGCCGAAGGGCTGAACCTCGGCGCGGACGAGTACCTGCTCAAGCCTCTGCGCCATCTGGAATTTCACGCCCGCGTCAACGCTCTGCTGCGTCGTGCCCGCTTTTCCGAAACGCCCGACGAAGATGCGGTCGGTTACGCCGACGACTATCTGGTGGTGGACGTCAGGGGCAGGCGCGTCACTGTGCAGGGGCGCGAAATCCGCCTGACGCCCACTGAGTTCCGCCTGCTGGCCGTGTTCGTGCGCCATCGCGGGCAGGTGCTGACCTTCGAAGAGTTGCTGGAGCAGGTGTGGGGGCATGGCTACCGTACCGAGCACCATTACCCGCGCATCTATGTCTCGCACCTGCGCCGCAAGATCGAACCCGATCCCCGTACGCCCACCTACATCCAGAACGAATATGGGGTGGGCTACCGTTTCGTCGGCAAGTGATCGGGCACGACCTGCTGCTCCCCGGCAACCCGATGACACACCGCCCGCTGCTTATTTCTTGATCCCCTTGAGGCCGCGCGCGGCGGCGTGCTCGATCAGGCCCGTCTTGTAGTTGTACACCGTCTTGCGCTTCTCGGCATGCGCTTCCAGCGCCAGGCGGATCAATTCGTCCACCACCTGCGCGGGACTCATGCCTTCTTCCTGCCACAGGTAGAACGCCAGCGAGCCGGGCATGGTGTTGATCTCGTTGAGGAAGATTTCGCCTGTTTCCTCGCGCACCAGGAAGTCCACACGGGCCGTGCCCCGTCCGTCCACGGCGCGGAAGGCGCGGATGGCCGTCTCGCGGATGCGCGCGGCCAGGTCGTCGGGAATGGGGGCCGGGATGCGCCGCTCAGCGCCTTTCATCCCCGCGGCACCCTCACCACGCATGTATTTTTCTTCGTAGGTCAGGAATTCCTGCCAGGTGATGGGCTGTTCCAGCACCGACGCGCGGAGGTCGTGATTGCCCATCAGCGCGCAGTTGATCTCGATCGCGCCTTCGACGGCTGCTTCGACCAGGATACGCCGGTCGAAGTTGGCGGCGATGTTGACGTAGGTGCGCAGTTCCGCCGCATCTTTCGCCCGCGCTACACCAATGCTCGATCCCAGCGACGTCGGCTTGACGAAAACGGGGAAGTCCAGCTCGGACTCAACCCGGCTTACGAGAGCATCGGCACCGCTCACCCATTCCTGCCGGGTGAAAGCTATATGTCTGACCACTGGAATTCCCAGGCCGGTCAAGACGGTCTTGAGCACAGCCTTGTCGCGCGTGACCGCGGAGGCCAGGACTCCCGCCCCCACGTAGGGAATGTCGGCCAGTTCGAGCAGGCCCTGCAGCGTGCCGTCTTCCCCATGCGACCCATGCACGACCGGAAAGGCCACGTCAAGCGGCTGCAGGCGGCTGCGTGCGAACAGACCGCTGACTGGAGAGAGGATCAGGCCGCGATGCTGCGTGCTCGGTGAGATAATGACATCCTTGATCCCCATCATCTCGGAGATATTGTCTACCTTGAAGGTGTTCAGGTCGCGCAGGCCGGGGCCGGTCACCCACCGCCCGTCGCGCGTGATGTAAATGGGGATGACGTTGTACTTTTGCGGGCTGAGCGCCTGCATGACCTGCTGAGCCGTGACAATGGATACGTCGTGTTCGACCGACCGGCTGCCAAAGATCACGGCCACTGTCTTCTTGGAAGTCTGCTGGCTCATCGCTCCCTAATCCTTTGGTTGAAGCTTCCCTGTCCGAAGAGTATCACACATACGTATCGGGCAGGTCGTTGAGGAACAACACGGCATCGCCGCTGCGCAGTTCGCGCTGAAACCAGGCGATGGCTTCTTCGCGCGTCTCAAAGATGAACAGGTGTGCCGGATCAAAGCCGGCTTCGAGCACCCCGGCCTGAATGGGGCGCGTCTGTTCGGTGCCCACCAGCACGATATCGGTGCATACCCTGGCCGCCAGGCGACCCAGAGCGCGGTTTTCCTGTTCGTGCAAGGGGCCAAGCTCGACCATGCCGGGCGTGATCAACACCCGCCGCCCGTCCTGGTAGAGCGCCAACACCTCCAGGACATTGCGCGCACCGACGGGGTTGGCGCTGTAGGCGTCGTCAATGACGGTGATCCCGCCAGGCAGGACTCTGCGGTGCAGGCGGTGTTCGGCGGGTTCCAGCGTGGCGACGCGCATGGCGATTTCGCGCAGGGGCATGCCCAGATGCCGGGCGACGGCGGTCGCCAGCAAGATATTGGTGACGTTGTGTTTGCCAATCAGAGAGGTGACAAAGGGTTCGCATTCGCCAAACAGAGTGTCCACCACTTCGAACCTCAGGCCATCTATCGTCTGCTCGATGTTGCGGGCCAGGAAACGAAGCTGTGTGGCATGTTCGGCGTTCTCCCAGCTTACGGCAATGCGCGTAGCCGGATAGCCGCGTTCGTACATGGCGCGCACATAGTGGTTGTCCCAGTTGAAGACACCTACGCCATCCGGAGGCAGCGCCTCGATGATTTCGTACTTGGCGCGGGCGGTCGCTTCCAGGCTGCCGAAGCGTTCCAGGTGTTGCGGCCCGACAGCAGTGACGATGCTGATCTGCGGCTGCGTGAGGCGGCAGATGCGGCGAATCTCGCCTTCGATGTAGGCCCCCATCTCCACGATGAAATAATCTACGGTGTCACTGTGCTTGAGGTCGTTGTTGATCGAAAGACAGACGCCCATCAGGGTGTTGTAGCTCTTGGGCGTGGCCAGCACGCGATAGCGTCCGCTCAGGATGTGCGCCAGGTAGTGTTTGGTGCTGGTCTTGCCGAAGCTGCCGGTGATGCCGATCACGACCGGCTTTTTCTGGCGCAATACCCGCCGGGCCTGACGCAGGAACATCAGACGGAAACCGGCTTCGACGGGAGCCATGAGCACGTTGGCGATGGGCAACGCCAGCGGGCACAGGTGAAACACTACCAGTCCCGCCCCGCTGATGACCACGAACTTGGTGCGGTCGCTGGCACTGACGGCGGTGTTCAGCGTCACGACAGCGCCCAGGGCGACGACGATGGCCAGGGCAAAGGCGGTGATCAGCAGGCGCGCGGCCCGCTGAGTGAGCCGGAAGCGCTTCTTCACTTCCTTGGGCCGTTCCGGCCAGGTGCCCAGCACCGCTGTCACGCTCCAGATCAGCAGGTAGACGGCCTCCGAATCCTGGCCGAACCAGCCGAGCACAAAAGAAGTGAGCGCGGCCACGCCCACAAAGACCAGCGCTCGCCACATCACGTAGCGTTGCGGGCGGGCCAGCAGCCAGCGCAGGAAACGGCGGCTGTTGTATTCCTCGATCTGAAAGTAGCGGGCCAGTTGCCAGATGCGTACCAGGATTCCCGCCAGCCAGAGGAAGATCAGACCCTCGACCATCAGTCAGGCTTGTCCTTCAAGAAATATTCCACGATGCGCAGATACTCGTTCAGCCGTTCCAGGTAGGAGAAGTGCCCGGCTCCGGTGAAGACGATCAGCCCTGCGTCGGGCATCACCTGTTCCAGTTTGCGCCCCTGCCACAGCGGTGTATCCGTGTCGCGATCGCCCCAGATCAGCACGGTAGGTGCCTGTACCTGCGCTGCGTAGGGGGTGAGGTCTTCGCTGATGATGCGCAGGAAGGTTTCGCGCAGCGGCCCGGCGTTCAGGTAATCCTGGGACGCATAGCGGCGGTTGTAGACCGCCTGCAGACGGGCACGCAACGAGGTCAGCCCCAGCAGGTCCAGGCTGGACCGAACCAGGCGCGCTGCGCCGTTGCGCACCTGCTGCCGCAAAGACAGCGGAGTCCGCAAACCGGCGCTATTGGCCAGCACCATCCGGCTTATCCGCTCAGGATGCTGCGCGGCCAGCACCAACCCAATACGCCCGCCGAAAGAATGGCCCAGCAAGGCCACGCGCGACAGGTCGCTGGCGTCCAGGTAGGCCAGCACGAAGCGAGCGTAGTCGGCCACGCTCCAGGGTTCTGGGGGAGCTTCGGTCTGCCCGAAGCCGGGCAGGTCAATCAGGTGTACGGCATAGCCGGAGGTGCCGAGCCGCTCGGCGACGGGCCAGAAGCTCCGAATGCTCCCACCCCAGCCATGCAGTGCCAGCACGGGACGGCCCTGGCCAGTCACGCAGACGCCCGTGCGCAGACCGGCGATGGTTTGCAGCGTGACAGGCGGTTCGCTCACGGTTGCACGACCTCGATCTGTGCACCCAGTTGGACGAGCTTGTCCAGCACGTTTTCGAACGTCCGCCCGATCAACTGAGCGTTGTCCATGATCACACTGCTGGTGGAGCAGAGAGCCGCGCCGAGCAAGGCCAGGCCGGTGCGCACGTCGGGAGTGTCCAGGTATTCTCCACGCAGCTCGCTCGGCCCGACGATCAGCGCGCGGTGCGGGTCGCAGAGCACGATCTGCGCGCCCATGGCGGTGAGCTTGTCCACGAACAGCAGCCGGTTGTCGAAGAGTTTCTCGTGGATCAGGGTGGTGCCGCGCGTCTGTGTGGCGATCACCGCGGCCATGGCGATCAGGTCGGAGGGAAAGCCAGGCCAGGGCGCGGTTTCGATAGGCACGTCCAGTTCTTCTTCGCTCTCGGACGCGATCAACGTGTCGTGGGCTGGCAGAATTAGAGAATCGCCATTCAGAAAGAGGCGTACCCCCAGCCGCGCGAAGACACGCACGATGCCGTGCAGGTGTTCGGGGACGACACCAGCGATGGTCAGCGCGCCACGAGTGATCGCGCCAATGGCTGCCAGACTGGCTGCTTCGATGTGGTCGGGCGCAATCGTCAACTCCCCGCCGCCCGGTTCGGCGATGCCACGGATGTGCAGCACGTTCGATCCGATGCCCTCGACGTGCGCGCCCATCACCTGCAGAAAACGCAGCATGTCCTGAACGTGTGGTTCGGAGGCCGCATTGAGGATGGTAGTCTGCTGCCCCAGCGTCGCCGCCAGCATGGCCACCAGGGCGGTGGCAGTGACACTCGTCTGTAGCAGGGTGAGCGTGCGCTGTTCCCAGGGGGCAGCTTCCAGCTCGATCACGCCGCTCGAAGCGCGCACCGTCACCCCCAGGTCGCGCAGGGCGGTCAGGTGAGTGTGCAGGCGGCTGAGGGCGTAGGGGACTTCCATGCGGGCATGGCGGCGGCGGGCCAGAATGGGGGCCAGCAGCAGCACCGTCCCTACCTGATCGGCCAGGTCTCGTTCCAGCGAGCGCGTCAGCAGGGTGGGGGTGACCAGATGCAGGTCGTGGCCGTTGCGCTGCACAGTCGCGCCTAGCCGTTCCGCGGCGGCGATCATGGCCGACGTGCTGAGCGTATCCGGCACATTGTGCAGCGTCACTGGCTGATCGGTGAGCATGGACGCGGCAATCAGGGCCAGCGCCGCGTTACTGTTGCCAGAAGGTCGCGCGGTACCCCGCAGAGGGTGGCCGCCGTGAACGATGATGCGCATCCGCAGTTGCTCCTTGCGGCAGGTGTGGCGAACCTGCTCCGGCACGCCATTATACCAGTTCGGCGGGATGCTCCAAGCCCCGACCCCGCCAGGCAAGCTTTGCGTCGAAAAGTTGTAGGGAACGAGCAGCCGCGCTATGCTCATATACCAGATTGGTGATATAAAGAACAAGCTTTTCTGTTTTAAGCGCTTCCCAACCTGACATATACTCAACATCACGCGGCGAAGTGTAGGCCGATGGACGGCATGGACACAGGTTCCAGTCAGCGGTTGATCCAGATTGCCTTTGTGTTGGTGTGTGCGTCAATGCTGTCTCAATCGTTCTAATACAGCAGTTTTTCTTTCTTTTCGAATTGGATGTATAGTGGGGTGTAAGTGCCCTGGCGCTCAGTTCCAGGACATCAGGGAGGGCAGGTCGCCGAGAGCGCACACCAGACCTGGCAGGAGGTGAGAAATGGCAGACGAACGCACAACAGAAGGGAGGTCACATGCGTAGACTAGGCAGTCTGTCCTTGCGGCAGCGGCTGATCTTGGGCGTGGCGGTGCTCGGCGCGGGGGCGTTGCTTGTCGCCCTGCTGGCCATCGTGATCGCGCAGACCAGCGCCGCCGACGAACAGCCGCTTGCTTTCAGTCACAAGACGCACGCGCAGAACGGCATTCAGTGCCAGTTTTGCCACACGGGCGTGGCCAAGGGGCCAGTGGCGGGAATCCCCAGCGTGGAGAAGTGTATGGGCTGCCATACCTACATTGCCACCGACAGCCCCGAAATTCAGAAGCTGCAGGGCTACTGGGAACGTCAGGAACCCATCCCCTGGAAGCGTGTCAACGTTCAGCCGAGCTACGTCTATTTCAACCATTCTTCCCACATTGCGGCGGGGGTCAGTTGCGGCTCGTGTCATGGGGCGGTGGCGGAGATGGACGTGGTGGAGCCGGTGGTCAATATGAACATGGGCTTTTGCCTGGATTGTCACGCCGAGCAAGAGAACAAAGACGCCTTGTGGGATTGCACAGTCTGCCATCGTTAGGAGCGAGCTATGACCAATTTCACACGCCGCGATTTTCTCAAGGTCAGCGCGGCAGGCACGGCGACCGCGATCCTGGCGGGCTGTACGCAAGAGTCAGAACGCTGGGTGACGCTGGAACCGTATGTCCGCGCGCCGGAAGAACAACTGGCCGGAATCCCTAGCTGGTACGCCTCGACCTGCCGCATGTGCCCGGCTGGTTGTGGCATTATCGTGCGCATCATGAATGGTCGTGCCGTCAAGATCGAGGGTAACCCGGAGCACCCGGTCAATCGAGGCAAGCTATGCGCGCGGGGACAGGCCGGCCTGCAACTGCTTTATAACCCCGACCGGGTGACCGGCGCAGCCCGACAGGAAGAACGCGGCAGCCGCAAGTTCAAGCCGATCGCCTGGAACGACGCGATCAATACCCTGTACGAGAAACTGAGCGCGGCGGGCAGCGCCATCGGCATCTGGCTGGGGTCGAGCACGTCTGCGCATCTGCACGAGTTGTTCGCCCGCTACGCCGAAGCAGTTGGTGCGCCGCCGCCGGTTCGCTATGACCTGTACACCGGCCTGAACGGTTATCGCGCGCTGCTCGACGCGAATGCGGCTCTCTTCGGGCAGGCTGCCCTGCCGACTTACAACGTGGCGCGCGCCGATGTGATCTTCTCCTTCGGGGCCGATTTCCTGGGGACGTGGCTCTCGGCTACGGCCTACGGCGTCGAGTTCGGGCAGTTCCGCGATCAGCCCTACGGCAAGCGTGGCCTGCTGGTGCAATTCGAGCCGAAGATGTCCGTCACCGGAGCCAAGGCCGACCGCTGGGTGCCCATCCGCCCCGGCGCGGAGGCACTGGTAGCACAGGCGTTGCTGCGCCTGATCGCCGATGAGGGATACGGCGGATCAGAGCGGGCGGAACGGGCGGCCCGGCTGGTCGGAGATGTTGATCTCGACGAAGCGGCTGCCGCCTGTGAGATGACGCGCGAGGAACTGGCAGGGCTGGCGCGCCTGTTCGCCGAAGCCCGGCACCCACTCGCCCTTCCAGGGGCGGCGCTGGCCGGCACGGGCAACGGTCCGCTGGCGGTCACCGTGGTGCAGTTGCTCAACGTCGTGGCCGGGACGCTCGGTCTTCCGGGCGGTGTGCAGTTCCCGCCCGAAGTGCCCGCCGGGCTGACCGCGCCGCAGCCTTCGTCGTACGCGGAGGTGCAGGCATTGCTGGAACGGATGAAGGCGGGGCAGGTCAGGGTGTTGCTGGTGCACGGTGCGAACCCGGTCTACGACCTGCCGCCAGAAGCGGGCGTGGTCGAGGCGCTGGAGAAGGTGGACACGATCGTTTCGTTCAATTCGCTGGTGGATGAGACCGCGGCCCTGGCCGACTACCTGCTGCCCGACCGGGTCTATCTGGAAGGGTGGGGCTATGAGGTCGTGCAACCCGCTTTCGGCGGGGTGCCGGCAGTCAGCAGTCAGCAGCCGGTCGTCGGCCCGTTCCACGATGTGCGTCCTACGGGTGATGTCCTGCTGACAGTGGCGCGGGGTATTCCCGCCGCGGCGGCTGCGCTGCCCTGGACGGACGAAGTAGCCTTCATCAAAGAGCAGATCACGGCGCTGCCCAAAGGGGCGCAGGGCGGTGAAGATGCCGAAGTGCGCTGGGCACGCTTCCTGCAGCATGGCGGGTGGTGGCCGGAGACTCCGCCGGAAAGCCCCTCGCCAGAACTGGTCGCGCAGACTCCTGTGAGCGCTCCGTTGACCGTTTTCGACGGAGACGATGCGGAGTATCCGTTCTACCTGCACCTGTATCCGTCCGTGTTGTTGGGCGACGGGCGCGGGGCCAGCCTGCCCTGGTTACAGAGTGCCCCCGATCCGCTGACGACCGTGGCCTGGCAGACGTGGGTCGAGATCAATCCCGTTACGGCGGAGGCGCTCGGCGTGAAGAACGGGGACGTAGTGCGCGTGGAATCGCCGCATGGGGCCATCGAGGCCATCGTCTACGAGTTTCCCGCCATCCGCCCCGACACGATCGCGATTCCAGTCGGGCAGGGGCACAGCGATTCCGGTCGCTATGCCCGCGATCGCGGTGCTCACGCGCTACAACTGGTCGGTGCGGCGGCAGACGAGGCCGGGGCGAGCTTCACCTGGGCGAACGTGCGGGTGAAGATCAGCCGGACGGAGCGTCAGAAAGCGCTGGCCCGCCTGGAAAGCACCATTGATCCG